>ERZ773099.2208-NODE-2208-length-13651-cov-6.152030_pt1 | contig 13651 bp, 15 predicted proteins | sample MGYA00511120_ERZ773099 | MGnify/ENA primary metagenome ERZ773099 (study PRJEB29015, sample SAMEA2738012) | human oral metagenome | biome: human oral; feature: human-associated habitat; material: dental | place: China | collected 2104 ... | reverse complement strand
TGACCAACCAGGAGATCTGCGACCGCGAGTGGCTGTCCATGCCCACGGTCAAGACTCACGTGAGTCACCTGCTGTCCAAGACCGGCTGCCGCGACCGGGTCCAGCTGGTGCTGCTGGCACTGCGCGGCGGCGTCATCGACCTTGCCGATGTCCTGGGCCAGGGCTGAGCCGCGCGCGGCCCACCCGAAACCGGCTGCATCGTGTCGTAGAGACAGGGGGAGAGGCGGGGCTGAAGGCTCCGGCCCGAGCTTACCGGGCCTTGACGGCGGCGACGACGGCGTTGGCCCGGCCCGGCAGCGCCGGATCGGGGCGGGAGCGTAGGTAGGTGACGGTCAGCCCCAGTTCTTTGCAGGTCCGTGAGATCCAGGCGGGCGGGATCACGAAGAGCTCGGAGGTGTACCGTTCCTCGCCCCAGATGAGGGTGACTCGACGACGGTCCTGGTAGGCCTTGTCCTCAAGGCGGATGTGGCGTCCCGGGGAGTACGACGCCGTCGCGGGGGCATCAGTGAGGAGGTACTCGGTACAGACGATGAGGACTCCGCCGGGTGCCAGGTGACCGGCCGCGAGCTCGAGGACCCGACGCCGTTCCTCGGTCGCCAACTGTGTGATCGAGCTCGTGGACAGGCAGATCGCCTTGAATAACTCCTCGAAGGAGAAGGTGGTCATGTCCGCCGTGCGGAGCTCGACCCGTTCTGCTGCCCGAGTGTACTGCGCGAGCTCGGCTGCGAGGTGCTCAAGGGCCTGCGGGTCGATGTCGGTGGCGAGCACCTGATAACCGGCCGCGGCCAGGGGCACAGTGAGGCGGCCCGAGCCGCAGGCGAGATCCAGGACGCGCAGGTCGGAGATGTTGGGACCATTGAGGGCGGCTAGGTTCTCCAGGGCCGCCGTCACCTCTGCACGGTCCCGCAGTGAGAGCCGGTGGTGACGGCGGGCCCCGGTGCCGCGGTGCAGCGGTGGGACAATGCCCTCGGAGATGGTCATGGCGGTGTGACGGATGCGTTGGGGCTCAGTGCCTGAAAATCAGCCAAAAAGACCGTGAGATGTCGCAAGCGAGGTAAAGCATGTCGAAGCCTTTCAGCGTGTTGTGCTGTGTAATGACGATCTCTATGCTTCTCCCGCCGTGCGATGAAGGGATCGGGCGAGCGGCTCGGCCGATGGGGTGATCCGGTCAGATGATCCTGTTGCGCAGGGCGTGGACGACGGCGCCCACGCGATCCTGGACCCCGAGCTTGGCGATGAGAGCTGATACGTGTGTCTTGATCGTGGCCTCGCTGACGCTTAGGCGATGGGCGATCTGCTTGTTGGACAGCGCCTCAGCCATGAGGGCGAGCACCTCCAGCTCGCGGTGGGAGAGGGAGACGCCCGGCGGCAGGGCCCCCGGCACTGGGGCGGTGCTCGGCGCAGTGGGTGTGAGCGGGGCCGCCCGGTGTCCAACAATTGCCGATGAGCTGGGGGACAGGACCATATTGCCGTTGGCCACGTGACGGATCGTGTCGGCCAGAGTGGTGATCGGGTCCTCCTTGGCGAGGAAACCCCTCACCCCGGCGGCCAGGGCGCGATCCAGGACGGCGTCGGCGACGAAGGTGGTCAGGATAAGGACACCGAGCTTGGGACGCTCCCGATGGAGGATCTCCGCCAGTTCGATACCGTTGATATGGGGCATCTGAATATCGAGAAGGAGCACCTCGACGGCGGTGTCCTCTGAGCCCAGACGATCGAGGGCCTCCTGGCCGTCCCGGGCGGCCCAGGCGACGCGTATGTCCTCGGTGGTGCTCAGGATATCGGTGAGGGTACGGCGGACGAGGGGGTCGTCGTCGGCGAGTCCAACATCGATCATCGTGGTCACGCGGTCCTCTCCAGTGGGGTGGGATGGGATGGAGCAAGGGGGACGGTGGCGGTGATCATCCAGGAGCCGTCCTCGGCCAGGGTTGTCAAGGTCCCGTTGATGGCCGCGAGGCGCTCACGCATGCCCAGAATGCCGGTCCCGGAGCGGGGGAGCTCGGGGGCGTCTCCAGCGATGCCGTTGGTGGACACGAGCCGGAGGACATCGGGGCCGAGAGCGAGCGTCAGGGTGACGGGGGACTCGCGGTCGGCGTGACGGATGATATTGGCACCCATCTCGCGGGCCACGCGAGAGATGGTGCTTGCTTGGAGACGACTGGGGGTCTCGTCGCCGACGCGGCGGAAGACGACGTCGAAGCCGGCGGCGGAGACGTCGTCGCTCACGGCCTGGATGGCGGCGTCGAGGTCCACGACGACATGCCCCAGACCGGTGGCCGTCGCTACCGTCGAGTCCTGCGCGGGAACCGTTTGACGCAGGGCGCGTAGCAGCAGGCGCAGCTCGTGGAGCGCGTCGGAGGCCGTTGAGGCCACGGCCGCGAACTCCTGTCGTGCCTCGGGTGAGTAGGAGGCGACGGTGGAGGCCCTCCGGGCGCGCAGAGCAGTCTGCGACATGGAGTAGGCGACCAGGTCGTGCATCTCCCGCGCGATCTCCAGGCGCATCTCCTCCAGCTGTTCGTCGGCTCGGCTCGCCTCCCCTCGTCGGGCGAGCTCGACGGAGCGCAGAGCGACTCCGACCGGTAGCAGCAGGACGCCCATGAACAGGTTGAGGACCAGGCCGCCGAGATGGTCGGTGGAGCCCGCCGCCGGAGACGACATCAGGACGGACGCGACGTCGACCAGGACATTCATCAGGAAGAAGGACACCGCCGGCCATGTCGGGAGAAAACGGCCTAGGAAGAGGAAGAAGGCGGCGTTGGGGATGATCATGTCCGCGACGAATGCGTCCGGAATGACACATAGAACGATCCAGCACAGCTGGTAGACGATGAGCCCTGCCGTCGGCCGCAGCGGGATGAGGATGACCAGGACGAGGGCGACCAGCATGAAACTAGCGTCAAGAAGTCGTGGCACACCACTGACGGCGACGTTGACGACAACGCCCCCGACTCCGAAGGGTACTCCAACGGCCATGTGCATGCGACGCCCTGGCAGGTCATCGGGGGCGTAGGTCATCACCGCTCGCCCGCGCGCTGCCAGGAAGGCGACCGCGTCGCCCAGCGTGCTCATCGTCCGATCCTCCGCTTCATAGCGTGCTTCCAGAACTAACCTTAGCAAGTGGTGACAGGCGGGCCTCCGACGGTCGGGGCTCCAGTGGGTTCAGGGTCCTGCTGGGCATGTCGTGGAGGATGGCGGCGGAAGGGAGCGCAGCACTGTGGGCCGCAGTCGTGAGTGACCGCGGCCCACAGTGCTGTGGTCGTGTCAGATCCAGTACTGAATCTGCTGCATCTGCATCCTGAAGAGCAGTTTGATGATGTCCATGCCGTCCTCCTCTCCGTAGATCGCTCTCTGTGGCGAGTACATGTTTCATGCATGTGCGACGGCGTGTCATCCTCCTATCGGCTATGTCGATCGCATGGTCCGTCATGGCGCCCAGGAGTAGTGTTCCGCTCCTGTTGCGACGCACGACGGATCCAGGCGACGAGACCGTAGACGCACAGGATGCTGTAGACGAGATACATGAGGGCTGATGGGTAGTAGCCGGCCGTGACGAGCAGAGGGACCCCGACAGCATCAACGGCGATCCAGATGAGCCAGAACTCGATCCAGCCCCGCGCCATACCCAGGGTGGCGACGAGGGAGCCCGTAAGAATCCATGCATCTGCCAACGGACCCCAGGAGCCCATCGCCCTGAGGGCTGCCCAGAAGATAAGCAGGAGAACCACGATGATGCCGCCGAGCTGCATCCGTTCGGTCGATGTGGCCCAGCGCGGTTCCACCGCCGCCCCGGTAACGTGCTCATCGGATCCGTTGCGCGCCCAGGTTCGCCAGCCATACAGGCTCACGAGCGCGAACATGACCTGACGCGCTGCCTGACCCCACAGGTCCAGCTCCTGGGGTGTGCTGAAGACGCCGCCGAGGAAGACGGTGAACAGGAGCACGTTCCCCATCAGGCCGATGATCCATGTGGAGATTCGGCGTCGAGCGCTCAGGAGCATGGAGGCCAGGCCGAAGGCGTTCCCCACGATCTCTCGCCACAGGATCGGCAGGCCGAGCCCGATGTCGAGGCGGGCGTCGAGCAGAAACCTCAGAAAATCAAGCATGTGTTGGATTATGGCATGCAGCACCGATGCGGGGGGCGGTTGGCAGGCCCTTCGAGAGGTGTCCTGCGTCCGGCGATGGAGGTCGGAGGCGTCGTTCCACCGCCGATCCACCGGTTGACGGACTTTCTCTAGCCTGTTGGCGGAGGCTCCGAGGCGGGGGGTGCGCGTAGATTTTTCATCGAGGATCCTCAAGTGACACAACTCGCATCCGAAAGGAATCATGATGAACCTCGTTGATGGATACACGGCCTACACCGCACCGACCGACATCGGGGCGATGGCGCACCAGTCTGGTCAACTCGGAAACGTCGGCAGCTCGGTGAGTCTGAGTCTTTCAGTGAGTTACTCAGTCTCCTGGTCCTGGTCCTGGTCCTGGACCTGATTCTTGAATCGGTGGCCGGGCGAGACTGCCCGGCCACCGATAGAGACCTAGGGGAAGCGGGAAGGAGGGCGTACTGAAATGACGCTGTCAACACGGATAGTGGACCGGATGACTGACTGGATCACTGGATCCGAACCGGTAGACAGGTTTACTCTTGCACGGGCCCTGGGGAGTGCGCCCGACAGTATCGAGACCAACTCGTGTCTTGATGTCATCGCGTCATTGGGGTTGTCTGATGTCTCGGTGAAGTTCCGAAATCGTACTAGCTTATGGTGGGACCTCGCCGTTGTTTCTGCAGCGGGGATTCCCGGCCATATTTACATCGCTCAGAAGGGTGATGATGGGCTGACTGGTGTCCGTGCCAGCGTGGATTCCTTTTCTCCTCCTCGAACGCCAGATGATCTCCTCTCGTTGTTGGAGGGGGTTGGTTTGACTGCCGCAGTGCACTGCCGAGGTGCGGATATCGGAGAACGTCGTCCTGCAGTTTCCTCTCTAGCCAAGGTATTCGTTGTACTGGCGGTACTCGAGCTCGTTGACAAAGACGATCTCGGCCTGGATGATTCGGTGACCATACACGCTGACGACCTCAGCTTCCTGGGCAGTCAGATCGGACCGCAGCACATCGGTCGGGAGGTCTCGTTGCGTCGTCTGTGCATTAATATCGCCCAGCAGTCCTGTAATACGTCCACTGATATCCTCACCCGTACTGTCGGTTCGCAGCGCGTGTTCGAGGTGGCCAACGAATGTGGCGCCGGGATCACGGAGCCACTGCCGTTGACCCGGGACTGGGTCGAATCGGCGTGGGGCTCGCTCGTCGAGGAATCGCTGTCGGACTACAGCGCGCATGATGCTGCGCTGAGGTCGGTATGTTGGTCGCTTCCCCGTCATGATGACGGACTGGATTATCATCTTCCGCTGACCGCGATCAGCTCGGCCCTTGCCCGAATAGCGCGTTGTTCCTGGAACCCCTGGTCCGGTGCCCTACCGCCTGTGGGGAAACGTCGGATATTCAAGGGCGGCAATGCCCCAGGAGTGATGGCTGGAGCATGGCTCGGTCATCCAGATGCAGATTTTGCGTTCGCGGTCAACTCTCCCAGGGCGATTGGCCTGCTTGAAGAGATTTGGATTCACGATATGAGCCATGGGTTCTATAGCCGCATGGTGGAAAACTAGAAAAGGAAATGACGATGAATTCTCTTGTCATAGATCGGCCCATGACGGGGCGAAACAGTTCTCTCGTCCATAGTGATGAGCGCGGAATGATGATCACCAAACACCTGCAAGGAGAGCAGTGGGATGTCGCCCGTCGACTGGGCAACTCATTGGCATGGGAGCAGATCGCCCCTCAGCTCAATGGAGTAAAAAGTCCCAGGCTCATATCGCACGATGATAACGCCATCACTCACGAGTACATCCTCGGTGGTGTCAGCCTCCAGGAGAAGATCGATGAGATGCAGTCGCCAAGCGAGGTGCTCGATGACCTGGAACGTGCAGCGAGCATGCTCGGCCGTTTACACTCCTTCCCGACCTCTCGGGCCAAGACAATTCTCGGGCGGGCGTCCAAGGAGGACCGGCCTGTCCCGGACCGCGGCCTGCTCGACCGCTTGGAGGGGCTCACAGTGAATGAGTACGCCGCTGCCAGTGGTGGAGAACTGCAGTGCTGGTCGCTCTTCCACCATGACTCCGTACTTCAGGGGGCCATGCGGGCCTGGGCCGGGATGACGCCGGCTCGGACGACTCTCATCCACGGGGATCTGCGCCCCGATCAGTTTCTCCTTACCGGTGAAGAGTGCTGGTTGGTAGACTGGGAGGAATTCACCCTCGGATCCGCGATGCACGATCTGGCAGGGCTGCTCGGTGCGCTTGTCTTCCGAGCCATGTTCAGCACCTTCTCCGCGCCCCCGAGCAGCACCGACGTTGCTGAGATCCATCGTTCACTCGTCGCCCGTGGTCAAGAAAGTCTTGACGAGCTTCGACCAGTCGTACGGCGAGTACTCGACTCCTATACGCAGGCCGGCGGTCGAGTCGACGACGTCGTGGAGCTAGCGCGGTGGACATCCTGGTACCTGGTGGAACGGGTCATCGCCCGGTCTGTGTTCAACGTGGATCTCAGCCCTACGGACAAGGCCGTCGCGGGCGTGGGGCGCCAAGGAATCATCGAGCCCTCATCAATGCTTGAGGCACTGGAGGTGGCCTGACATGGTGGGCACAGAAAATACAGCGACCTCGAGCAGCTCTGCTCCTACTTGCACAGATATGTGCTCGATTCTCGATGTCGACCCGGTGGCGCGCGTTGTCACACACCTGCCCTCCGGACGCAGCACGAGTGTCGGGCCACGGGACTCCGGTGCGGCAGCTCTGGGCCTCTGGCTGTACGCGGTGGTCCATGCAGGCAATCCCGCTCTCATGACGACCCAGGGGGCGCAGACGGATCAGGAGCTCATTGGTGCGCTGGTCGAGTCCTCCGGCGGCTCCCGAATCGCGGTGGATCTCGATTCCACCGGATGGGACGAGCTTCATGGAGTACGCCTGACGTTGACCGATCAGGATCGTGTCGAGAACAATCCTGATCAGGTACTGATTCCTTGCACGCGCCCATTTCTGACTCCGGGATTCGTCATGTATGTCCATGATTCTGGGGACTACGATCAGATGCTCCAGGGTGTGCGACTGTACATCGGGCTTAAGGAACCCCGTGTGGCTCAGAACGTATGGTCTCGAATCGTTGAGAAGCTTGACGCAGAAGGCATCTCTTACCGCTGTAAGATTCTCGCGCAACGGTCCTCGTATCCTCGTACCGATAGCGTAGTCTGTTACTTGGCGCGGCGGGCCGATGAGGCGATTGATATTATCAAGGGGATACTCGGGTCCCTCTCCCCGGAAGATGTGGTGGCAACCAGCCCCATGTGTGCTCCTCTCGCTCCGGGGCTGACGATGGCGCGTAACGTCATTGATCCACGTGTCCGCCAGGAGGTGAGCTTCGGTCAGCACCGGTGCGCGCTGCTCGCGGAGGCGATCATGCGCCGCCTGGATGACGGCGAGGACTTTGCGCAAGCATTTCGAGACACTTGCGTTGAGGCTAATGCTGATCCCGATGACCTCTCACGTAATCTTCTCATTCCGGAGCAGAGGTGAGTGACATGGACGTGTCGGTCCTGTTCCCCGAGCAGCCTTCTGATCCTGACGGGATTCTGCCCTGGGCGCGCCTGGTGCGCGAGACTGGGATGAAGCGCCTGTGGATGGGCCAGTCCTTCCAGATCGAGAGCCACATGGCGCTCAGCCGACTGGGCGCCGCGGACCTGGGGGTTCCGGTCGGCATCGCCACGGCGTTAGCGGTCCTACGAAGTCCTTATGATGCTGCGCTCCAGGCCCGTTCTCTTGTGACCATGACGGGGGCCAGTGCGTCCATTGCATATGGCGCGGCCGACCCCGATTTCGTCACGGCAGTAAGTGGAGCGCCGTTCCGCAGGCCCGCGTCGTACGTGGCTGAGTACACGAGGATCGTCCGGTCTCTGCTCGACGGCAAGATGACGAGCTCTGACTTCCCGGGGCTCAAAATGGGACCCACGCGGTTGCCCGCCGCCGCTGCTGCGAACGTGCCGACTGTCGAAATCGGTGTGGGGGTTCTTCGTCGTGGTATGGCGAAGAAGGCGTCAGCGGTCGCCGACTCGGCAGTCGCCTGGTTGACTCCTAAATGGTATGTGCGCGATGTTCTGCGCCCGATACTTGCCTCCTCGGGCAGGGCAGTGAGAATGGCTGTCAACGTTCATGTCGCCCTCAACGGGGCCGGACGCAATATTCCACTCCTCGCCCAGGTCGCCTGCCAGTTCCATGTGCGGCGTCTGCATTACGCGCAGATGCTCAGGGAAGCGGGGCTGTCCATTAGGGAGGACGATCCGTACTCCTCGACCAGGGAGCTGGTCGAGCGTCAAGTCTTCGTCTCGGGAGCGCCGGACGAAGTTGCGGCGGAGATTGAGAGCTTCTCTGCCCACGGCGTCAACGAGGTTGTTCTCAACCTTACGGGCGTCTCCATGATCCACGGAACCGACGCTGCTCTCTCTGACGCGGTTTCCATCATGTCAGCCATCAACGAAAGAAGTGATCGCCATGTCCACCCTGCCGCTTGAGGCACTCCTCCCATTTCTTGTCATTACCATTCTCTTCACAGGCTATTGCCTGATCTCTGTTGCCCGAGCCTCGGAAACACGTTACCTCAATCGTGGATGGTGGATGCTGATCTGCTTGTTGAGCATGCCGATGGGCGGGATCTTCTACCTTCTGCTTGGACGGAAGGATTAGAAGATGTCTTGTCTACCGGTATCGGATCCCGACATCCTGTGCGAGGATGTCACGGTGCGCTTTCCAGGGCATACCGCCCTGGATGGCATCAACCTCACGCTCAATGGCCGGGGTGTTGTTGGCCTCATCGGGGTCAATGGGGCGGGTAAAACCACGCTCATCAACACCATCCTCGGCATCACCCAGCCCACCTCCGGTCGCGTGCGTGTCAATGCTGCTGGTGCAAGGTCTGCTCTGTGCACGGATGTTCCGAGCTTCGAGCCGTCTTTCACGGCTGACGAGGTTCTGCGCCAGTCGGTCATCCTCTCGGACGGCCGGAAAGCCGTTCCCTCGAGGGCCGAGCGACTTCTGGTGCTGGACCGGGTTGGTCTGGCCGATGCGGCCGATCGCAGAACGGGAGGATTTTCTCGAGGGATGCGTCAGCGTCTAGGAATTGCTGCCGGCATTGTGTCGGACCCTCCTATTATTTTCCTCGATGAGCCCACTAGTGCGCTCGACCCGCTGGGGCGCCAAATGGTTCTTGATATCATTCGTGAGCTCGGCAGGAAGATGCTCGTCGTCGTTTCTAGCCATATTCTCGATGACGTCGAGTCTGTCGCTGGCAGCCTTGTCGTGATCCATGAGGGAAAATTGCGCTTCGTCGGAACCCTGCAGGACTTCCTTGGCTCGGTGAGCGACCATGAGGACTCTGTTGTCATCCGTTGCAGCGGTGGATGGGACGAGCTTCGGGAGGGTATGTCCGGATGTGCATGTCGCTTTGAGGAGGATGGAAGTCTCGTCCTGCCCTCCTCGGAGTTGAGCGCTGCTTTGAAGTACTTTTCCTGCCATCCAGACTCCCTGGAGTCTGTCAGTCGTTCTCGACCCGGTCTTGCTCAGGCTTTTTTAGTATCTGTGGAGGCGCAGTATGTTCTCGCTTGAAATGATTAGGTGGTGGCGTTCGCGTCGCCTGCTGGTTCTTGTTCTTGTTCTGGTGTTCTCTGGCGTGAGCTCACCATTGATGCAGGTGCATCTGCCCGATATCCTGTCAAAGCTGGGGGACTCGTCGATCATTGTCGCGAATATGGCGTCCCCAACCCGCGAAGAACTTCTCTCCTCCTACTTCAAGAATTCTTCGCAACTGGGCCTCCTGGTGTCCTGCTATCTGTGTACGTGGGGAATGTCCATGGGTGATGACGCGGGTATGCGCCTGTACTACCGCTCGCGGAGCCGGAGGGCCTTCGGGCTCCTCCTGCCCCGGATCGCGGCCACGACGACAGTGGCCGTCCTCGCCGTCGCTCTGGGGGCGGTGGCCGCCCTCTATGAGTCCAGTGTGCTGACTGACCAGCCGTGGAGAGCCGGGGCGGGGGACATCGCCGCAGCGCTTTTCCTCCACGCAGGAGCACTCGTATGCTTCTCGCTCCTGGCCGGTGTTGTGGCCGCCTGGACCGGCAGCGCCTTCGGCGCGACGATCGGTGTCTGCGGCGTTGTTCTTCTTGCAGGCCTGACCTCATCGTCAGACGCCTACAAGTGGACGCCGATGTCCCTCCTGTCGCCCGGATCGGTGTTCGATGGAGAGGGAACGGCGCAGCCCTTCACCTGCGCCGCCATCACGGCATGCGTTCTCACGGTCCTGCTTGCGCTGACCTCCGCACGTTCTCTGAGGGTCATTAAAATGCACTCGGGGACGGTTCCTCTTCATGCTGCTCAGCATGTTCTTACCGAAGGGAGATCACGATGAGTTCCATGACCACTGCAATGAGTACCCCGGTTATCAGGGTCGATGGCGTGAGCCGAACTATTTCCGGCCGCCGCGTTATCGATGGTCTGTCGATGTCCGTTGACCGAGGAGCCGTATTCGGGCTCCTCGGACCCAATGGTGCCGGAAAGACCACCACGGTGCGGCTTCTGACGGGCCTGCTTGCCCCGGACTCCGGTACCATCGATATCCTGGGCACGCATATGAGTCCGAAACAGGCCGCTGCCCTGCGGAGCAGAATCGGGGTGCAGACCGACTACCGCCTGTACAAGGAGCTGACACTGCGCGAGAACCTCAGGTTCTGGGGCGAGCTCCACGGCCTGAGTACCGCGGACATCGATCGACGGGTCAGCGACCTGGCCCAGCGGTTCGCCCTGTCGGAACGCCTTGACAGTCGTGTCGGGGAGTTCAGCAAGGGGATGACCCTCAAGGCGGTCATCGCCAGAACCCTCCTGCCCTCCCCCGACGTGCTCTTTCTCGATGAGCCCACGGCCGGTCTGGACCCGGAGGCCGCCGAGAGCCTACTCGAGTATCTGCGCACGATAGCCGAGGGCGGTACCAGCCTGTTCGTGTGCACTCACCAGCTCCATGGTTTCGAGGGGCTGTGCGATCGTGTCGGAATCCTCGTAAACGGCCGCCTCGTGGTGGAGGGTGACGTGGAGCAGCTGATTGCCGACAGGTGGCCGGATCAATGGCTGGACATGAGGACCGATGATCCTGGGCGCGCGAAGGAGGCACTCGCGTCGGCGGGTATCGCCGGCGTTCCTGAGGACGGGGTGGTGCATGCGTGCGTCGGCAGTGCTGAGCGCGCCCACGTGGCCGTGCGTGCTGTTGTCGAGGCGGGAGTTCGGCTGGATGCCGCAGTACCCCGCCGTCACACATTGAAGGAACTGTATTTCGCGACTATTGAGGAGAATGCATCATGATGGCGGAGTCTGCGAATTCTACGGGCCTCAGTCGGCACCGTATGATGGTCCTGATCAGGAAGGAGTGGCGTCAGGCCCTCCGCGACGCTAACGGCCTCGTGCCCGTCATCCTCTTCCCGGTCCTCTTCAGCATCGTCCTGCCCGGGCTGGCCGTCGGGCTGGCCGTGCACTCGGGTCTTCCCGGCAAGTGGATGCATGGTCTTGAGCCCTTACTCGGCCTCGTCTCCTCCATCTCCAGTGCTGATATGGGGCCGCAGCAGCTGCTCGTGACCGCGATTGTCACCTACGTATTCGCTCCCCTCATCCTCATCATTCCGGTCATCGTCTCCACTACCAGCGCGACGGCAGCCTTCGTGGGGGAGAGGGAGCGGGGAACTCTTGAAGGAGTCCTCTACGGTCCGATCACGGTGCGCGAGCTCTTCCTGGCCAAGACTCTGGCGTCGGTGGTGCCGGCGGTGCTGCTGACGTGGGCGGCCTTCCTCTGCTTCTCGGTGATCGTGAACGTCTTGGCCTGGCCGGTCATGGGAGGGATCGTTTTTCCGGACGCCACATGGATCTTCGCCGTCCTGGTCCTGGTCCCGCTCATCGCCTTCCTCGTCATCAGCGTCATTGTCGGTGTGTCGAACCGGGCCAAATCAGTGCAGTCGGCTCAAGGGATCGCGGTGTTCTTCGTTCTGCCGTTGATGGGGATGGTGGTGTCGCAGGTCGCCGGTGCCCTCGTCTTTGATTGGAGAGTCGTGGCGCTGCTGGGAATTGTGCTGGCGGTGCTCTGCGTGATCGTGTATCTCCTGGTAGTAGCCCGCCTCATTCAGAGCGATGAGATCATTCTGAAGATCTGAGGGTGGGTGACATCGGTGACAGCAGTTGTGAAGTGTATGGAGAATCTCGCCTCCTTCCTGCGCGACGGGAGTACGGTCACAGTGGTCATGGATCCGGCTCTGCGCGGGAGCCCAGCGCATGAGTGGCTGATGGCATCCCGTTCGTTGGTTGGAGCCCAATGGGTTGATCTGCCCCCGGGGGCGGGTGGAATGGATGCCGCCCGTGCAGTAGCGGAGCAGGTCTCCACAGGGGGCTGGTGCCTTGCCCTGGGTGGCGGTACCACGATGGATACCGTCAAGGTTGCGCGGATGCTCTCCGCTCGATTCTTATCGCGAGATTTCACGGCTGGTGAGATGGTCCTGGAGGGGCAGGTGCCGACTAGCCGACCATGGGGGATCGTCGCCCTGCCCACCACGATAGGAACGGCTAGCGAGGTGAGCGCAGCGGCGGTGGTGCGGTACAGGGGGCAGCGCGTTCTCCTGCGTGGTCCCGGGCTGCGGCCAGAGGTAGCCTGTCTGGACCCGCGACAGACTCAGACACTGCCGTCGTCGGCTGTCGTATCGGGTGCTGTGGAGGCCATGTTCCGTACTATTTTTCCCTATCTGGCATCTCCAACGACTCCTGCGCACGATTCCGCGGTGCACGCAGTAGCGGTGGCCCTCTTGCGACATATTCACTCAGGAACGGTGGCGCCCCTGTCCGCGGAGGCGAGGCAGGAGCTCGCAGAGCTGAGCCAGTGCTCCCAGAGCTTGCAGTCTTCCGGACTGCACAGAGGTCGTGACCCGCACGGGTTCAAGCTGTGGCCCATCAATCACGAGGTATCGGCTCTTGCGAACCTGCCCAAGATCATGACGATGTCTGCCCTGGCGCCGAGGGTCATCGAGCGCATCGAGCAAGGGGAAGTGGCTTGGGGGTCGGCGCAGGCCCTGGACGATCTCATGCGCAGTCTTGATCGGCTGTTCCCATCAGCCGGCGGGGCGGCGGAACGCTGGATGTCGCTCATGGAGGAGTGCTCTCTTCCTACGTCCCTGCCCTCGATGGATGTCGGCAGCGCGGTACGACTCATCATGGACAGGTGGGGTGCTCCGAGGCCTGCCCTGGCGGGTGTGAGCCCCCAGGACGTGCATGACCTTCTGGCCTCCTGTCTGGAAGGGAACGGGGCATGACCGGGCAGGAGCTCGTCGGATATGCGATCGCCACAGAACAGTTCGCTCCCGCTGAGTGCGTAGAGCTGGCACGGCATGCGGAAGCCCGAGGCTTCCACGGGTTCATGGTGGGTGATCACTTTCAGCCGTGGGTTCCTAGCTGTACTTCCTTGGGAGGTTGTGAACGGGGCTGAGGTTGTGTGAAGGCCTCCGGCATGATGTGGGTTGACACACTCGCATCG
>ERZ773099.2207-NODE-2207-length-13656-cov-3.311448_pt1 | contig 13656 bp, 10 predicted proteins | sample MGYA00511120_ERZ773099 | MGnify/ENA primary metagenome ERZ773099 (study PRJEB29015, sample SAMEA2738012) | human oral metagenome | biome: human oral; feature: human-associated habitat; material: dental | place: China | collected 2104 ... | reverse complement strand
GCCTCCAACTCGGCCATGTGTTCGGCCCGCGTGTCCAGAATGTACCAGGCCACCTCCGGCGCATAGACGCCCGCAAAACACAGGGCAATGAGCTCCCCCAGACTGTGCCCGCAAAACAGCGACGGCCGCAGCCCCAGAGAGGAAAAAACGCTCCACTGGGCCAGTTCCAGCAAAAAAAGATACGGAATCTGCCAGCGGGTCATGCTGATTTTTTCCGCATCGCGCTCGTCCATCAGGCCAAGAACGTCCCAATCCGCCACTGCGGCAATACGGTCCATGGCCGCTCTGGCCACGGGAAAATTGTCATACAATTCGCGCCCCATGCCCGGCCACACAGAGCCGAGCCCGCAGCACATCACCGCCAGCGGCGGCGGTGGCGCATCGGGCGCAAGCCAGAGGCCGCGCTCGCGCAGGGCGTCCAGCGACTCCTCGTCGGGATCGGCGGGCAGGGACAGCACCTCCTCCCGCCAGCGGGGATTGGTGGCGGCAAGGCGCCACAGGCGACCCGCCTGCTGTGGCTCGGCATACACCACACCGTCCAGCGCGAATTCGTCCGGTGCCTGCCCGCCTGGTACAAATCCTTCTGGCGCGAGTTCGTTTGGCCGTGAGGCGTTGGCCAGTGATTCCGTCACATGCTGCATTGTTCCGACCCGTTATGTGCCTCCGGCGAAAAAGAGCGCCGGAAGGAAAGGATTTCACTCTGCAAAAATCCGCAGCATTTGTCCAGAAGACCTCCCGACCGTGCGCATTCCCCCGCAGACGCGCAACAAGCCCTTGCGGCGCACATTCTCCTTGCTTTCATTTTTCGCTTTGGCTATGATGATACTTTATCAACAAAACGCGCAAAGGCCAGCGCCGCCCGTACTTCCAGAGACGACGCTGCCGAGGGAAAGGCATGAAAAACAACCACCCCGGCCAGGACGACCAGCAGGCGGCAAGCGCCGCTGAAAACAGCGCCACCGGCTTCGGGCGCATGCGCTCCAAACTTGCCTTTGACCGCCTTGTGGCAATGGGCGCAAAACTGGGCATGGAAAACCCCCTCTTTCTGTGCCACGACAAGGCGGCAAAAGCCACCACGCAGATCAACGGCAAGGAATACATCAATTTTTCCACCTATGACTATCTGGACATCAACGGACACCCCGAAATCACCGAAGAGGTGACCAGGGCCGCCGTCCGCTACGGCACGTCGGCCGGAGCCAGTCGGCTGGTCGGCGGAGAGCGCCCCCCCCACAGGGAACTGGAGCGCGCCTTTGCGGATCTTTACGGTGTGGAAGACTGTATTGCCTATGTGAGCGGCCATGCCGCCAATGTTTCCACGCTGGGCTTTCTTCTGGGGCACAGGGACGCCATCTTCCACGACGGTCTGGCCCACAATTCCCTCATTCAGGGCGCGCGCCTGTCCGGAGCCGCCCGCTATTCCTACCTCCACAACGACTGCGACTCCCTGGAAAACATGCTCCAGGCCAAACGCCACGAGCACAAGCGCGCCCTCATTGTCACCGAGGGCCTGTTCAGCATGGACGGCAACATTCCCGACCTGCCGCGCATCATTGAACTGAAAAAACGCTACGACTGCATGCTGCTGGTGGACGAAGCCCACTCTCTGGGCGTGCTGGGGCCGACCGGCCGCGGCGCCCACGAATTTTTCGGGATCAACCCCACAGATGTGGACATGTGGATGAGCACCCTTTCCAAGTCCATGTGCGGATGCGGCGGCTTCATTGCGGGACGGCGCGAACTGGTGGAGTATCTCAAGTACGGCTCGCCGGGATTCGTGTTCAGTGTGGGCATGCCCCCGGTCATTGCCGCAGCCTGCCGCAAGGCACTGGAAATCATGCTGCGTGAGCCGCAGCGGGTGCGCAGGCTTCAGGATATTTCCCAGTTTTTTGTCCGCTATGCGGCGGAAAAAGGCCTTGATACCGGCGCGGCCCAAGGCTATGCCGTTGTGCCCGTCATGGTGGGCGACTCCATGCTGGCGGGCTTTTTGTCCAACGCGCTCTTCAAACGCGGCATCTACGTCATGCCCATCACCTTTCCCGCAGTCAAGGAAGGCACCGACCGCCTGCGCTTCTTCATTTCCGCCGCCCACACCGAAGAGCATGTCCGCACGGCCCTGGACGCCCTGGCGGAAGAACTGCCCAAGGTCTGCAAGGCCGTGGAGGAGCACCGGCGCAACTGCCCCGATATGGAAAGCGACGGATAGGGCGGCCTGCCCCCTGATTTTTCCCCGTGTGCGCCGGGCAAATGCTTTGGCGCACGCGGGAGTATCCGGCCCGAAACTCCCCGGAGGAAGCCATGACCGCCCCCAGCGGCCCGCAGCCCGATGCGCACGGCGCAACGTCCCTGCCCTCCATTGCCTATGTGCTGCTCTGGTTTCCCCTGTCTTCGGAGACATTTATTTTTCGCGAAGTGGCGCAGCTCATGGAGCGGGGAGCACGCATCCGCGCCTATACCATGTACGGCGAGCGCCTCGCGGGATGCAGCGCGGAGATGCGCGCCTTTTCCGGCCCTGTGGAGCGCATGGGCCTGCGCAGCGCCGGGCGCATCATGGCGGCTTTTTTTCGCACTCTGCGGCGCAAGCCCGGCCCGGTTCTGCGCCTGATGGGGCAGGGTTTTTTCCGGCGGATGCGCAATCTGGAAGCTCTGGGAGAAAACCTGTGGTGTTTTCTGGCCGGATTTCTGCTGGCGGAATTGTGCCGCAGGGACAAGGTGAGCCTTATCCACGCGCCCTGGGCCAACGGGCCGGGCACAGCAGCCTGGGTGGCTTCGCGCCTTACGGGAATTCCCTTTGCCTTTACCGGACGCGCTGGCGACATTTACCCCCAGGACGGACTGCTGCGTGAAAAAGCCGCTGATGCGCGCTTCATCCGCACCAACACCAAGGCCAATGTGGACTGGCTGCGCAGCTTCTGCCCGCCGGGCGAAACAGAAAAAGTGCATCTGGTTTACAACAGCCTGACCTTTGTTCCCCGCGGCTTCTGTCCCGTGACCATGCGCCCCCCCTGGCGGCTGCTGGCCGTGGGGCGCTTTGCCCGCACCAAGGGCTTTCCCTATCTGCTCACGGCCATGGCCCGCCTGCGGCGCGAAAACGTGCCCGTCACCCTGACGCTGGTGGGCGACGGTAACTGGAACCGCAGGTTGCAGGCCATGCGCCAGCGCCTGGGGCTTCAGGACGTGGTGGACATGCCCGGCTTTATCCCCCACGACCAGATCTGCGACTGCATGTGCAGCCACGACATGCTGATCGTGCCCAGCGTGGTGCACGGCAACGGCGACCGTGACGGCATTCCCAACGTTATCATGGAAGCCCTCTCGCACCGCATGCCGGTCATTGCCACGGATGTCAGCGGCATTTCCGAGGTCATCCGGGACGGCGAAACCGGTTTCCTTGTTCCCCAGCGTGATGCCCGCGCCCTGGCCGACGCCATACGCCACATGGCGGAAGACCCGGACAGAGCGCGACGCATGGCCGATGCGGGCCGCGCCCGTGTTGAAGATATGTTCGACCACCAGCGCAATATCGCCGCCCTGCTTTGCCTCTATACGGAGCAGGGCAGTACCTGCCGCCATGACTGAAAAATCCGTTGTTCATGTGGCCGTCAGCCTGGATGTGGAGGAGGAAGGCCTGTTCACCGGGCAATATGCCCGCCGGGCGTACACCGTGGCCAACACCGCCTGCCTGAAGCGCCTTGACCCCTTGTGCGAACAAGGGGTGCGGCCAACGCTTTTCTGCGCCTACAGCGTTTTTCGGGATGCTGCGGCGCGGCGGGAGTTGGCCCGGCTGCGCGACACTTTCGGCGCGGAAATAGGCGCGCACCTCCACCACTGGAATACCCCGCCGCTGACCCTGGACAACCGCGACGACTCCCTGCCTGACACAGCCCGCAATGTGTCTTCCGGAGATGTTCCCCTACCGCTGATGGCCGCCAAGCTGAAAAGCCTTTTTGACGCGGGGCGCGACTTCCAGTCCGCACCTCTGACCTCCTTTCGCATGGGACGGTGGGACCTGCGCCGCGAGCATTGGCCCCTGCTGGCCAAAGAAGGCGTTGTGTGCGACGCCTCGGTGCGCCCTCTGCACGCGGCATCCACAGCCCACGGCCCCAACCATTTTGACGCTCCGTCCTCGCCCTACTGGGTGAACATGGGTTCCCGAAAAATTTTTGAAGTCCCGCTGACCGTGACGCCCCTGCTGCGCATTCTGCCGCGCGCGCTCAGGGCACTGCCCGCCCCCGCCGGGCCGGTGCTGCGCGCCGGATTCCACACATGGGGCGCGCTGGCCCTGCTGCCCGCGTACCACCCCCTTGCCGTCATGCAGGCCGTCACGCGTCTGTACACGGCACGCGGCGGCAGGGTATTGTCCCTGACCTGGCATTCCTCCGAAATGATGCCCGGAGGAGCGCCGCACATCCGGGATTCTGCGGCTGCAGACCGCCTGTTGCGCAAGGTTGGCGCATGGTTGGACTGGCTGCGGACGCGCCATACCGTGCGCTGCGTCAGCATGAGCGAACTGCCCGCCCTGACCGGAAGCCATGCCCCCTCGCCGCATGGCGAAGGCGATTGGACCGCCGGGCAGGACGCGGAAGAATGAACGCCGCTTTTGCCGCTGTCAGCGGCCACGCGCAAACACGCACACTGGAGACATGCATGACCTCCTCTTCCCGGCAAAACAGGCAGGCGCATGCGGCCGGACTGCCCCATGTGGCCTATGTGCTGTTGTGGTATCCCCTTTTTACCCAGCCGTTCATTTTTCGCGAAGTACAGGGCCTCAGGGAGCATCTGCCTCTTTCCGTGTTCAGCCTGTACAGCCACAACCTGCGGCACTGCTCCACAGAAATGCGGGAGGCTGCCGGACAGACGCACACTTTCGGCATACGCTCCCTGCCCCGCCTGCTGGCCGAAATCTGCCGCCAGATGTTTTTCCATCCCCTGCGCACGTCACGCCTGTTTTTCCGCACCATGGGGCATCGCTGGAACAGTCTGGAAACCCTGGGGGAAAATTTGTGGGCTTTTTGTGTCGGGGTGTATCTGGGCCGCCTCTTTGTCGAGGCCGGCATTGACATGGTGTACGCTCCCTGGCCGCGCGGCACAGCCAGCGCGGCTTGGGTCGCGGCCAGTTTGGCCGGGCTGCCCTTTGCCACATCGGCCCGCGGCGACAATCTGGACCCGGCCGATCCCGACCTGGGAGACAAATTCCGGGCAGCCCTTTTTCTGCGGGCCAACAATGCCGCGGACAAAAAGCGCATTGAGGAATTTGACCAGGGACAGGCGCGGGGCAAGGTGGAGCTGGTCTACAACTGCCTGACCCTGCCCCTGCCAGCTCCGGCTCCGGAAAAAACGTGTGGAACGCAGGCTCCCGGCGGACAACAGCCCATGCAGCGCCCCGTGCGGCTGCTGGCTCTGGGACGCTTTGACGTGACCAAGGGCTTTGACGTGCTCGTCAGGGCATGCGGACTTTTGCGCGACAGGGGAATGGATTTTCGCCTGACCCTGGCCGGGGGAGGCGGGGCCGCCATGGGGCTGGGGCACATGGACAGACAAATTCTCCGTCTGCGCAAGGATCTGGGCCTGGAAGAACACATCTTTCTGCCCGGCCTCGTCAACCACAACGACCTGCCGCGCATGCTCGCCGAGCACGATATCTTTGTCGCGCCCTGCGTGATGCACTCCTCGGGCCGCCGCGACGGCATTCCCAATACCGTCATCGAGGCCATGTCCTGCGGCCTGCCGGTCGTCAGCACCACAGTCAATGCCCTGCCGGAAGTGGTGCGCAACGGGCAGACCGGCCTGGGCGTTCCGCCCAATGACCCGGCAGCCCTGGCCGATGCCCTGCAATGCCTGGCTGACGATGCGGGCATGGCCGCCCGCCTGGCCAGCAACGGCCGGGATCTGGCCAGAACCATGTTTGACTCCGAGCGCAACAGCCTTGAGACAGCCCGCATTTTCATCCACCATTTTTCCCTCTGGAAACGCACATGTGCGGCATAGCCGGAATCTGCCAGACGGACGCTTCTCCCCTGCCGCCGCAGTGCATGCACTGGGTCAGGGCCATGACCGCCCGCATGGCCCATCGCGGCCCTGACGGCGAAGGTTTTTGGGACGGCGCGCGGGCCTGCTTCGGCCACCGGCGGCTGTCCATCATTGACCTGTCCGGGGGCGCCCAGCCCATGAGCAGCGCCGACGGCGACCTGACCATCACCTTCAACGGCGAAATCTACAATTTTGCCCGACTGAAGGAGCAACTGGCCGCACAGGGCGCACGCTTTGCCACCGACTCCGACACCGAAGTCATTCTGGAGGCCTACCGCCTGTGGGGCGTTGACTGCCTGGCCCGCTTTGACGGCATGTTTGCCTTTGCCCTCTGGGATCAGGCCAGGCAGCGCCTGTTCTGCGCGCGGGACCGCTTCGGGAAAAAACCGTTTTTCTACACGCTGTGGGGCGGACGCCTTTTCTTCGCCTCGGAGTTGAGCGCGCTGGAACAGATTCGGGAACTGCCCCTGACCCCGGACCCGCAGGCCATTGTGCGCTATCTGGCCTACGAATACGTGCCCACGCCCGCCACCCTCTATGCCGAGGCGCGCAGCCTGGAACCGGCCCACATGCTGCTTCTGGAGGACGGCCGCCTGCGCATCCGGCGGTACTGGGATCTCCCCTGCCCCGATGAGGATGACCGGCGCGATCCGGACAGTTTGTGCGAAGAACTCCGTTTTCTGCTGACCCGCGCCGTGCGGCGGCGCATGGTCAGTGATGTTCCCCTGGGCGTTTTTCTCTCGGGCGGCATCGATTCCTCCATTGTGGCCGGGCTTATGGCCCACCAGTCTCCCACGCCTGTCAGGACGTTTTCCATCGGCTTTCGCGAGGCCAGCTACGACGAATCCCGTTATGCCCGCATTGTCGCCCGCGCCTTCGGCACAGAACACCACGAACGCGTGCTCGACGCCGACGAATGCGCCGACAGCCTGCCCGGCATCATCAGCAGCATGGACGTGCCCATGGCGGATGCCTCGGTGGCCCCCACCTGGCTGCTTTCGGGCGTCACGCGGCAAAAGGTCACCGTGGCTCTCGGCGGCGACGGCGCGGACGAATTGTGGGCCGGGTACGAGCACTATATCGGCTTTCTGCTGGCCCAGTGGTACAACCGCCTCCCCGGCCCCTTGCGGCGCGGCATCATCGAACCGCTGTGCCGTCTGCTGCCCTCGGGAGCCGGATACATCAATCCCCGCCTGGCCGTGAGCACCTTTCTGCGCGCGGCCCATGCCCCGGCCTGGCAGCGCGTGCAGACCATGCTCACGGCCCTTGCCCCGGACGTGCAGCACGCGATCCTGGATTCGGCCTTTCCGGGAAAAAACACCGCGCTTCTTGCCCCGGAAAACCTTTTTGCGCCCACCCGCGAGCACTACGAGCACTGGCAGCCCCCGCAGGCGGCCACCCCGCTGGCGCGGGCTTTTCATGTCTATGCGCGCCAGTTCCTGCTGGACGATATCCTGGTCAAGGTAGACCGCTGCTCCATGCTGCACAGCCTGGAAGTGCGCGCGCCTTTTCTGGACAGGGACGCAGCGGAATTTGCCGCGCGCCTGCCCCTGAAGCACAAGCTGCGCGGCTTCCGCCGCAAGTGGCTTCTCAAGAGAGCTTTTGCCGATCTTTTGCCCCCGGAAATCCTGCACCGCAACAAGCGCGGTTTCCAGATCCCCGTGGCCCAGTGGCTGCGCGGCCGCCTGCGGCCCCTGATGGAAGATCTGCTCTCCCCCGCCGCTCTCAAGACCCAGGGGATATTCCAGCCACAGGCGGTGCGCGCATTGATGGACAGGCATCTTTCCGGCAAGGAGGATTTGCGCAAGCCCCTCTGGACCTTGCTGGTATTCCAGTTGTGGTGGCGGGCGCGCCGGGCCTGACAGCTTGCCTGTGCCGTTTCCGTGCTTATCATGCACAACAGGCGGGCAAACGCCCGCTCCAAACTGATGCCAAACCCCGCTTCGCGGAATCCACGCCGCAAGCCGCACACTACAGACAACGAGAATACCATGACCAGCCAACTCAAGACCCTGCTGCTCCTGGCCCTTCTTTCGGGCATCATCATCGCTCTGGGCGGCATGCTGGGCGGACGCTCCGGCATCATCATCGCCTTTGGCCTGGCCCTTGCCATGAACCTGGGCAGCTACTGGTATTCGGACAAGATCGTGCTTTCCATGTACCGCGCACGCGAACTGGCCCCCGAAGAAGCCCCCCAGATCCACAGTATGGTGGAAGAGCTTTCCCGAAAAGCGGGTATTCCCAAGCCCCGCGTCTGCGTGGTGCCCGAGGCCGCGCCCAACGCCTTTGCCACCGGGCGCAACCCGGAAAATGCGGTGGTCGCCGTGACCGAGGGCATTGTGCGCATACTCTCGCCCGAAGAACTGCGCGGCGTGCTGGCCCACGAAATCGGCCACATTGTCAACCGCGACATTCTTGTCCAGACCATTGCCGGAGTCATGGCTTCGGCCATTGTGACCCTGGCCAATATTTTTCAGTTCACGGCCATTTTCGGCGGCGGTAACCGGGACGGAGAAGGCGGCGGCAACCCGCTGGCCGCACTGGCGCTGGCCCTTCTGGCCCCTCTTGCCGCAGGCATTATCCAGATGGCCATTTCGCGCTCGCGCGAGTATCTGGCCGACGATACCGGAGCCGCCCTGTGCGGACAGCCGCTGGCCCTGGCCGGAGCTCTGGCCAAGCTGGGCGCGGCCAGCGGGCGTGTGCCCATGCAGCAGGGCAATCCCAGCACGGAGCAGATGTTCATTGTGGCCCCCCTGTTCGGGCGCGGCGGCATGGCCAGCCTCTTCAGCACGCACCCTCCCCTGGAAGAACGCATCCAGCGGTTGCGGGCCATGGCTGCGGGCCGCTGAAAACGGTTGCGGCCGCGAACCCTTTTGCTGTAGTTTGCCCAAAAACCGAGGTGGATATGTTGCCGCGCCTTCTGCTGCCGCTTCTGCTGTGCTCCCTGCTGGCCTGTGCCCGCTCCCAGTCCCTGCCGCCGCAAAACGATCCGCCGCCGGAGCCGTGCCCCTTTGTTTACGTCTACGCGCCGGGCAATTATATCGTGGATATTGCGGGGGGGGATCAGGTCATTCTGGACCCCGGCGTGCAGGAATTCGAGCTTTTCTGCTCCCCCGGCGAAGCGCGCGCCGCAGTTACCGAAGCTGTGCGGCAGGGCGCTGCCCCTGAAGGCGACTGGCGCATCTACCGCCTGGCCGGAGATCTGGAGGATCTGGCCCAGCCCCTGCCCCAGCGGCGCTATGTGCTGCGCCGCATGGCGCAGATTGTGGACTGGGTCACGGAAATATAGCCGCCGCACCTTGCGCGGATCAAAACGTCCGGTCCGGAGGGAGCAGAAAGGCGCTCCCTCCAGACCGGACGGAATATTTTGTGGGCAGTTTGCGTCAGGACCGGTAGTCCGCATTGAGCGAAACGTATTCGTGCCCCAGATCCGATGCGTGAAAAACATAGAAGCCCGGCCCGCTGCCCAGTGTGATTTCCACTTCCACATCTCCGGCCGCGAGCAGTTGCGCCAGCTTTTCCTCCTGATCCTCATTGACCGGGCATCCGTGGCGAAAACGCTCAATGCCGCAGAGCTTCATGCTGACCTGTTCCGGATCAACCTCCGCCCCGCTGTAGCCCACGGCGGTCACAATGCGCCCCCAGTTGGCGTCGCCCCCGTACATGGCGGTCTTGACCAGTTGCGAATGCCCCACACTGCGGGCCACGCGCCGGGCATCGCTGTCGTTTGCCGCGCCCGTCACCGTAATGTGGATGACCTTGCGCGCGCCTTCGCCGTCCCTGACCAGCATCAGGGCCACTGTGCGCAGAATGTCGGTCAGGGCTTCTTCCAGCAGGGCCGCGTCTTGGGGCTGTGCCGCGCTCACGCCTGACGCGCCGTTGGCAAGGCCCAGTATGGTGTCGTTGGTGGAGGTATCGCCGTCAACGCTCACCCGGTTGAAGGTGCTTTCCACCGCGCGGGCGAACATGGCCTGCCAGGCCGAGCGCTCCACTTCCGCATCGGCAAGAGCCACACAAAGCATGGTGGCCATGTCGGGGCAGATCATGCCCGCGCCCTTGGCCATCACGGTCAGGCGCACTGTCCCGCCGGAAAGGCGCACATCGCGCGAGGAAAATTTGGGAAAGGCGTCGGTGGTCATGAAAGAGCGCGTAAACCCTTCGGCATCCCGGCTGCCCAAACTGTCCACCAGCGCCGGAAGGGCTTTTTGCCAGAGATCCATCTTGAGGTGCGCTCCCACCACCCCGGTGGACAGGGGCAAAATCTGCTCCACAGGCAGGCCTGTGCTTTGGGCGAGCATGCTCTGGGTGGCGCGGCAGTTTTCCAGTCCTTCCTGACCGGTGCAGGCATTGGCCTGACCGGCATTGGCCAGCACCGCCCGCACAGGCCCGTTGCCGCGCAGTATCTCCTGACAAACAAGAACCGGCGCGGCCTTGAACACGTTTTTGGTAAACATGCCCGCCAGCACGGCGGGGCAGTCCGAAACAATCAGGCCCAGATCGTCCCGGCCTTCCTTCCGGAATCCGGCGGCGGCCGTTCCCGCCGCAAAGCCCTTGGGCAAATCGCTCTGCATGGTCGCCTCCTGCGATGCGCCGCCGCAGACGCACGGTTTCAAAAAGCGCGCGCCCGGAGAAAAACCCCGGGCGACGCGCAAAACCGTACCGCGGGACGCGACTACGTTCTGGTTTTCTGGATTTCTTCGGCAATGGCCTGGGGCACACGCTCGTAATGGTCAAACTGCATGGTAAAGGTGGCCCGGCCCTGGGTGCGCGAGCGCAAGTCCGTGGCATAGCCGAACATGGCCGACAGCGGCACCTGGGCGCGCACGCTCTGCGCCCCTCCGGCGCGGGCCTCCATGCTCTGCACCCGCCCGCGGCGGCCGTTGAGATCGCCCATGACATCGCCCAGATATTCTTCGGGCGTGACCACTTCCACATCCATGATGGGTTCCAGCAGCACCGGAGAAGCCTTGCTCATGGCGTCCTTGATGGCCATGGAACCGGCAATGTAGAAGGCCTGTTCCGAGGAGTCCACCTCGTGGTAGGAGCCGAAGACCAGATTGACCTTTACGTCCACCACAGGGAAACTCGCCAGCACGCCCGACTTCAGGGCATCCTGCATGCCCTTGTCCACAGCGGGAATATATTCCTTGGGAATGACGCCGCCGGAAATGGAGCTGACGAACTCGTAGCCTCCCGCCGGATTGGGCTCGATCTCGATGACCACATGACCGTACTGGCCGCGCCCGCCGGACTGCTTGGCATATTTGAGGTCGGACTTGGCAGGTTTGGAAATGGTTTCGCGGTAGGCCACCTGGGGCTTGCCCACGTTGGCGTTGACGTTGAACTCGCGGGTCAGGCGGTCCACAATGATTTCCAGATGCAGTTCGCCCATGCCCGCAATGAGGGTCTGGTTGGTTTCTTCATCCCCCTTGACGCGGAAGGACGGATCTTCCTTGGCCAGCTTGTTCAGCGCGGCGGAGAGGGCGTCACGGTCGGCCTTGGTCTTGGGTTCGATGGCCACCTCGATGACCGGCTCGGGAATATTCAAGGATTCCAGGATAACCGGGCGCTTTTCGTCGCAGAGGGTGTCGCCGGTGGAGGCATTTTTCAGGCCCACCAGGGCCACAATGTCGCCCGCGCCAGCCCATTTGACGTCCTCACGCTTGTTGGCGTGCATTTTCAGGATGCGGCCGATGCGTTCGCGCTTGCCGGTATTGGCGTTGTAGGCGGCCATGCCCGATTCCACAAAGCCCGAATAGATGCGGAAAAAGGACAAGTGCCCGATGAAGGGATCGGAAAAAAGCTTGAAGACCAGCCCGGCCAGAGGCTCCTTGTCGTTGCAGGGGCACTGGATGATCTTGTCTTCGGCGTCCGGATCGTGCCCCGGCATGGGCGGAATGTCCACCGGAGAGGGCAGATAGTCCACCACGCCGTCCAGCAGGGGCTGCACGCCCATGTTGCGGAAGGCCGAGCCCAGCATGACCGGCACGATGCTGCGGGAAATGGTCGCCTTGCGGATGCAGGAAACAATCTCCTCCTCGGACAGGCTTTCGCCGCCGAGATATTTTTCCAGCAGGGCTTCATCTTCTTCGGCCACGGCTTCCACAAGCTCGTGGTGCTTTTCGTCGTACAGGGTCTGCATGTCGGCGGGCACATCTTCCACCACAAAGTCCATACCCTTGCTGCTCTTGTCAAAGCGGATGGCCTTGCCGCGCACCAGATCCACCACGCCCTCGAATTTGTCTTCGGAGCCGATGGGCAGTTGCAGGGGAACGGCCTTGGCGCCCAGGCGGTCGTGGATCATGTCCACACAGCGGAAAAAGTTGGCGCCGATACGGTCCATCTTGTTGACAAAACAGATTCGCGGCACCTGATAGCGGTCGGCCTGCCGCCACACAGTTTCCGACTGGGGCTCGACACCGGCCACCGCGTCAAACACGCAGACCGCGCCGTCCAGCACACGCAGGGAGCGTTCCACCTCGATGGTAAAGTCCACGTGCCCCGGAGTGTCGATGATATTGATGCGGCAGTCCTTCCAGAAGCATGTGGTGGCCGCGGACGTGATGGTGATGCCGCGCTCCTGCTCCTGTGCCATCCAGTCCATGGTGGCGCCGCCGTCATGCGTTTCGCCGAGCTTGTGGGTTACGCCGGTGTAGAAAAGGATGCGCTCAGTGGTTGTGGTCTTGCCTGCGTCAATATGGGCCATGATCCCGATATTGCGCTGTTTTTCGACGGATACGGTGCGGGACACGGTAGTTCCTCCATGCTGCGGATGCGCTGTGGTGCAAAACCGACGCCGCATCCGTGAGGAGGCGGCGTCAGGCGGTACTCAAAAAGAAAAGGCCCCTTACCAGCGGTAGTGGGAGAAAGCCTTGTTGGCGTCGGCCATGCGGTGAGTGTCCTCACGCTTCTTCACCGCGCCGCCGCGTCCGTTGTACGCGTCCAGCAACTCTGCGGAAAGTTTGGCGGTCATTCCCTTTTCGCCGCGCGAACGGGCATAGTTGATGAGCCAGCGGATGGACAGGGAAATCTGCCGCTCGGGGCGCACTTCCATCGGAACCTGATAGGTGGCTCCGCCAACGCGGCGGGCCTTGACTTCCATATGGGGCTTCACATTGTCCAGAGCCTTTTCAAAGGCGCGCATGGCGTCATCGCCGGTCTTTTCGGCCAGCGCCTCAAGGGAGCTGTAAAAAATTTTTTCGGCCGCGCCCTTTTTGCCGTTGTACATGAGGCGGTTCACGAATTTGGTGACCAGACGGCTGGAGTACAGCGGATCGGGCAGAACTTCCCTCTTGGGAACAGGACCTTTACGGGGCATGGGGTTTCTCCTTGTGCAAATACTGCGGCGTCACCAACCCCGCGACACACCGCCCCCGCAAGGGGCGGAGCGGCGCATGGCGTCCGCCGGTGGAATACATATTTATTTGGGGCGCTTGGCGCCGTACTTGGAACGTCCCTGACGGCGGTCGGCCACACCGGAGGTATCCAGCGTGCCGCGCACAATGTGGTAGCGCACACCGGGCAGGTCCTTGACGCGGCCGCCGCGGATGATGACCACAGAGTGCTCCTGCAGGTTGTGGCCCTCGCCGGGGATGTAGGCCGTTACCTCGATGCCGTTGGTCAGGC
>ERZ773099.2206-NODE-2206-length-13657-cov-8.536024_pt1 | contig 13657 bp, 16 predicted proteins | sample MGYA00511120_ERZ773099 | MGnify/ENA primary metagenome ERZ773099 (study PRJEB29015, sample SAMEA2738012) | human oral metagenome | biome: human oral; feature: human-associated habitat; material: dental | place: China | collected 2104 ... | reverse complement strand
TGCCGTCCTTCTTCTCCGTCTTGGGCGCGATGAGCACATCCGCCTTCTCCATCGCACGAATTGCCTTGACCGTCAAAAGCTCCGGGTCACCCGGTCCCACGCCAATACCGAAAAATGTTCCCTTCATACCGTACCTCCTATTGCTTCTACAAAAAAAGAACCGCCCGAACGGGTACGACTGCACCAGTTTCGAGCGGTTTCTATTCGCCTCCAAGGGCAATTTCCCTTCCGCCATTATATACATTCCACAAAAATATAGCAAGTGTATTCATCTACATTCCCAGCCACCTACAGCAAGCGGGAGCCTGCGCTTTGCATACATTTCACCGCACTGTCGTACGTCCTTCGGGCCAGTAAAGACCGACGCCTCGACTCCCCTAAAAACCGTCAAACTCAAATGCGTTTTCATAATGATTCACCGTATAGGATTCACCCATAACGAGAACCTCAAGGACATCAAAACGGCAAAATCGCTCTTCCATGGCGCGTTTCTGCATATACAAAAGTGCCGTGCGAAAAATACGCCTTTGCTTCGTATATCCTACCGCCTGCGCAGGTGCACCGAAACGCGTCGGACGGCGTGTCTTTACCTCGATAAAAAGCAGCGCGCCTCTATCCTCGGCGATGATGTCGATCTCGCCTGTCTTAGCGCGAAACTGTCGCTCCAATATGCGGCAGCCGCGTTTCTCCAGATACTGCGCCGCCAGATCTTCGCCTCGATCGCCAAAACTCTTCGTCGTCATCTCGGCAGCTCCGGCTTTCGATGGCGCTTGTCTATGCGATAGACATAAGCGAGCACTTCTGCCACTGCACGGTAAAGCTCCGGCGGAATCTCGCGATCGAGTTCCAGCGCCATCAACATGTTGACGAGCGATTTGTTCTGATAGACGGGAATTGCATTTTTCTGTGCCGCTGCGAGGATGTTTTCCGCGACAAAGCCGCGCCCTTTCGCCACAACTTTCGGAGCATGCTGCTTTTCCGGCGCATAACGCAAGGCCACAGCTCTCTGGTCAGCGACATCCTCGTGCTCATCCAACGGCAAATCCTTGTTTTCACTGTTCATATTTATCATTCTTTACTACCCGCTACACTGACCTTGAGATCGGAAAGTTCCAATGTCATCGTACGAAACGATTCTCTGAATTCGGGAATATACGCCTTGAAATCCTCTACGGCAGACGGCTCCGAAAAAAGCACGCGCATGTTGAGACTCTTCGCATCATACACTTGACAGGTAAGCTCCACTGCACCGATGTGGTCTGTGAGCACACATAGTCTAAGCCACGTTTCTTTGTGCATGCGTCCGTCCTCAGGCGAATACTTCTCCTCATTATAGACATTGGCATAAGCAGGGAAACTCTGTTTCTCTCCTTCACCCATGTATAATGGCATCATGAAGTTCAGCGAGCGGTGCGTATTGCCCTTGCCATCCGTCTGGAAAAGGCTTCCTCCCTCCATGGATCGCTTCATCGAGGCGGCAAACTCCGCAACATCCTTACCCGCGCGCTTGAGTTGCTGCTCCTTCATGTCCTTCACTGCCGTCATGTCGCAGAGCTGCATGAAAGCCCAGAGGCGCGGCAGATCACCGAGATTTTTCTGTGCAGCAGCCTGATTGACGGCCGCGGGAACGTTATTCTGACTGAGGCGCAGAAGAAGCTGCAGCTGTTTCGCCTCCTTGTCCGGCAAGAGCTTTTGTCCGTTGTTGACAAAATCGCGCAACAAGGCGGCATCCTTCTCCGTAAGCGGCATATTCTTCAGCATGAATGCCGCCGTATCTTTCAGGCTCTGCATGAGCTGCGGTGTATTCTGCATCACGGGCATCTGCCGCGTGGCAGACTTCGCCTCTCCCTGCTGCATATTTGCAGACGCATTGTTCGGACTCTGCCCCTGCTGCAGGGTCTTTTCCTGCGCTGTATTCTGCGGACTTCCGTCCCTTCTCGTCATCTGTGGATTCGCACTTTGCCCATCTTGACGCGATCCTGCGAATTCAGACGACCTGCCATCTTGCGGCACATTGCGCATCATCTGCTCGCTCGGCTGTCCCTTGCCCTCAGCACCACCGCCCTGAGCCGAAGTTTTCTGCTGCTGCACTCCGTTTTGCTCCTGCGGCATGCCCGCCTGCCCCTTGCCTTCGGCAGCAACGCCCTGACCGGATCCTTTCTGCTGCTGTGTTGCTTCCGAAGCGCCATCCTCAGCATTCGGCAGCAATCCTGCTTCCGCCCCCTTGCCGCTCTGCTGTGCTGCGGCATCACTGTGCACGGACTGCTGCAAAGCAGATTTTCCCTGCGCCGCATCGCTTTCCGGCATACTTTGCGGGAAATTCCCCTGCGTTGCTTCTTGTTGTGCGGTACGCGGATTGTCACCCGCAGGTCTCAGCATCTGCCCCGCCGCTTCCTGCTGCACCGCCTTCGCTCCGCCTTCACCTGCATCACGCATCGGCAAATTCGCATCGGCCTCAGCGTCCGCGCCGCCTTCGGCCATCGTCTGCCCCTGCATGGTCGGCAATGCGCCCTCCTCTTCAGGACGCGGCATAAAATATTGCACAAGTGACTTCAAAAAGTCAAAAGAACTCGCCTCGCCGGCGCCCGCCTGTGGCTGCACCTGCGCCAGGAGTGTCAACGCCTGCTGCAAGGCCGCGGGCAGATCCTCCAACGCCTTGGCGTCGAGCAGTTGGAAGGATAATTTATTCAGCAGCGCCGGCTCCAAGGAGCTTCCGCCCTCCTGCGCCGTCAAAAGCGACTTCAAATTCCGCAGCAACGTCTGCATGCTCTCACTGAAATCACTGACCTCGACGCCCTTTTCCGCGAGTGTACCAAGCTGCGTGAGCATACGCGAGAGCGTGCCCAACTGCTCCAACGAAAACCGCTGGCTCTCCGTCGTGCTGCCAAGACCCTCTTCCAGTGTCGCACTCAAGGAAAAAGAGCTTTCCATGACATTGCGAATCACCTTCTGCAAGTGATCCGGCAAAACTTCCACCGAGTCTTCCTGTCCCTGGGAAATCTTCCCGAGCACAGAAGACAAATCTGCAATGGAATTTCGTATGGAGACATTCGTTTCCTTTGTAAAAGGAGAAGACGACGCACCGTCTCCCCGCCGCGTTACGGCATCCGCCGAGCCTGTCGTCTGAGGCCGCTGTACGCGCTGCAAAGACCCCGCAGCATTAGCGGCATTTGCTTCCATTGCCATGAAACGAATCCTCCGTGCAAATCTTCTAAATCAATACGCTGACGCCATCGAACGAATCGGTTCGAACGATCTTCTATGGATGGGACAAGGGCCATACTTTTGCAAAGCTTCCAAATGCTCTGCTGTCCCATAGCCTTTATGCTTCTTGAATCCATACTGCGGGTATTCTTCGTCATACTTCAGCATCAAGCGATCCCTCGTAACTTTTGCCATGATCGACGCCGCTGCGATTGACGCTGACTTCGCATCCCCATGTACGATTGGAAAAGACGTCATGGGAAGCTTCAGCGGCACGGCATCAAGCAAGACGTGCTGCGGCTGCGGCCGCAGGCTCGCAACGACTTCATACATCCCCTGCTTCGTCGCTTGATAGATATTTTTTTCATCGATGATTTTCTCTGAAATACTCACGATTTCCACCGCAACGGCACCTTCCGTGATAGCAGAGAAAAGTTTCTCGCGCATGGCTGCCGACAATTTCTTCGAATCATTCAAGTGCGGCAGAAAAAATCCCAAGGGCAAGATGACTGCAGCGACCACCACAGGTCCAGCCAAAGGACCACGACCGGCTTCATCGACGCCCGCCACGAGCGTACAGCCCTTCTCACGCGCCAGAAATTCATAATGGTACAGCGCTTCGACACGAGCGCGTTCCTGCTCCTCCCGCTCCCAACGATGCACCAATCTCTGCACCCCCGCACGGGAATCCAACAGACATCGCGCCTGCAGTTCTTCCGTCCACTTCCCTGCATGATAAAGGCACTCCAATTCTCTTATCGTCATTTCTTCCCTATCCATTAACCGTCATCCACTTCCTCCGCTGCCTCCGTCGGCGGTACATCCAAGCTAATCTTGCCAAACTTTCCCATGCGGAATTCCGCCAAAAGGATGTGCTGCACCTTCTCGAAATCAATGCGCCCACCTTTCAAAAGACACCCGCGCTTGCGCCCGATGGCATCCATAAGGCCCTCCGTCGTCTCAGGCAGGGCCTCCTTGAGCTTAAACCGTTCCTGCAATCGTTCCTGATGATCGCGCCGCAGAGTCGCAAGGAGCAGATGTGCCACACTCTCCAAATCGTAAATCTCATCGTTGACCGCGCCGGTAAACGCCAGTTTAAGCCCCACTCTAGGGTCTTCGAACTTCGGCCAAAGGATTCCCGGCGTGTCGAGGAGATCGACATCCGTTCCGATGCGAATCCACTGCTTCGCACGCGTAACACCAGGTTTATCCGCCGTCTTTGCTTTCGCTGCGCCTGCCAGACGATTGATCAGAGATGACTTTCCGACATTCGGTATACCAAGAATCATCACGCGTGCCTTGCGTGCCGCAACCCCTTTCGACACCAGTCTTTCCGTACGATACTTTGCCTCCCTCTCTATAAGCGTCAAAAGCTCCTTCATGCCCTTTCCCGATACAGAATCGAGCGCCACCGCTGGAATCTTCTTCGCACGAAAATGCTCCAGCCAGCGCCTTGTCATAGTCTCATCCGCCAGATCCCTCTTGTTGAGCGCCACAACGCGCGGCTTATCGCCGATGATTTCCCGCAGCATAGGATTCGCGCTCGCCGCTGGAATCCGAGCGTCAAGAAGCTCGACGACGACATCGACAAGCTTCAGATTCTCCTCCACCAATTCCCGCGCCTTCTTCATATGTCCCGGATACCATTGGATGATGGGCAGGTCGTTTTTTCTGTCATTTTCCGTCATGATGTATATTCCTTTCAAGCCTTGATTCTACTGGATTCTTACAGTATGTGCCTAAGTATAAAACAAAGAAATCGCAATTTATCGTTATCCATACTATACCATATTTTAGCGTAAAAACCCATAAACGGGAGACAGAAAAACAGCCCCAAAGCCGAAGCCTCGGGACTGTATCAATCGTATATTTACGCCTTGTCCATCGGCAGCGTCTTGGTCAGAACCATCTTGACCACCCACAACAATCATCGCGCATCGACCTCCTTCCAGACGATCCGCGCCGTCGCCGCCCCTGTCGTCTCATAGCTGCGCTGCCATCCGTATAAAAAATGACGGCCAGTCGCCGCCTTGACGACTTCGCATAGTATTTCCATCGTAGCGAAAGACGCCGCTCTTATAGTCCAAGCGATTGGCGTTCTTCGTGTAGCTTGCCGAAATATCTTCTTCCCACTGCGGCGCGAAGCGAAACACTTCTGCGCCAAGATACTGCGCCGGCAGTCCGAAGGCAAAACGTGAAGCGCCTTCCATCGGCTCGTCATGCATCATATCCCATGCCTCAGGGAAATCCGGCGCACGTTTTTCGGCACGGCGACAAGAGCATCCGCATTCTCATGGATGCTGCGCGGATAGGTGCCGTCGGCAAGAAGCCGACGCACCTCGGCGAGCAGCCATTGGCGCAATTCTTCCACCGCACGATTTTCCTGCACTTCCGGTTTGCCGTGCGGCTCATTCGGAATGGGCGCGTCGCTTTCGGACACTTGACACGCCGCAAGCCAGTCCTGCAAGCGCGTGAAAAAAATATGGAAGGTTTCTGTCAGATACTTTTCTACCTCTCCCCAAAGAAGGTCGATGCTCCACGCCTTGCGTGCGCTCAGCTCGCGTGAAGCGACGAGGAACGCCGACGCATAAGAAGAAATAGACGAAGGCGTGGCTTTCCAGCACATCGACCGCCACAGCGAGCGACTGCCACGTTCTCGCAATTCTCGTCGTTTCGCTGCCGTCCGCATGGACTGTCGTGAGCACCCCCGTGCGCACATTCGCCATCGGGTGCGGCGCTCTGCCGAGGCTCTTACTCATACCACAAAAACCGCCCATAGATTTTTGCGTCGCGCATGTCGGCATCGCCATCGCCCCTTTCTTCTTCGACGGATAAAATATTCTCGCAATAGTAAAATCCCCCTTGAACCATATGCGCATAGTGCATATAATATAGAGGAAGGAGTGAACACGATGCGATTCAAGGAACTGGACAAATTGCTGAAGAAGAACGGGTGGCAGCCTGTTCGCTCGAAAGGTTCACACCAGCACTACCGAAAGGAAGGCGTCGCCAAAACCTTGACAACTCCGAATCACCCCGGAGACATCAACCCCTTCATTGTGAAAAGTGTCTTGAAAGAGGCTGGAATCCAATTATGACACCCGTCTCCGAAAGGAGGAACATCTTATGAACCTCGTTTATCCTGCTGTATTTTACCCCGATCCCGATTCATCTTCTTTTGCTGTTACAGTGCCCGATCTTCCCGGATGCATCTCCGGCGGCAACTCCCTTTCCGATGCCATCGCTATGGGCGAGGATGCCGCCTCGGGTTGGATTCTCGGCGAGCTTGAGGACGGCAACGAAGTGCCGCCGGCAAGCAGCATCACAGACATCCGCCCCGACCCCGAGATCGGCGAGGGCTTCGTCAGTCTGCTCTCGCTCGACATGGACGCATACGCTGCGAAATACGGCAGCAAGTCCGTTCGTAAGAATCTCACGATCCCCGCATGGCTCAACACCTTTGCCGAAGCCGAACAGCTCAACGTATCCAAAGTCCTGCAGGACGCGCTCACCGCGCTCTATGAGAAGAAAGCCGCCGTCTGAGCGCCGCGCAGCATATCCCAAGCGATATGCTGCTTTTCTTTTGCCCTGTTACTGCTGAATGCTGAACCCGTTCATGCCGTACACCGTACAGTCCGCGCCGCCTTGTATACGGGAACACCTGATGCAACGCACCCGACTTCGGGTAGCTGATCTCGTAGAGCTGTCCCGCGCGACGTTACGCATGGAGATGAAGTACACGCCCGGCACATAGCCCAAAGGCGAGAAGTTTCGCAGTCCGTCCGGATCGCGAAGCGCGTAGGCGACGAGGTTCATGTTCATCGTGATGCAGTTCAGCGTGTTGACGTTGCATCCCGTATCCGTCGTGTCCTTGCTCTGTAAAAGGGAATAGTCGAGAATGTACGCGTTCCAACCCTTATTTTCATCTGCCAGCACATCCTTCGTCTTGACGGGCAAGGCGAGCTGCTTGCCCGTGTAAGCACAGGAAATATCTGCAGCGTCGTTTTTTCCCGCGCTTGCCCAGAGCACGGACGGGCTGCGCAAAGGAGCCGCGTCAATGTCGGCACGCAAAAACGTCGCCGCGCATGTCGTCATGGAAAGGAGCTGCACGCTCTCCGATTCAATCGCCGTAGCTTCAAAAGTTGCCGATGACGTGAACAGGTTGTAGCTGTTGCGGCTGCCGGAGAAAATCAAGCGTATGTGCCTAAGTATAAGCTACACGCACAACCGTCCACTTTGTGGACATTGTGCGCCGCCCTTACAGAAACCTAGCCAATCAGTCTGCGCCCTTCGGGCTTGACTTCTTGGGGTTTCATGGTAAAACAAAGAACTCGCAACAAAAAGAGACCGCTGCATGCGTCTCAGCGACTCATGCGGCAGCCTCTCCTCACTTTTTCGCGATATACGGCAGCTCGCCCTCGTGTGTCATGCCGAGTTCTTCGCGTGCCGTCTTCTCGATGTAGACGGGATCGTCGAGCTTTGCCTTGAGATCCTTAAGCTCTGCGTTCTCCCGCTGCGCTGTTTCCAGACGTTGCTGCGCCGCCGCACAGTCGCGGTCAAGCTCGTTCAGGTGAATCTGCTGATCGATCATCGTGTAGGAGAAGTACCCGAGCACGCAAAGGATGACGACGACGAACCAGTCGAGCCGGTGTCCCCTGCGCTTGCTTTCCGTTGCCATCTCCATCACGACCTTCCGTGCGCATCGATGCGCTTCTCCTGCCCGTACAGCTGCACGGAGCATCTTCCTCCTGCGATTGGGGCAACTACTTCTCCGCCCACTGAAAATATTCCGTCGTCGCTATGCGCCGGAATATGGAATCGCAGCTCGCACAGCGAAAGTGCGAAGAGACGTTTTCCATATCCGCCTTGCCGTCCACGAGATGAACCGGCTGCCATTCGACAAGGTCGAGCTGCCCGCCGCAGCGAGGACACGGCGCGTGCCCCTCGGCGTCAGCGCGCAGGATAGTCGGCGCGAGATCGCCGACCGCCTTGATCTTCGGCATGTCGAACACATCGTAATAGCCCGAATTCAGAAGCTCGCGGTAAAACACTCTGCAGCTGTCGCATTCATAGCGCGGTTTCACGCCTTCCAAATCCGCCTTGCCGCCCCGGATCATGACCGTGCCGCCCTCAACCGTGCGAAGTGGCCTGCCGCACTGCGGACAGAGAAACGCGCCGTTCGCGTCCTTTTCCAATTTCGATACTGCCACAAAAACCACCCTCGCCCGAAATCGTAAAAAACATATTCGTCAACCGACGCTTGTGCCTGCCGTCTGCAGAAAGCGGGCGATCTCCTGCGCCGCTGCGGGGCGGCTCGCGAGAAGCGCTGCCTCGCGCATGGAGGCGAGGCGCGGCGCGTCTCCCAGCAGCCCCATGACGAGAGCCGCCAGATTTTCGCCCTTGCCGAGCCAGACCGCCGTGCCGCGCTCGCTTGCAATCATCGCATTCTCAAGCTCCGGCCCCGGAATCGGCTCGTGCAGAATCAGCGGCACGCCCATCGCCCACGCCTCGCTGATGGTCAGTGCGCCGGGCTTCGATATGAGAAGCGCGGCGGCCGCCATGAGTTCGGGCACCGCGTCGGTGTATCCCCAAGCGCGAACCGCATGGTGCGAGCGCACGGCATGTTCCTTGACCCAAGCGAGAAGACGCTCGTTCTTCCCTGCGACGACGAGGATCTGCAGCTTTTCTGCGACATCCTCAATCTTCTCCAGAGAATGAGCCACATCGCCGAGTCCGAGACCGCCGCCCATGACGAGGATCGTCGGAAGCGACTCGCTGAGTCCAAGCCTTTCGCAAATCGCCGCACGGTCAAAACCTGCCGGGGAAAGCGGCAGGATCGGAAACATCCCCGAAGCATCGTCAATTCCCAGTGCCTTCTCACCGGACAGCCGCCAGTGGATATAGCCGGAGAGGGTCGTCATGTAGTCAATCGCCCCGACGTGCGGCTCATCCGAAAGCAGCGCCTGATCTATATGCGCCACACTCCATCGCTCCGGAATATTGAAGGAGAATGCGCGCGTCAGACGCTCCGCCGCTTCCCCTGTCGTATTGTTCCGCCACGTTCGAAACGGAACGAGCAGCTTGCCTTCCGCATCAAAGACGAGGTACCCGTGCATCATGCCGCTGATTCCAAGCGCCGCAACACGGCGGATAGTTACGCCGTATTTCTCTTCTGTATTGCGGCGCAATTCTGCATACGCACTGCGCAGCCCCTTCCAGATTTCCGCCTCATCATAGGTCCAGTAGCCGCCCGCCAGACGGTTTTCCCATGCATAGCCCCCCTGCGCGAGCGTTTTTGACGCTGCATCCGTCAGTACAGCCTTGATTCTCGTCGATCCGAGCTCGATGCCGAGAAATACATCGCCTGCCCTGATTGCAGCCGCCGCTTCCCTGTTCATAAATACACACTCCTCTACACTTCTAAAAAAATACAGCAGAATGGTATCTGTACGCCAATTCTGCTGTATTTTTATTCAAATTTACTCGACCGTAACTGACTTCGCAAGGTTGCGCGGCTTGTCCACGTCGCAACCACGCGTGATCGCTGCATAGTAGGCGAGCAGCTGCAGCGGGATAACGGAGAGGATCGGCATGATGAACTCATCCGATGCCGGCACGTGCATGACGTGATCGACATACTTCTCAAGCTCCCGATCGCCCTCGGCAGCAATGCCGATGACGACGGCGTCGCGCGCCTTGACCTCCTTGATGTTCGAGAGCGTCTTCTCGTAGACGTTTCGCTGCGTTGCAAGTGCAATGACGGGCACGCCCTCGACAATCAGCGCAAGTGTGCCGTGCTTCAGCTCGCCCGCCGCATATGCCTCGGCGTGGATGTAGGAAATCTCCTTGAGCTTCAGCGCACCCTCAAGCGAGACGGCATAGTCCAGACCGCGCCCGATGTAAAAGACATCCTCGTTGAAGCCGTACTGCTTCGCAAAGGTCTTGATCGGATCCACATCGGACAAGATCTCCGAAACCTGCGCCGGAATCTCGTGCAGCTGTGCGACCAGCTGCGCCGTGCGCTCCGCCGTAATCGACTGCTTGATCTCCGCCATGTAAAGTGCAAGCATAAAGAAGAGAACAAGCTGTGTTGTGTACGCTTTCGTCGATGCGACCGCAATCTCAGGTCCTGCCCATGTATAGACAACCTGATCCGCCTCACGGGCAACCGACGAGCCGACTACATTCGTGATGGCGAGGGTCTTTGCCCCGCGCCGCTTTGACTCCTTGAGTGCGGCAAGCGTGTCGCTTGTCTCACCCGACTGTGATACCACAATCAGAAGCGTGTGTTCATCGACAATCGGATCGCGATAGCGGAACTCGGAAGCGACATCCACCTCGACGAGCACGCGCGCGAGTTTCTCAATGTAGTACTTGCCCACAAGCCCCGCATGATATGCCGTACCGCAGGCAACAATGTAGATCTTGTTGAACGAGTTCAGATAGTCCGCATCCCATGCGAGCTCTTCAAACGAAATCGCCTTCTTATCCGCCGTAATGCGCTGGCTCATTGTGTCGCGCACCGCCTTCGGCTGATCGTGGATCTCCTTGAGCATAAAGTGTTCGTAGCCGCCCTTTTCCGCAGCCTCGGCATTCCATGTGACCTCAAACACTTTCTTCGGGACGGGTGCGCCCAGATGATTCGTCACCTCGACTGCATTCTTGCGGACAACGGCGACCTCTCCGTCGCTGAGAATATAGGTACGGCGTGTCTTGGAAATAATCGCCGGAATGTCCGAAGCGATAAAGTTCTCTCCCTCACCGAGCCCAATGATAAGCGGGTTGTCCTGCTTTGTGCAGATGAGCATATCCGGATGCCTGCGGCTCATAAAGACGAGCGCATAGGATCCCTCGATCCGCGCCAGAACCGCACGCACGGCGGCGACAAAATCCCCCGTGTAGACATCCTCCAAGAGGTGCACGACCACTTCCGTATCCGTCTCGGACTTAAAGACATGCCCCTTTGCGATGAGCTCTTCCTTCAGCGAAAGATAGTTCTCGATAATGCCGTTGTGCACGATGGCAAAGTCACCGTGGCAGTCCGTATGCGGATGTGAGTTGACATCCGACGGACGCCCGTGCGTAGCCCAGCGCGTATGACCGATACCGAGGCTGCCCACAGGCACATTCCCCTTGATCTTGTCGCGCAGCGCCGCAAGGCGTCCGACACTCTTGGCGACGCGGATATTCTCACCGTCGTAGACGGCAATTCCCGCCGAGTCATAGCCGCGATACTCGAGCCTCGACAGCCCGTCCAACAGGAACTCCGCCGCCTGACGATCCCCAACATAACCAACGATTCCACACATAAAAATACCTCCTGACCGATAATAAATAAATCGCTCAGGGATTTCGCTCCATCTGCAGCTTTGTCCACAGGGTCACCCCTACGCTTTGACCACAGACTCTCGACAGAGCGTGCCGGAAGGCATCCGCTGACGGCTCGACAACCTTCTCCTCGTCCTCTGGCATACAACCGCATGCCAGAGCCAGCGCTAAGAATCCTTTTCCATATAAGAAATCCCTATGCATCCTTGACGCACAGGGACATTCTATCTGATATTACAGGATAAGTCAATATTGTGTCTTACTGTGTCACGTAGTGGCTGAAACTGCCCATGACAAGCTGCGGGAACTCTGAACGAAGTATATTCATGAACTTTCGCGTCCCAATGGGTGCCCCCTGCTCAGGCGGCATCGTATGTAAAAATAGAGTTGGATCGATGTTCAGATTTCGCATTTGGATCATCTGAACAGGAAGTGTATGAAAAAAATCCTGCCACGCCGCGAGCTCCTCTGTGCGGTCATTGAACCCCGGAAAATATAGAAGATTAATGGATACATAAACGTCATGCGCAAGTGCATAGCGAATCGAGGTTTTTACAGCATCCAAATCATAACTTGCCCGATAATATACGGAATAGCTTATGTCACGTGCGCTAATCATAGATACCCGCAGTGAGTCTAATCCGGCATCTACAATCTTCTTCATTCCATCTGGAAAGCCTGCATTGGAGTTCATATTGATCTGTCCGCGTGTCGTTGCTGCACGAATTTTACGAATCCCATCTGCAATACAGTCTGCTGCAAGTGATGGCTCCCCCTCGCAGCCTTGTCCAAAACTAATGATTCCATCCGGCGCCATACTCAAATGGTAGATCCCTACTTCGGCAATTTCCTCCGGCGTCGGACGAAATGTAATACGCTGCTGTGGAGAGGGGCAACACTCCGAACTCTGCAGCGAAATACATCCAAGACAGTTTGCATTGCATACAGGCGAAGTCGGAACCCCGCATTCCCAGCGCCGATAAAAAAGATTCTGCGCCGTCAGGCAGTGATAGTTCAGCGAACAACTCCCCACTTGCTGTACGATACGATTGTTGGGAAGTTCCTTCATCACCCGGCGCACAAGTTTTTTTAACTCTCTGCCATTGTAGTTCTCCGGATCCCACTTTTCATTTTCATCTGTATAAATTGCAGCCGCATGGAGTTCTCCCCGGTAGACAGCAACAGCCGTATATCCATACAGTGGGAGCGGTGCAGCACCATCCTCTCGATAAAATCCAGGCAGATGTGTACGTGTGTACCCCTGCGGGAGTATCGCTGCAACTGCCATTCCTCCAAGAATCTTGAGGGAACCGTCCCCTTTTTGTCCAACGGCATAATGAGCGGGCAAAAACATAAGGTCAGCACTGTCTGGCAGAGGGATAAGATCCTCCGTTGCAAGTGGAACATGGGCCTCTCCTATGCGTCCAAGGGCTTGCAGTCCATCTGCTTCACAAATATTGCCATTCTCGTCTGCATAGAGTGCTGTAATGCAGCTGTTATACTGGATGGTCTGCTGCTTTTCCTTCTGTCTGCTGTGCTTCATATTTCTCCTTTTGTCTCTCGCTCTTTTTCTTCTGCGGATTGTAACGGTTCATCGCAAGATCGACTCCATCCGTTACCATCGTCGATACAGCTGGAAGCAACATCTCTATTGCCGTACGAATATGAGGGATATCCTCAGATGAAAACGGCGCGAGCACGTGATCGATCACCGACCATCCAGACAGAGGTCTGCCAATTCCTATGCGAATACGTGGAAAATTTTCCCCTCCAACATGTGCAATAATGGATTTAATGCCATTGTGTCCGCCAGATCCTCCCTTCTTTCGAATTCGTATCATGCCCGCCGGAATATCCATATCATCATGTACAACGATGAGATCCTCCAGTCCGACTTTATAATACACCAGCATTGGGCCAATGGCAGCACCGCTTTCGTTCATATAGGTCTGTGGCTTCACTAGAAAAATCTTTTCCCCATCGATACGCACCTCACTTATGAGTGAGGTAAACGCTTCCTTCCATGGAGATGCCCCTAAATGCTGTGCAAGTGCATCTAGGAGCATAAAGCCGACATTATGTTTCGTCTTTGCATATTGAAGTCCTGGATTTCCAAGGCCTGCGA
>ERZ773099.2205-NODE-2205-length-13661-cov-11.853300_pt1 | contig 13661 bp, 7 predicted proteins | sample MGYA00511120_ERZ773099 | MGnify/ENA primary metagenome ERZ773099 (study PRJEB29015, sample SAMEA2738012) | human oral metagenome | biome: human oral; feature: human-associated habitat; material: dental | place: China | collected 2104 ... | reverse complement strand
TCGCAAGAATCGAGCGCAGGCGGATTGTGTCGCGCTGGGCTCGCACGGCGCGAGGTGAGGCGGACCGCGTCGCGCTGAGCTCGCATTACGCAAGCCGGGCCCGGCCCGCGCCGACCGGTCCGCACCGCCGGGTACGCGCCGGTACGGAGTCGGCCGCACCTCCGCTACATCCTCGCTCTGCGTGGGTCTCACGGGGTCTGCGCGGGGGTCGGGGTGCTCTCGGGCGGGGCGGGGGCGAGGGGGACGTCCCGGCCGGGGATGGGCCGGCCGTTGCAGGCCCAGGGGGTCATGGACACCGCCAGGTTGATGATGCCGGCCTTCACGTCACCGTTCAGGGGCGTCTGGTTGGAGAACGCGAGCAGTACGAAGGAGTCCCCGCAGGTGATCAGGGCGCTGGGGCCTCCTTCTTCGTCCGGGATGCGGAATTCTCCGGTGGCGCCCTCGACCCCCGGCACGTCGAAGGCCTCGGAGCTTCTGCCGTGAGGCAGCCGTGAGAGCTGCCAGGGGTGGTAGCCATGGAGTTCCCGGCCGAATTGGGAGTAGAACACCAATGTGCCTGTCCGGGCGTTGTCGGGGTACATCTTCCCTCTGCACTCCAGATGTCTGATGGAGCCGTCCTGCGGGTCGGTGCTCGTGTCCGGGAACAGGAGTACGTAGCCGATTATCGCCTGCACCGAGGCCTCGGGCACGCCCGGGCAGGTGAAGGTGGCGGTGGCGGGATCCACGGAGGCGGGGGCGGCGGCGATGGGCACGAGCCGAGGGCCCTCGGCCGGGACCGCGCAACCCGTCAGCGCCACCGCCGCAGCCATTGCGGCGGCGCCCGCCGCCGTCCGCCGACGAACTCCGCCGTGTCGGGGGGTGAGGTCAGTCTTTCTCTTGGCCGGACCTCGGATCGTAAACACTGTCATATCCTTCCTCGTAACCTTTTCTTGCGTTTTCGCCGAAGCCCTGCAGTCCACTGCGCCCGTCGTCGGAGGGCAGGACGCCCGCCAGATAAATAAAACCCTTCTGCCGACCGGAGATCAACGGGGGTTCCCGTGAACGATCCGCTCACCCGACCCATCGGGGTACTCGGTTCTCGTCATGAATTCGCCCCTCGCTATCACGGGAAGAACTTCCTTCCGAGTCCAAAGCACCCCGCTCACTCCAGTCCGGTACGTCGATGTTGGAGTGCTTCGGTGTGCGGAGTCTGGTCTTCAGGAGGCTGGTGCGGAGGGCTCGTCTGTTGTCGTGGGGTAGATGGGTGGCACGACGTCGGCCAGGTGGTCCAGTAGGGCTATGGTGGTCCGTTTGATCTCGTCGATGCTCACGGTCGGGTCATCTTTGAACACCGCGACCCACAGGGTTCTTCCGGATTCGGAGTACCACACCCCGTAAGCGGTGTCGCCAGAGATCCGATCCGGGCTGACCGTCACGTAGCTGCGTCCGTCCAGGCCCAGTTCGATCTCCTCGACCGACCAGCCGTAGGACGTGAAGTCAGTTTTGAGTCTGTCTTCCTCGACGAATGTATCTGCCATGCTCAAGAACCAGGGGGCGTTGATGTATCCGATTCTCACAAAGGCGAACCCGTCGAACGCCAGGGTGCAGGACAGGTCCGGGTTGTAGCTGAACGAGGAGGTGCGGCCCAGGTTCTCCGACTCCACCCGCCGCCCCGCGACCTGCTCGATCTCGGCGGTCGACAGGCCGTTGCACACCGTCGCGGGCACCTCCGGTTCCTCCGGTCCGCGGCGCGATAACCACCATGCGGCCCCGGACACCGCGACCGCCGCGACCATGATCATTAAGATAAGAATGCGACGGCGCCGGGAAACCGTCGAGCGAGAGTGTACGGGTTCGCAATCCGTCACCGACATTGGATTCCTACGGAGATGGGACGAGCACCACGGAGTGAATTATGCATAATAGGAATTATGCATGACATAATGGTGTTCTCTCATTCACAGGTTTATGGTGGTGCAGTGCGGGCTCTGCCAGAGTGTGTGGTTGGGGTCCAGATGGTGCGAGAGGCAATCTGGGCGTTGCCGGGTGATCATCCGTGCCGGTGGTGTTCCGTTCGGGTGTTGTGCCGGGTGTTCGGGGTGTGGCGGGTGGGGTTGTGGGGCGGGGCGGGTAGACGGTGTCGTTCTGGGTCGGGCCGGAGGCCGCGGTGTGGACGGTGGTCGTGATGCGCTGCAGCAGGGGGATCAGGATCGTGTCGGTGGGGTCCCGGGGCGGGGCGATGTGGGTTTTGTCCATGCGGAATTTGATCGTGTACCCGTCGGGGTAGCGCCATATGAGCCCGTAGTTGGATGAGAACTCGTAGGCGGCCCCCTCGCCCTCCAGGCCGTGGGCCGTCACGGGGCGCGCGTTGCTCACGCCGTCGAAGGCGTTGACCTCCTCCATGAGTCCCCGCTCCCTCGCCCGGGTGTCGTACATGATTTCGAGGGTGTTGGTGGGGAAGGACTCGTATGGCGTTCCAGCGGTGAGTCTGAGGTAGCAGCTGAGTGCGACTCTGCCCTCGTCGTAGGTGTGGCGGCTGAAGGTGATGGTTTCGAGTTGTTGGCCCAGGATGGCCTCCATGTCGCCGGCGCTCATGAGGCCGCAGACGTCGACGTCGTCGGGGACGATGTTCCGCAGTCTTTCGTACAAGGCGGCGTCGGCGGCCGAGGCTGAGGCGGCGGCAGCGGCCGAGGCCCGCGCCTCGCGCCACTGGCGCACGCGCGCGCACCCGCACGCCGGACACAGCGCCATCACCACCACCAGCGCCGCCGCCACCCGACGACCTGCGACTCCCCCCACCATCACCACTCAGCCCCCCGAACTGTGATCGACCGTGCTCGACGACCCCCGGACGTAACCCCTCGCGGCGGCATCATCAATGGCGTCCTTGAGCCTGCCAAGGCGAGGATCCGGAGGAATCTGATCCACCCGACCATCGTCGGTGACCTGACTCACCCAGGTGTTGACCCCAGCCAAATCCTCTTTGGAAGTTCCGGACAAGTCAATGGTATGACCTCCGTTTTTGTTATCGACCACCCATGAATATTTTTCTGTTGCGGCCTGGACATTTGGCTTATCGTCGGTTGGGCCGACCTGGTAGGAGTCCTGGTTGATCAGTCCCGCCTGTGCGGCGTCCTGGGCGGCCGCGGCCATCATGCCGTCGGTCAGTCGCAGGGATACCGGTGAGCTGGCCGTTTGCGGGTCGTCAGTCAGCGCATCGGCCATCACCGGAGCCAGCAGCGTGCCAGCGGTCAACGTTATCGTGGGGGCAGTAACCCCAGTAGGCGTAAGTACACCGGCCGCCACTGTGCTGAAAGCCAGGATCACAGTAGATGCACTCCCATTCAACTCTGTTTCGTTGGAGATTTCTTCGGCTGTCTTGTCCTTGGCCCTCGAGTCTGCGATTCCTACTAGGTGAGCCGCCGCCGCCGCACCGTCGCCGTAGGCGTCTACGATCGCATCTATCTGCTGATCGGGGTCGCCCTCATGGGCGGCAACCCCGGTCTTGGAGCGCCTGGAAGCGTAGTTGGCCAGGCCCGTACTGATTGTCGCGGTCGCGTCCGCGCTATCCGCCACCCGGGAGGCCAGTGCATCAAGGTCTGACACTGTGGCTGTCCCCAACTGTTCGGCCGTGCTTGAACTGATCAATGCATCCGCATTACCGGAAACGCCATGAATCCCAGTACCCCACGCAGCCGTGACCTCATCAGGGTTATTGCCTATCAGGACGCCGATGTGGGCCTTGGTGTCATTGTTCAGTTCTGTGGTCGCATTCTGCGCCAGGCCGTGGATGGCGTGACCGGACATTTGTGCGGCTCGTTCATCCTGGTGCCCCTGGTAACCGATTGTGTTGCCGCGCAGTGCGGAACCGGCTGCCAGGGCGGCGGTGTACCCCGCCATACCCTTCTGATCCCAACTCCGGTTGGACAGCTCATCAACCCGACTGGTGTCCACCGTCCCGTCCTCCGCCATCGGGGCGAGGTAACCCAGGGCCGCGAAGCGGTTGTTACCCATCGCGTCCAGTACCCCGGTCAGCGGGTCGAAGGAGTAGCCGTTCAGGCTGGGACCCAGTATCCTGCCGCGTGCGTCGGCCTCTCCCTGTGAAAAAGAAGTACCCTCTCCGCCCTTTCCTCTCTCCGGGTATGAGGCTCCCACGGCGACCGCCTTGTAATCGATATCATCAAGACCTTCCGCGAGATCTATCAGCAGGTCGCGGCCGAATTTCAGGTCGTTGATGTGATCGCCATTGGCGTCGTGTTCGCCGAGCATGGCGTTCAGGACCGTGATCCTCCCGTACTCGCCTTCTTCGTCCACCGAGGAGACGATCGCGTCGGCCGCCTGCTGGGAACGCTCTCTAGTCCATTTCAGTGACGCTGTGGCCAGTACTGAACCCAGTAGCGAAGCCAAGTCACCGGCAGCCTCGGGTCTGTTGTTCACCGGATCCCCGGTTGTAGGCTGATACGTGAAGTACTGCTGAGCGTTGAGTGGCAGACTAGTTAGGTTCTCCGGCCCGATCCGATTGATGAAAGTGTCCGCGTAATCGTTGTCGTTCTGGTGGGCCTGGATCGACGCCACGATTTCATCATACGAGCGCCCGCTCGGAACCCGGTCGGTGCTGCTGATGTTTCCACTGGTGATGGAATCTAGTTCGGTGGCATCGATAACACCTTCAGCCCAGGCAACGAAGTCCGTATGTGTGGAATCATCGGGATAGTCGACGTTATCGGGCGTGGTCAGAGTGATGATGCCATCTGCGTCCATCGGGGCGACACCGGACTCGTTGAGAGTCACGATGTCATTCTTATGTCTTTCGATATCATCCGCGCGATCGCGTACCTTAGTAATGGCGGCATTCACTGCCAAGCTGAAGGCATCTGGCTCATTGTGCCCATGACGCTCCAGGGTGTCACCTCCATCATTATAATATTGCACGACCTCGTCTCTGGCGCTCTCGCAATCGTCGGCCAGGTCCCGCAGATTCTTGATTGCAGTCTCCAAATTGACCTGGTTCATTGTAAGTTTGGTCATGACTGTTTAGTCTCCCAGGTCGCCCGTTTGTCATCTTTATCAACCGTAGGGGGCTCTGCTTTATATGCCTCTTCTAGTTCGTCAACAAAATCGTTGAAAGCCTTCCACAAACTATCCACATCAGTTCTGGTGCCCTCTGCCTGATCATCGGCCAGGGGGCCGGTCCACGTGTCTGAATCATTGATCTTAGACCCGTAGTAAGTGCAGGGCGGGACAAAGAACATGGTCGCCCGCTCGGGGGGTGCGAAACTGATGTCTCTCATTTTGGACATGATTTTAGTGCGCTGAGTATCAATGGATTCCCTCATCTTGTTATCGGCCATGCGCTTCCTCGAATCCAGGATCGTTGAGTCAAGCAGTAGTAGGTCCAGGGTAACAGAATCATCGCGGGATGTCACCATGTGCGACCCCCGGTTGTCATAGTGGCGTGCGGAACCTGCACCCAGGCCCAGCCCTGTGTGGTGATCATGATGGCCCGTCCCAGGGGCACGGGTGCGCCCACGGAACGGGGCAGGGTAGTGGAGAAGGTGCTGCCGTCAGCGGCGGAGCGGGGCGCCAGGAGGAGTCCTGTGCGGTTCTTGCGCACCGAAGCCAGCAAGTTCTGGCCCATCCCCTGGGTCTCGTCGATGTTGCAGGCTATGAGTACTCCGCCCTCGGCGTCACGGCACGAACGCATATAGGTTTCCAGCTCCTTGGCGAGCGGATGAGTCTTGCCCAGGATGTCGAGATCGTCGACCACCACGAGAGTGTCAGTCGAGCCTTCGTCGAGCAGATCCTGCAACAGGTCGACCTTTGAGGTGGAGTCGAGCACTCCGGCCACGCCGGGGTGATCCGCCCAGGCGGTCAGGGGTGAGCGGCGCGGCAGAATGAGGATCGTCCTGGTTCCGTTGTCCAGGGCGCTCTGGAGGGCGAAGGCCAGCGCGGTGGAGCGTCCCGAGCGGCGCGGGCCGGTGATGAGCACGCCGTTGCCGACGTCCTCCATGGACACCGAGCGCACCGCCAGGGTGTCCCCGCCCACGCCCAGGGGGATCCAGCCGGGCCCGGGGGTCGGGCCCAGTTCCAGGGCCTGGGCGGCGGTGATGGCCAGGGGAAGGTCGTCCACGCGGGCCGGCCGCAGGCCGTCGGGCACGCGGCCCCAGCGCTCGTCCGCGGCCCGGGCCTCGCGGTAGAGGGCGGCCGTCTGGGCGGTGCCCGAGGGGTCGGCGTCGAGCACGGCGATCTGCACCTCGCGCGGATGGGGCCCGGAGCGGAAGGCGCGCCCCGCCGGCATGGAGGCGGGGGCGTCGCGGGCGCGCATCCCCACCAGCTCGTAGTCGTCCGCGGCGGGCATGCGCAGTACGAGGCGGTCCTCCAGGAGCATGCCGGTGCGCCCCCGGAAGGCGGTGCGGTCCCCGGTGACCACCACGCGCACGCCCACCGCGGCGCCCTCGCGCATGAGGGTCTCGAAGGCGGACACCATGACCCCGCCGTCGACGGTCTCGAACACCGCCAGGAAGCCGTCCCACCGGTCCAGCAGGACCACCAGGTAGGGCAGGCGCTCACCGGCCGGGGCGGCGGCGCGCTGCTCGGCCAGGGAGGAGAAGCCCTCCAGGGCGAGCGCCTGCTGGCGGCGGGCGACCTCCTTGCCGAGCATGGTCAGCAGGCGGCGCACCCGGTCGGCCTGGTCGCGGGTGACCACCGCCCCCGTGTGCGCCATGGACACCAGCGGCGCCAGGGCCCCGGACCCGGCGTCCAGGCCGTAGACGTGCACGTCCGCGGGCGAGGCGGTGCGCGCGATCTCCACCGCCAGCGTGCGCAGGAGGTTGGAGCGCCCCGAGCGCGGGGCCCCGGCCACGCCCAGGTGACCGGCCCTGGTGTAGTCCCAGGTCATGGGCCGCTGGGCCTGCTCGCCCGGCAGGTCCTCCAGCCCGATGACCAGGGGCGGCAGGAACCCCGGGGCCCCGTCGGCGTCGGCGGGCGCATCATCGCGGTCGCCGACCCGGTCGAGGGTGATCAGGGCGGGCAGCGGTTCGAGCCAGGGGCGGTGGGGGGCGGGCAGCCCGGTGGTCCGCCGGGCCTGGAGCATGGCGTCGACCAGCGCGGCCAGGTCCGTGGGCACGGACACGTCCTCCTCGACCACCGGGCCCGACGGCGCGGGCCGGGACATGCCCTCCAGGGTGAGCGGCTCGAGGCTCGGGGCGGCGGTGCGCACCGCCCCGGTCGGGCGCCCGCCCACGCGGGAGGCCTGGAAGGGCAGCAGGCGCCCGTGCCCCAGGCGCGCGTAGGCCCTTCCCGGGATCGACGGCGGGATGTGCGCCGAGGCGCCGGACTCCACCACGTCCTGGGAGTCGCCCTCGTCGGTCACCCGCAGCGCGATGCGCAGGTTCGTGTTCGACTTGATCTCCGCCGAGACCACGCCCGCCGGCCGCTGGGTGGCCAGGACCAGGTGCACCCCCAGGGACCGGCCCCGGCGGGCGATGTCCACCAGGCCGGTGACGAAGTCGGGGAGCTCGGCCACCAGGGCGGCGAACTCGTCGATGATGAGCATGAGGCGGGGCATGGGCTCGTCGCCCGGCCCCAGCGCCGCCGTGTAGTCCTCGATGTCCTTGGCGTCGGCGCGGGCGAGCAGGCGCTCCCTGCGGCGCAGCTCCGCCCCCAGCGACTCCAGCGCCCGGCCGGTCAGGTGGCCGTCCAGGTCGGTGACCATGCCCACCGTGTGGGGCAGGCGCGCGCAGTCCTTGAAGGCGGCCCCGCCCTTGTAGTCCACCAGCACGAAGGTCATCGACTCGGGCGTGTTGAGCGCGCACAGGGAGGCGATGAGGGTCTGCAGCAGCTCGGACTTGCCCGAACCGGTGGTCCCGGCCACCAGGGCGTGGGGCCCGTCCGCGCGCACGTCCAGGGAGAACAGGCCCTCGGCGTCCTCGCCGATGACGGCCCGCGTGCTCGCCCGGCCCCCCTGCCAGCGGGAGAGCACCGCCGCCGCGTCCGGCTCCGGCATGCCGATGACGTCCAGCAGCCGCGAGGAGCGGGGGATCGCCCCCGCGTCCCCCTGGGCGGAGACGTCCCGCAGCGGCGCCAGGGCGCGCGCCACCCGCTGCGCCCAGCCGGCGGGCACCAGGTCCAGGCTCACCTGCTCGATATCGTCCTTGTCGGTCTGAGAGACGCCGGCCCAGGGCTCATCGGCCGCCACCACGGCCCGGCACTCCTCCGGCAGGGACACCCGGTCCTCGTCCAGGCACAGCAGTCTGATGCCCGCCGCCGGGCCCTCGCGCAGAACCCGCACCATGCCCGGCACCAGGCGCAGGGCGCGGGCGCCGTCGAGCACCACCAGGGTGAAAGGGCCCGCCCCCGCTCCGCCCGCGGCGCCGGCCGCCTCTTGGCGCTGCTCGATCAGGGACACCAGGGCGCCCACCTGGCGGGCGATCGTGTCCTCGTCCATGGCGGCCCGCACCCGGGCCCCGGTCCCCTCGGGGGCCCGGGCGTGGGGGAGCCAGCAGGTCCACGCCCACTCCTCGCCCGCCCGCGCGCCCAGACCGGGATCCACGAGCACCATGAGGTCGAGCTCGGCCGGGGAGTGGAGCACGGCGCACTGGGCGAGCATCCACCGGGCCACCTCCCGGCGCTTCTCCCCGGCGACCCCGGCGACCCCCAGCCGGCCCAGCGGCACCGACACGGGCACGTCCGACGCCGACCAGGCGAACGGCTCCTCCCAGCCCGCCCGGTCGGGTAGCCTCAGCTCGACCTCGCTGGGCAGGTCCGCCGTCCCCACCCGCAGATCCAGCCAGTCGGGGTCGTGAATGCGCCGCTCCCACAGCCCCGCCCTCGGGCCCGTGGCCCGCAGCATGACCTCCGCCGCGTCCGGGTGGTCGAGCCTGCGCGCGCGCCGCTCCTCCACCAGCGCCTTGAAGGCCGCTCTCTCCGCATCGCGCTTCTGCTCCCGGAAGCGGGCCACCGCCTCGCGGTGCATCTTCTTGGCCCCCGAGCGCGTCGCCAGGCGGTTGCCGATCATCATGAGCGGGGACAGCAGCATGAATAGCAGCGACATGACGCGGTGGGTGATGAAGAAGGTCACCCCGCCCATGACCAGCGGGGCCAGCAGCATGATCGGGGAGAACGGCTGCTTGCGGGGCGCGGTCGGCTCCTGCGGCACGGTGAACACCGCCGACCGGGCCGGCCGCGCCAGCCGCGGCGGACGGTTGAAGTCCAGGGTCGGCGCCCCCCGGCTCGCCGTGACGACGGCGTCGGCCGCGGGCACCGGCCCGATCATGAGCTGGGTGCGCCCCAGGCTCAGGACGGCCTCCCGCGTCCAGGCGGCCGGCTCCGACAGCGCCCGGCGGTCCAGCTCGACCAGCCTGCGGGGGGCGTCCGGATCCAGCTCCTCATGATCCGGCAGCGCGACCCGGTCCGCCCCAGCCGCGCCGCGCCGATCCCGCCGTGCGCGCCGTCGCCCGCCCCGCGCGCGCCTCCCCCCGCGCGCGCCGTCGTGCCCCGAAGGGGTCTCCTCCTCCGCCCCGGCCTCCTCGGCCCCCCGACGGCGCAGGACCAGGGGGCCGGGCAGCGCCCGGGCCCGCACCGGGCGCGCGGGCGCCTTCAGATCTGCCGCGCCCTCCATCGCCTCCACCCTCACGCGGGCCCCGGCCTCCACCCGCACCCGCACCAGGGGCCGGTCCGCCCCGGGGATCACGACGTCGCAGCCGGCGCCCCCCACGGTGTACTCGCCCAGGCCCAGCCGGTGCACGCACCCGGCGCCCGGACCGCCCACCACGCGCAGCTCCACCACCCCGTCGGGCTCATCGACGTCGGGCGCGGGCCCCTCAAGACCCACGAGCGCGCCGTCGCGCACCACCCCCTCCTCCAACCGGACCCCCGGATCCAGCAGCGCGTCGCCGACCCACAGGGCCGGGGCCGGCGGGGCGCCCGTCGCCTTCCCACTGGCCCCCAGCGCCACCACCACCGGGTCCGGCGCGACAGGACCCGCAACGGCCCCGGCGCCCGCCAGCGCCCGGGCCAGATCCGCCACCGTGGCCCCCTCCTGTGCTCGGACCAGGACGTCCGTGCACTCCCCCGGCGCCGCACCCGGCCCGGCCACACCGATCAGCAGCTCCACAACCAACACTCTCCCCAGGGACTAGGACGCGCATCACGCTACCAGCCGCAGCCGGTCGACGGAAGAACCCCCGATGAAGGCCGACAAAACCGGCCACGGCGATCACGGCGGGCGCCCCGTTCGGCCGCGACGACCACTTCGACAACCGCGGCGGCCCCGCGCGGAAGCGAAGCGCCGCCGCGGGCCCCGCACGGAAACGTCCCGGCCCGCGAGAACGTACCTCTAGCAGACGTTCTCGTGGGTTAAGTGACGTTCTCGCGGGTCGCCCGGCGATCTCGTGGGCCGGGCTGCGTCACGACATGCGAGACGCCGTCCCATTTATTCCGGCATCAGGTGGCGGCCGGAACTCTGGTGTAGCGCTGATCGGGTCCAGCGGCGATCGGGGGGACGGAGGGGACGACGACGGCAGCGAGAGCACGCATTCCCTCCACGGCGTCCTCCCCGTAACCCTGGTTTGGCTTTTCGACGAATAGTTGAAATTGCAAGACATGGCTGTCGGGGTAGAGCCACACAAATTGAATATCCGTGATGACTCCTGTGCCGGTGGAGTCGGTAGACCAGATATATCCTCTCCCCTCTACATCATTCAGCACCAATGGGTCGTATCCTTCTTCATCCAGATCGTCAAAAGACTGTCTTCCATGAATGTCCACATATCCGCCGGGCCTGTAGGAAATGTGAAACATGCTCAGCATAAGGTCCCCCGAACCGCCCATCCCGCGGATCCTGCAGTCAAAATCGTCCTGACCGGGCCTGCCCGAATAACTGCTGTGCGAGTATTCATAGTCGGTGGGTCGGAAGGAGAAGGCGTCCCGGACGAGTTGCGCGGGTACGACACCACACAGGCTCTCGTCGTTCAGGAACGTGGTGAGCGGGGACGGGGACGGAAACAACGCAACGACCCGGCCAGCGACGCCGCGGGCGCATTTTACCAGCACCACGACCAGCACCGCGCACACCAGCGCGCGCATCATCCACTGCATCAGACGGAGCAGGACCGGGACGCCACGGTTTCTCCGTACACTCCCGCGCCCGCATCTTCGCGCAGGCGCACCATCATTGCCCATTCTTATCATCCTTTTAATTGTCCTTACGGCGGGGGCCGTCTTTGCTGCTGCTCTCGTGAGCATGCTCATATCCGTGGGATTGCCCAGTCGAAACAGCATCTTCGAGTTTGCCGAGTACATCGAGATCGTCCTCGTTCGTCACTGAGCCTTTCTCACCAGGAACGGCGGCCCAGGGCCGGGGATCGGCGCGGTGGTGCGGGAAGGACGGGCGCGGAGTGGGGTGGTGCGCACGGAGACACAGTCCTGCGTCGCTCCCGGCCCTCCCGCGTCATCAGGCCGATCTCGGCCAATTCGGGGGGTCTTTCTGGTGAGAAGGGTTCAATGCGACTCTCCTGACGTAGTCGACGTACGTCCTACTCCTGCACTCCGGATGCCTGACGGAGCCGTCCCGTTGGTCGGCGTTCGTGTTCGGGTACAGGGGTATGTCACCGATTATCGCCCGTACTGGGGCGTCGGGCACGCCCGGGCGAGTGAAGGCGGCGGTGGCGGAGCCACGGTGGCGGGAGCGGCGGTGGCGGGACCCACGGCGGGAGCGGCGGCGATGGGCACGAGCCGAGGACCTGCGGCCGGAACCGTGCAACCGACCGCCAACAGACCCACCATGACCACCATGACGATCCCGCGCCCCCCATACGAACGAACCGCATTCGCCGCATCAACCCACTTCACGACGACGAACCCCCAGGCCCCGGCCCGGCGCGAGATCCTCCACGAGCGCGGCCGTGCCCGGACTGACGTGGCGCAGGTCGTCGGCCCCGGCCGCGTCCAGCAGGGCGCCCACGCGCTCGGCGAGCCGCTCGTGGCCGCGCATCGCCGCCAGGCGCAGATCCGCCTGCCACAGGCGCTGGTCCAGTTCGACCACGCCCAGCCCCACCGCGATCGCCGCGGCGGCGCCCTCGGGGTCGTCCCGGCCCAGCAGCGCCGCCACGCGCAGCGCGGAGTCGGTGATGAGGGCCTCGGAGTCGTGGGCGGTGCGCAGGCGCGCCAGCCACGCGTAGCGCCCCGGTTCGGCGCCCTCGCACACGCGCCCGCGCACGAGCCGGAGCGCCTCCTGGAGCAGGCGGAGCTCCTCCGCCCGCGGCAAGCGCCGGGCCGCGGCCGCGAGCGCGCGCAGCACGTCCCAGTCCACGACGACGTCCGGACCGAGCACGAGCCTGCCCTCCTCGTCCTCGCGCAGCCGGGTCGCCCCCGTCTCGTCGTCGCCCAGCCAGACGCGCAGCCGCTCGATGGAGGCGGTCACGACGTCGCCGGTGACGCCCAGCGGCCAGATCATGGAGGCGAGCACCCGCGGGTGGAGGCCGTCGCGGTTCAGGGCCAGGCACGCCACCGCCTCGGTGAGGAGGGGCAGGCGCTCCGGCTCCACCGCCCCGGGGGCCATGACGGTGGCCGGTCCGAGGACCTGGACGCGCACGGGGGCGCTGCGCAGGGCCGCCGTCGTGACGGGGGGTCGTGGCGGATCGGGGGCGTCGGGGCGCCCGCTGCTCCGCTCGGAGGCGAAGAGTTCACGCAGGCAGGCCAGGTCGTGCTCGGTGGCGCGGGTGACTCGCACGCCCACGCCCAGCGGCTCAACGCGCGCCATACCCGCCGTGTCCACCTCGATCCGCCACCGGGCGCCGCCGCCGGTGCGCACGAGCACGGTCTCGCGGCTGTGGGGGGAGAGCGCGTCCTGCTGGCCGGTCGCCAGGACGACGCGCCGGGGGCCGGAGCGCCGGCGCCGGCCGGTGAGGACGTCGGCCGGCTCCGGGGCGCCCAGGGCGGCGGCGAGGTCGTCGGCGCGTTCCAGGCGCCTGCCGCACAGTTCGTGCAGAGCCTGGGGCAGGCCGACCCCGGTGACCCGGATCCGGGCCGACCAGGGGTTGATGCACAGCTCCAGGGCGAGGGCCGCGATCACCTCGGCGGCCATGGACGGCGCGCCGTTGACGGCGACGTCGCCGTCCACCAGGCTCAGGTCGATGAGGACGTCCGTCCCGCGCTCGTCGCGGCCCAGGGTGACCAGGCCGGTGCCCACGCGCGCGGGCTCGTCCGGGGCGGTGATGACGGCGTCGCGGGCGAGGGCCCAGATCCGCCCCTCGCGCCGCGCCCGCCAGGGTTGCGGGGCCTGCGGCATCGGGCGGGAGAGGAACAGGGTTACGGCCTCGTCGTCGACCCCGGCGGCGTAGGGGGCGGGCGGGGCGCTCAGGGCGGACAGGGAGCGCAGCGCCGTATCGAGGCGCTCGGCGCGGTCGGGGTCCGCCCCGATCCTCAGCAGCCGCTCCAGCTCGCCGGCGTCGGGTCGGGGCAGCAGCCAGGAGCCGTAGCGGCGCCGTCGGACGAGCAGGGAGAGCACGGCGGCGCCGGTCAGCGCGCCGAGGGCCGGGGCCTGCGTCGGGGCGACGTCGGCCATGCGTTCGGCGGCGGTCGGGGCCGCCCCCGCCGCGGCCGCGCCGTCGTCGGTCCCGCCGCCGACCCCCGGCGGTGCCGCGTGACCGACTGGCTCATGGTCGCCCTGGGCGTCGTGCTGA
>ERZ773099.2204-NODE-2204-length-13663-cov-7.451720_pt1 | contig 13663 bp, 6 predicted proteins | sample MGYA00511120_ERZ773099 | MGnify/ENA primary metagenome ERZ773099 (study PRJEB29015, sample SAMEA2738012) | human oral metagenome | biome: human oral; feature: human-associated habitat; material: dental | place: China | collected 2104 ... | reverse complement strand
CCGTGGAGCGCGGGTCGGAATCGTTCCGGCTGGCGGCGCTGGCGGCGGCCTCCGGGGCACGAGTGGCCCAGTCCTATGGGGCCCTGTCCGAGGCCGGCGACGGCGTCTTTGCGCTGGTCCGATCCGAGACCAGGACAGCGGAGCAGCTGGTGGAGGACCTGAGGGCCAGAGCCGACGTGCTCGCGGCGTCCCCCAACTACATCACCCGGGCCATGCAGGAGCCCAACGATCCCCGGTACGTCTCGGGAGATCTTTGGGGACTCTCGGCCATCCGCGCTCCCGAGGCGTGGGACCTCGCGACGGGCAGCACGGACGTGTACGTCGCGGTGGTGGATACGGGCATCTACGCCGAGCATGAGGACCTGAAGGCCAACCTCGCCACGGAGTTTTGCCGCAACTTCACGCAAATCGATGAAAAAACGCCCGCAGTCCCCTCGGACTATAGCGACGCAGAGGGGCACGGGACGCACGTGGCGGGGACGATCGGGGCCGTGGGGAACAACGGCCTGGGCGTCGCGGGGGTGAACTGGACGACGCGACTGATCGCGCTGCGAACCATGGGCGCGGACGGATCCGGCCTGACCTCCTGGACCGTGGATGCCCTCAACTACCTGGTCTCCCTCCTTCGCGCGAACCCTCAGATGAAGGTCGCCGCAGTCAACCTCTCGTTGGGGGGGTACGCACCTGTTACCCCAACGAGAGCACAGGCAACTCCAGAATGGCTTGCCTACAAGATTCTGGACGACCTGGACCGGACGGTGATCGTCGTTGCGGCGGGAAACGAGGGCCTGGAGGTGGGGAAGCCCGCGCCTTATAACGAACCTAATCCCAAAGATCCCCAAAATCCATCCTACAGAAAAGGTGACTATTGCTATCCCGCGTCCTTCACGGGGCTGAAGAACCTGATCGTCGTCGGGGCGGCGGCGTCCGACGACACCGCTCCGGTCTTCTCGAACTGGAGCCCGACGGCCGTCTCGTTGGCGGCGCCGGGCGTGCGCATCCTCAGCACGATAACGCCGCAGTCTGGAGCTACCTATGCTTATTTAAGTGGTACATCCATGGCGACCCCGCACGTTGCCGGGGCCGCGGCGCTGCTGGCGAGCCGCTACCCGAACGCCACGGCGTCCCAGATAAAGGAGGCCCTGCTGAAGGGAGCGGACGGCAATCGAAACCCAGTGGCGACGGCGCCGACGAACGGGAGTGGCGCCAAGCTCTCCCAGTACGGCTACCTGGACGTGAAGAAAGCGCTGGACATCCTGGAGACGACGAGCCCCGATCTTGGGCCTCAGCCTCAGCCCCAGCCCCAGCCCAATCCCGAGCCGCAGCCTGGTCCGGGGGATTCAACATCGGGCGACATTGTTGTCCCGACGACCCCCAGCCAATGGACGATCGTTCGCGGGATCCCCGACGCTTGGGGAAACACCCCTGTGGCGATCCGCGTCTCCCTTTCGACGAAAAAGAGATTGATCTCGGTATCCGCCGAGGCCAGGGGACTGGACTACCGCAGGATCACGATCCTGGAAAACGGGAGGACCTCCTCCGCTGAGGCCTCGCTTTCCGCGGCTTCAGCTTCTCTGAACTATACGCTGCAGATCACGGGCATGGTCACCAGGGTAAATCTGGCTACGGCCGTCATTGAGGCGCTGAACTGCCGTCTGGAGGGAAATGCCGCGAACACGAGGGTCTCGTTGGTCATTCCTCTGAGCGGCATGACGGACCGGACTCCATTACTGCCCGACCCCAACCCCGGGCAGAAAACAAAATCGGGCGGTGGCGGCTGCAACGGCGGTTTCCTCGCCCTGGGCCTGCTGGCGCTCGTGTTCCTCCCGAATCGGAGACGCTGACCCCCATTCCTGAGTTTTCCTATAAAAAAGTACGATCGACCCCATATGAGCGGCCCCGGTTGGGGGCCGCTTATACTTTTATAGGGAAACGCGGTTCCTCGATGTCACCGAACCTCTGAATTTGACATAATAGCTCCTTACCCATTTATGAAATAACGAGGGCCCCATCTCTTGCCTTGCTCTCGACTGTACGGCAAATGATATTTTGAAGTTCTTTCAAGATGCCCCGAGTATGGGGCAAATGGAAAGGTAAAATGATGGCAGGAGAAAGATATGAGGCAGGTGCAAGACGTGAGGATACTCGACAACATCAACAATACCGTCCGCGATGATCTGCGGGCAGAGATAAAACGTGGGAGCAGGGTTTCTGTCGCAGCGGCCTGTTTCTCCATGTACGCATATCAGGAGTTAAAGAAGCAGCTGGAGTCCGTAGAGACGTTCCGGTTTATTTTTACGTCCCCAACCTTTGTAAAAGAAAAAGCCGAAAAGCAAAAGCGTGAGTTTTATATCCCTCGTCTGTCCAGAGAGACAAGCCTGTACGGCACAGAATTTGAAATCAAGCTCCGCAATGAAATGACCCAGCGCGCCATCGCGAAGGAGTGCGCTGACTGGATTCGCAGAAAAGCGAGATTCAAGTCCAACACCACCGGCGAGAACATGACGGGCTTTGTGACCCTCGATGCTGGAAGTGCGCAGACTGCCTATATGCCTGTCGCCGGATTCACCACGGTGGATATCGGCTGTGAGCGCGGCAACAATACGTACAACATGGTCAACTGCATGGAGGCGCCTTTTTCGCATCAGTATATGCAGTTGTTCGACCAACTTTGGAACGACCGCGAGAAAATGCAGGACGTGACGGATGTGGTCATCGAAAACATCAGCACAGCCTATGCTGAAAACTCTCCGGAGTTCATTTACTTCATGACGCTGTACCATGTCTTCAGCGAGTTTCTGGATGACATATCCGAGGATGTGCTTCCCAACGAGGCCACGGGCTTTAAGCGAAGCAAAATCTGGAGCATGCTCTACGATTTTCAGCGGGACGCCGTGCTGGCCATTATCAATAAGCTGGAAAAATACAACGGCTGCATCCTTGCGGACAGCGTTGGCCTGGGCAAGACCTTCACCGCGTTAGCCGTCGTAAAATACTATGAAAACCGCAACAGGTCCGTTCTGGTGCTCTGCCCTAAAAAGCTGGCGGAGAACTGGAACACCTATAAGGATAACTATGTCAATAACCCCATCGCCGCCGATCGCCTGAATTACGACGTGCTCTTCCACACAGACCTTTCCCGTAACGGCGGAATGTCCAACGGGCTGGATTTAAGCCGGCTCAACTGGGGCAACTATGACCTGATCGTCATTGACGAATCCCATAACTTCCGCAACGGTATCGGCACACACAGCAACACGCAGGAGAACCGCTATCAAAAGCTGATGGAAAAGGTTATCCGCGCCGGCGTCAAGACGAAAGTCCTGATGCTCTCCGCCACGCCGGTCAATAACCGTTTTGTGGATTTGAAGAATCAGCTTGCCATTGCCTATGAGGGAAACTCCGAGTCGCTGGACGAGCGGCTGAATACCGCGAAGGGCCTTGAGGACATCTTCAAGCAGGCGCAGAAAGCCTTCAATGCCTGGAGCAAGCTGGACCAGGAGCAACGCTCAACGGATGCTCTGCTCCGTACTCTGGATTTCGATTTCTTCGAGCTGCTGGACAGTGTGAGCCTTGCCCGGTCGCGCAAGCATATCGAAAAATACTATGACACGAATGAAATTGGGAAGTTCCCGGAGAGGCTGAAGCCTGTATCCCTCCGTCCGTGTCTGACGGATTTGGACGATGCCATTAACTACGACCAGATTTATGACCAGCTGATGCAGCTTTCCCTGTGCATCTATACGCCGTCGCATTATATATTCCCCAGCAGGCTGCAAAAGTACAAAGACCTTACCCATAATAAAGACGAGAACCTGACCCAGAGCGGCCGTGAGCGTGGTATCCAGCGGCTCATGAGCATCAACCTGCTCAAGCGTCTGGAAAGCTCGGTCAACTCCTTTCAACTGACGCTGAAGCGCATCATGGAGCTGATCAACGGGACGATTGACGCGATCAATCGGTTCGAGAAATACGGTTCGTCGGACATCGCCCTGTATGAGGCGAACGGCGACGACTGGGACATGGATGACGAAAACACGGAGTTCTTCACCGTGGGCAAAAAAGTCAAAATTGACCTTGCCGACATGGACTGGAAGAGCTGGCGGAAAGAATTGACGCAGGATGTGGACGTGCTTGAACGGCTGACGCTGATGGTGGCCGACATCACTCCGGAGCACGACAGCAAGCTGCAGGAGCTGTTCCGCCTGCTGGACGAGAAGATGACTCATCCTATCAACCCCGGCAATAAGAAAGCACTCATATTTTCCGCATTCGCGGATACGGCTGAGTACCTGTACGATCATGTGAGCAGGTATATCAAGAGCAAGTATGGCTTGGACACGGCGGTCATTACCGGCTCCATCGACGGACGCACGACAATCAAAGGATTCCAGGCAACTTTGAACAACGTACTGACCTGCTTTTCGCCGGTTTCAAAGGACCGCGATGTGCTGATGCCGGACAGCGGGACGGAAATTGACGTCCTGATTGCGACCGACTGTATTTCGGAAGGCCAGAACCTTCAGGACTGCGACTACCTCGTTAACTACGATATTCACTGGAACCCGGTGCGCATTATCCAGCGCTTCGGGCGTATCGACCGTATCGGGAGCAAGAATAAGACCATACAGCTGGTGAACTTCTGGCCTGACCTGACGCTGGACGATTATATCAATCTGAAGTCCCGCGTGGAGACCCGCATGAAGATAACCGTCATGGCCGCCACCGGAGATGACGACCTGATTAACCCGGAGGAACAGGGCGATCTCGAATACCGCAAGACGCAGCTCAGGCGTTTGCAGGAGGAAGTCGTCGATATTGAAGATATGTCCGACGGCATTTCCATCATGGACTTGGGCCTTAACGAGTTCCGCCTTGACCTGCTGGATTACATGAAACGCAATGGCGACATGGACAAGAAGCCCCGCGGGCTGCACGCAGTGGTACCCGCCACGGATGAGCTGCCGGAAGGCGTCGTCTTCGTCCTCAAGAACGTCAACAACAGCGTCAACGTGGATAACCGCAATCGGATTCACCCGTTCTACATGGTTTATATCCGCATGGACGGCAAAATCATCTGCGATTACCTGAATCCCAAGAAGCTGCTGGACGATGTTCGTCTGCTGTGCCGAGGAAAAACGAACCCCATACCGGAACTGTATGAGCGCTTCAACCGAGAAACGGACGACGGGCGCAGCATGACGGAACTATCAGAGCTGCTGAGTAAAGCGATCAACTCCATCATCGACGTCAAGGAAGAAAGCGACATCGACAGTCTGTTCTCCGCCGGCGGAACCTCCGCGCTGATGAGCCAGGTGTCCGGGCTGGACGATTTTGAATTGATCTGTTTCCTGGTGGTCAAATAGAGGCGAGGGGGGTGTCCGCTATGTTGGGCTTACCAAGGTCAACGGAGTTCAACAAGAGAATTCCGAAGCAGAAGTTCTATGAAAATTTGTCGGTCACGCCTGCCATCAGGAAGGCGTTCACGGAGCAGATAAAGGCCATCTACTGGCGCAATAAGCTGGCCGCAACTACGCTACCCCTTGCCACTGGAGGACAGGTCACGGAGATTGAGGTGTTCGAGGTAAGGCTTAACTCACCTGACCTTGATGAAGGTGTCCTGCGCCTGATTGACCGGGAGATACCCTATCATATCCTGTTCCTGCTGGAGCAGGACGGAAAGTATCAGGCCGCCATGGGCTACAAAGAAGCCGCGGGTTCCGGCAAAACGGCGTTCAAGGTTGACCGTTACTACCACACGGAGTGGATGGACGAGACAGAGTTGCCGCTGCATCTGGAAGGGCTGACGCTGGACGCGGTATACGAGAATTTCGTGCGGCAGATTGCAGGGGACGACCTGAGCGCCGGAGAAAATACCACGCTGAAAGAGCGCATCGAGCAGCAGAAGCAGCGGGAGCAGCTGGCAAAGCAGATTGCCGCGCTGGAGGCCAGAATCAGGAAGGAAAAACAGCCGAAGAAAAAGTTTGAGCTGGTGAGAGAGTTGCACTCCCTTCAAGTGCAATGCAACGGTAAAGAAGAGAGGTGAAAGAGATGTACTATTCCCCGCTAAGATATCCAGGCGGAAAAGGAAGGCTTGCGCCCTTCATGAAATTATTAATACAGAAAACAGGCCATACAGGTGGTGTATATATAGAACCCTTTGCTGGCGGTGCTGGAATTGCCATTGACTGCTTACTGAACAGCATTGTATCAGAAATAGTCATCAATGATTTGGATAAAGGCATTTATTCCTTCTGGCGGTCAATACTTAATGATACAGAGCGATTCGTAAATGACATAATGACAGTGCCGCTTAATATTGACGAATGGGAGAAGCAACGCCAAATCTATCTAACGAACAATCAGGAATACAGTTATGAACTCGGCTTTGCCACATTCTATTTAAATAGAACAAACCGCTCAGGAATAATCACGGGCGGCGTGATTGGCGGCAAAGAGCAATCTGGAAAATGGACTTTGGATGTCAGATTTAATCGCGATGCTTTAGCCGCTCGGGTATGCGATTTGGCCGCATATAAAAGTCAGATTCATATATATAATAATGATATTAGTATATTTCTTTTATATCATATAGAAAAGCATGCAGGAAATGCCATGGTCTATTTTGACCCACCGTATTATGAGAAGGGGCGAGAATTGTATTTGAACTTTTTCAGACATACAGACCATGTCAGAATACGGTCAGAAATTGAGCGATTGAGGAATGTTGATTGGGTTATAACATATGACGACTGTCCGGAGATTCTCGATCTCTACAGTAGGCACATATGTCGCCGTATTCAGTGGAACTATTCTGCTGCAAGGAAAAGAACCGTGAATGAAGTTATGATCTTTCAAAATGCGGAAATGATTCCGACGGAACAAGAACTTAAGAAAAGCAGGGTAAAAACCGTGCTTTTTGGCGTGAATGAATGTGAGGTGTGATCATGGGACTAAAGCTAGCAAAAATGGAAATTGAATATTTCCGAAGCTTTCACGATGTTCAGTTTGACATCGGTCGTAAAGTCACTGCGATTAGTGGTCAAAACGGCGTCGGAAAATCCAACATTGTATCGTTGATTGCCTCTGGGTCAGGCCTAAATAAAAAAGGTGAGCTCGGAAGCAATTTTCAGCCAGAGTTCTATGATTTCTTCAACGTGGAATCGACGGAGAACTTCACAGAATACAAACTGTTTCTTACATATAAAGAAGACGGTAAGGATGGAACCGTCTTAAAAAGGTTATCATTTAAGGACGATACTGCAACGAATAGAGGTATCCGCATTATTCCACGAACCTCTAACAGAGATATACCTGGTGTTGGCTCCAAAGAGGCAGAGAAAATGGCAAAGGATACTTTCGGCGTTGGAGGTGCGGCACGAGTACCCATCCCTACGATTTATCTGAGCATTTCGAGGCTATATCCTCTTGGAGAAAGAAAGGAAACAGTCACCATTAAAGAACTCAAAAAGACCAACAAGCTATATCAGAACGAAGCCGATACAAAATTCCGGGAATGGTACAATTCAGTTATTCCTGGCTCAATAAAAAGTGACGCTTCTTTGAGCATCGTTGAGAAAAAGACAAGCTCACGTTCTTCTTTGCACATGGATATGGAGCGTACACCAATTCTTTCGCAATCCGTAGGGCAAGATAACATAGGAAACATTATTAGTGCATTGGTTGATGTCTATCTGCTTTCTAAACAGGAAGACTATGTCGGAGCTCTATTGTGTATCGACGAAGTTGAGGTATCTCTTCATCCAGACACACAAATTCGATTGCTGACGCTTTTGGATACATTGTCAGATAAACTGAATATTCAATTTATTGTTAGTACGCACTCTCTGACCATGCTTAAGGAGTTGCTTAACAAGCAAAATCAAAAGCCAGAGGATTATGCGGTTGTGTATTTGAAGAATCCATCAGCGCCGATGGTAACAAAACAGAACTCATACATAATACTAAAGGCAGATTTACTTGGACAAATGACATTTAACAGGCTAAAGACAAAAATCTATTTTGAAGACGAAGTAGGACAGCATGTGTTCCATCTGCTTGTCGCATCTTTGCGTTATCAATCTAGTGCTTTTAAAGATGGAGAAGGGCTAAGATACGCCGAAGAGACTGCCGATTCAGATAGGTTGCAGGCTGCATTAGAGCGCTTAAAAAAATTTAGCGAAATTCTTCCAGATTTGCAAGAAATCGTTATGCATCTGGGATGTGAGGACTTAATGAAAATAGCAGTTCAAGATAAAACATATTTTCAGAGAGTTATTTTTCTATTGGATGGCGATGCTCGGTATAAGGAACCTGCGCAAAAGCCTCACGTGAAGGATTATTTGAATCAGAATTTTAAATCAACAGGCAGAAGTGATCGGCAGCACGAGCCCAATATCTGCTTTTTACCGGGGCACTTTGCGCCAGAATCTTATCTCTATCGGATTATACATCAACTTGCAAATGAGGAAAATGAACATGTGATGTTTTGGAGGGCACTCGACGATTACGATGAAACGGCACTTTATACGGCCACGAAGATTCGTGATATGTTTTCTGGATTGCGAGAAGGGTTCAATAATGATGATCTTAAGAGCGCTTTCAAAGAGTATCACCCTGATGTAGACACAAAAAATAGTAAACTCTGGCAATTTGTCGATAAATCACATCTGCTAGATTATTATTATGGTGACCTCAGAAATTTAAGTGAATTGCTTGACTTTTTTAGTGCTTTTGAAAAAGCATACGACATGGCGTATGCGAAAACTGTGGCAAATCGTTTCGGATAATGATAATAAGGAGAGCCCAGATAATGGACAAACTCAAAATGCACAGCCTTGACGGCGTAGCGAGAAATATAGAGAGGATCGGCAAGCTGTTTCCCAATGCCATCACGGAGGTGATGCGGGGCGGCAGGGTAGAGCACGCCATTGATTTTGACGTGCTGCGGCAGGAACTGTCGGACTCCATCGTGGAAGGCCGGGAGGAACGTTACCAGTTCACCTGGCCGGACAAGAAGAAGGCCATACTGGCGGCCAACGCGCCCATCACGGCCACACTGCGCCCGGTGGTGGCGGACAGCGTCGGCAGGGACGGTACGCCCGGCGGCTTCGACAGCGAAAACCTCTACATCGAGGGCGATAACCTGGAAGTGTTGAAGCTCTTGCAAGAGACCTACCTCGGCAAGGTCAAGATGATCTACATCGACCCACCGTACAATACAGGCAATGATTTTATCTACGAGGACGATTTTGCTCAAAGTGTGGACGAGTACATGGAGAATAGTGGTCAGTACGATGAAGTGGGTAACCGCATGGTGACGAACACGGAGAGCAATGGCCGCTTTCATACGGATTGGTTGAATATGATTTATCCAAGGCTGAGACTGGCAAAGGATTTATTGGGTAAGGATGGTATTATTGCAATAAGCACCGGATTTCATGAAATGTGCAACCTCTTGAAAGTATGTCAAGATGTGTTTTCAGACCGTCAAGTTTTTTCTGTCGCGGTGAAAACGTCTGGTGGTAAACCTAATGGTGCCTTTAATATATCGAATGAGTACATAGTATTTGCCTTCCCTAATGATTTTGTCCCTATTGCTACAAAAGAGGACATGAAAGATTATACATCGCCGTATCATGGAATGAATTTAGCCACTTTTACACAGGATGAGCGGCCAAATCAAGCATATCCTATTTACATTTCAGTCGATAATGGAGCCATTGTTAGTTGCGGTAAATCGCTTGCACAGAGAATGGCAGAAGGTACTTTTATCGGACATGCCCAAGACTTTATCTATGACTATGAAGAAGCTCCTGAAGGGACCGTAGCGATTTGGCCTGTCACGAATAAAGGAGAACAGTGTGTTTGGCGCCTTATTCCAGATAGGCTTATTGGAGATTGGGAAAAAGGATACATCAAGGTGGTTCCAGTCAATAGCTCCAACACAAACAACAAGTACACAATCCAGTACCTTTCTGGCGGAATCATAGAGAAAATTCTGTCGGGAGAAGTTAAAACATACCGTATTAGTGATAATCCAGCTATCCCGACTATTGATATTAAGGATTATAAAACGACGGGGGCAGGTATTGCTTCTATTTGGGATGATAAAAGTTTTTATACAGCGAAAGGCAATGCTGATATCAAGGAACTTTTTGAAAAAAAAGTATTTTCTTATCCAAAACCTGTTGACTTGATTTTGTACATTCTGAAGAAAACTGCTCCAGCAGAGTCACTAATTCTTGACTTCTTTTCAGGTTCGGCAACTGTTGCCCACGCCGTTATGCGGCTGAATGTCGAAGACGGCGGGCTCAGAAAATATATACTGGTTCAATTGCCAGAGCGATGTGAAGAAGGAAGTGAAGCGGCAAGAGCCGGTTACAAGAACATCTGCGAAATCGGCAAGGAGCGCATCCGACGAGCGGGCAAAAAAATCAAGGAAGAGGCTAGGCTGAACGCGCCGGCCAATCTGGACATCGGTTTCCGCTGCCTGCGCCTGAGCGATAGCAACATGGAGAACGTGTACTATGCGCCGGAGGATATGAAGCAAGAGACGCTGTTCTCCCTGATTGATAACGTCAAGCCCGGCCGCACGCCGGAAGACCTGCTGTTCCAGGTCATGCTGGACCTGGGCGTGCTGCTTTCCAGCTCCATCGAGGTGAAAGAAATTGCGGGCAAAAAGGTGTTCAACGTGGCGGACGGTTTCCTGCTGGCCTGCTTTGACCACGACGTGACGGACGAGACGGTCAGGGCCATTGCGCAGATGAAGCCCTGCTATGCCGTTTTCCGGGACAGCAGCATGGCAAACGACAGCGTAGCCACGAACTTTGATGAGATCTTCAAGTCCTACAGCCCGGATACGGTCCGGAAGGTGCTGTGATATGGCTGAGAATAAGAAAGCGAACAAGAAAAAGGAATTGGCCATTCGCAGCTCCGCAGCGGAGTACCTGACGTTTGTTGCCTCCACCGGAGAGAGCGACGCCAGCTTTGAAATGCGCTATGAGGATGAGAACATCTGGCTGACACAGAGGATGATGGCGACGCTGTACGATGTGGATGTGCGTACGATCAGCGAGCACATCAAAAAGGTTTGCAACGATTCGGAACTTGTGCCGGAGGCAACTATCCGGAAATTCCGGATAGTTCAAACCGAAGGGGCACGGCAGGTCAGCCGGGAGGTGACACACTATAACCTTCAGATGATTATCGCCGTGGGCTTCAAAGTGAATAATCAGCGTGCCGTGCAGTTTCGCAAATGGGCGGGGCAAATCGTAAAAGACCACACCATTCAGGGCTGGACGATGGATGTGGACCGCCTGAAAAAAGGCCATATGTTCACGGATGAATACTTTGAACGGCAGCTGCAGCAGATTCGCGAGATACGCCTCTCCGAGCGAAAATTCTATCAGAAGGTCACGGACTTGTACGCAACGGCTTTCGATTACGATAAAAGCGCAAAGACGACCCGCCTGTTCTTTCAGACGGTGCAGAATAAGATGCACTTTGCCGCCCATCGCCACACGGCTGCGGAGCTGATTGTGGAGCGTGCAGACGCCGCAAAGGAGCACATGGGGCTGACCACATGGGAGAATGCACCGGATGGCAAAATCCTGAAAGCGGATGTGACGATTGCCAAGAACTACCTGAATGACCAGGAGATGCGCTATCTGGAAAGAATCGTTTCGCTCTATTTGGACTATGCAGAGCTACAGGCAGAGCACAAGATCCCCATGAGCATGGAGGACTGGGCGAAACGCCTTGATGGGTTCCTGACGTTCAACGGAAACGAGCTGCTGACCGGGCCGGGTAAGATCAGAGCAGAGCAAGCCAAGCTCCATGCGGAGACAGAATATGAAAAGTATCGGATGATACAGGATCGCCTTTATGAGAGCGATTTTGACCGCTTTCTCATGTTGGAACGGGAGGTGAGCCGCAAAGATGAAGTTTAGCTTCAAAATCCAGCCGTATCAGACCGATGCCGTGGAGGCTGTCGCACGAGTTTTTCAAGGCCAGCCCTACCATGCAGGCGTGTCCTATAGGCGTGATATCGGAACCTTTCAGGGACTTAGCGTACAGTTGAGCTTGCTGCCGCCAGAAGAGGATGGAGGCCAGCCGGAAATGCAGGACCTGAGCGATGACTCCGGCTTTAAGAACGAGGCGCTTCATCTGACGGATGAGCAGATTCTGCGCAATATCCAGGCGCTTCAGAACGAGAGCAACATTCATCCATCCTCCCAGCTCGTCGCTCCGATGGGACGGTGCTCGCTGGATATCGAGATGGAGACCGGCACGGGCAAGACCTACGTCTACATCAAGACCCTGTTCGAGCTGAATAAGCGCTATGGCTGGAGCAAGTTCATCGTTGTGGTTCCGAGCATCGCCATCCGTGAGGGCGTGAAGAAGTCCTTTGAAATCACGGCGGACCACTTCATGGAGCACTACGGCAGGAAGGCGCGCTTCTTCATCTATAACAGCAGCAACCTGAACCAGCTGGATTCCTTCTCCAGTAATTCGGGTATCAACGTCATGATCATCAACACTCAGGCATTTGCGGCGTCCCTGAACGAGGACAAGAACGTGGAAGGCCGCAAGGGCGACGCCGCCGCGCGCATTATCTATACCAAGCGGGACGAGTTCGGCTCCCGCAGGCCGATCGACGTCATCGCTGCCAACAGGCCGATATTGATTCTGGATGAGCCGCAGAAGATGGGCAAAGAGGACTCCGCCACACAGAGGGCGCTGAAGAGGTTCAACCCTCTTTTTACGCTCTTCTACTCTGCAACCCATGCCAGGCAGCACAACTTGATCTATGTGCTGGATGCGCTGGATGCGTACAACAAGCGCTTGGTTAAAAAGATCGAGGTTAAGGGCTTTGAGGTCAAGAATCTGCGCGGCACGGATAAGTACCTTTATCTGGAAAGCATCCTTGTGTCACCCAAACACCCGCCCCAGGCACGGCTGGAGCTGGAGGTGGCGCATAAGAGCGGCGCCAAGCGCGAGTTCAAAAAGCTGAATGTGGGAGATAATCTCTACTATCTTTCCGGAGAGATGGAGCAATATAAGGGCTTTGTCGTTTCAGAGATTGACCCGTTTACCGGCGTTGTGACCTTCACCAATGGTGACGAGCTGCGCAAGGGCGACGTGGTCGGCGATGTATCGGAGGACGACATGCGCCGGGTGCAGATTCGGGAAACGATCCTCTCTCACTTTGAGAAGGAAAGGGAGCTGTTCAGTATGGGCATCAAAACCCTGTCCCTGTTCTTTATCGATGAGGTTGCAAAGTACCGCCGGTACGACGAGGACGGCAATGAGCTGCTGGGCGAGTATGGCAAAATTTTCGAGCAGGAATATATCTCTGTGATGAACGAGTACAGGACAGTGCTCGACCCGACATATACCGCCTACCTGGATTCGGTCGATGCCCATGAGGTACATAAGGGCTACTTCAGCATCGATAAAAAGGGGCGCATGGCAAACAGCTCCGTCAAGCGCGGCACGGATCTGTCGGATGATATTTCCGCCTATGATTTGATTTTGAGGAACAAGGAACGGCTGCTGTCCTTTGAGGAGCCGACGCGCTTTATCTTCTCCCACTCCGCACTGCGCGAAGGCTGGGACAACCCGAATGTGTTTCAAATCTGCACTTTGAAGCACAGCGACA
>ERZ773099.2202-NODE-2202-length-13664-cov-32.615989_pt1 | contig 13664 bp, 13 predicted proteins | sample MGYA00511120_ERZ773099 | MGnify/ENA primary metagenome ERZ773099 (study PRJEB29015, sample SAMEA2738012) | human oral metagenome | biome: human oral; feature: human-associated habitat; material: dental | place: China | collected 2104 ... | reverse complement strand
GTGCCGCCGCGCCCATGAGGAGGCTCGACGGGCGTGCAATCAGAGGGCCGAAGTCCGTCATCGCACCGACGCCGAGGAAGATGAGCGGCGGGAAGATCTCGTATTTGATACCCATGCCAATCGCGGACATGACACCCGGCTCCTCAAAGCCGTTGAACGGGATGTTCGCGAGGATGCAGCCGAATGCAATCGGGCTGAGGAGCAGCGGCTCGAAGTCACGTGCAAACGCGAGGTAGAGCAGAACGAGTCCGACAACGATCATGATGACATTGCCGGAGGACATCCCGATAAATCCGCTGCCCTCGACGACGGCCTGCAGGGAGACGGTAAATGCGTTGATAAAATCCATAATCTCTCACTCCCTCCTCAGCGCGCGATGCGCATGCCCTTTGCACGGCCGAAATCGCGCCACGCGGGCTGCTCCGCCGGACGAATGGCGTGGATCTGTTCTGCACTGTAGCCACAGGCGGTGACGGCTGCCGCAATGACGGCAACAACCTCCGCAGAAAGCCCTGCCGGAACGGTGGGTGCGGCCGGTGCCGCAGGTGCGGGTGCCGGAGCCGGTGCTGCAGGTGCCGCTGCGGGCGGCTCCGCCTTCTTCTTCGTCGGGTCGAGCATGTGGGTCAGCTCGATGAGCCCCCAGATTGCCGTCAGAACGGCGAAGACAATGACCATGTTGATGAACATGATGACAAACGGGTTGTCGGTTACGGGTTGATGCATAAACTCACCTCATCTTGTTTTTGCCCTCATGAATGCCGTGCGGTACCCGTTTCCGTTGCCATTCATAAGGTTTATGTATATTGTGAAAATAGCACTTTCTTTATTATGCTTGATTTCAAATGATTTTACAAGGTTTATTTTTAATTTTCCTATGCAACCTGTGCATAGTTTCCATGCACGGAAAGACTACTCCGCACGCGCCGCGTCAAAGGCGCGCTTCACCTCGACAAAGATCTTGTCATAGCTCTGTCCCGGCTGCGCCTCGTAGAGTTTTTTTCCGTCCATAAAGATGCTCGGCACGTAGTAGTACTGCCCCGCAAACGGCTGCGTCTTCTCGGTCATGCGGTTCTCGTCGATGAACTCGACCTGCACGCCCTCATAGCCCTCGGCGCGCAGCGCCTCCATCGCACGGTGCGCATTCGCGCAGTAGGGGCAGCCCTCCATCTCGATCATGGTCAGGTGTTTCATAGCAGTTCTCCTTTATATGCGTAGTGAATAAACTCTATCATAGCACAAATTTATCGTAAATGGAATTATGCGTCCAATAAAAATGCCGCAAAGACCTCATTGCCCAGCTTCATCCCCACCTCCGTCAGCGCGACGAAGCCGTCTGCGCGGCGCAGAAGTCCCTGCGCGCTGTATTTCTCAATCACCGCGCCATAAACCTCATCAAGCCCAACGCCGAAGGTGCATAAAAAATCCGCCTCGTCCATCCCCCGTGCCGTGCGCAGGGCAAGAAAGGCATACTCCTCCATCGCGTTCTCCTGCGTGCGCTCTGTATCCTCGGGCATGCGGACGCTCCTGCCCGCGCGAATGGCACGTATATAGGCGGCGCTGTCGCTCTCGTTTCCCCAGCGCATATCGTCCACATAGCCGTGCGCCGCCGCACCGACGCCGAGGTACGGGACGTTTCGCCAATAGCCGAGGTTGTGGCGGCTCTCGAAGCCCTGCCGCGCGAAGTTTGAGATCTCGTAGCGTGCGTAGCCGCGTGCGGGCAGCTCTGCCATGAGGTAGTCGTACATCTCCTCCGCCGCGTCCTCGCTCGGCAGCACAAGCCGTCCCGCCGCCTCTGCCGCCGCCAGCGGCGTCCCCTCCTCGACGATCAGCCCATAGACGGAGATGTGCTCGGGACGGAGCGCAAGTGCCTCCGCGACGCTCGCCTTCAGATCATCGAGTGTCTGTGTGGGCAGCCCGTACATCAGATCAAGGCTGATGTTCCGGAATCCCGCCGCACGCGCTGCGCCAAACGCCGCGCGTGCCTCCGCTGCCGTGTGGATGCGCCCGATGATGTGGAGCAGCCTGTCGTCAAAGCTCTGCACGCCGAGGCTGAGGCGGTTCGCACCCGCCGCCCTGATGCGCGCGAGGTACGCCTCGTCTACCGTACCGGGATTTGCCTCGACGGTACATTCAACGGGGACGCCTGCCGCCGCGATGAGCGCCCCGAGAATCCCCGTGAGGAGTTCGACGGGCAGCGCGGTCGGCGTACCGCCGCCGAGGTAGACGGTCGCTGCATCGCCCCACCGTGCGCGAAGCGGCGGCACCTCGCGCAGGATCTCTGCCCGAAGCGCCGCCGCATAGTTCTCCATCTCCACCCGCGCGTTTTTGCCTGCGGCGGAGGAAACGAAGTCGCAGTATGAACATTTTTTCACGCAATAGGGGATGTGGGCATAGATGCCCCACGGTCTGATCGGTGCGTTATTCGTCAATTTTCAGCACCGCCATAAACGCCTCCTGCGGGAGCTCCACGCTGCCGACCGCCTTCATGCGCTTCTTGCCCTCCTTCTGCTTTTCGAGGAGCTTGCGCTTGCGCGTGATGTCGCCGCCGTAGCATTTCGCGAGCACGTCCTTGCGGCGTGCGCGCACGTTCTCGCGTGCGATGATCTTGCTGCCGATTGCCGCCTGAATTGGTATCTCAAACATCTGCTGCGGGATGATCTCCTTCAGTTTGGTCGCAAGCTGTCGGCCGCGCTGGGTGGCGCGGTCGCGGTGGACGATGGTCGAGAGGGCATCCACGGCATCGCCGTTGAGGAGGATGTCGAGCTTCACGAGGTTCGAGGTCTGATAGTCGATGAGTTCGTAGTCGAGCGACGCATAGCCGCGCGTGGCGGATTTCAGCCGGTCGAAGTAGTCGTAGAGGATCTCGTTCAGCGGGATGTGGTAGATGACGGTGACGCGCGTCGCGTCGAGGTAGTCCATGGTCTGAAACACGCCGCGCTTTTCCTGCGAGATCTCCATGACCGCACCGACGTAGTCCTTCGGCACGATGACGGTCGCCTCGACGCACGGCTCTTCGATGTGGTCGATCTCGGTCGTCGGCGGCAGATCGGCGGGATTGCTGACCTCCACCATGTTTCCATCCGTGCGGTAGACGTGGTAGACGACGGACGGCGCGGTCATGATGAGCCCGAGGTTGTACTCGCGCTCGAGGCGTTCCTGGATCACGTCCATGTGGAGGAGCCCGAGAAAGCCGCAGCGGAAGCCAAAGCCGAGCGCGATAGAGGTCTCCGGCTCAAAGACGAGCGCGGCATCGTTGAGCTGCAGCTTCTCCAGAGCCTCGCGGAGGTTGTCGTAGTCCTTGCTGTCCTCGGGGTAGAGGCCGCAGAACACCATCGGTGTCACGCCGCGATAGCCGGGCAGCGCCTCCTGCGCGGCGTTCTCTGCCGTCGTTACGGTGTCACCGACACGCACATCTCGAACATCTTTCAAAGCGCCCGCGATAAAGCCGACCTCACCCGTCCCGAGTACGCCCGTATCGACGGGCTGCGGACGGAAGCAGCCGACATCGGTCACGTCGAAGGTCTTGCCCGTCGCCATGAGCTTCAGCTTCATGCCCTTCTTGATGGTGCCCTCCTTGACGCGCACGTTCGCGATGACCCCCTTGTACGGGTCGAAGTACGAGTCGAAGATGAGCGCTCTGAGCGGTGCCTCGGGATCGCCCTCCGGCGGCGGGATGTAGGCGACGACGGCATCGAGGATCTCTTTGATGCCAAGCCCAGTCTTTGCCGAGGCGAGAACGGCGGCACTCGTGTCGAGGCCGATGGTATCCTCGATCTCCGTCTTTACACGATCCGGCTCTGCGCTCGGCAGGTCGATCTTGTTGATGACGGGCACGATCTCAAGGTCGTGCTCCAGCGCGAGGTAGACGTTCGCAAGCGTCTGCGCCTCCACGCCCTGTGCCGCATCCACGACGAGGAGTGCACCCTCGCACGCGGCAAGGCTGCGCGAGACCTCGTAGTTGAAGTCGACGTGACCCGGTGTATCGATGAGATTCAGCTCATACATCTCTCCGTCCTCGCCGCGGTAATCGAGACGGACGGTCTGCGCCTTGATCGTGATGCCGCGCTCGCGCTCAAGATCCATGCTGTCGAGCACCTGCGCCTCCATCTCGCGCTCAGAGAGCGTGCCCGTGTACTCGATGAGGCGGTCGGCAATGGTGGATTTGCCGTGGTCGATGTGGGCGATGATGGAAAAATTGCGGATATGCTTCTGCTCCATAGGTTTCGTTTCTCCTTCGCTTCCTTGCTTGCTTATACAATCACATCGAACACGTCGCGCTGTGTATTTGTGACAAAAATCTCAATCTCTCCGCGCTCGGATGCAAGCTCCGCACGTAAATGTTCGGCGAGCGTAGGGAGAACGGGACTCTCCGTGCCGAAATGCCCCGCGTCGATGATGTGCATGCCCTGCTCAACGGCACGCTGTGCATCGTGGTACTTTACATCCCCCGTGACGTAGGCGTCCGCACCGAGGCGGACGGCATTGTCGATAAAGTCGGCGCCCGCTCCACCGCAGACGGCGACGCGGCGCACGGGGCGCGGCGCGGCAGCGGCGAGGCGAACGTGCGAGACGTGGAGGCGTTCTTTGACCGCACGGGCGAAGTCCTCGATGGAGGTGGGCGTTGGGAGTGTCCCAACGCGTCCGATGCTCTCGGTCACGCCATCCTCCTGTGCAGTGATGACGAAGGAGGAGAGTTTCTCAAGCCCGAGCTGCGCGGCAAGCACATCGTTCACGCCGCCGCGTGCCACATCGAGGTTCGTATGCGCCGCCGCGACGGCGATGTTGTGCGTGAGGAGAGCGGCGAGCCGCCTGCCCAGCGGCAGATCGGTGCGCAGCTGCTTCATGCCGCGAAAGATCGCGGGGTGGTGTGCAACGATCATATCTGCCTTGCGCGCGATGGCTTCCTCTGTTACCGCATCGTCCACATCGAGTGCGATGAGCACGCGCTTCACGCGCTGCGCATAGCTCCCGACGAGCAGCCCCGGGTTGTCCCAGTCCTCGGCGAGACGGCGCGGTGCAATGCGCTCCAGTGCATTCATTATCGTTTGGCAGCTAAGCATAGGCGTCCTCCTTTGCATCTGTATCGACGCTTCCCCGTACCGCACGGGAAGACTGCAGGGATACGGCACCACGGCTTCCCCGCTCCGACAACGGCTTCAGCACAGCGCCAACATTGTCCGCAGTGCCGCGAGACGCGACACCGTTTCACGATACGCGGTGCTCTGTCGTGCCGTCGCACTTGCATTCATTCCGTCTGCCGCACGCATGAGCTTTGCGATCTTCGCCGCAATATGCTCCCGCAGGAGCGGGTCGCGCTTTGCAAAGAGCCGCGCTCCGATGTGGAGGAGCACGTCGTCGGGCAGCTCCGCCGTACCGTGCGCGGCGCGGATGATCTCGTAGAGGCGTCTGCCCGCACGCGCAAGGGTCTCGTCAACGATGTCCCAACCGTTTGTATAGAGCCAGCGGCGCAGCTTTGCCGCGCCGTTCATCGGCTGCAGGACAAGCGTCTGCACGTCCGCGAGAACAGCGGGCGCACCCGCAAGGATCTCCACGATCAATGCGCCGCCCATGCCCGCGATGACAATGGACTCCGCCTCGCCCGGCAGGAGGACGGAGAGACCGTCGCCCTGCCGCACGTCAATCTCGCGCGTGAGACGCTGCAAGCCCACCGTACGCCGCGCTGCCGCACAGGCACCTGCGCTGAGGTCACCGACCACGGCGCGGCGTGCCGTGCCCTCCATGACGAGGGTTGCCGCAAGATACGCGTGGTCGCCGCCGATATCGGCGAGCGTCGTGCCGTGCGGGACAAATGCGGCAATCGCCGCAAGCCGCGCGTCAAGCTGCATACGTCCCCTTCCTTCCATTTCCCGAACATAAGAAAGGAGTGTAACTGCTGCGTTACACTCCTGTTTTTACAAATGGCTCCTCGAACTGGACTCGAACCAGTGACATTCTGATTAACAGTCAGACGCTCTACCGACTGAGCTATCGAGGAATGTGTCAGACAAGCGTATTATAAGGGGAATACGCCCGTGTGTCAAGTAAAATGTTGCTTGTGCAGGACAAACATGCGTGTTATAATCAAAACAAGCACTGCCATGCGGTAGGCGGTCGATTCTTAGCCCCTGAAAGGGGGCACGCTTATGGGACCATACGAATTTCTTTCACTGGTGTTCCTCGTTACGATCTGTATCGTGATGTCAAAAGCATAAGAAAACCCGCCTGTAGCCACCAACTCTAGCGGGTAATCTTATCCAATGTAGATTTCGGGGCTGACCGTTTTACCGGCAGTGCCCTTTTCGTATGCTTATTATACGACATTTCTCCGCACGCGTCAACTACTCCAAGAAGTCCCGCAGCACCTTGCTGCGGCTCGGATGTCTGAGCTTTCGGAGTGCCTTTGCCTCGATCTGGCGGATGCGCTCACGCGTGACGCCAAAACTCTGCCCGACCTCCTCCAGTGTGCGCGACCGCCCGTCCTCAAGTCCGAACCGCAGCCGCAGGACGTTCTTCTCGCGGTCAGTCAGCGTCTCCAGCACTTCCTCAAGCTGCTCACGCAGGAGCATGAACGATGCCGCCTCGGCGGGCGCGGGCGCTGCCTCATCCTCGATGAAGTCGCCGAGGTGGGAGTCCTCCTCCTCGCCGATTGGCGTCTCAAGCGAAACGGGTTCCTGCGCGATCTTCATGATCTCGTGCACGCGTGAGACACTGATGCCCATTTCCTTTGCGATCTCCTCGGGGCGCGGGTCGCGTCCGAGCTCCTGCAGAAGCTGCCGCGAGATGCGCACAAGCTTGTTGATCGTCTCAACCATGTGCACGGGAATGCGAATCGTACGCGCCTGATCGGCAATCGCGCGCGTGATCGCCTGACGGATCCACCACGTCGCATACGTGCTGAACTTGTAGCCCTTGCTGTAGTCAAACTTCTCGACCGCCTTGAGGAGCCCCAGATTGCCCTCCTGTATGAGATCGAGAAAGAGCATGCCGCGCCCGACGTAGCGTTTGGCAATGCTCACGACAAGGCGCAGGTTCGCCTCCTCCAGGCGATGCCGCGCCTCCTCGTCGCCCGCCTCCATGCGCTGCGCGAGATCGACTTCCTCCTCCGCCGTGAGGAGCGGTACGTGACCGATCTCCTTCAAATACATGCGGACGGGGTCATCCAGAGAGATCCCCTCCGGGATGGTCAGGTCGATCTCGACCTCCTCCTCCTTTTCGGGCGGATCATCGTCCACGGGTTCTTCTTCTACGACCGCCGGTACATCATCGACGATCTCAACCCCCTCATCGCTGAAACGCTGGTACATATCGTCCATTTCATCGGGGGACATATCCTGTTTTTGCAGTGCATCAATCAGCTCGCCGTACGTCAGCGTTCCGCCATTCTTCTTGCCCTTGGCAAGCAGGCGTTCAATGATCTCGGCGCCCGGTGCTTTTTTCTGCTCCGTCCCCTCAGTCATAGCACGATCCTCCTGTCGTATTTCCTGAGACCCCTGTCTCAAAGGTCAAAATTCCCCTGTAGTTTGCGCAAGCGCACAGGATGCCTGAGCTTTCGGAGTGCCTTTGCCTCAATCTGACGAATGCGCTCACGCGTCACGCCAAAGCTCTGCCCGACTTCCTCCAGTGTGCGCGAGCGACCGTCCTCAAGTCCGAACCGCAGCCGCAGTACCTCCGCCTCACGCGGGGCGAGCGTCCCGAGAACATCCGCAATCTGCTCCTTGAGCAGCATCATCGACGCTGCATCCGCAGGATCCGGTGCCGCCTCGTCCTCGATGAAGTCGCCGAGGTGGGAGTCCTCCTCCTCGCCGACCGGTGTCTCAAGCGAGACGGGTTCCTGCGCGATCTTCATGATCTCGCGTACACGCGCGGCACTGAGACCCATGTGCTTTGCCACCTCGTCCGGCGTCGGGTCGCGTCCAAGCTCCTGCAGGAGCTGCCGCGAGATGCGGATGTACTTGTTGATCGTCTCAACCATGTGCACGGGGATGCGGATCGTGCGCGCCTGATCGGCAATCGCGCGCGTGATCGCCTGACGGATCCACCACGTCGCATACGTGCTGAACTTGTAGCCCTTGCTGTAGTCAAACTTCTCGACCGCCTTGAGGAGCCCCAGATTGCCCTCCTGTATGAGATCGAGAAAGAGCATGCCGCGCCCGACGTAGCGTTTGGCAATGCTCACGACAAGGCGCAGGTTCGCCTCCTCAAGGCGATGCCGCGCCTCCTCGTCGCCCGCCTCCATACGCCGTGCGAGCTCGACCTCCTCCTCCGCCGTCAGGAGCGGCACGCGGCCGATCTCCTTCAGATACATGCGGACGGGATCGTCGAGGGCAACGCCCTCGGGGATGGAGAGATCCAGATCGACAACTGCCTCGTCCTTGTCCAGATCGTCAACCGGCTCCAACACAACCTCATCGAGTCCCGCTGCGACAACGGTGTCATCCACAACCTCGATATTCTCGTCACTGAGCCACCCATACAGCCCATCCATCTCGTCGGGGGTCGCATGCCATGTATCAATCGCCTCTATGATTTCTCCGCAGGTCAGTGTTCCTCCGTTCGCCTTTCCCTTTGCCACAAGCTTTCCCAATGTTCCCGTTTCGTTCATCTCGTCCCGCTGCATGCGCACCGCTGCTGTTGCCATCGTGCCCCCTCCTTTCAGTTCAAAGTATTATTTAATAAACTTTATTATTTAGTATATCGTTGTAAATTCGCGGGGGCTAAAGGTATCACGGATAAAACAAGCCAATTTTTGCCCGCGTCATTCATTGGAATCCCCACTGGCGATCTCGTCCTGTATACGCTTTACTTCGTTTAATTCGTCAATGTATGCCGCTTTTCCTTCTTGCATCATCTCCTCGGCGCGGCGTGTATGCCGTGCAAGTTCTGCGGTCAGATAGGCATGTCGAAGCACCCCCAGAGACTCCCGAAAGGACGCCGCCGTATGCCCCTCCTCGGCGAGTGCACGAGTAAGCTCCGCCCCCGCCGCCGTAGGCTGCGCGGCAATAAAGCCCACGTCAAATGCACCGCCCGCAGCGCGATGCGCCTCCATCGCACGGAGCAGTTCCCCAATGCCCGCATCGGGAAATTTCTCCAGTGGAATGGAAGATAAAATTTCAGTGAGAAGTGCGGAATCACGCCAGACTGCCGCGACGAGACCGCGTCCGGCACGTCGCAGGGCATCATCTGCCTGCCGCACAGGTGCGTGCTGGACGGAGGCAGTCTTCTCCGCCGCACCGCCGCCCTGCCGCAGGAACCGCCGCAGGGCATCCGTCACGACGCCCTCGTCCAGAAACAGCTCCGCCGCCGTCTGCCGTACGTAGGCAGCCCGCGCAACGGGGTCGAGTTCGGCAAGGACGGGCAGCATCTCCGTGAGTGCCGCGCGCCGCCCATCCACACTCTCCGCCATGTGGGCACGCACATGGCGCAGGCGAAAGACTGGAACAGGAACTGCGGTCTCCACAAGCGCACGAAACGCCTCCGCACCATGCGTGCGGACGTATTCGTCGGGATCCTTTCCGTCCGGCAGAAGCAGCACACGCACTTCCGCCGCACGCCCACGCACCGCAGCGAGGGCGCGGAGCGTCGCCTCCTGTCCCGCCGTATCGCTGTCGTAGCAAAAGACGATGCGCGGCGCACGGCGCAGGAGCATTGCGGCGTGGTCGCTTGTGAACGACGTGCCCAGCGTCGCAACGACATTCGTCACGCCCGCCTCCCATGCGGCAATGGCATCCATATAGCCCTCGACCACAATCGCCGTCCCCTCGCTCGCGATTGTACGGTATGCGCGGTCGAGCCCAAAGAGGAGCCTGCGCTTGTTAAAGACGGGCGTCTCCGCCGTATTGAGGTACTTCGGCTGCACGTCGCCGAGCGCACGCCCGCCGAACCCGACGACGCGTCCGCGCTCGTCAGCGATGGGGATGATGACACGACCCCGGAAGCGGTCATAGACGCCCTCGCCGCGTTCGCGTTTGACGGCGAGTCCCGCCGTCACGAGGAGGTGTGCGGCGATGCCGCGCTTTTGGAACGCATCGGAGAGCTTCGACCATGCGTCGGGCGCAAAGCCGATCCCATAGCGCACAATCGCCTCCTCCGTGATGCCGCGCCCCGCGAGATAGGCTTTTCCCGCCGCCCCGTAGCGCGTCATCGTGAGGCAGTTGTGGAAGAAATCACGCGCGAGGGCATTGACCTTTCTGAGATCGTCCAGCTCCCTGAGACGCGCCTCCGCATGGGGATCGCGCTTTTCTGCGGGCAGCGGAATACCGAGCTGCTCCGCCTGTCGTTTGACCGCCTCGAACCATGTGATCTGCTCGATCAGCGAGATGAATTTGAAGGCGTCGCCGCCCGCATGGCAGCCAAAGCAGTAAAAGAACCCGTCGTCGGGCACGACGGAGAACGATGCCGTTTTCTCGCTGTGAAAAGGGCAGCAGCCCCAGTAGCGGCCGCCCCTGCGCTTCAGAGGAACATAGCCCTGCACGACGGCAAGGATGTCGGTCTGCGCGCGCACCTGCTGCACAAAGGCCTCCATCCTCGGGTCACGCATTGTTATCTCCTTTTATATTGGCTTGAACGTCATCTGATCTACGGGTGGGATGTAGATCTCGCGGAAGAGTGCGACGGCGTAGCTGTCCGTCAGGCCCGCCACATAGTCCACCACGCACTGCTCGCGCCCCCACTTTTCCGCACGCTCGATAAACTCGCGCGGGAGGGTGTCGAAATAGACGGTGAAGTGATCCATCAGCGCACGTAGGACAAACCCCGCCTGTGCACGCTCATGGGCGAGCGTCTTGGAGTGGTAGATGCGCTCGAACATAAAGGCACGGAACGCATCCATCACGCGCTGCACCGCTGGCGAGAGTACCGCATCGCCGCGCGCTTCCGAGGTGACGATCATATCCGACACCATGCTTGTAATCATCGCCGAGGTATCCGTACCAAAGGACTCCCGCACCTCGGCGGGCAGTTCCTCCGGCGAGAGAAGCCCCGCACGGATGCTGTCATCGTAGTCGTGGCAGAGATAGGCGATGCGGTCGGCGATGCGCACGATCCGCCCTTCAAACGTCGTCGGCACGCCCTTACCCGTGTGGTTGAGGATGCCGTCGCGCACCTCGTTCGTGAGGTTCAGCCCACGTCCGCCGCGCTCGAGGATCTCGACCATGCGCAGGCTCTGCTCGTTGTGGGCGAAATGCCCCGTGATCTCCTCCATGACCGCCTCGCCCGCATGACCGAACGGCGTATGGCCGACATCGTGCCCGAGTGCGATTGCCTCCGTCAGATCCTCGTTGAGGCGGAGCCCCCGCGCAATCGTGCGCGAGATCTGCGCCACCTCAAGACTGTGCGTCATGCGCGTGCGATAGTGATCCCCCGCCACGATGTAGACCTGTGTCTTGTGCTTGAGCCGCCGGAACGACTTGGAGTGGAGAATGCGGTCGCGGTCACGCTGAAACTTCGTGCGGAAGGGGCACTCCTCCATCGGATGACTGCGCCCGGCATCTTTGCTGCGCGCCGCCAAGGGAGAGAGGAGTGCGTCCTCCTGCTCCTCAAGACGCTGTCGAACGGTCAAGGCTGCCACCTCCCGCCTACGCATAGGACATACGAACCTACTTAATCACCATAACGGGGATCTTCGACTCCTCGATCACCTTCTGACTGACACTGCCGATGAGCACGCCCTTGAGAAGACCCAGCCCACGGCTGCCCATGACGATCAGGTCGCTCTGCTCCTCCTCCGCCACTTCGAGGATACTCTTGGGGACGTTGCCGCTCTTGACGTGCTTGCGCGCCTTGCGATTCCCCGACAGCTTTTCCCATATACGATCAAAGACGATGTGGCTCGGGATGTCCTTATTGATATTGCTCGCGACGTACACGAAGTCGAGCTCCGCGTCGCATTTCTCCGCGATAAACAATGCCTCATCAACAGCCTTGCAGCCACTCACCGATCCATCGACCGGAACAAGAATCTTTTTGATCTTGCTCATCTCAATCCCTCCTAATCACGTTTTAACAAGAATCATTTCCTAAGGTATCAGTATATTTCGATGATTGAGGGGGGAAATCCTCTCTCTGCGAAAAAAAAGTATTGTACGGATCGGCTCCCTATCGCCCAAGGCGCCCCTTCCGTCACGCTGTTGCGTTCCACCTCCCTCGTATCGACGGAGGGGAGGCTTGTGGGTACGGCATACACGCTTTTCCTCCACCAGAGCAGGGGCTTCCGACCACTCACAACACCCCCTCCTCTGCAAAGCTGAAAAATTCATTGCCTCCGAGAATCACATGATCCGTCACGGGGATGCCGAGGAGGTTCCCCGCCTCCTTGAGCACGCGCGTGAGGCGATGATCCTCCGCACTCGGCATGGGATCGCCGCTCGGATGGTTGTGCGCGAGAATGATGTGCGCCGCACCGCAGCGAATCGCGGGCTCATAGACCTCGCGCGGGTGCACGAGTGTATTCGTGAGCGTCCCCACGGACACATCTGCGACCATCAGCACCTCATTCTTCGCAGAGAGCGGCAGCACGAGAAAGTGTTCCCGCTTCTCGGCAGCAAGACGCGGGCGCAGCAGCGCCGCAACATCCTCTGCCGCGCGTATGCGCGGGCGGGTCTTTGCCGTGCACTGCGCACGCCGGCCGAGTTCAAGCGCGGCAAGCACCGTCGCCGCCTTTGCCATGCCAACGCCCGGGATCCGTGCGAACTCCGCACAGGGCATCGCTAGGATCTCGGAGAGTCCCATCGCACGGAAGCGCGCGACAATCCCACGTGCAAGATCGAGCACATTCTCCCCTGCACGCCCTGTGCGCAGGAGGATCGCAAGCAGCTCCGCATCGCTGAGCGCCGCTGCCCCGTGCTCGATCAGGCGCTCACGCGGCAGCTCCCCCGCCGGCAGCTCACGCAGGTTCATCCGCGTCCTCCATCGTGACCCCCGCCGTGCGCGCAAGCGCCGCAACCGCATGGAGCGGCAGCCCGACCACATTCGAGAACGATCCGTGCATCTCCTCTATATAGATTGCCGCGCGCCCCTGAATCGCATACGCGCCCGCCTTTCCCATCGGCTCCCCCGTCGCAACATACGCGGCGATCTCCGCCGCCGTCATAGGGGCAAAACGCACAATCGTCTCCGCTGCGTCCGTGTATTCGCGTCCGCCTGTCACCCATGCAATCCCCGTCAGCACCGTATGCTGCCGCCCCTCAAGCAGCGCGAGCATAGAGCGCGCCTCCGCCGCGTCCTTCGGCTTTCCAAACGCCTGTCCGCTCAGCACGACAGACGTATCCGCTCCGAGCACTGCATGCTCCGGATACTCCTCCGCCACCTTGCGCGCCTTGATGAGCGCATTGTGGATCACCGCATCGCGCGGGTGCTCCCCGTCCTTCACCTCGTCCACGGCAGGGGTGATCGAGACGAACCGCGCCCCGATCTGACGCAGGAGCGCACGCCTGCGCGGTGAAGCGGATGCCAGTATAAACATAGTTCATCTCCCTTTTCTATGGGGCAAAAAGAGGCACCGAAACTGTGTCGGTGCCTCTCACACATTTCTCTATGGAATGGATTCGCCTCCATGCGGATTTTTCCTGCATCCTGTGCATTATTTCTAGGGAATCGCTGATAAAATGAAGTACGTCAGATTGGCGTAGATTTTTTCGTCCGAACAAGGAGGCAAACCGGACGCATAG
>ERZ773099.2201-NODE-2201-length-13669-cov-2.526296_pt1 | contig 13669 bp, 12 predicted proteins | sample MGYA00511120_ERZ773099 | MGnify/ENA primary metagenome ERZ773099 (study PRJEB29015, sample SAMEA2738012) | human oral metagenome | biome: human oral; feature: human-associated habitat; material: dental | place: China | collected 2104 ... | reverse complement strand
ACCCAGCGCAGGTCAGGCAGGCCAAGGGAGACCATCTTCTCACGTTGCCAGTTCTCCTTGAACCATCCTCGACCGTCACAGTGCACGGTAAGCCTAAGCAGCTTGAGTCCGGCAATGCCCGTCTTCTCGACGGCAAGCTTGCTCCCGAAGTCCATCACCACTCCTTTGGATAGTGACTGTCCGGCGCGATCTTTCCCTCGGCCACGATCCTGAGGTGACGGCCATAGTTGCTCCTGCCATAGCGCCCCGCGCACTCGAGCAGCCGACCGCGACCAATCCAGCCGTTCTCGTAGGCTATCTCCTCCGGCACCGAGACGGGAAGATCCTGAGCAGTCTCGACCGTACGCACGAACTGCGACGCCTCAAAGAGTGACTCCATCGTTCCCGTATCGAGCCAAGCATAGCCGCGCCCGAGCGTAACCACATCGAGGGAGCCGTCGTCCAAATACATGCGGTTGAGGTCTGTGATCTCGTACTCACCGCGCACAGAGGGCCTGACCTTGGCCGCGAACCCCGTCACACGGGAATCATAGAAGTAGAGTCCCGTAACCGCATAGCTGCTCTTGGGATGTTCTGGCTTCTCTTCGATGGAGACCACGTTGTAGTCACCGTCGAACTCGACGACGCCAAAACGCTCGGGGTCGTCGACACGATAACCAAAGATCGTGGAGCGACCAGACCCAGCCGAGACGACGGCACGCCTGAGGTGACTGGACAGCCCGTTGCCATAGAAGATGTTGTCACCCAGCACGAGGGCACAGGCCTCCCCCGCCACGAAGCCCGCCCCGATCACGAACGCCTGTGCGAGGCCATTTGGCTCAGCTTGCTCAGCATACGACAGCGAGACACCGAAGTCCGAACCATCGCCCAAGAGACGTTCGAAGTTGGGCAGGTCCTGCGGCGTCGAGACGATGAGAATGTCTCGGATCCCCGCGAGCATGAGGGTGGAGAGCGGATAGTAGACCATCGGCTTGTCATAGACGGGTAAGAGCTGCTTGGACGTAACTGTGGTGAGGGGGTACAGACGTGTGCCCGATCCGCCTGCGAGAATGATGCCTTTCACAATGACCTCTCTATGATGCAATCGTTCCTAATAGCATGATTCCCATAAGATGCAAGCATCAGGTGAGTGGCATTATCCATGGGATGACCACGTCGTCAGAAAAATCGACGACCGACATACTTGATAAGTGTAACTAGACCATCAGCAGCAAGGTACTTAAGTGAGGAGGACTCACCAAGAAGGCGGTCTAGCTTTCCTTGCAAGCCAATAGAACTGGCCTTGCCATCTCGAATCTCAAGATACTGCCTCAGCTCATGCCTGAGGCCATCTTCCAAGGAGGCCAGTTTCACCTGGGACAATCCCGTCGCAGCAAGAATCTTTGAGTTATCCACAACGCGATCAAACATCCTGTCATAGCGAATCTGATAAACCCCTCTCCACACACGCTCAAACTCAGCAAGGTCGCAGGGGACGATATCGAGCGAGATGACTTCACGATAAAATCCAGCGATTTCCGCCCACGTGTGATGCTCCGACGTGGATACGGTAAATACCTCCCCCATTGCAGCAGAATTGCCCACAAGCAACACGACCATCCTTGCAACGTCACCACCCCACGTCATTGTCGCCTGCTTATCGAGCATCTTCTCTGGAAATGGGACAGCGATCCCATGGGAAGCGCGCCATAGCCATGTCTCCACCTCATAGACACCGAGCTGAAAACGCCCGGACCCATCGTAGGTAATGGCTGGTCGCACAACAGTCCAGTTCTTACCGACACTCTTAAAGAGCAGATTCTCACACCTCGCCTTCGCGAGTGCATATTCATCTGTTGCCAAGTACTCTGGATCATCAGAAACGTCCAAAAGACGTGGTGAGTCCTCAGTAATGAGGGGCGAATCTGCGTAGACACGATACGAGGACATGTAGATGTACTGGTCGGTAGCTGCAAGCAGGGCCTCATAGCACTTGTCAAAGTCGCTCGTCGACCAAATCATGAAATCAATTATCCCGCCCCAGTGTTCCCGCAATAGTTGCCTAAGAAAGGTCAAGTCTTTGGCGTTGCCCTTAACATATGAGAGGTTAGGGTAATGCGAACTGTGCTCACGCCGACTTGTAACCACAACATCGTGGCCAAACTCAGCAAGTAGCTGACATACATGGATACCCATGGCACCCGTACCCCCAAGTACAAGCACCCTCACTCGCTACCTCCCTAAGATCTTCTTAATGGTGTTCACGCCCCTGTCACCGATAACTCCGTGAACAAGCTCCTTCGCAGTACCCATGACATTGGACTCAAGCGTAAGCATCGCCTGCAGTGCATCGCTCTCATTCGCGCTATCGGTGAATACCTCAAGCAGCATTGGACGCTCTGTCATCTTTGGCACCATAAACCGTGTACTTACCTGAAGTAGCTCCTCCTTACTGAAAGCAGACATGTACTCGAAACCAAGATCCTCGACGTAATGTCTCAATAGTTTGGTCGAGCGGTTGCCAAAATGTCCGCGAGCAGCTATAAATGCGTCGGCATCAGTGCCAAATCGAGCTGCCTTATGATTATAGTTCTTGAACTCAGTCCCCACACCATTGTTTATGACCATCAGTCGGATATTGCACCCTACATGTCTGTTCCCAAGAGAGTTGAGATCGTAAAAAGTAGCGAGGTCACCCACAACACCAAAGAAAAGCTTGTCTGGAGCAGCCAGCGATGCACCGATAAGCGATGAAACGCACCCGTCAATACCGAAACCACCCGTGTTGCAATAACAGCGAATCGAGGCGTCGACCGGGAAGAAATCCCAGCTGCGAAGCGAATTGAGAATCCCCAGATGTAAAACTGAGTCCGCAGGCAACATGGGAGCCATCTGCTGAGCACACCAGATATTGGAAAATGGTAGCAAGGGGATTTTTTTACGAAGTTTAGCGTCCTCACTTCTCCACTCATTGAGCTGCCGCGAATTCAAGGTAGTCGTCGAGCCTTCGACCACAGAGGCGTATGCCTCAAAGAACTCAATCTCCCTCATATCGAAAACATACCGAAGCTTCCCGAACGGATCGCACGCGTTGCCATCGGGGTTCACACGCCAGCATTCGCGCGCAATGGGTCCACCACAGGCACCAGAAACATCACCAATGTGTATTAGTACATCAACAAGTTTGCACGAAGGTACGTAGTGGGTCTGAGTTAGCACTAATGAACCAAGTATGCCGTAGGCACCCACATAATTCGACGTATGATCGTACAGAACCACCGCATCATACGCAGCACAAAAGGCGTCAACCGCCGCAGTAAGGCGCTCGTCCCACACCCGATGAGCCCCAACATATACGACAGCCTTCTTGCCCGCAAGAGACGGCAGCTCATCGCCCACCTCAACACGATCAACCGGATGCACCGAAGGAAGCGCAGGAACATCAAAGTTGGAGCTGTATGTAGTGACTAGATTCACATGTACAGGTCCACCGCCATCCCGTGTGAGCTCAAGCAGAGCACGATTAAGCGAAGCTTCACAGGCCCAGCGGTCATCGTCGTCGTGGACGGACAAACACTGAACACTCATTCTGCAGGCGTCATTCAACTTACTTGTACGATCTATAACCTGGGGCACCATATGACCAATACGACCAAGATGCTGAGTTGCGGTCACAGCAAGCACAGGTAATTTGCGATAGTAGGCCTCAGTGAGTCCAGATAAGTAGTTACGCGAAGCGGTTGCACCGGTACAGGAGAGTGCAACGGATTCGCCTGTCTCAGCCGCCATTCCACAGGCAATGTATGCCGCAGAGCGCTCATCTACAGAAGAATAGACCTTAAAGAAGGGATCTTGCTGAATAGATGCGACAAAGGTGATATTTGTTGTGCCGGGACTAGCCACAACACGACGTACCCCATGATGCTTCATGAGAGCGATTAGAGTCTGAACATTGACCTCGTCGGTATAGTAAGTACTCATACAGTACCCTCCTTACCACCATAACTACACAACATGGATGCACTCATGTGCGCCTAAGCCTATGTAATTTGCCAAACAGCATTGCTCTTTCGTCAGCACTCATAATCACCTTCACGATTGTAGCAACGTAGATAGCGCTGTATACGACACCCCAGGCAAAAAAAGTGGTCCAGCTACTAACTGGAAGAAAGATAGAACCGAACATACAGCAAGCGGTTACAGCAAAACAATTGAAAAGCACAGGAATCACCCTGCGCCAGAACCTCCCCATGGATAGCCTAATGCGCTTCTGATAATACCAGTTCATAAAGACCCCGCAGCCAAGTAGCACATAGGCCACGTAACCCACCGCAGGCGCCATATAACCCATCGGCTTGGCCAAAGCAACCGTAAGCCCAACATTGATCGCAGCCATAAGCAGGTAGGCAACACTGCGGGCCCTATGTTTGTTCTTTGCGCGTTGTATCTCAATACCAGTATTCTGCGTGAGCGGGATGATCAGGGGGATTACCATCACGACAATGAGCGGATACGCACCAGAGAACTCGGCCCCGGCCCATCTGTCGATAAAGAAACGTCCCAGCAGAATAAACCCACCCAAGACCCAACAGTAAAGCATCGCCTGATAGCGTCCAACGCGCGCCATGAGGTCGGTAAGGATCGTATTGTCATCCGACTCGGCAACAATCTGATTGATGAGCGGAATGAATACACTAGACATTGTGATCGAAAGAGAATAAAAGACAGACCTGATCTGCACAGAAATGGAAAAGACCGCAACGGCAGCGGGGCCTGAGAGCGCACCGAGAAGAGTATTAGGCAGGCTCTGATTAACCAGTTCACAGACCTGGTTGATAAAGATCCACGCACTGAAGGCAGCGATGGCCTTGAGCAAGGCGCTGTCAAACTGATGCACGTCAAAACGCATCCCAAGCTTTCCAATCGCAAAACGTGCGTTCAATATAAGTAGCAACAGGTTCATTGCAAGCTGCGCTAAGGCTACGCCGATGGCTCCCATCCCAAAAGTGAGAAGTACAAACGCTATTCCTGGTGCGGCGAGCGTCACAAGCATCTGACGACTCTGCTGGAACTTGAATTGCTCGTGGGCAAGAATGTAAGCGTCAAAAACAGTGGAGGAGAGCGTCAACGTAACTGTAGCCGCCATGATAGCCATGAGCGTGCGTGCGAGCGACATCTGTTCTGCCGTAAAGCTACCCGAAAAGAAGAAATCAGCATTGGCAGCGAAGGTAAGGCCAAGCACGAATGTAACAAGGCAGATGCAGAGATACAGCAGCAAGTACATGCCATTAAGCTGGCGAATATCCGCTTCCGTACCGTTTGCCTTCCTCTGGGTATAAAACCTTACATATGCCTCACTAAAGCCAAAGCTCAAGAGTGACAGCGAGAAAACAAATGAGTTGGACGTCTGGTAGACGCCATAGTTTATCTGTCCAACGAACGCAAGGATCATTGGTGTATATGCTAGGTTAACGAGGTTCTTTATGACTATGTTGGCGTAGCCGAGGAGTGCGCCGATCTTACGTTGACTAGCCATTCAGGCATCCGCAAAGATACGACATAAATTTATTCTTCTCACGACTTATCGCGTCTATGACGTCCTCGTAATCACCCGCACGGGATGGTTCATAGGCTGATGAACCATACATCTTTTCTTCAATCCCAATACTTTTTGATAAGTTTTTAAGTCTACCAAACATTCTCGAATAAAACGCCTCTCCGCCAGAACGATGGACAATAGTAAGTGGCGTCTCAAGAATCGAAGAAAAAACAGCGGCATGGAAGGAATCCGTAACTACGTGCGTCGCATTGTCAATGAGCGAAATGAACTCAGCTGGACCAGCGGGTGGCTCTCCATTGCGCTCACGGTCTGATAGGGGCACAACGGGAACTACACCGTCATGCGTAACTGTCCTCAGGACCTCACTCGCCTCCCCATCGGAACTCCCGAGCAGATAGGCAAGTACGTAGGGACCCTCTGGTATAAGAGTATCGCTTGCAAGCGCACGCCATTCAGTGGCGGATAGCACCAGCGTCGGATCGCAAATAACCTCAGCATCTCGTCCACTTGCCTCCTTGATGAGCCGAGCCCCGCTTTCCTCACGAACAGACAGGCGATCAAAACCACCCACATAGCGAGCAAGCCGCTTGGACTGACGCGAACTGATCGAGTCAACGCCTAGGCTAGGGGCAAGAGCAACTCTCTGCTCAGCCCTGGCAAAACGAAGGTACGCCCAATCTTCCCCAAATGAACATCTACCAAGCCCCCATATCTGGTCGCTACCCGCAGAGATGTATGCATAGTCGGCCGTCTGAGACGAGCCATATCCCTCAATCACTCGAAGATGAAGTCTTTCGTTAAATCTGTCAAAGGCTGAGAGTCGCTTGGCAGACATCAGATTCTCACGAGCCGTCTCTTTCCTGCCAAGAAAAAACTTGATTGCAAGTTTGGCTTTTCTGCCAGCCGTCACCTTACGATGCAAGATCAGCGACTCAGGTAAAAAACCCATTGAACTGTAGATCTGCTCAACAGCATAGTTCTGAAGCCTATTACCGTAATTATAGCGGCCTTGAATGGTAACGATGCCAACCTTAGCGATTTCTTGTGACATAACAGCCTCCAGTATCGCATTTCATTTCTGAAATACTGGCGATGTACGAGAACACGATCGCAGACATCACACCTGTGGCATTCGTCAGTACAGCTTCAACGGCAAGGGCAACCAAAATATAGCCAAAGAGTAGCAGGATGGCATCTCTCCTAGCAGAACCCAAACTTAACCTTTTGACCAACACCCTGTAGATATAGATCATCATAATCACCATGAGTGTTATGCCTATGATTCCAAACTCTCCAAGGTAGTATGCAAGACCTGCATCTCCAACAGCAGTTGGATACACGGGATCGAGGCCTTTCATATCGCTCATTCCATATATAAGGTACGCTTTTGAGTAATGCTCACCTGAAGACAAAGAACACGCTATCGTACTGAAGCCGGAGCCAAATGGAAAAAAGTCACTGGCAATCGCAAGACTCGCCGAATATAGTGCCTGACGAGGAGAGTTTGAATAGGACATGTAAGTAACTACTTTCGGTAGGACAATTGCAAGCGCAACAACTCCCGCAAGCAGCAGCTTAAAAAGAATCCGGCGTCTTTTGCCTATCTTCAATACGCGCATAGCTATAAAGAAACCAACAAAGGCTAGCGCCTTATCTCGCATGGTCAGTACCATAGTGATAATACACATTAGTTTAATAATACTAAATTTCTTACTCTGCACTGAGATCATGACGAAGCTTATAGTGAGTGCATACACAAGAAAGGTAGGGTGTGAGTAAATGAACTTAAAAGACCATATGCCATTACGGAAGTCATGCGCCATGGTATCAATAGGTGATATAGTATTTGCAATACCAGTAAAAAAACTAACAATGATAAATATACTGCTCACTATCGAGCACAAGTAAGCGGTATCTCGTGTATTAACATCTCTCATCAGTTGTATCATCGCGATGAGTGTTAGGGGAAATTTTAAAAAGACAAATACATCTTTCGCGATTACAGTCATACTTGTCTGATAGCCTGAGATCCAGTTTCCGATGAGACCAGTCACTACTATGCCAAGAGCACATAGAACGATCTTGAATTCCTCGCTTGCAGCTATGACAGGATCGAATCGCATCTTTAATAGTGCAGCACAGACAAGAAAGAAAAACAGAAATTCATCAAAGTATGTGAGACTTGGAATGAGCGTCTCAAGTGGGTTCTCGAACAGTAAGAAAATAAAAACGAAGGTGTATCCGAAAGACGAAAGCGATACGTCAAGCAGAGAGCGTGTACCTCCCTCTTTCACGTAATCGACTTCATTTACATCGTTCGCATATGTACTGGCTGTTGAATCAAAAGTCATGCTATCCATAGATCAATCTCTTAAGCTCAGCGATTCGTGTCACACCGATCAAATTGATAAGCTTCCTACGTAGGCGACTGCTCTTCTTGCCCCATGAATTCCCATAGTGATGAATCGAAATGGTATCCGAAGATAAAAGATTCTTAGAGTCATGGCCGGGAGCGATGGGATCAAAAAAACGACATGGGTAAACCGTCACCGATTCCAATCTAACGATATTATCGCTATACCTATAACCCATATCCTCTAGTGCTTCATTATTAAGGGAGGGACATGCAATTTCGGATGTTCTTGAGGCATCGAATTCAATGCTGTCATACTTTTTAAGTAAATTGCGCACCACCGAACTCTCTACGACAGCACCAAACCCGAGCCCCGTGCTACATAGATGATCACTTTGTTGAATACCCATATAGCACAGGTTATCTAGAAGTGGATCAAGACTCCTGAGCAGCTCAACATCAGTATCAAGATATACTCCACCATGATCATAGACAACTTTAAGACGGGCATAATCGGATACAAATGCCCACGCTTTAGCCTCATAAGCCCTCTTTGTAAATGAATGGACGCTAACATCGAAATTACTCTCATCCCAACAAATGATCTCGTAATCCGGGCAAAAACGTTTCCAGCTTTCCATGCAACTACTGACGTAGCTCGGAAGACGTGCGCCGCCAAACCAGCAGTAATGAATTTTCTTGGGAATCATCCGTGTCCGACCTATTCAATCCATGAGTAAACAAATGTATTGAATCCAACCTCTCAGGCTAACTGTTCATTATACAACTGAGATAATTCAGATTGTCAAAGTTATAAATATTCATAAAAAATGCATACAAATATCCCATATATAGGCACCCTCTCCCCATCATCGAACGTATTATACCTAGCTCTGTGGACCCATGCCGACGAGCAGCGTGCTGCGTCTGCGGTGCCTGCGGTCACACGCCGTAGCCCCGCACGCCGAGCGTCGACCCCGGGCCCTTGCCGGTCAGGGAGAGCGCCTGAATATCCGGGAATACCCGGCCTCTCGTCCGCCAAGACGACGCGGTCCTCGACCACGACAGCAGGTTGCCTCCTTGTCGAAGCTGAAGGACAAGCTGCTGACAGACGGCCAGGACGTCGTGCACCTTGACCCAGAAGTCGAGATCGCGCGGCGCACATAGCAATGGACGGCGCGGTTCGGGCGCGGCTCGACGACGTCGAGCATGCAACGGACCATGGTCCCGATGACACTTATCCCACAGGAAGGACCGTGAGGGGTATTATTTGTGAAACACTCCACTAGCTCGACCATTTAGGGAGTCTACTCACTTGGGGCATCCCCATATATACGCATGAGGCTTTTGATCGTTTCCTCGCGGTCAAATCCCTTTTCGCCCACAGAGGCAGCAGATGCACCGGTAAAATCACGCTCCGAGCTAAGAAGCGCCCTTGACCAATCCGCATCAGGATCCTCCAGCGAAAGAAAACAGCAAGTATCCAACAGCCCAACTTCACGTGTCACCGAATCTGAACAGATAACGGGAAGTCCATTGCACTGTGCCTCCACAAGTGAAATGGGAAAGCCTTCGTAAAGCGAAGGAAACAGCAGCGCATCCATCGCGTTATACCAGCGATACACACAGTTAACAAAACCAGGCATAGCAACCAGCCCATCAAGACCTCGTCTCACAACTTCCATCTCGAGATGAGAGCGGAGCTGGCCCTCACCAAGAATCACCATCTTGGAATTTGGATTTTCCCTGTGCAACTCATTGAATACAGAGATGGCACGTATATGGTTTTTAGCCTCAATTAGTGTTCCGACACATCCAACGAGAAATATATCATCATTAATACCAAGGAGGCTGCGGACCTCCTTACGTGCGACGGGGTCAAAAGTAAACCTTACCGTATTAATACCATTAGGAATAATCTTAAAACTTTTCCTAGGAAACAGGTGATTTCCAGCTTCCGTAGAACACGCCATCCGACAGTTTTCTGATTCGGAGAATAATATTCTGAATATAACCTGCGCCATCTTTTTTATTATTCCAGCATCAGTACCGAGGCATGTATTATGTGAGTGGATAATGCGAAGCCCCACCCCATTGTGCTTTGCAATGTTTGCATACAGAAACCCTGATGAATTTTGTGTATGGATATGAACGATATCGTAGTGCTTACGGCCTAGGAAGCTACTGAATGCAATCGCACCTTTTAGCATTGATGGCATCGATGTCCCATCATACATGGGTCCGTATTTCAAACACTTAATTCGTGAGTCAATTGGAGTGCAGATTGACAGAACCGATTGGTTTATGTCCGGATTTGTACATTCATCAATCAGGTCCTCAATAAAGCGTTCAACACCACCGATCGCCCATTTGTTCACTACATGGAGAATCTCAAGGTGCTTCTTCTCACCGTCCCCACATATCTTTGGCACGTCACGCATTTCCTTTCGATCGCCAACGATCCTGCGCAAAAAACTATCACAATATTGTATTAGAATACACCCCACAGCAATTTCAGCATAAGTTCTACTGCGCTACGAAAAGAAACTGTCCCAATCGTTCACTGTACAATAGTATCTATAAGTGCGTTAACAATTCGCTCACTCGCATGACCATCGCCATATGGGTTGCTCGCTCTGCTCATGGTGGCATATTCAGCCTCGTCAGAAAGCAGTCGACTAAACTCACGATAGATAACGTCATCCTTAGTACCCACAAGCTTAAGAGTCCCTGCTATCACGCCCTCAGGACGCTCAGTTGTATCGCGCATGACAAGCACGGGCTTACCAAGACTCGGTGCCTCTTCCTGGATACCACCCGAATCCGTGAGGATGAGATGGCTTACAGCCATAAAATTATGGAAATCAAGCACTTCAAGTGGCTCAATAATGTGCAGGCGATCAAACCCATCGAACTCACTGTATGCTGCCTCACGTACCTTGGGATTCATGTGAATGGGATAAATCGCTTTAGTGTCTGGGTAGTCCTCCATGACATGGCGAATAGCATGAAACATCCGATGCATGGGCTCACCTAAGTTCTCACGACGATGCGCCGTGACGAGAATAAGCCGACTGCCAGCGGCCCATTTGAGTTCAGGATGTGTATAGTCACTCCGCACCGTAGTGCGCAATGCATCAATACTTGTGTTGCCAGTAACCCAAATATGACCAGCTGCCTTACCTTCATCAAGAAGGTTTTGCTTAGCTATTTCCGTAGGAGAGAAGTAATACTCGCTAATATCGTCAACAGTCTTACGATTGAATTCTTCGGGCCAAGGACTCCGTAGGTTATGAGTACGTAGGCCTGCCTCTACATGTCCAACGGGTATCTGTAGATAAAAACTTGCTAGCGCCGATGCAAAGGAAGTAGTGGTGTCGCCATGCACAAGTACAATGTCTGGATGCTCAGCCTCTAGTATGGCCTTAAGCTTCGAAAGAACATCACACGTGACATCGAATAGCGTCTGGTTGGGTCGCATAATAGAAAGATCATAATCAGGCACAACATCAAATATGCGCAAGACCTGATCGAGCATCTCTCGATGTTGGGCCGTAACACACACGGTTGTATCAAATATATTTGAGTGAGCCCTGAATTCCTTAACGAGCGGACACATCTTGATAGCCTCGGGACGAGTGCCAAAGACAAGTATGACTTTCTTCTTGGGCATTATTGCCTTCTCCTTCGTCTCATCCTCATCTCAGCGCGAAGAATCGCATAGAACCTCGCGTTGCCGACGATATAACGCTTAATAAGCCTTCTGGGTTCCTGTATCATCCGAAACAGCCACTCAAGGTTTGCGCGCTGCATCCACATAGGAGCACGTGGAATATTGCCTGAGATGACATCAAAAGATCCTCCCACGCCTACAAAGACGCCTACTGCGCCGAGTTCACGAAAACGCTCAATGAGATATTCTTTCTTTGGGGAGGTAATACCCACAAAAATAATATCAGGCCTGGACTTTTTTACCTGAGCAATAACGGTATCAAACTCACTATCTGAGAAGTAACCATCATGGAGACCCGCGATCCTCATTCTGGGATACCGATCCTTCAAAACCTCAGCCGTTCTGCAAACGACATTATTCTTGGCACCCAGTAAATAGACCATGTACTTCTTAGACTCTGCGAGGGTACACAGCTCTTGCATGAGATCAATGCCTGTAACCCGCTCGGGAACAGCAACGCCTAACTTTTTGGCAGCTATGACCATAGAAGCCCCGTCAGCGTTGATAATCTCACAACGATGAACGATGTCATTCAATCCTGGATCGTTACGCATCTGTATGAGTTTATCAGCATTAACGCCAACAAGATGAGCAAATCGACCGTTTTGGATCAGCCAATCCACAGCTTGTACTGTCTGCTTCATGGTCCATGGATCAACGGACGCACCTAACACGTCAACGCGATCAGGTAATCCAGGAACTATGGATCCCATGTTAGGATTATGAGGCATTCGTTCCTCTCCAAGCATAATGGTATTGCATTATCTAATGCCAGCTCTCGTGTCCATTGCACTGGCGTCGATCGTATTTGAATGTGAGAGCCAGAAATACCATACTAATTGCCTTGTGCGGTTAGTATAACGCCAACAGTCTGAATGATCAGCTTTAGATCCGCCCACAGCGAGCACCGCTTTACATAGAGCAGATCGAGGTCCACCCAGTCATCAAATGAGATATAATCCCTGTTCCGCCTTGTCTGCCAATAGCAGGTAATGCCACCCTTGACTAGCAGGCGTTGGCGCTGACGCTCGGTGTAGCTGGCAACCTCCGAGGGCAGCGCGGGACGAGGGCCAACAACCGATATGTCGCCCACAAGAACGTTGAAGAACTGCGGAAGCTCGTCGATCGAGGTCTTGCGAATGAACTTGCCTATTCTGGTTATGCGTGGATCGTCCTTGATCTTGAATACGGGACCGTCTTTTTCGTTGAACTCCCAAAGCTCCGAGAGCCTCTTCTCCGCATCCCGGTACATGGAGCGGAACTTCCAGATATAGAAGCGCCTTCCGCCCTTTGTCACACGCTCCTGTCGAAAGAGGGCAGGACCCGGCGAGTCAAGCTTGATCGCGAGAGCAACCAAAAGCATGGGCCCAGAGAATAGAACCAGCACGAAAGCGGAAAAGAAGATGTCAAATAGGCGCTTAAAGAAGCGATAGGCATATCGCTGATTGAGCCGCTCTGCGGCAGCATACGAATCAGCGTCCGGAGACTTGGACCCTTTCGCGGCGAACAGGTCCAGCGTATCTTGCCCTCTCTGTTTCCCATCCTGCACCAGATCCAGAAATGCCGCATCGGACCACAACATGGTATGGCTGTCGCACCCCTTTTGGACACCTGTCTTCACCAGATCCTCAGCCGCCACCCCCCCTGCCATACCTATCTCCCAAGCCTTCCATACCCTCGCTCGACAGCGCACGATATATCATAGGCAAAGGATCTTCCGACGGTGTTAGAGTGGACGCATGGCGACCTCAATATGGCCGCAGGCTCATACAGACCCCGCTTCGCCATTATTGCTGATATTCCTGTACCTTGACCCACCAAAACCACCGCCTTAAAGAAGGCTACATTTCAATTTTCCATTTCGTCTGAAGTATTATCGTTATATGTTAGCATATATTTCTCTTTTAATAAATGAGTCATCCATCTTTGAAAGAACTACCACACACGCATGAGGGCTGCTACCTGACGGTTGTCACGCCCATGAGCTCTACACCCGTGGTGCCGATGCCCCTGAAGTCCGAGGAGACCTTGATGCCATCGGCCG
>ERZ773099.2200-NODE-2200-length-13669-cov-4.024974_pt1 | contig 13669 bp, 9 predicted proteins | sample MGYA00511120_ERZ773099 | MGnify/ENA primary metagenome ERZ773099 (study PRJEB29015, sample SAMEA2738012) | human oral metagenome | biome: human oral; feature: human-associated habitat; material: dental | place: China | collected 2104 ... | reverse complement strand
CCAGAACTCCTGCAATGCGAGGATGACCTCCTGGAATTTCATGCAAACAACTCCTCCAATAAAAAACCGCGTTCCTATATAGAATACGCGGTTTTTGAAAAATGGCAAGTACCTACTTAAAATTATCCTGCAAACTCTGCAAAATCTGCGCCTGACGCGAATTCACCGGCTTCTCCCACCTGTCGTCATAATTTCCCGCATCATCACCAGGCAGCAAAGCACACAAAATAATAAGAAGGATAAAGAAAACGACCGCTGTACCGATGATTTTACGCTGATAGGAGGCGCGCTTTTTCCGCACGCGTTCAAGTCGCCGCGCGAGTTCCCGCTGCTTGCGTTCGCGAATCGACTCGGTAGGCGTCGGATTCTGATTTCCATAGGATCGCTTTTTCTTCTTTGGCATAATAGCGTCCCCTCCTCTCTATGCTCCGGTATCACTAGAACAGGCTCTGCTCTTCGTATACCGGCTCTTTCATCTTCCGGTAGCAGTAAAGCGTTGCAAGCGTATCTGCAAGCGCCCCATGTGCCTGACTTGTGCCCCAGTCATAGCGGTAGTAGTCCGCGCACTCCGTCAGCTTCCACCAACGATAGCCGCCGCGCCGTGCGTCCGGCACCTTGCGCAGCTCCGAGAAGGCAAGCATGACATCGTGACGGTTCGGATTCGTAACGCGGATGCCCGACTGCGCCAAAAGTCGGATATCGAACTCAATATTGTAGCCGACAAGCAGTGTCTCCGGATCGTTGAACAGGCGCTCCAGTTCTTCTCGCTGCGCGCGAATCGGCGGACAGTCCGCCACCATCGAGGGAGAGATACGATTGATCTTCTCTGCGTCCGGCCATGCACTCTTGCGCACGGGCGCATACATCCCATCCACAAGTGTTGCACCGTTGCCATTCACCACGGCGAGAGTCAATACTTCATCGTCACTGCGAAAACCCGTTGTCTCGGTGTCAAAGACCAGAATTTTTTCTAGCATGAAAGTCCTTCCTTTTCTAGTCATTTTCTCCTATTTTAACGCAGCTTTCGTTATGAATATTATATCGTATGCAAAATCATCTGTCAAGAAAGCTCCCATGTTGGCTCTTTGTCAATAGTTGTGGAGAAAAATAGTGGGGATTTTTAGGAAAATTTTGTTCGGCGGCTTTTCCTCTCCTCATTGTTGATAATATACATGATGCGCCGACGGAAGTTCTCAAAGTTACAGAATCCGTAGCATAGACGTTTTAGAACTTTGATCGTGTTGTTGCCCCCTCGGTGAAGCCGTTGTTGTAACCCGTTCGGATACTGTTCCAATTTTCCTCTTTCCACTGCTCCGTGGTCTTTAGGACTCTGATGAACGGGGCAATATTGGAGGCGAGAACGTGTTCCTTAAAGTTCCGCAGCCGCTCCTTAAACGTCTTCCGATCACAGCTGTCAAAGATACGATAGTATTCTTCTTTCAACGCATGGGCAACAGTCAATCGTTCGGAGAAGCCGAACATCTGCGAAAGTTTGATGCGCTCCCCGGAGCTGAGTTTTTGCTGGCGGCGGAGCAGCACGCAGACAATCAGGTGCGACGCAAAGCATCGGAGCTTGTCGCTGCGAAAAAAGAAGTCCTCTCTTACGAGCGCATCATACAGATTGCCGAGAACATTTATGAGCGCGGCGGTATAAAACGACTGCGCGAACGTGAGCGAAAACTTGCAAAGAACGAAGAGTATCTTGCACGCGACAGAGAAGCCCTTGCAAATGATGAGCGCGCCTTTGTGATAAAACCTGTACCGAGCGGTCATGAACTGTTCGGAACGCAAAGAGCTGCGTATGAACGCGAAAAGCAGGAACTCGCTGATCGCCGCAAAGGACTTTCGGAGAGATCGCGGCAACTTGCAGATGAGCGCAAAGAATGTATGCGTCTGCGCGACGAGATCGACGCGCGCCGTGATACCCCCGAAGCAGAGAGAAAGATTCAGCAGATTGCCGTCGGTATCATGCGTAAGAATTGGTCGGCTGTCATGAACGTAAAAAAAATAGCCACAGAGCTGGAAGCCCTGCAGCAAAACTGCGATGCAGACGATGCGCGCGTGAGCGCTGTTGACGCGGAACGCGATAAGAGAGGCGGCAGCGCGCGTTATAAATCCAACGCGAAGGGCGGTCGGAGCGGCGGCTCTCCGATGGATGATGCCCGTGCGATTGCCGATTATCTGCGCAGCGCACCCACAACGCAGCTGATCGCAAAAGATCGTGATGACCGCATGGATGAAAACTGGACGCTGATGTCGGCGTTCGAGAAGGACGAGATTGCGGAGGAATCCTCACGGGGACGATAACGTCACCGCGATTTTTCCTCGTGCTGCTCCTCCCTTTCCCGAACAGAATCCTTTGCGATATTCCTCGCCTCACCTTTTTCCATCTCCTTACGGTGCGGCGATTCGGCAAGCAGGGTTTTCTCGATCGCATAAGCACCGAATCCAACCTTCGCCATGCGCTTTGCAACATGGCGCTCCATTTCCATTGTGCCCTGCTCTTTTCCCTCCTCCGCTGCCTGTTTCATCGCATCACGATAAAACTCCGTTGCCGATTGAATCTCATGCGATTTCTCGAGAATCCCGGCACGACGCTGTTCAAGTGCGGCAATCCCTTTGTCGAATACGCCCGCAACGCTGTGAAGCACACCGTCGATCGCCTTATGCGCCTTTTGTTTCAAATAGTTTTTGACCTTGGTCGGCGCAAGTTTCACGGAGTAGTAGGCGTCTTTCACCGCTTCACGGGAGGCTGCAAACATCTCGGAGGCAACGATGCGTGGCTGGCTCTTGCCTCCTTGCGCATCGCATCGATCGCAGCGAGGAACTCCGTAGAGACGGCAAGGCAGCGGGCAAGCTCCTCCGGGGACTGCGCTTTCAATTCGCGCTCACGCTCCAACTCCTCGATCCGCCGGCGGAGACCTTCGATCTGCTCCTGATATTCCTTCTCCCGCTGCAAAATAAGCTCGCACCGCTCCTGCATATAGGCTGTCCCCTCGCGCATGGACTCCTGCGCCTCGTGAATCGCCTTGCTGCACTCCTCGTCGGATTTGCCCTCGCTCTTCGCATCACCTGCCTTCTCGATCGATCGGATGATATTCTCATGGCGCGGCACGTAGCCGTCCCATGTCTCCTGATCCGCGCCGCAGGTCTGCTCTGCCTCCTCCACATTCTTCATGCTTGTGTGAAGGTCGTCGGCGATGCTGCGCAGTTCTTTTGTGGCATTGTCGTCCAGTGACTCCTCTGCCACGGTCAGGCTGTTCGCAATCTCCTGATGATATACGTCGGCGTCGCTTTTAACAGGCTCAATCCCCAACTGTGCCATCGCCGACTTTTTCATCAAATAGACATATCGTTCCTCTTCTGGCGATTCGTATTTTCCGTCAAAACTATCTGCCCACGCAAGTGTTTCACGGGCAGTTTTTTCCTTGTCGCGCTCAATCTCTGCCGCGAGCTTCCGGTTTTCCTGTGCAAAAACCACATCTACTGCTTCCGAAGGTACTTTGCTGTAATCGACCATGTTCTTCTCCTCCTCTTTTTCTTTTGTGAATCTCTCCAGATCGCCTCTTGTCTTTACTTTTTGGAAGTCTTCTGATATAATAAAATTAGATAAAGCATTCAGTGAATTGCCTCCGTTAGGGGAATCGCCCCTATCCGATCGCGTCCACTGGGTGCTTTTTTCTATGTCTATATATAGAACACGCCCCTTTTCTATATTCTCTCGAACGAACCAGCTAAAATCTGTCCCTTTTTTCTGAGTCCAGCTCCCATCGGGATTTTTTTCACGAGGGTTTTTCCCGTATGCATTATTCAAGATGTTCACGATGGTATGACCTCTCCGCTGATCCACATCTATCGGAACAATGATTGTGGCGTCATTCAGGTCGTGAAGTTCGACAACGACCACCTTTCTATTGGCATAGCTATCTAATACCATAAGAGGGCTCGATATAGCGGCAGGCAAAGATTTCAACACATCTAAGCTCATTCCGTCATGGGCTAAGATATGTTCAATTTTACTTCCATCGATTTCTAAGGGAAGTGGCTTCATGCCAATAAGCTGCAATACCAGCGGCGTGTCCATAACATAATAAGTATTTCGTACATTGAGTTGCCCCGACATATACGATGTCAATGTTTGTTCCCAGCTTATCCTTCTCACGTTATATCCAGCCTTCTATCTGCTATACGCCGCAACAAGAGCAGGTTCACGCACTTCCAGTTCATTCACCGAGAGGAGCTGTTTGATTTCCGGCGATCTTTCCGCATTCTTCACGATCTGCTTCCCATAAGATCGATCCTGAGAAATAGCAGCGTAAGGACTGTTGCGCTGAATCGCATCGGCAATGCAGCGGCGTGTCGAATCCAGTGCGAGATAGGCATCGGCGTCATCTTCCAGCGAGGCTTTTATCGCTGCTGCGGCAAACTCCGTATCTGCTTTCTCCCAGCCCTTTTCATCGGTCGGCGTATAGCTGGAAAGTCCATTTCGATATGCACGCTCACGAAATCCCCGCGCATAGCATTGATCGTCAGAAAGCCGTTCTCTCTCTTGCATATCGTCAGTCCAAACAAAGATTCCGGGATGCGCACGCAGGGACTCGTCTGTCTGCGCAGCACGATAGAACGTCTCGCGAATCTTATCGCAATAGAGCCTGTAGGTGTCCTCACCAACGCTTTCCTGCGCCGCTGTGCGAAGCTGCTGCACCCGTTCATCTTCAAGCGGTGTAAGGACAAAATCACCTTTATGCGCATTCAGCTGCTGCTCACGAAATCCGACGTCGGTTATGCGGAATACACGCCCATCCGTTTCGATGAGATCACCTTCCTCAAGAAAGCGTCCTTCCTGCGGCGGGCGCACAGCATAATGCGCAAGAATCTGGTCGAGACCGTGCTCGTGCATCATGTCTGTACGGACATAGTTTTCCTGCGCGGTGATTTCATAGTCACGATTCAGGTACGGCAGCGATGCTGTTGCCGAGACACCTTCTTTATGCTGATAGATGGTAACGTGCATAGACTTGTTGGCGAAGTAGTTGTAGTCCGGGGTCATCTCGTAGGCGGCAGCCACACTTGCAGGGAGTTGCTTTTCATAATATGCTGCTCCATAACGCGCAGACTTGTCATCTGGATCGACGAGATAGAGATTCTCCTTTGGGATTGCCCCTGCATCAGCCGGACGCTCCGTCAAAAGGTATTTGTAAAACCGTGCCGTCCCGCGTGCCAGTGCTTCCGGCGGGAGGGTCAATGCGCTCGTATCAGTGACGGGAATAATAGGAAGTGTATTGTCGAGCGCAGGAACGTCGTGCTGGATGACGGCGCCGCTCGCCTTTAATATGCCCTCGGCAATCTCATACTGCTCCTCATGCGTGTAGCCCCGCTCTTTCGGCACATACGGCTTGAGCGGATGATCTTTATAGGTACACTTGCCCTCCGCATCAAGGATCGGATTCCCGTCCGTGTCCCGCAGGTATTCCCGGCGCACGCAGTCGGATGCGTGAAACACGTTGCAGAAGCGCTTCGCCCAGTATTGCTCATCCTCCGGCAGCGGATTCCCGTGCTTATCGGTGGTCTGCTTCCATGACATCTGAATGAGTACGGACTTCGCACCCTTTTTGACGCCATATTGCCATTCGAGTTCAGGATTTACAGGATCACCCTGTTCCTTCAATGCGGCGACACGTTCCCGAAAGATACGATTCTGGCTGTTTAACATTGCCATCGTAAAAAAACGAGGGTCGCTGCTCTCCTTTTCAGCCATGATGAAGGAAAGGTATACGCTGTTGATGCGGGAATAGCGATGCCGGCTCTTTCCGTTGATCGGACAGACAAGCGCCGCACCGACATTCTTATCCCATCCCTGCTGCCAAGGGAGCTTTCCGCTCTCCATCAGGCGGATCGATGCGAATTTGGAGCTTTAAGCCCCGATACTCGCCTTTGAAGTCTTTTGTCGCCGAAAATCCGCCCTTTGCCGTTTCATGCAGGATGCTCGCCGCCTTGCTGCGATCGGTGACGATACGGTCACCGATCGACATCTGAAAGAGTTCTTTCCCTTGCGCATCCTGCAAGGAAGCGCTGTCCATACGGAGCTTATCATCCATAAGCCCCGCAATCTTTGCATCCTGTTCCTTGATGCGTGCCGGTCCATCAATCGCCGTAAACTTTTGCAGTTTTTGCCGCGTCGTCTCATAGTCGATCTTTGCGATCCGGATGCGCCCGAGGCGGTTTTCCAGCTCCATCTTCTCACGCAGGAACGGATTTCCCGTCGCAACTGCCTTGATCTCTGCATAGGAGAGAACGGTCTCGTCCATATCTTGCAGCGTACGCAGGGGGCTTCTGCTCGTCATGACCTGCGCAATCTGCTTTTGCTTGTTCTCGACCGTCTGCCAGAGATAGGCGTCAAACGTCCCCTCTGTCACATAGCGAAAGATTTTCGCCTTGTCATAGCGATTGCCGGGACGAATGATGCGCCCCATGCGCTGCTCAAGATCGGCAGGACGCCACGGCACAGAAAGATCATGCAGCGCAGCAAGCCTGTCCTGTACGTTTGTCCCAACGCCGAGTGTCCCGGTCGAACCGATCAGCACACGAACAGCCCCGCTGCGCACCTTGTCAAAGAGTTTTTGCTTATCCTTGTCCGCGACTTCCTGCACAACGGCAATTTCTTCGCGAGGGATTCCGCTCTGAACGAGCTTCTCGCGAATATCGTCATAGATATTGAAGCCCCCTTTTCCGGCGCCTGTCGAAGTAGACTCATCACAGAAAACAATCTGTGCGCCGTGTTCTGCATTTGTTGCGCGGTAGGTTTGAAGCAGGTTCTTTACGCAGCGGTTCACTTTGCTGTCCGGCGCATCCCGTGCCTCCGGATTAACAAGACGCGGATCAAGCGACAAGGCACGTCCTGCGTGTGTGATGAGAAGCATACTGTCCTTCGTCATCGTGCCGTCCACGCGCATGACATCCTGCGGCTTCTTTCGACGAATATCATCTGCGCGATCGACCAAATTGCTGATGATCTCTTTCTGCTCCTCCGATGCCGGTGCCTGATCGACGATAATCTCTGCGGTCGGGACGATGACATCACTGCCCAGCATATCGGCAGTCCGCACATCGGCAAACGCCTTGAAGCTCGTCATGAGTTCCGGCAGATTGCGGAAATTCGAGAACCGCTCTTTGAGCTGATAGCCGCGCCCTTCGGGCTTCAGCTCCATGCTGACGGTAATATCTGTAAACGCCGCAGCCCACGCATCGAAGCTCTCAAGCCCGAGTTCCTTCAGGCGATCCGGAGCAAGATAGCGCTGCATGGTGTAGATTTCCGTCATGGCGTTGGAGATCGGCGTCCCGGTCGCAAAGATCAGCCCTTTATTGCCCGTAATCTCATTGATATACTGCGTCTTCATGTAGAGATCCCATGTCTTCTGCACATGGTCGGTCGTGCCGACGCCGGCAACGCGGGAGTGACGGGTCATCACCTCGAGATTCTTGAACTCGTGCGCCTCATCAATGACGAGTTTATCTACACCAAGCTCCTCAAAGGTAATCACGTCATCCATCCCTTTGCGGTTGGACTGTTCGAGTTTTTTCAAACGGTTCTTTTGATTAGTGATGAGTTTTGTAATATTTCGCACAGAGAAATCTTTCGGGGATACGCCTTGTGCCCTGAGAGAAAAGAGTTTGTCCTCGAGTTCGTCAATGGCACGCTGCCGCATTGCCGTCTCACGCTCTGCGGACAGCTTGATCTTTTCAAACGACGATGCGCCGATCACAACAGCATCCCAGTTCTGCGTGGCAATGCGCGAAATAAACTCCTGCCGATTTTTCTTCTCGAAGTCCTTCTTCTGTGCGACCAGAATCTTCGCGCGGGGGTAAAGGCGCTGGAACTCCTCTCCTGTCTGCGCAGTGAGATGATTCGGAACGACCATGAGCGCCTTGTGGGAAAGCCCCATACGCTTTGCTTCCATGATGGATGCAATCATCTCAAAGGTCTTTCCTGCACCAACACAATGTGCAAAGAGCGTATTGCCGCCGAACAGGCTGTGCGCGATCGCATCCTTCTGATGCGGCTTTAGGGCAATCGTATTCGTCATACCGGGGAAGGTCAGCTTCGAGCCATCGAATTCACGCAGCCGCACGCTATTGAATCGCCTGTTGTAGTATTCCTGAATCTCCTTCACGCGGGCAGGATCGGACAGCAGCCACGACCTGAATTTATCGCGCAGCTCCTGCTGCTTCATCTGTGCCTGTGTCGTAAGCTCAGGATCGACAACGGTTTGATCGGAACCTTCCGCGATCGGTACTCTTACCTGCGCATTGCGCTGGTTGAGGCACTGCTCGATCAGATCGTATGCTGTCTTCCCTCCCGCTGCATACTGCGTTTCTGCCGAAAGCTGATAGGACAGTCGCTCTGTTTTCGTGATCTTCCATGTGCTTGTTTCCTCTACATAGTCAACATGCACATCCCGCAATCCGATGGACTGGATGAACTGTTCAATATACGCGGGTTTGAGCCACGACGTACCCAGTCCTACGCTGATCTCGCCGATCTCGATGTCTTGCGGCAGAACCGTCTTCAGCGCATCCTGATTTCTCCGGGCGCGCTGCAGCCGCACATCCCATAGTTCCGTCTGCTCGTCGCGATATGCTTCCGCACGACTATTGTGTTCTAAGGCAGCCCCCTCATAAAGCTCTACCAGTTCTGAGTGCTGCGGCTGCTTGCCTTGATTTTCGCACGCAGCAAGATATTGTTCGGTGGTATCGATCATGTGGAGCATCGAAAGCCTTTGTCCGGGATCGTGCAGCTCCTCCATAAACGCGCGTTTGCTCGTCCCGGAGGACTGCTCCGGATGCTGCTCCTGATACAAATCAAAGGCATGTATCACATCTGTGAATTGACGGCTGTTTCTATGTGAGAAAAAATCCGGATCGCGGCGCAGCAGCTGAAAACCGAGCGCACGATCCCGTGACAGCGACTCCGGAATCCAATCGGAATAAAAGCCATAGCGCCCATCCATGCCATACATGGCGTAGAGCGCATATTGCGCGACGCTGGTGCGCCACTCAGGGTATTCTGTTTGATCGATTGCCTCCACATAAGCACGAAACTCAGCGCGCATCTTGGAGCGTCCCAGCTCCTGAAGCCTTTGCAGTATATCCCGCAGCCCTTCTTCCATCGCGTTTTGCGGCTCCGGCATGGATTTTGGAATCCCTTCCTCCACCTCCGAGGACTGTCCGGGATAATGTATCTGCACCAGATATGCGTTGCGCTCGCTCTGAAGCTGTGCCATCAGTTCGTCAAGATCTTCTATCTTGCTGCGGATATTCCCGGAGAGGTATTCGTCCGCCTGTATGTACGTCTTTGTGCGGTCATCGAAGTACAGATGTGTAAATTCAAGTTCTTCGGTGATTTCACGAACAGGCATACCACAGAGGTCGCTCATATAGGAGAGATCGACCTCCCCTTTTTGCTGGATTGAGATCACAAGAGCGTCTTCGGGGGTGTCGGCGTGTTCCGGTCGCGTCTCCGGAAGAATGGTGCGTTCCGTAAAAATATCTGCCTTGGCAGCAAAGTTCCCCTTTGCATCCTTGATCTCATAAGCGCGGATGAAGTTATATCCCGGGTCGGCATAGAATACATTGGCGAGCGTTCGGTCGCCCGCAATGTGACCATAACTCCTGACATGACTCTCATAGAGATCGTTCAGGGTCTTCTGTGCCTGACGCAGCTCCTCATTCGAGCCGTCACGCTGCTCTACCTCGAGTACCGCGTGCCCTGCGTCGCGCAGGAGTACCGCCGAGATCACACGCGCTCTTGTTTTCTCGTCAAGTTCCGGCGTCGATGCAGCGCCCTGCGTGTCGATGAATACCAGTTCTCCCGCCGCAATATAGAACCCCATTGCCCGCGCATCCGGCGCTTTCGCCTGTATCGGAAGCGGCAGCGCTGTCTCACCGGGAAGATAGACACCGCTTTGCGGGATTTCCTTAAATACATCGACAATCTTGTCTTTCAGGTTGTTCGTATCCGGAACAACGGAAAGTTCCGTTCCATAACGCCCCTGACGCTCCTCCCATGCGCCGAGTACATGATTTTGATAGTGCATCGTAAAGTATTCGTTGACCGCATAACGACCACGGACAGGGTTTCCCTGCAGACGATTAACCTCCCGCGAGGTTTTCCACCAATACGCATCATTTACGACGCGTGTATGACTTTCTACAGGGGTACGTTCTCCTCCCTTTTTCCGGAAGATGAGAATATCTGACGTGACAGACGTACCGGCACCCTCGAACGTGGTGCTTGGAAGCCGCATCGCCGTGACGAGATCGGCACGGGAAGCGAGTTCTGCCCTCGTCCGTTCACTCAGCTTGTCCATTGTGCCGCTGGATGTGATGGCAGCAACAAGCCCGCCGGAACGCACTTCATCGATCATCTTCATAAGGAAGTAGTCGTGCGGCAGCAATCCCGCACCTCCATATTTGGGATCGCCCGTAATCGGCGTATCACCAAACGGTACATTTCCAACAGCAAGATCGAATCTGCCGTCGGCAAAGCGCGTCGTTTCAAAGCCCTGCGTGGCAATCGAAATATCCGGATGCGCCGCAGCCGCGATGCGTGCGGAAAGAGAATCCATCTCTACCCCGCAGATATTGCTCTGCGCCCGCATATTTTCCGGCATCGCAGAGAAGAATCTTCCCGCGCCACATGACGGTTCAAGGATATTCCCCTGTGCAAAGCCGAGGTGCTGCAGCCCTTCATAGATGGCTTCGGCGATTTCCGGCGGCGTATAGTATGCGTCAAGAATACTGCCGCGCGCCGATCGGTACTCCTCATTCGTCAAATACTTTTGGAGCGCATCGTATTCCTTTGCCCATCCTTTATTGGCAGGGTCAAACGCCTCCGAAAGCCCGCCAAAGCCGCTGTATGATTGCAGGAGGCGCCGCTCCTCCGAGGTCGCGGAACGTCCATCGCGTTCGATCTGTTTGAGTACCAGAATAGCGGCAAGGTTCCGCTCAAAAACTGCCCGCTTGCCGCTCGTCGTGCGCATATCCGCTTCGTAATCAATGGTCGAAAGATCGACACGCGGAAGATCGCGTGCCTCGTCTAATGGGCGAGGTCTGCCGTCAAGACCTCCGTAATCTGCGCTTCGATCATCCGGCTGCGCTGAATCTCCTCCAGCCCCTTGAGATTCTGTCCCAGAATCTGCCGTTCTTCCTCCCTCTGATACATCGCCCGATAGCGTGTCTCCGTCTCCTGCTGTATCTGCTGGAGATGCGGCGTCGCTTCCCCTGTCCTCAGCATCCGCAGCCACTCCTCCGGATGGTACGATTGGAGATATGCCCGCCGAATCTGTGCCCACCGTCCCGCTACGCGGGGCTTCTCGTCCATCTGCGCTGCTTCCTCCAGCTGCGCCTGTCGGATCGTCCGCTGCGTCTCCTCCTCGATCGTCACCTGACTCAGCTGCTCGAACTGCGCCTCTGCCTCCGGGGACAGCTCCTCGACCTGATACAGATAGGTCATCTCCGCGTACTGCTCCATCAGGTTGAAGATCTCCGCGTTCTCCCGCTCCGCGATCTCGCGTAGACTCCGCTCCTTCTTCAGATGCTCCGCCAGAAGCACCATCTCTTTCTCCGAAAACGCTCTCATATTCGCTTACCGCCCTTTCTTCATCACGTTGTTCACGCGCACGAATTTCCTTTGCAAGAGGATCAAGAACCGACATTGCAGCTCTTTGGATATTGCTCAAAAGAAGCTCTGCGTCCACATTTTCATAGGGCGCAAGGATGAGAGGCAGCCCCATGTGTTCCTCTGCATCCATCCCGAGACGTTCCAGCACCAGATAGGTCGCGCCCAGAACCTCAAGTTCTCCAAATCCCTGCTCCTTCAGGCGGGACATTCCCTCGACAACGGTATCTGCCGGCGCGTCCTCTGTTTCCCCGCCGAAAATCTTTCGCAACGACTCCCCGTCCTTCTCTGCATCAAATTCCCAAACAAGGCGTCTCAGTTGCGGACGTTCCGCCTCCTGCGTCTCGCTCAGGTCATAAACATAGGTAACGCGATCGCCGTCTTCACTCAGTACGGGAACGCCCTCTGCACCGCTTCGCAGACGCGCTCCCAGACGCTGCCACAATGCTTCATCCGCATAGGCGCGCCCCGCAGCGGGCGCATGGAAAAAGAGCGCGATCTGCCGTCCGATCGGCTGCCTGTAGTGCGCAGCCATTGCGCCAAGAAAGTCACGAAAGCGGTTCTTGTTGTTCCGCAATTCGCTCAAGAAGCGGTCTCTCTCATCAATGAGCGTGTTTGCCGTTACCATGTGCTTGCCTCCTGTCATTCGTCCCTCCTATATTGTAAAGTCATGCAGAATGAAAAAACTGCACATTTTTCTAAACAGATGGATTCGTCCTCGGACATCATGTATAATCTTGACAAGCGAAACATATCCGCAGAAAGGAAGGTTTTTCATGCAGGTCAACAGCAATGCCATTCATGTAAATCCCGATCGTCCGGAATTTATCGGCGGCGAGATTATCACACAGGATCAGGCGGTAGCGATGTTCGGACATGACTTCTCCGCTCCGAACACCTATGCAGAAGACGAGATTCCGGATGATGATGAGATCGCAGCACAGATCGAAGCACAAGAGCAGCAATGGGCACCGGAAATCAAACAGAAGAACTAAGCAAAAAGAAACCGGCTTGCGGGAGATTTTCCCGCAGCCGGTTCCTTTTGTGATGCTGCACTGTTATACATCTGCGTATTTGTCGGTGAGAAGAATCTTTTGGACAATCCCCTTCTTATCAACCGTGAATACAGCAAAGCGTATACCCTCTTTGCCGTTCGATAGGCTCACTAGTGATCGACCAAATGAGTCGGATAGTTGCCTATTCTTTTGGTCTTTTCGCGGTCCGACTCACCGTAGATGCTCCGCACATAGCTGAGATCATTGCCGGGAGCAATGCCGGCGATCGCGACATCATCCACGGTCATTGCACGCGGCGCAGCGAGAGCAGTCCCCATAAAGAGCACCATGACCAGAGCGGTCATACACAAAATGTTTCGATACAAGAAAATCCCTCCTATTCATTCTCTGTAAAACTACCGCGCTCCTCTGCCGCGCTCCTCCTTGGGAAAGAACTGTTCGTATGCGTGCAGCGTCTCCTCCACGCGAGCGCGACTGACGTATGGTGCACAGTCGCGTACAATACGTTCGCGCTCATGATGTGTAAGATCACGCGAGAACTCTTCGCGAAAGAGTTCGGAAGGATCGCGAAATGGCGTTTTCTCCCGATCATATAGGCATTCGCCAGCCCGATTGTAGACGCGAACCTGCGGGAACGCATCCTGCTCATAGAGCGTATGCAAATGATCGACGATGGAACGTGCCACGAGGTCATGATGCTCCTTCGGTGTCATGCGAGGCGTAAGCCCTATCTCCTTCATCTGCTGATACCGCTTCAGCGTTCCAAGATATGACACCTCCGGACGCACGAGGATTAGATTGAGTGATACGTCATCTCCCCTGCTCCGCAGTAAATCTCGTGTCCGCAGCGGCACTTCCGTTGTCCGCAGTGTCCCCTCAATGATAAGATGATAGCCAGATGCGCTCAGATCATCAATGAGTGCTTCGGTCATCTTGCCCGCAAATTTCTGTGTATGAAGCACGGCATCATCCCCGT
>ERZ773099.2197-NODE-2197-length-13674-cov-17.681621_pt1 | contig 13674 bp, 12 predicted proteins | sample MGYA00511120_ERZ773099 | MGnify/ENA primary metagenome ERZ773099 (study PRJEB29015, sample SAMEA2738012) | human oral metagenome | biome: human oral; feature: human-associated habitat; material: dental | place: China | collected 2104 ... | reverse complement strand
CCACCACCAGATCCCTGTCACGACAACCAAAACGCGCCATCAAGCTCATCACCCAACCAACCACCTGACCCGACTTTGCCGACCCCCTGCGATGGGGGCGATGAGTGCGCAGTAAGAAGCATGCTGCGGCCCGGTGACGCGGGCTCGAACACCGCCGCCGAGAGCCGCCGACCTACTGGACCTGACTGCCCGGCCCAAGGGCATGCTGGGCATCATGCACCGAGAACGCTTTCATGAAGGCATTCGGCTGCGTTTCGAAGACGTGGGTAGCGAACCCCATGGTCTTCGCCACCAACGCGAACGTGAGATGGCTCACTGATCTTGAGGTCAGGCACCGGCAGCGAGCCCGCAGCCAAGGGGACCGCATCCGTTGCACAAAAACACGGGCTTGGCCGCGTTCCCGTTGCACGGCTACGTACAGGACCATACCTGGTGCCTGGTCGCGGCCCTGGCCCGCAGGCTTTCTCCCAAACACTCGTCCCGGCTGGTACCCCGGGCCAGCTGCAGGGAGCACAAGACGATCGGCCTGCGGCTGATGAATCCCCGCCATCATCGCCCGTCATGCGCGCCGTGTCATTATCCGCTACAAGGTCGGCCAGTCCTGGACCGACCTCCTCCTGATAAATAACGAGACCAACCCACGCACCGCTTCTCAGTTAGATCCGTGAACCAGGTAGCAATTCGACCGATCGGCCATAATTCTAACATGCAAGTATTGTTTTGGAAACTGTGTGAAGTAATGATGAACAGTCCGACCGGTGAATATTCTCTCGCGTTTCTTCCAGTCGCTCAGGGAACGTTCTAAGAAGCTGGGACGACACCGGTAATGCTGCGGCGCTGGTCGTCAGAACAGCCAGCGTGCCCCCAGCGCAGGAGAGTGTCGATGAGGAGCACGGGGACGTCTGTGTTTGGGATGGGGAGAACTACCGTTGACGCTGGTATTCACTTGCGATCAATATGTATGTAAGCAGGTTTCCAGATGTTCTCGGAAGGCATCGCCGTAGCGGGCTCGTCTGCTATTGATGACGTCCGCCGATGCTGCCCGGTTGCATTATGCATAATCCTGCACCGTCTGCGCAATTTCGCGCGTCCTATAGTCAACCAGAACGTCGCTCAACTGCTGGAGAACGTTATGGTCCTGAACCGATCGAAAAATGCTTGGAGGTTATATCGTCCTGCAGGATCGATAGACATGCAAACATGTGCCTGCGCAGCATTCTGGATAAGGATAATCTGTGTATGAAAAAAACCTAAGAACCAAAATGGCGTAGAATGGTACTAATCCGTCTCTACTGGGAGGTCAATTTTAAAAAATTTGATTCAGAGAATTAGGGTGCACCCATGAGAGTGGCCTTGTGTTCGGATGCATCTACGGCAATATAAAGATGCAGATCGATTACATTCTTCCGATCGAGATTCACTTAACCTAAAAGATTAAGGACTGAAGTGCCATGAAATAGTACACCTTGACGGTGACGAAATCTGGATGATAATACATTGGCGTCTATTTCCGTAAGCTCAAACGAGCAGAATCGGCACGACATAACAACTAAGATCTAGTGGATAAACGTGATGCGAAATCAGTATCTTGAAGCGCTCGAACATGTGAATACAGCAATTTCTAAAGCGGGTGCTGAAATATTTCCTGACAATGAATCAAATGAAGCCGAAAAACTTTCAGATAGAATAGGAGAAGTTGGTTGGACGTCTAAACAAGCTTCGTTATACGCCGAAGACATAAAAGTAGCGGCGAAGGAATTAAAACGTTTATGGCAGGAGCAGGCAGCAGTAGCAGACGAAAAAGTAAGGTGGGAAAGAAATTTTCCAACCATCGATCCTGATGACCAACAAAACAGATGGAAGACTCACTACTTGGACGAGGAACCCTAATGCCTTACATTTATTTAGATTGCGATGCTATGGACACGATTATTACTGACCTGAAGAACTTCGCTACCGCTGTTGAAGCTAGGCAAGCGCGTGTGGTAACGGCAAATACCACCTACAACTATCCCATACAATTAAACAGCAGTGGAATTGGTGGACAACTAGATAGTCTGAATAATAAGACAAGCGAGATAAAAAACGTATCGATATGGCTAGAGCTCTAAATGAGAACGATGTAATTAAGAAATCTCCTGACAAAATGGCAGGTTACTATATCCCTGATGGCGTGGACGATACTGCCGATAATGCCGAAGCCGCCGGTCAAGCAATGTTGGACGCTAAGAAAGCGAATGACAGTAGTAGTGGGGATGAAGAATTATGTCAACTGGTGACCGGAAGTGTTTACGCGCACAAAGACAATCCTGTGTACGCCTCGACATTCTGTGAGCAAATGGGCGCTGACGGAATGCTGAATCTTGCCTACCTAATGCAGGTAGGTTGGGATAGCTGGAACAGCCATCCCACTTACTCTGAGGATACGGATCATGCCGACGAATGGGATAGAAGATACTCTGATTATCAGAAGGGATTGTCGGCCCTGTCTTGCAATTTAGCAACCGCAAGCAACTCTGATATATGAAGTGCAGATCAGAAGACCAACTTCGCTAAAGAACTGACAGAACGGGCGATAGTTTCTGCCAGAACTGCTTTCGATTCCCGTGCTCTTAATCTTCTACTGGCCGGCTCTGATAGCGCAATAAAAAATGTTTCAATGGCTGATGGCCAAGAGATACCTACAGGAGGTACGTTCGATAAACAGTTCTTGAACGTAATTGCGCAACAAATCGAAGATGACGAAAGAAACTCTGATGGAACTCCTCGGTGGTTGGAGAAATACTATGCCTTAGCAGGAAGCGGACTGTCGTATATTGGACGCAGTGGAGACTATGACCCGCTCACGGGTCTCCTAACCGCAATGGGGCGCAACCGCGAAGCTGCCGTCGATTATCTCGCTCCAACTGATTCCAACGGCGAATTAGATGAAAGTAAGGCAGAAGAAAGATGGAAGATGTTGTCGAACCGTCGATGGGATTCGTCAAACCTAGGAGCTTTAACAGCAGCCATGGCTGGCGCATCGACTATGAGAAAAGAATCTGGTATTGGTGAACGGGCTACATGGGCCGTCTCGAAGTCTGTTGAGTATTCCGCAAACAACATTGATAAAGGAGACTACTCTGATGAAATGAAAGAGAATACTTCTGTGATGATGGCGAACTGCGGAGAAGAGATTCACAACATTGCTAACGGCTACCCAGGGACACCTCTAGGCAAGACGGAGAATAGGCAGAATATAAATACCGTACTGTATCGAATTATGGACAATAAGAACGCTATTGCAACTGTCTCGGAAGGTGTGTCCAATTATGATGTTAATCGGCCTGACAACACTCCCGACGATGATTGGACTTTAGAGGATCTTGAAACAAAGTACCAGATAGCGGGACATGACTTAAGTTATCTGAGGAGCATCGTAAAAGAGCGAATTGGAGACAATACAGAATCGACGAAGGAAATGATAGATACAATCGGATCGGTATTCTCTCAATGTTTGGGTGCGGCTGCAGGGGTTGTTCCCGGCGGCTCTCTTGCCGTAGGTATTGCCGATACAATTGTTCGTCCCAAAATTGTTGATTCAGTGAATGCGGATCCGTCAGGAGATTATCAAGGAAACAATATTGATACTCTACAAATTATGGCAATCGCCGAAGCTTACAATAAGGGCCTGCTATTCTCCGACGAAGCCAAACAAAATCCAGTAGCTCGTCTTGAGCCGAACTCGACTTACGAGGATGCCGATGGAAATGTAAAAACCTGGACGGACGGAGATGGCAATATCGTTCTCCCGAGCGTTATAGACGATGATCTTAGACAGAAATTAAAGCACTGGATAGTGGACGAAAGTCACACCAACGATAGCACCCATCTCAATGGGAGCGTTACCAGCGGATATGTGGCGGGGAGAGTGCTTGGGATCAAGAAAAGGATAAACACTGCGATAAGTCCTGAAAGACAAAGATAGTTCGTGTACTTTATGGATGTATTTGAGGAGACTGTGAGTTCAGCTCTGCGCTCTGCCAACGTCCGAGTCTGGACTGACTGATGAGCGGTGTGCGCGGTATGGTGGATTTCGCCGGTTGGTTTTCTCGATTCGTCCTTAGAAGGTGATCGCGAAGGCGTTGAGTGCAGGTTTCGAGCTGATGTTCCGGCGTGCCCGGCTATCTCTGAGACGGGGGCAAAAGGAACGCGTTACCTGATACAGGAACCTCATCGCGGCATATTCGTTGGGTGAAGGTGAACCAGGGCTCGGGCGGCCTTTGCACATTGATCAGCTCGATCACGTAGGTCCTGTGGATGACGTGGCGGGGCTCGGCATCATGCTCCGGGTAACGGCAGGATCTTGTACTCACGACGACTCCCACAGCTGCATGATCGCGGGAATGGGGCGGTTGCGCCCACTGAGGCATGAACTTGAAGCGGTCTTTGGCCGTGGCCCTGGGACGGGGCTGAGCAGACCGGCTCGGAGACGGCTTCTCAATCCGTTGCGATGCTGCCCGCCGGAGTAGCGGGGACTGTCGTGGACCGGGTGCACGATGCGCTATCGGAACCGTCCGCTGCCCTGTGGCATTCGATCCGTCTCCCATTGATCGCGGACCGTGATCGGCACGTCCCGGGTCCCTCGGCTCCCCTTGACATTCTGAGAACACCCAAGGGGCGCGCCGGAGCCCAACTCCCTTGGCGCCGTCACCGACCTGGAGAGCCCGGAATGCCGCCTGACTACAATTCACACTCGCGCCCATGACGACGTAGAACGAAGCGTTGTGTACCCGCCCGTGGCTAACCTCTGAGCACAATCGCGTCGACAAAGATCAACGGATACAACGCGTCCGGCGGCATGCTTGCCCACTGAAGCCGGCTCACTGACCCTCTACTCGCGTGAACTTGGCTGATCGTGTTCCTGTCAGACCCAGGGCATCGTAGACCTGTCCGGACTGTGCGTCGAGCCCCTTCCGTGGCCGGCCTGCGCGCGGCCGGTTGAGAGCACGAGCTGATCGTTCCCTTCCGATCGGCGATTCGGCCCGGGCACGATCACTTGCTCGAACGCACCATCTCGATCCCTGCCGGACCTCGATTTCCACCGGGCCGATCTCGGTGAACATGGTCGTCGGCCTGCGCTCCGTTGCACGTATTCGTGCCTGTAGGGGCAGCCTTGCTCATGACCGAGGTGCTCGGTCATCACCGCTTCCAAGGCTGTTTCGAGCACGTCGCTGGTGAGCAACCGCACGCGCCCGCTCCCCTGATCGATGACCCTCCAGCCGCAGGGCCGATCATCGCCTCACTCATCTTCCTCGGTCGTGCCAGACACAGCCGTCTCCTCCCGGATCAGACCGAACTTACAGACCCTCCCCAGACCGGCTCAACCCCCGTTCGTACCCGTGGAGACTAACGTTCCCGGCGCGGATCGGTGTGGCTGGGAGTTGCTAGACGCCCGTTCCGGGATGGGGAGAACTCCCATTGACGTGAGTGAGCGCGGGTCACCACGATGTTCGTGAACATTCCTTCATATGTTCTCGGAAAGTGGAGCCGTCGCGGTGGCCTCGGTGGCTGTGGTCGGCCTCCGCCACAGTCGCTTCACGCGTCCAACGTCTCATCCGAGTCGCCTTGATCAGCTTGCGCTACGGCAGTTTGGGAGGCCAGACCGACTGCTGCAGTGCAAGATCGATGAGGTAACAGGCATTACTGGCGAATGGCGAAGACTCGTACGGGACTCATTCTGGCACTGAGGTTCTCCGAGGATGGAACATATCCGTCGGTGAGGTATTTGCGCTCCACCGGAGTGCGGCCTCAAAGGGACTGGACGTGATGGTGACGGTAGACGGCCGGTCGTGAGTACGGACTCCGAGGATCAACTAAAAGAGAGAAGGTGGCAAGTAATTTAACAAGGGCGGCTCTTGCTGATGTAACTCAACGAAGGTTATTCGCAGGCGCAGTTATCTCCGATGTTCGTTCAATTTAGAGGAGAGTGATTTCTGTCTCGTGAATTAGCGTCAATCACTCAAATGTTGATCGGCGCAAGTACAGAATACCGCGATATGAATGAATGGATTCCTGAAGTTCGATCTTGTAAGGGGTAACGTGCATCGTGAGTGAACCAGAACCTAATCCGACACCGGGGCCAGCTCCCTATGAACTACCAAAGGACAAGTCACAAGCTCTTAATAAGAAGAAATTGGCGCTACGATATGTTCTCGATACGGTTGAAAAAGCTGTGAAGGAGTTAGAGGCAGATTATGCGGAGACGGGGGGAAAACCCCCATCTGAAAGCCTTACAGATGGTCTCGGCGGTAGCGGTAGTGCATGGAAATCGACACTTGCTGACCAGATGCGCACCGACTTTTCTGGTGTGATCAACGACATTTGTTCGTGCATATCTTCAGAAGAAGGGAAAGTCAGATCTGAATGGAATAGCGAGCCTCAGTTTGTCGACAAAACCGATCCTAGAGCAGAATGGGATAAGCGATGACTTACATTTCACTCGATCCTAAGCGACTGCAGCATCTAATCACCAATCTCACCCGCTATGCGACTAGTTCATATAAACAACGTGGATACGTGAAGCATGCTAACGAACTTCAAGGTTATCCGACGGATCTCACTCAATTTCAGAATAGAATTTCAAGCACTGTCGGTATTTTGGAAGAAAAAACCAAGGAACTCCAAGCTCGTCTGGATTCAGCTAAAGCCGCCAATGAAAGCGGTATCACCCCGATGGGGGCGAATGGGATGATTTCTTACTTCATTCCTGATGGCGAGGACGACACGATTAAAAATGCGCTCAAACATAATCATGTGGAAACAGTTAAACAGGCCAGGGAAGATGCCCGGAAGCTCAAGGAATACTCTACAAATCAGGTAGGGCCTTCTGGGCGAGAGTGGGACTCTCTAGTTAAGAGAATGAAAGCTAACCAGAATGATTCTGTGTACGCCAATGCGATTATAGCTAACATTGACCCAAAGGATTTGCGCAACATTCCTATCCCTCCCCCTGAAGCTTATGTAAATTATCAATCTGGTGGATTAGTGAATGCTGCAATCCTCTATAAAGGATTGTCGTACGAACAGAGAGGCGAATCAGCGGAGATACTCGGGCATCTTGTCTCAACTGCTTCTAATACCTGGCCTGAGAGTAAGGCAAAGAAATATGCAGAACAGCTCACTGAAAACATAGATCGCAGAGGTGTGTTAGGCTTAAACAGAATCTTCTGTTCCTCGCGGAGCGTTGATATTGACGGGGATGGGAAAAAGGAGCGTATAGGCCTAGACTATAACGATAGCATGTTGGCGGCTGTTGGAACAAAGCTTGAGCGCTGGCCTGGGAAATTTGAACTTTATGGTCCGTACTCAGTAAAACCTGAAACAGGAATGCTCGGTATCGCTCATGCCATGACTGGAAACACTGGTGCCGCCGCGAAGTGGCTTGCGGTAAGGAGCTCCGGTAATGGCGGCAAAGGGGCTGAAGGCGAAGTGGACGCTGAAAAGACGGCGGCCCGCACCAAGAAACTTGTTGAACGAGGTCCTATTGGTGACAGTCAATGGACGGATGACTGGACGTTACTTGCAGCTCAGCAAGCAGCTTCAAGTAGCGATGCTCCCTCTCACGGAGCTGCTGAGGCCGGAATCGTGTCAGGCGCCCTTAACGCCATTGGAGAGGGTGATAATAAACTCAAGCTGTCTGATAAGGCGAGAAATGCTGCCTCCATCGCTATGTCGGCATATCCCTATGGCGTACAGCGATCGGCTGAAACAGACGATCTTCCATCGATGGTGTCTGGCAATATGGGGAAGTATGGTTGGTCGAAGAATCTTCCCCGGCAACCATTACTGACAAACAAGGCACTCACCAACGTTCTTGGACAGATCGGCCAGAATAACACAGCGCTTACCCGTCTAACCGGATCTCAAGAGGCATTCAATAAAATGCAGATAAGTCCCGAAAATGTTCCTCAAGGGAACACTCAGTATCTCAGTAACACTTTAACATCGCAAAGTAGGACGCGGGGGTTCATGCAAGGGGCCATTGCTAGGCAAGCAGAGATTGATGGGGCGGATGCCGACGCAAGAACGGCTGCCTGGGCTAATGTGGCATCGATGGCAATTGGCAGCCTGCCAATACCGGGATTAAACCAGATTGGCAAGGCTCTTGAACTTGGCTCCAAATTCGCGGCGAACGTGGGCAAGAGTGCTGCCTCCGAAGGAGCCAAGAATGGGATGACTAAACTGTATGGCGGTCAGGAACTGAAAGCCAAGGATAAGAATTCGGCGTTAAAGGCCGCCGGAGTGAATGCCAACAGGCAAATCTCTGGGATGGCGCTTCTTAAAAGCGGACTGTACTCTCAAGATGAGCTGAAGGCCGTGACCAAAATTCCGGGAGTTGATGTAGGTGAAGTGTTGACGCCGGACGGTGAATTAAAAGTTCACATAGGGGGGCCGTTCAAGGGAACTCAGGCGGAGGCACTTATTCAGGTGGTCAAAAATTTGCCGGCAGAGAATCATGGGGCTCTGAATAATGTCGATAAGAACATGTCTGATTCGTACGAGTCTGCGTACGATGCGGCGCATGAGCAGCCGCACTGACGGCGAAGACAATCAGGTGAAGACGATCAGTCATCTGAGCCACAAACGCGTACAGCGGTACGGCGGCCCGTAGTGCACGCCCGCTCCTACGCTCTCCAGTCGCCCATGGCTCCCTCCAGGCAGCCCAGGGCGGCATCGATGAGGCTGTGGCGCTGGTCGTTAGGGCAGCCAGCGTGCACCCAGCGTAGGCAAGCGTCGTCGAGGAAGCCCAGGTAGCCCCAGAAGGCGAAGTCGTCACGGTGGCCTCGGTTGCCGCCGACGACCTCCGCCAGTGCTCTCACGGCCGCCTCGCGCGCCTCCTGCCTCACTCGGGCAGCCTCACCGGGCTCGTGCCCGGCCAGAATCTGGTAGGCCATCCACCCGGGGGAGCGCTCGGCGATGAAGTCCAGGTAGGTCATCACCGAGGCCCGCACTCGGTCCCGGGCCGACGACCCCTCCGGCAGGGCGGCGTCGGCCCGACGGGTGCGCTCGGCGAGTTCGTCGACGGCGCCCTGGAGCACCTGGGCGTAGATGCCGGCCTTTCCCACGAAGTACTTGTGCACCAGCGCCTCGGAAGCCTGCGCCTCCTCGGCGATCTCGGCCAGTGAAACCTCCTCGTAGGGGCGGCTCGCGAAGGCGCGGCTCGCGGCGGACAGGATGAGCTCGCGGCGCTCGGCGGGGTCCATACGCAGGCGTGGGCGCTTGTCGGTGCGGGACGGCATCTTGACATGCTATCGGGTCCGGCGGCACCCTTAGAGGCATGACTAGTGAGTCAACTGGAATAAGCCGCCCTGCAACCCCCGCCTGGATCGATCACGCCATCTGGTGGCAGGTCTATCCCCTCGGCGCCACCGGCGCCCCCATCCGCCCCGAACCCGGTGAGCCGCTGACCGAGCCCGGAGCCCCCGCGCGCCTGGACCGCCTGGAGCCCTGGCTCGACTACGCCGTCGAGCTCGGCGCCAACGGCCTGTCCCTCGGCCCCATCTTCGCCTCATCCACTCACGGCTATGACACCACCGACCACCTGCGCGTCGACCCCCGCCTGGGGGACGACGCCGCCTTCGACCGCCTCGCCGAGGGCTGCCGCGCCCGCGGCCTTGCCCTCATGCTCGACGGCGTCCTCGGGCACGTCGGCACCGAGCACCCCCTCTTCCAATCCGCCCGCGCCGGGGGAGAGGAGCGCAGCCTCTTCCACTTCGACGACGCGGCCGGCGGGGAGGACCACGGGCAGGCCGGACCCGGCTACGCCACCTTCGAGGGCCACGAGGCCCTGCCCGCCCTCAACCACGGCTCCACCGAGGTGCGCGACCTGGCCGTGCGGGTCCTGATCCACTGGCTCAACCGCGGCGCGAACGCTTGGCGCCTGGACGCCGCCTACGGCATCGACCCCGCCTTTTGGGCGAGCGTCCTGCCCGCCGTGCGCGAGCACCACCCCGACGCCTGGTTCATGGGTGAGGTCATCCACGGCGACTACGCCGGATTCGTGGAGGCCTCCACCGTTGACACCGTCACCCAGTACGAGCTGTGGAAGGCCACCTGGAGCTCGCTGGCCGACGTCAACTTCTACGAGCTCGACTGGTGCCTGAAGCGCCACAACGAGCTGCTGGATCGCTTCATCCCGGCCACCTTCGTCGGCAACCACGACGTCACCCGCATCGCCAGCAAGGTCGGGGCCGCCAAGGCCGCGCTCGCCGTCGTCCTGCTCATGACCGTCGGCGGCGTGCCCAGCGTCTACTACGGGGACGAGCAGGCCTTCCGGGGGGTGAAGACCGAGACCCTCGGCGGCGACGACGAGGTCCGCCCCGCCCTGCCGGCCGCGCCGTCCGAGCTCGCGCCGCAGGGCGCCTGGATGCTGCGACTCCACCAGGACCTCATCGGACTGCGGCGGCGCCACCCCTGGCTGGTGCGCGCCCGCACCGAGGTCACCGAACTGGACAACCCGCGGCTGGCCTACGACGCCGTGGGTGAGCAGGGCCAGAGGCTGCACGTGAGCCTGACCCTGGATCCGGCCCCCCGAGCCGAGGTCCGCGCCCCCGGCGAGGCTCCGATCATCGTCGAGCCGCCCGCGGAGTGACCCCGTCCGGTCTCCGTCTCACCTGTGCCGAGCCGGGCAGATTTCGCGTAGCCGGGCAGAATTTCTGTAGGGCTACGCGAGAAATGCCCGGTTCGACGCCCCGCCGCGCAGGATGTCCCCGTCGGTGCGGCCTCAGACGTCGGTGGGGTCGGGAGAAACTGTGCGGAACCGGCGTCGGTAGGCCGACGGCGTCGTGCCGAGCACCCGGGCGAAGGCCTGCCGCAAGGTGACGGCGCTGCCGAAGCCGCAGGTCGTGGCCACCTGCTCGACCGCCAGGTCCGTGCTCTCCAGCAGGCGCTGCGCTTCGCGCACACGCTGGGCGCGCACCCAGGCGGCCGGCGCCGCGCCGGTCGCCTCTCGGAAGATGCGGATGAAGGAACGGGTGCTCATCTGCGCCGTTCTCGCCAGTCGCTCCACCGGCAGCGGCTCGCCCAGGTGCTCCAGCGCCCAGGTAGCGGTGCGGCCGATCGGGTCGTCATCCGGGCGCCGCGGCACCGGATGCTCGATGTATTGGGCTTGGCCGCCCTCCCGGTGCGGCGCGATGACGAGCTGGCGTGCGACCTCGTTGGCCGCTTGCGCCCCCAGCCGCGTGCGCACCAGGTGGAGGCAAGCGTCCAGGCCCGACGCCGCGCCCGCCGAGGTCAGGACGTCGCCGTGATCCACGTACAGGACCGACTCGTCCAGCGTGATCTCCGGGTGCTCGCGCGCCAGCGGTTCGAAAGCCCGCCAGTGCGTCACGGCCCGGCGTCCGCCGATGAGACCGGCCTCGGCCAGCGGAAGCGCCCCCAGGCACAGGCCGACGACGCCGGCGCCCCGAGCGTGCGCCGCCTCCAGCAGCGAGCACAGGCCTCGTCCTGCGGGGCGCCCGTCGGCGAACCACGCCGGTACCACGACGACGTCGGCCTCCCTCGCCAGGTCCGCACCGCCCAGACCGCCGAGGACGTAGCCCTCCGAGGTGCGGATAGAAGCGGAGAATGGCGATGGGGTGGACGGCGTCGGGCTCGTGCTCTCCGTATAGTCCGCAGTGCTCCCGGTGGGCGCCGTCTGCCCTGAATCGAGGGTGAACAGTGAGACCCGCCAGTCGGCCAGACCCAGTTGTTCCACGGTTCTGAAAACCATCTGGGGGATCGACAGGTGGAACATGGTGATGCCGTCGAAGGCGTAGACGGCGATGTGCATAGGCCTCCCTGGGCGATCCCGGCCCGGCTCGACGTCGGGCACGCTTCGAGCCGATTGGCGTGAATTCATCGGTGAATAGCATATGCGCCACTGGTGGGTGATGCTCTGTCCTCGCATCCTGAGCGGGACAATGCAATCGACGCGCCGACGCGCGTACCTCTGGAGGCACTGTGCCCGCTTCACAGGACGAATCCCGACAGACCCTTCAACCCCTTCACGCCGGGTCACGGCCGCGGCCCGAGTCCCGGACCAAGAGCCCGTCGGGTCCTCGCCGGGCTCTCGTCCTCGTCGACGTGCAGAACGAGTACGCCCGCCTGCCGCTGCGCATCCGCTACCCGCGCCTGGGCGACTGCCTGGAGCAGATCGAGCGAGTGCTCGACGCCGCCGCGAACGTCGGCCTCCCGGTGGTCTGTGTGCAGCACGCCGGCCGGCCCGGCGGTGCGATCTTCGACCCCGAAGGAAAAGGCTTCGCGCTCTGCCCGAGCATCGAGCGCAGGCGAAACCCGCAGTGGAAGCGTGTCGTCAAGCACCGCGGTTCGATCTACGCGGACACGGACCTGGTGGCGTGGCTGAGTGAGCGGGGCGTCGACACTGTGACGCTCGTCGGATTCATGGCGAATAACTGCATCCTGGCCTCGGCGGCCTGGGGTGAGACGATCGGCCTGACGACGGAGGTGCTCTCCGACGCCGTCGGCGCCATCAACCTGCGCAACCGCGCCGGAAAGGCGAATGCTCGCACGGTGCACACCACGCTCATGGCGCTGCTGTACTCCAACTGGGCGGCGGTGGCCACCACCGATGACTGGTGCCGGGCGCTGACTCGTGACGAGCCACTGCCGCGCAGCAACCTCGTCGTCTCCGCAATGGCTCCGTTCTGACAGCGCTGTTGACGGTGACAGGGACAGTTGGCGCTGGCGGGTGCCATTGACGCGTACGGAGACAGAATTCCTGTTCCTGTTCGCGCGGGATATCCCCGGCCGTGGGGCTAACAGCAACGTGGATCGACCTTGACCCTCACGTAGCGTGAGGGATGAGGCTGCGCGCATGAGCACCTTCAACGCATTCGAGATGAGTCCGGTCCCCACACCCAGCGAGGACGCCGAGCCGCCCGAGTCCTTCCACGGCATCTACGGGATGCCGATGTTCGTCACCGTTCCGACGTCGGACCTGGACGCCTCGGTGGACTTCTGGACGGAGGCGTTCGGCTTCTTCTCCCTGTTCAGCATTCCCGGCCGGCTCGTGCATCTGCGCCGCTGGGCCTTCCAGGACGTCCTTCTGGTGCCGGCCCCGCAGGAGCCCTCCCCGGTCCCTGGCCCCGCGATGAGCGTCAGCTTCGCCTGCGTCCTGTCCCAGATCGACGAGATCGCCGCGGCCTGCGAACAGCGCCGACCGGGCAGCGTCACCGGCCCGCGCATCACGCCGTGGAACTCCTCCGAGGTCGAGGTCACCACCCCCGAGGGCGTGCGCGTCGTCCTCACCGCCGCCAGGCCCCTGGACCCTGACAGCGAGCAGGCCGACAACTTGCGGCGCGTCGGCATCGAGGTGCCCGAGGCCTGACCGCCGCCGTCTCACCCCTGTCCCAGCCGGAGGCATTCAACGCGTGGAATGCCTCCGGCCGGAAGACGGCGCGGGGTCAGGGCGCGGGATGGAAACGCGCGCCGGCGGACGGATCGGCCAGCCATGCCAGCGCCGCCTCAATGCGCCCGGGAGTCGAGCTCAGCAGCGGCTCGGGCAGCGCGTCTGGTTCGAACCAGCCCACGTGCGTCGACTCGTCGTCGGCCACATGGGCCCGGGCCGCGGTGCCGGGCCGCGCCCGCCCCACGAAGTTGATGTCCATGAACACGCAGTTGTCCCCGTTGGGG
>ERZ773099.2194-NODE-2194-length-13697-cov-7.064580_pt1 | contig 13697 bp, 2 predicted proteins | sample MGYA00511120_ERZ773099 | MGnify/ENA primary metagenome ERZ773099 (study PRJEB29015, sample SAMEA2738012) | human oral metagenome | biome: human oral; feature: human-associated habitat; material: dental | place: China | collected 2104 ... | reverse complement strand
ATCTGTATCCTGTATACAAGGAAAAGAAAAAGTGCGTTATAGTTGACTATCACGGAGGTAAGCCCGCGCCGGGATCGGGCGTGGGCACCCTCAAGACGCGGTTTTTGGTTAACAAGGGTAAGCGTTTGACGGACAACGGTTTTGTAAGACCTGTACGCGACGGATTTATCTATCAAGATCTCAATATTAGAAATTACTTCAACTGGAACTCAGTAAGGCACGGTAACGGTATTGTCAAGTGGCCGAATTGGATAGAATATGGTAGCGGAGAGTTTTTAGGTACGCGGACAGAGAACGATTATATACATGATGATGCAGTTGTGGATGTCATATGGAAGACAGAGCAGACATATGAACTTAAATCTTCAAATTTGTCGTATAGCATGTATGAGCACACTGATACATACGGAAAGAAATATTATACGTATAGTATTAATTACTATTACACAAGGCCTGACGAAGCCCGTTATATTGTGATACCCCGCGTGCTTAAAGACGCCTACTATGATGGGAAAAGGGTTGATGCAGTGTTAGAAGAAATAAGTGATTATTCATTTAGAAACAGACATTTGAGTTCTGTGTCAATAAAAGGATATGGAAATGTAGGTGAATACATTCCTATCAAAATTGGTACAAGAGCCTTTTATGATAATAAAGAACTGGTTGACTTCATTGCTAAAGATGGAACAGATGCCAGCTTTTCTGAGATAGGGGAAGAAGCATTTGCTGGTATTTATTATTTTCATGACATTAAGATACGCTCACGTGATGAAAGATATGGAGGAGGCACGATAGGAAAAAGTGCCTTCAGAGGAACAGCACTCGATTTTTCGCAGGGTGATAAAGTGGAGTTTACAGGAAACTGGCACACAATAGGCGAAAGTGCATTTCAAAATGCCAGTCTCAATTACTTTAGACTCAATAAGATAGAGGGGATGAAGCATATAGGAGAGGGCGCATTTTCAGGTACTCGTATCGGCAAAGAGTTACCGGGTGCAGATGCAAACTCCGTTGAGATTCCTGCAAGCGTTCAGAGCATAGGAAAGGAAGCATTTAAATATTCCGGCATTAAGAAGCTGAAATTCCAAGGAAATTCTGTAAGAAGCATAGGGGACAGTGCCTTTAAAAACAATAAGCTGGCTGAATTGACGCTTCCTCACGGAATCAATAGGATAGGGAAGGATGCATTTTATAACAATGCACTCACCAAAGCAGATATTTCAAACACTGCCGTTACGGAAGTTGCTCAAGGTGCTTTTCAAAATAACCAGTTGACCGATGTAAAACTTCCAAGCAGTGTGAAGACTGTTGGAAAAAATGCCTTCCGGAACAATAAATTCGGAAATATTACGCTCGGAGACGGCATGGAGAGGATTGAAGCGGATGCGTATCGCGATAACCCTAAACTGGCAAGCGCATCCATAAGCAAAAATCTTAAATTTCTGCATAGCGATGCATTCTATCTCAACCCGAACAACAGACCAAGGGTAAAGGTCAACATCAGGGAGAAGAGAAACCCTAATGATCTCAAGGATTCGGTTTATCATGTGGTAGATCCGCACATGCACGTGGAATTAACATTTGATGACAATGGAGGCAGTGAAGGTCCCGGAGCTATAGAAGTTGAGAAAGAGAAGCCTATAGGTCTAAAGTTCCCTGAGAAGAAACCGACCAGATACGGATATGATTTCAGCGATTGGTATACCGTAAGGAATTCTGTCAATAAATACAAAGGGAACAAATTTGATCGAGACTCGCAGGTCACCGGAGATACGACCGTATATGCCACATGGCGCAGTAAAGAAGTTCCTATCACCTTTGACGGAAACGGCGGGAGAAACGTGCCGGCAAGACGTTATAAGTTCTTCGGATTTCGGTTGAATGATACGGACATCAATGTATATCCTACTCGGATCCCTATCAAAGAAGGATATAAGTTCCTGGGCTGGGCGAAGACAAAGGATGCTGTAGAACCTAACGTAACACCTGACACTGTGGTTGATAAGGAAGAAATTACGTACTATGCGGTATGGAAGGAAGATAAGGTTAAGGTTCAGTTTAACCCCAATGGCGGTGAGGATGCACCTAATTTTGTTGAAGTGACAAGAAACAAGAGACTGGGAGCAGCGTTTCCTGACAGGAAGCCTACAAGAGAGGGATATGTATTCCTCGGATGGGCCAAGTCAAAGTACGCGTATAAGCCTGACTTTTTCAGTGACACGGACGTCAACGACGACATGACGGTATACGCCGTCTGGAAAAAAGGAGAGAAGCAGGAGGTTACCGTCAGGTTCAGCATGAACGGCGGTAACGGAAGCGTAGATAGCGTAACCGTAGAAAAGGGCGCTACGCTGGGAGACCGGTTCCCTAAGGATAAACCGACAAGGGACGACTATGTATTCAGAGGATGGTCCGTGGACGAGAATGCCGAGAAAGCCGATTTCTTCCCACACACGATTGTCAACGACAACATGACGATATACGCTGTCTGGAAGAAGAAAGATTCAATTGAAGAGGTTAAAGTGACATTCAGATCCAATGCGGGAGGCGATGAAGTTATCGACATGCCTGAGGCGGTCACGGTTGACAGGGGGGACATCCTTGGAGAGAGTTTCCCTAAAGAGGAACCTAAAAGAGACGGATACATCTTCCTCGGCTGGTCGGAGGATTCTTCAAGTTCCGTTCCTACATTCTTCAGCGACAGCATAGTAAATGACAACATGGATGTATTTGCCGTCTGGAGATCCAAAGGCGAATTCAATGATCCGGTAACGGTTTATTTTGACACTAACGGCGGAAAAGGAAGCTTCGTACCTGTCACGGTTGAAAGCGGGACCTCTCTCGGGGAGAAATTCCCTGAGGAAAAACCGAAAAAAGACGGGTACAGATTCAAAGGCTGGAGCAGAAGTATTGCTGCGACTGAAGGAGACTTTACCAAAGACTCCATCGTCGGAGGAAACTGGACAGTATATGCGGTTTATGAAAAGGTTGAAAACGTAACGCCGGGAGATCAGCCGAAACCGGAAGGATATGTGACGGTTACATTTGATCTTGACGGCAAAGGAACATCGGAAGATATGCTGAAGTTCCATGTAGACCCTAATAAGAATGTGAATTTGGAAGCACCTGAGGTCACGCCGAACCCGGGACTGAAATTTACCGGTTGGAATAAGCGGACGCAAGGAAAGTTCACTGAAGACACGACCATCACCGCACAGTACAGGGTGCTGAAAGACGTTGAATCGACAGATCAGCCGAGACCGGCAGGTTATGCCAAGGTCACATTTGACAAAGGCTTGTACGGACTGACTCTTCTGGGCGAGACATCGTTCTATGTAAAAATTGCGCAGTCTACGGTGGATTTGAGCGATTTCGCGCCTACCGCCATAGGTCAACCGGGATACTCATTTAATGGATGGGATCGCTTTCTTAACAGTACGTTCTACAGTGACACTACAATCACGGCTATGTGGAAACCTGAAAGCAGAAATTCCGTTACATACAGAGCGGACGGCAAGATCCTTGATGTGGAGTATGTCAACAGCGGAGAACGCCCGACAGAAGTTCCCGATGCGCCTGAAAAGGAAGGATACGAATTCGTAGGCTGGCAGAAGGACGGAACGGAAGACGTCTATACGCCAAAGGCTGTTGAGAAGATTGAGATCACAGGAGATACGGAATTTGACGCGAAGTACGAGAAGATAGAATCTGCAGCTGAATTGATGGTGACCTTTGAAGTAAGCGGAAAAATCATTTCGATAGAGAAGGTTGCAAAAGGTTCAAGCGTTGCAAACGTGCCTGATGATCCTGTCGCGGGAGCGGGCAGAACCTTTATCGGATGGAGGATAGGTAAGAAAGCCGGAACGTATACAAAAGAAGCGGTCAAGGCATTTGTAATCAAGAAGAACACCGCATTTGTCGCAATCTTCAACGATGATAACGTGAAACCGAGCAATCCTTCGGATCCTCCTGAAGCAGGATATGTTAAGGTTACATTCGACAAGGGTGAACACGGCGAGAGCCTCAAGGGGATATCTGTCTTCAAAGTCAGGAAAGGTGTCACAGTCAACCTGTCCGGGCAGGCACCTGAGGTAGTCCCGAAAGAGGGATACCGGTACGACGGATGGGATAATATGTTGCACAACATATTCGAGGAAGATACTGTTATAACGGCAATATATCAAAAACAGGAAGATGTAATAATACCGAAAGACCCTGACGATCCGGTAAAAGAGGGATATGTCAAGATAACTTTTGATAAGGGCAAATACGGAAAATCACTTGACGGTGAGGAAGTCCTACATGTCAGGAAAGGAGTCGACGTAGATCTTACATATGAAGTACCTAAGGTAATCGCAAAGGACGGATGGCAGTTTAAAGAATGGGATAAGCCTATTGTCGGAAAGTTCTCATCAAATACCACAATAACGGCGACCTATGAAAAAGAAGATAACGTGATAGTGCCTGAGTATCCGTCGGAGCCTCCTAAGGGGTATGTTGAGGTAAGATTCGAGAAGGGCGTAAACGGTGAATCACTTGAGGGAGATACTGTCTTCCACGTAAAGAAGAATAAGTATGTCAGGATTAAGGCGCCTTTGGCGGTGGCGGAAGAAGGATTTAAGTTCACGGAATGGGATATTTCTCCAAATGGCAGATTCAAGAAAAATACCGTAATCACAGCCAAGTATGAACCAACCACCGGACACAGAGTTCTCTTTAAAGCTGATGGAAAGATTGTCGGAGTGTACTATGTACGGATATGGCTTCAGAATGTGCACCCTGAAGCACCTGAGAAGAGCGGATACACATTTATCGGATGGCAGAGAGACGGTATAGAGGAAGAACTCTACGATAACTTTGATTCCGGCATGCTTATAACGCATGATTCGGTCTTCACGGCGATATATAAGGAGAAAGAAAAGCAGAAGCATGTTGTGACCTTTGAAAGCCGAGGGCAAATTCTAAGTTGGGGAACCGTTGAGCACGGCAAGCAAATCGGGAAAGAGAAAATTCCCGAAGTTCCTACGCCTCCGACACCTTACACGTTTATAGGCTGGAAGATAGAAGGCAAAAATGGTATTTACCTGAAAGAAGCATTGGAAGACTTTGTCATAAATGAGGAAACGCATTTCATTGCCCATATGGAACCTTCGAATGTCATTGTTCCGATGAAACCGGACGAGATGCCAGCTCCGGGGTATGTGAAAGTGACCTTTGACAAAGGCGAACACGGACAACTTAGAGGACATAATGTATTCCAGATAATCCACTATAATGGTATAGATCTGACTCCGTTTGCGCCTTCGGTAGTCGCAGACTCCGGCTGGAAATTCAAGGGTTGGGATAAAGATCTCAGACTTGACAATGAATTTAAAACGGGAGGTACGATAACGGCAACCTATGAGAAAGAGGAAAAACCTGCGCCTCAACCGGATCCGGGCGAACCGGGAGTCGATCCGAACAAGCCGGGAGTCAATCCTGACAAGCCTGCGATAGTACCGAATCCTCAGACGGAGAAGCCTAAAGCGGGATATGTAAGGATAACCTTTGACCCTACCGAGGACGGTGTATTGAACGGCGGAGAAATCGGCAAGAAACTTGTTTATGACGTGAAAAGCAGTTTGAAGTGGGGAGATGTAAAGAATTACATAAAGCCAAGTGTTACACACAAAGACAGTGGACGGGCGGTTTTCAAAAAATGGAACAAGAAACTCCCTGCGGATGAGGAATTTGTTGAGGATAACACATACACGGCGGTATTTGAAAGGACTTTAGATGTAATCATTCCGGATCCTAACAACCCGGGAGAGGTTGATATGACGTACGTGAGGATTGTTTTGGACCCTACAAAAGATGGATGTTTTGAAGGGCTGAAACAGGGAACGTCGAAACTCTTTGACGTAAACATAAGTAAAACGTGGGCGTATGCCGGCAGATATCTTAAATCGGCAGAACCTCATTACAAGAATAAGACCAAGGTATTCAACAAGTGGGTACCTAAGATCCCTATAACCGCCGAGCAGGTGCATAGGGAAACCTTTGTGGCGAAATATAAGGCGGCCCGCAGGTTCAAAGTCGAGTATACGGTCAACGGGACTGTGTACGACAGTGAAAACGTTTACGCCATGGATACGCCTAAGGTACCGGTGGATCCTACGTCAGAAGGCTATACGTTTAAGGGCTGGAAGGTAGAAGGAAGTGGCAAGATCTACAGTAGAGATGCTGTGAAAAAGTTTGAGATTGTAAGTGATCTGCAACTTGAGGCGGTATTTGAGAAAGATCCTGTAACGCCGCCAAACCCTGGCAATCCGGGTGGCGGAGAGAACGACAAGCCGGGAATCAAACCTAACCCGGGGACTGAAAAACCTGAAGCGGGATTTGTAAGGATTATCTTTGATCCTACCGCGGATGGAAGACTCAACGGAAGACCTCTCGGAGAGACGTTGGTATTTGACGTGAGAAGCGTCCTAAAGTGGGAAGACGTCAAAGATCTGATAATGCCGAACGTTATGTACAAGGACAGCAGTAAAATCTTTGATAAATGGAACAGAGACTTACCTGCCGATGGAGATAGGGTGTCATCTGCGGCCTACACTGCAGAATTTAAGAACAACCCGGGAATCATAATTCCTAATGATCCTGATAATCCGGGAGAAGTTCCGGCAGGTCATGTGAGAATCACACTCGACCCTACGAATGACGGGCAGTTTGCGGGAGAAAATCTCGGAAGCAAGCAGGTGTTCGATGTTGACAGTTCCCTGACATGGAGAGAAGTCAAAAACAGAATCACCTGCAGGCAGCCTGCGTTCAAAGACAGAACTAAGGTATTTGACAGATGGGATCTTCCTTTCCCAGAGGATGGAGAAAATGTCAAGGAAGCAACTTACGTGGCTCTCTATAAGGAGGCTAAAAGGTTCACCGTAACATACAAGGTTTCGGGAGCCGCGGATGTCACCGAGAGCGTATATCTCATGGGACATCCTGCGAGTGTCCCTGCGGATCCGAAGGTTGCAGGCTACAAATTTGCCGGATGGCAGGTCGGCGGACAAGGCGCCGCATACAGTAAATCGGCAGTTGAGAAATTTGAGATTGTGTCCGACATTCAACTTGTCGCAAAGCTTGACAAGGAACCTTCGGCGGCGAAGAGCAAAAAGAGCAATACGAATACAAGTTCAAAGAAGCAACCTCTGATCATAAAGAGCAAGAAGACCATCAAGCTTACACCTGCGCAACAGAAAGACATGGCGGGCGGCAAGTACAGCTACATGGAACTGACTGTAAGGAATGTCAGCGTTAAGGTTACACCTGAGCAGTTCAGAAAACTGTATAACCGGAAGAACCTCAGGACATATTTCAAGATGGTTACGAAGGGCAGAAAAGTCGTCAAGGCCAAGAAGTCAATCAAGAAGAAGATTTTCAAGGGTAAAGTCTACATGCTGAACATGGTCATCTCCGGCAAGCAGATGAAAGGCCTGAATGCAGGAATCTCATCCGTTGGAAAAGTCAAGAAGAAGACTAAGTTCAGAATGATGAAGTTCGCCGTGAAGAAGGCAAAGAAAGTTAAGAAGAAGAGAGGAAAGAAGGCGAAAAAAGCATTCAAACTGCTCAAGAGGGGCGGACTCTTCAAAGCTATATTCGATAAGACGGTCAAGAAAGTGTATTTCAATACAAAGGGCAACCCTACGAAGACATACTTCGCCCTTGTGAAGATTCAGCCCAAGAAATCTAAAAAGGCAAAGAAAGGCAAACGCGGGAAGGTCGGCGGTACAAGATAAATGAAAGTCAATAATAAGCAAATAACATGAAAGGCACGTAGGCGTGCACTAACTCCTTTCTTTACGGGCGTCGGCATTTGCCGGCGCCCGGATTTTATGTTTAAGGTTTTATTGGATATTTTTCAAGCATGCGATAATATGTAACAAACGGCGTGGATTTATATATCACAGGATCAAATGCGTATATGCTGTCAGGGGATTTGGCAACACTTCTGACAGGCAGATATGTTGAAATCAAAGTTCTGCCGTTTTCATTTCGAGAATTTCTTGATATGACGGGAATGGAGAGAGAAAAGGGTTTTTCTGAGTACTTACAAAATGGAGGTATGCCTTATGTTGCCGCAATGAACCGTACAAGAGAAAAAGTAGAAACCTATTTGGAGGGGATTTACAATACGGTTATCGTAAAGGACATTGAAGATAGATGGGTACGCAAAGTAAGAGGTTCTTCAAGGGGCAAAATTACGGATATTGTACTGCTCAAGGCGATTGCAAAATACCTTGCCGGCGCTGTCGGAAGTCCTGTATCGATCAGAAAAATCACGGGTTATTTGGTTTCGACCGGAAGAAAAATATCCCAGAATACAGTGGCCGACTACGTGGGAGCATTGACGGAATCCTTTGTTTTTTATCCGGTTGAGCGCTTTGATATTGTGGGCAAACAGATTTTGAAATTGAATCGAAAAATGTACATAGTGGATTTGGGGTTGAGAAATTACATTCTTCCGAGGATGAATTACGACTTGGGGTTTTCACTTGAAAACATGGTTTATTTTGAGCTTCTGCGGCGAGGATACAAAGTCGCCGTGGGTAAAGTCGGAAATACGGAGGTCGATTTTGTTGCCGAAAAGCAAGGCGCATACAGCTATTTTCAGGTGAGTGCCGATATGACGGCCAGGGAAACCTTTGAACGTGAGATCCGATCACTGGCAAGCATTAAAAATCACTATCAAAAGACCATATTGACAACAGATCGTTTGACGCTCGGAAATTACAACGGTATACAAGTGCGCTATTTGCCGGAGTGGCTTATGGAAAAACAGTGACCGCTCAAAGCCTCGGTCTTTTCAAATGATGTTAACGGGGGCTTTCATCTACCGGAAAACAGCGACGCTCAAAGCCTCTCGCAATCTCCGCTCGGATTTACAAAGACGACCTTATGCAAGTACACAAAGTAGGCATGACGCAAATAACAGAAAAATATGTCAAAATCTACAGAGTGTACATTTTTAATTTTTGTGCAATTTAGCCTTTTATCGATGAAGAAACTGTGATAGAATAAAGAAAAAATATTGATTGGGCATGATAATTATATAGCGCTTTGGACAAAAGCGAATGAGAATGCAAGGGGTGTTATTCAAATAAAAGGAGGAAACAGTCATGGAAAGTCTTATTAAGACCGGCACGAGCGGTAAGCGACTACAAACCGCGGCGCGGCGGGTTTTGACGTTGTTGCTTGTTTTTGTGGTTGCCGCAACGTATGTTCCGCTTGACCGGAGTTTTGCGGCGGATCGCATCGCCAAGAAAAAGACGGGTGCCGCCGAGGCAAAGCGGCCGGCCGGCACCGCGAAAAAACAGGAGTGCAGTACCGTAAAAGAACAGGCGCCTGCCACACTCAAGAATCGCATGGGCGGCACGCTCAAGAATCGCGCGGGCGGTGCGGAAAGTTCGGATGAGGATGTAATAATCCCCGTGGATCAGGATCAGACTCCGGCACCGGGATATGTCAAACTGACCTTTGAAAAAGGAGACTGTGAGGGATTGATCGGAAATGCGGTATTTCACGTCAGGAAGGGCGTGGAGGTGCAGCCGGATCCGCCGACAGCAATACCTCATGATGGGTATGAGTTTTACGGATGGTCCCGGCAGGTCAGAGGCGTATACAACGAGGATACCGTTATCTTTGCAATGAACGGTCCTATGAACTACTACAGGCGAGTGTTGTTCTTTGCGGGAGATCCGCCAAACATATATCCTGTCGGAGTTGCGACCATGGAAAGAAATCAATGGCTACGGTATGTGCCGCGGGCGCCGTACAAGCCGGGATTCAAGTTCATAGGATGGGCGAAGAAAAAAGCGGACGGCAGTTACGACAAGACCAAACTCTATACCAAGAGTGCACTCAAAAACAATTATTTGGTAAGTGAAAGCACAGACTTTCTTGCGGTCTATGATAAAAAAGAGAGCGGTAAAGTAACGGTGACATTTGACAATGAGGGCATTATATTGGGTATTGCCTACATCAAGAAGGGCGACAGCCTTTCCGCGGCGGACATACCGCAGGATCCCGAGCATAAGCATGGTAGCACAATGAACTTCATCGGATGGAAGAAGAAGGGCATTGACGGAACATACAGGAAAGAAGCGCTTACATCGCTGAAGATAAATGCCGACACCGTCATGGAAGCGGTGTTTATGGGCGGAAACTATCCGGCATACGAGCTGAAGCCGGGCGATACCGTGAAAGAGGGCTTTGTAAAAGTGACCTTCGACAAGGGCGCGCACGGTGAGAAGCTCATCGGAATGACGAGTTTTCAGCTGGCAAAAGGTGTCGGGATTCCCCTTGTTGATATGATGCCCGGGGTAGTTGCCAATAAAGGATGGAAGTTCAAGGGATGGAATCCTGAATTGGACCCTAAAGAGAGATGGTACAGATTTGAAAGAGATACTGTAATAACGGCGACGTATGAATCGGATAATGGCGGCGGAGCGGGATATGATCCGAGCGAAGATCCCGGAGAACCTCAGGTGCAGCCGCCAAAGACCGACACGCAGCCCGAGAAACCGGCTATCAAGGAAGACCCCGGCGAGGGCAAACCGGAAAAGGGCTATATCAGAATCGTATTCGACCCTACGCCGGGAGGAAGTTTGAACGGCGGGCAAGCCGGGAAGAAGCTTTCCTATGACATAAAGAAGACCCTCAAGTGGGGTGACGTCAGAGATAAGATTACGCCGGTTGTCTCAAGCCAAACCGAAGGATATTTCTTCGACGGATGGAGTCCCGGATTTCCGCAAGACGATGAGTATGTTGCAGGTGCAACGTACAGAGCTACCTTTAGCTACAATGATCGCATAAAAGTGGTGGATCCGCAGAATCCGGGAACTCCGGACCCCGTTCCTCCGGCACGCATATACATGGATCCGGGAAGCGACGGACACTTTGAAGGACATGAACCCGGGGTCAAGTTGATGTTTGACGTAAAGAGAGGAACCAAGTGGCAGAACGTGGGCGATGAGCTCTCAAGGAACACACCTGCGTACAAGGACAACACCAAGGTCTTTGACGGTTGGAAACCCCAGATACCGACAAACCGGGAAACGGTAGAGGAAAGAACTTTCAAAGCAACATACAAAGAAGCGAGGAAGATTAAGATAAGCTACAAGATCGCCGGCGAGACTGTCGGAAGTGAAAGCGTGTATGTTATGGATCCGCCGGCAAGGGTTCCGCAGGATCCGAAACGGACGGGAACCGAGTTCAAAGGATGGCGGATAAACGGGGAAGGCAGGCATTACAGCAAAGCCGAACTTGAGAAGTGCAGCATGACAACGGACACGGAATTTGTCGCCGACATCGAGAAACTCGACAATGTGATCCCCGCAAAACCGGGAACGAAGAAACCGCAAGGGTATGTTGAGATAAGTTTTTACATAGACGGAAGCAAGGGTCGCACCGACGATGTGACCAAGTACTACGTGAACTCCGAGGTTGAGGTGACGGTTCCGACGCCTACCGTGAAGTCGAACAAAGGCTGGAAACACACCGGCTGGGACAAGAACAGTACGGGAAGGTTTACGGAAGGTACTATAATAGCCGCAACGTATGAGAATACGAATGAAACCCCGGACGATCCGGGTAGCGACCCAAGCAATCCGGGAGATCCGGGGCAACCGAGCGATCCGAACAAGCCGAACAATCCGAGTGACCCGAGCAATCCGGGGAAGCCGGGCAGTGACGACGGCACGGAGGAAGCGGATCCGCAGAAACCGGGCATCATATCGCATGATCCGGGCGAGACGGAAAATCCGGGAGAGATCCCCGCAGGATATGCCAGAATCACGTTTGATCCGACTGCGGACGGAAGCCTGAACGGCGGTAAACTCGGCGGCAAGCTGATATTCGATATCAAGAAAAAACTCAAGTGGGCGGATGTGAAAAACCTCATCCTGCCTAAGGTGAAATACAAGGATGGCAGCCAGGTCTTCGATAAATGGGACAAGGATCTGCCAAAAGATCAGGACAGTATATCTACAGGTACGTATAAGGCGGTATTTGCAGGCAATGCCGGAAACATAAGCATTCCCGAGAATCCGAATAACCCGGGAACTATCCCTGCCGGAAAGGTCAGGATAACGCTTGACCCTACGGGCGACGGATACTTTGGCGGAGCAAAGGAAACGGTTGGGCAACCGCTTGTCTTCGATGTGGACAAGACGGCCAAGTGGGGAGATGTCAAAAACGGCATCGTATACAACAAACCTGCCTACAAGGACAGAAGCAAAGTCTTCTCCATGTGGAACAAGGCATTCCCTGCAGATGGCGACACAGTCGGCAAGGAAACCTACGTGGCAACCTACAAGCAGGCGCGCAAGGTGACGGTCACCTACAAGATCGGCGGCGCGGCGGACGTTACGGAACAGGTATATCTGCTCGATACACCTCGTAAGGTTCCCGTGGATCCAAAACTCGCCGGCTACATGTTCAAAGGCTGGCAGGTGGACGGAAGAGGCAAGACATACGCCAAATCCACGGTTGAGAAGTTTGAGATCGTGGCTGACATGACGCTCGTTGCCCGGTTTGAGAAAGACCCGAATTGGAAGGGCGACCAAAATGCGAGTAAGTCCGGTAACGCAGGCGTGGGTGACAGCAGAAAAGGCAAGGGTCCTCTGATCATCAAGAGCAAGAAAACAATCAAGCTGACACCGGCTCAACAGGCGGGCATGGCGAGTGACAAATACACCTACATGCAACTTACGATCAAGAGGGTTTCTATCAAGATGATGCCGCAGCAGTTTAAAAAGCTGTACAAAAAGAGCAACCTCAAGACCTACTTCAAGTTGATAACCAAGAAAAAGAAGAAGGTCGTAAAGTCCAAGGCCGTAAGAAAGAAGATCTACAAGAAAAAGATATACATGCTCAAGATGGTGATTTCGGGCAAACAGGCGAAGAAATACAAGGTGAAGGCCGTCGACATCGGGCTTCCGTATGCGGGCAAGAAAATAAAGAAAAAGACCAAATTTCGCATCATGCGCCTGTACGCCAAGAAGATCAAGAAAGTCAAAGGCCGGAAAGGAAAACGTAAGAAACCCCTGATCCTGAGAAAGAAGGGAAAACTTCTTAAGGCAAAGTACGAGAAAAAGACCAAGGCCGCATACTTCAGAACCAAGGGCAATCTTTCCAAGATGTACATAGCGCTTGTCAAGATACAGCCCAAGAAGAAAGCCAAAAAAGGCAAGAAGGTCAATAGCAACAAGGTCGCTGTTGCGGGGATCGGAAGATAGATAGAAAAGTTATTGCTAAATTCGATTTCAAAAGTTATTGCTAAAAAAGAGTTATTGTAGAAGAAGGAGGAAACAGTCATGGATGGTTTCAGTAGAAAAGAAACGACTGCAACGAACATGAAGAGAAAACTTTTAACGATGTTACTGGTTTTCATGGTTGTTGCAACCTACATTCCTTTCGACCGTGCTTTCGCCGCAGATGAGAATGCTAAGCGGCAGGATAAGCAGGTCGAGAAGAAGATGGACAAAGCCGCGGGCAAGCAGGAGGGCAAGAAGTCGGACGCGGGCAAAATTGCGGACAAACCGCAACCGAAGAAAACGCCGACCGATAAACCTAAGAGCGAAGCCGGCGGCAAGGATTCGGACAGAGACGCAAGCAAGGAGAATGCGCCGGTCGGAGCGAAAGGAAAAGACGTAAAGCCG
>ERZ773099.2192-NODE-2192-length-13700-cov-6.190180_pt1 | contig 13700 bp, 10 predicted proteins | sample MGYA00511120_ERZ773099 | MGnify/ENA primary metagenome ERZ773099 (study PRJEB29015, sample SAMEA2738012) | human oral metagenome | biome: human oral; feature: human-associated habitat; material: dental | place: China | collected 2104 ... | reverse complement strand
GCTATGTGGAGGATTTGCCGACGAAGTGCGGGCAAAAAAGATGCGTCAAGATGGCGCAGCTGAATTTATCAGTGCTTCCTTAAGCACCAGGACATTGGCATGCGCTTATGCAGATCGCGTGTCGTTCGATAAAGTTTATAGGGATGTTACGGTAAGAACATACAAAGTTGGGAAAAGCATGAAACTATCGGATTACGTGATTCAAAAACTCAGGGACAACGGCGTACGGGATGTGTTTCTTCTCGCAGGTGGCGGCATTATGCACCTCCTCGACTCAGTGGCGCGGGAAGATACGATCAATAAATACTACACGCTGCACGAGCAGGGCGCGGGCTTTGCCGCCGACGGCTACGCACAGTGCTCGAATCGCCTCGGCGTCGTCTTTGCAACGACGGGACCTGGCGCAACAAATGTGGTGACGGCTCTTGGTTCGGCATTCATTGACTCGACGCCGATGCTCGTCCTTTCAGGACAGGTCAAGACTGCCGATATGACGACACTTGCGGGGGTGCGTCAGACAGGCGCACAGGAAATCGGCATTCTCCCCATCGTGGAGAGCATTACAAAATACGCTGTGACGGTGAAAGACCCCGCACGCATTCGCTATGAAGTCGAAAAGGCGCTTTACCTCGCCACGCATGACAGACCGGGTCCGACGTGGATCGATCTCCCACTCGATGTGCAGTCGGCGGAGATCGATCCTGCCACGCTTGAGGGCTATACACCGCCTGCGGTGCACGCGAGTTCGGCAGATGACGAGCAATATGATGTGATTGCGCGCATTGCACAGGGGCTTGCGCGTGCCGAACGCCCTGCAATTCTCATCGGCAGCGGTGTCTTTCTCGCGGATGCTCTGGATGATTTCCGTGCGCTTGCGGCGGAGCTTCGGATGCCCGTGCTCACCTCGCAGCGCGTGAAACGTGCCTTTCATCGCGGCGATGACCGTTACTATTTCGGCAATGTTGGGCGCATCGCCCCGCGCTATGGGAACTATACACTGCAGAACTGCGACTTCCTCCTCTCCATCGGCTGCGGTCTGCGCTACTACCTCACGGTATTCAACGAGGAACGCTTTGCCCCGCACGCGAAAAAGGCGGTCGTCAACATCGCACAGCCGGAGATCGATAAGCTGCGTATGCCTGTGGACTATGCCGTGACGATGGATGCGAAGGAATTTATTGCACGCTTTCATTCGGCATGGGAAAAGAGCCAACACAAGTCGCAGATGTCGCCTGAATGGCTCGCGTACTGTGATGAGATGCGTGCGAAATACCCTGTGCGTAACGATGTCATCCCGCATGATGACGGGCTGTCGGACGGCTATCTGACGACGTACGCGATTGAGCGGTACGCGAAGGATGACGACGTTTTTCTCGCTTCGCCGTCGGCGTTCTGCTACACCTACAACATGCCGCTCAAGGGGCAGCAGGACTATGTCTGCCCGATGGGGCTCGGCAGCATGGGCACGGCACTGCCCGCTGCGATTGGCGCGTGCGCGGCAGCGGGGGGGCGGCGCGTGATCGTCGGCGAGGGCGACGGCAGTCTGCAGCACAACATACAGGAGCTTGCTCTCCTGCACCGCTACCATCTGCCGATCAAGCTCTTTGTCGATACGAACCTTGGCTATCGGCAGATCTACACGATGCAGAACGCCCACTTTGGCGGAAAACTCGCGGGCTGTACAGTGGAGAGCGGCATCGAGTTCCCCGAGCTACGAGAGCTTGCGCGCGCCTATCATCTGGACTACTACCGCATCGAGAATGCGGAGATGACGGATGAGGTCGTTGCACGTGCGCTTGCGGACGATGAACCCGCCGTCATTGAGGTGCTGAGCAACCTCAAGACGGAATTTGTCCCAAACATCAAGAGCCGTATGGGGGCAGACGGCAAGATGCAGACCTCCGCGCTTGAGGATATGTTCCCCTTCCTGCCTGAGGCGGAGCACCGCGCGAATATGGCAATCTCGGAGGGATGAGGGCCGTGCGTATTTTGGCAGTCATTCCCGCACGTGGCGGATCGAAGGGCATCCCGCGCAAAAACGTTCGTTTGCTTGCGGGGAAGCCGCTCATCTACTACAGCATCCATACGGCTCTTGCGTGCAATGTGATTACGGATGTCGCTGTGACGACGGACAGCGTAGAGATTGCCGACCTAGCGGAGCAGTACGGGGCTGCGGTTGTGCTCCGTTCCTCTGCACTGGCGGGGGACGATGTGACCATCGATCCTGTTGTCCATCATGCGACCTGTGCGATGGAAGCACGCACAGGTACCGCATACGATTTCGTCGTCACGCTTCAGCCGACCACGCCGCTCCTGCGTGCCGAGACCCTTGCACAGGGGCTGGATTATTTCTTTGCGGGTGCATGGGACACTGTTCTCAGTGTTGTGAACAAGCCGCGCCTTCTTTGGGAAAAGCGGGACGGGGAAATCGTTCCACTTTACGGTGAGCGCAGGAATCGACAGAACCTCCGCCCACAGTACCTTGAGACGGGGGCATTCCTCATCACGGGGCGCGCGTTCGTGACGGCGGACAGCCGCATTGGAAAGCGCGTCTCTGTCTTTGAAACGGATGAGGATGAGAGCGTCGAGCTGCGTACACCGAACGACTGGCTTCTTGCCGAGCATCGACTGCGGCGCAAGCGGATTGTATTTCGTGTGGACGGCTATACGAAACTCGGGCTGGGACATATCTACAACTGCCTGACAATGGCATACAGCCTCATGATGGAGCACGATGTCCTGCTGATTCTGCACGAGCGTTCTGTGGAGGGGCTGCGGAAGGTGCAGGAGTCCATGCTCCCCTATGTTGTCATTCATGACGATGCGGAGATCGACCGCATCATTGCGGACTACCACCCCGACATCTGGGTCAATGACTGCCTCAACACAGACGAGGAGTATATCCTGCACCTCAAAGAGCGCATCCCGCGTGTCGTCACCATCGAGGATCTTGGCACGGGCAGTGAGGTGGCGGATGCCGCCGTCAATGCACTCTACATCGAGGCGGGACGTGCCGATCATGTCTACAGCGGCTACGAGTACGTCTGTCTGCGCGAGGAGTTCCAGATCGAGCAGCCGCGTGCCTTCTCTGAGGAGGTGCGCTCCGTCATCATCATGTTCGGCGGGACCGATCCTGCGAATCTAAACCGCAAAATCTACCGAAGTCTGCTGAAGTATGCACCGCGTCACCCGGAGATCCGCTTCTCCTTCATCACAGGGGTCGGCTACGACTACGAGGCGCATGGCGTTGTGACGCGCGAGGATTGCAACATCTTCGTTCATCCGAATGTGCCGCGTGTATCGAAATACATGAAGGAAGCCGACCTTGCCATCACCAGTCAGGGACGTGCCATCTTCGAGTTGGCGGCGATGGGCGTACCCGCGATTGTGCTCTCACAAAACAGACGCGAGCAGACCCACCGTTTCGCACAGATGGCGAACGGTTTCATTAATCTCGGCATGGGCGAGGAGGTCGAGCAGTCAATGATCGAAAATACGCTCGACTGGCTCATTCATACACCGTCCGTACGGCGCAATATGCACGAACTCCTTTTGCAGTATCCGCTGCGCGAGGGAGTGGAGCGCGTGCGGGACATCATACTCGGGAGAGGAGGACGTACCTATGGCGTATGATCTGATCGAGCGTCTGCGCACGGGGCGGTTTACCCTGATGGCAGAGATCGGTGTCAACTACTATGACATCGCTGCAAAACTCCATATCTCGCCGATGGAAGCGGCGAAGTACATGATCCTCGCAGCGGCGAATGCGGGCATTCACGCGGTGAAGTTCCAGACGTACAAGGCGGAGACGCTTGCCTCGAAATACTCGCCCTCCTACTGGGATACGAGCGAGGAGCCGACCATATCGCAGTATGAGCTGTTCAAGAAATTCGACTCCTTTGGTGCGGATGAGTATCGTGAACTCAGTCATTTTGCAGCGCAGACAGGTGTCGAGTTTTGCTCGACACCGTTCGATTTCGATTCGGCAGACTATCTTGCGGAAATGATGCAGGTCTATAAGATCTCCTCGTCCGACCTCACAAATCTGCCGTTTATTGAACACATGGCGAAGAAGGGGAAGCCAATCCTGCTCTCGATTGGTGCGGCGAATCTCGATGAGATCGAACGCGCTGTCGCCGTCATCCGCGCTCACAATGACCGCGAACTCGTCCTGCTCCACTGCGTACTTGAGTATCCGACCCCGCAGGAACACGCAAATCTGGCGAAGATCCGCAGCCTGCGGGAATACTTCCCCGATGCCTATATCGGGTATTCCGACCACACGAAGCCCGATATGGATGTCATTAAGACCGCGTATCTCTTGGGAGCGACCCTTGTTGAAAAGCATTTTACCGTGGATAAGACGCTCGTCGGGAACGACCACTATCATGCGATGGATCCCCATGATGCGGAGGAGATTCTGCGCGGTATCGCCCATGTGGATACCATCCTCGGCAGCGGGGAACTCGCGGCTCTCCCCACAGAGGCGGCGGCACGGCAGAATGCACGCCGCTCCATCGTTGCACGCGTACATATCCCTGCAGGGACGAGCATTCGCGCGGACATGCTGACATGCAAGCGACCAGGGACGGGAATCCCGCCCGCACGGATGGAGGAGCTCCTCGGCAGGGTGAGTGCCGTCGATATTGCAGAGGACAGCATTTTGCAGGAAGAAATGTTCGAGGGCGGGGTGCGGCGATGATCCACATAGCGGCATCCATCGACTTTACGAAGATCAGCGCAGAGTATGATGCCTATTTGGCGGTGCTCTGCGCCTCCATTTTGGAGAATACGACGGCAGATGTGACGATCCATGTCTTTTTCATCGGAACGCGTACGGATGACTACTGTGTGCGGCTGACGGCGATGGTGGAACGCTATCGCGCTGTCCTTCGCTGGCATGAGGTGCACATTGACGCAGCGTTTATGGAACTCTCACACATTCACACATGGACGCCCGTCATTCTGAACAAATTTTACTTCCCGCAGATCCTTTCGGATGTGGAGAAGGTGATCTTCTTCGACCTCGATGTCGTCGTGAAGCGGGATGTGCGCGAACTCTGGGACATTCCGATGGAGGGATATGCGGTTGCAGGCGTGCAGTACGCGAACTCCTTTGCGCTGAACCGCGAGTTCAACTCCTACGAGGAGACGCACACCATCGACATGCGTGTCAACGGCGGCATGGTCATTATGAACCTTGCCGAGATCCGGCGCACGTGCGATTTGCTTGCACAGGCAAAGGCATTTGTACGGGCGTATCCCGATGTCAAGGGCGTGGACGAGGTGCTCTTTCACCATCTCTTTTACGCAAAGACAAAGCTCCTGCCCGCGCATTGCCAGCACTTCCTCGGGATGGACGGACTGCTCTTCGACGAGGAAAGCCCTGCGGTGCAGGATGCCGTGATTGCCATGCACTATGCGTATGAGTCGAAGCCGTTCCACTATGTGAACGGGACACCCGACCGCTACTTTTGGCGGTATTTCAAATGCACGCCGTTTTACGAGGAGCATGCCGTAGCGGAATGGTATGCGCGTGTGGGGCTGATGCGCGCGTCACTTGTGAACGGACGGCGGCATATTCGTGCATTCTATGAGCGACTGCGGGAGAATCCTGAGATCGTTGTCTTTGGGACGGGGGTCTTTGCACGCAAGCTCGTGCACTATCTCGGGACGCGTGGGATTCCCGTTCATGCATTTTCGGACAACATGGAGGAACATTGGGGGCGGCAGGTGGACGGCCTCGCGGTGCTTTCGCCTGTGGACGGCTTGCAGTGCGGAGCAAAGCGGATCGTGCTGCTCGGCATCATCAATGAGCGCAACAACCGTGCCGTGCGGGAGCAGTTCCGCGCGGCAGGACTGCGCGATGGCATTGATTTTTTTGATGCGAAAATCATCTTCGAGGATATTCGCAGGGATTAGGGAGCGCAATGCTTTCCATACAGGAGGATGTTTGATTGTTCGTATATGATACGCTGGCGAGGGAACGACGCGCCATCGTGATCTTCGGAGCGGGCTTTGTCGGAGAATATATAGGAAAACGGTGCACGGCGGCGGGGATCTCCGTCGCCGCATACTGCGACAATGTATTGGGGCGTACGGGCGGCGATGTATTTGGTCTGCCCGTGCGCACGCTGCCGGCACTGATGGAGGAATACGGTGAGAACATCGTATTCCTCGTTTCTGTGCGCGATATAGATACGGTCGTTCAGCAGCTTGCAGCGGCGGGAGCCTTTCCGTGGCATCCCGTCTCTGCACTCTACGACCTCGCCGACATCCCCGCAGCACTTCCCTTTATGGATCAGCAGAAACTTGAGGCGGCGTGGTATGTTCACGATCATTACTGTGATACGGAGCGGCTGACGCTGAATACGCTCGACTTCGTGATTACCGAGCGGTGTTCCCTGCGCTGCCGCGAGTGCTCAAACCTCATGCAGTACTATGAAAAACCGCAGAACTTCGGACTTCCTGCGCTTCAAGAACAGATCGCCCGTCTTCTCACTGTCTATGACGAGGTGTACGAGCTGCGCCTTCTCGGCGGTGAGCCGTTCGTGCATCCAGAGATGAAGGAGATTATCACATTTCTGAACGGACAGGATGCGATCAAACGCCTTTGCATCTACACGAACGCGACCATACTGCCGGGGGATGATGTGTTTGCAGTGATGGCGGAGGGCGGCAAGACATGGTTCTCCGTCAGCGACTATCATGTACTCTCACGGAATCTCACGCCGATGATCGCAAAACTTGAGACATTCGGCATCGGCTATGAGCGGAAACCTGTCGACTACTGGACGCGCTGCGCCTCGTTTGAGAAACACAATCGCACGCCGGCGGAGAACCGCCGCATCTTCTACGAATGCTGCGCGAAGGATCTTTTGACCCTCCTTGGCGGACGGCTCTATCCCTGTCCATTTATTGCGAATGCGATGAATCTCAAGGGCATCCCCGCCGCACAGTGCGACTATGTCGACCTGATGTCAGATAAAAGCGCAGAGGAATTGCGAACGGAACTGTGTACAAAGCTGAAGAATCGTCCGTACTACGTTTCCTGCGACTACTGCCTCGGTCGCCCCGCCGTTGCGTTTGTGCGGGAAGAGGACAAGATCCCGCCGAACGAGCAGACAGCGGCGGCACTGCCGTATCGGCGGCTGGAGGTGATGGCAGATGGCTGATACAGACTATCGGGCGAAGATTGGGACGGGGCGCGATGAGAACCGTACCCCGCTCTGGCAGGTCGTGCCGATTCCCGTGCCGTTCTCGGTCGGCATCACCGTGAGCGATTTCTGCAACTTCAAGTGCATCTACTGCAACCACTCGATTCCGAACGCCATCAAGAACCCAAAGATGATGACGTATGACATGTTCCGCGAGATTGCCGCACAGCTTGAGGAGTTCTACCGTGTGCGTGGGACGGGGCGCACGAAAAACCTGCGTATGTGGGGGTATGGAGAACCCCTGATGAACAAAGACCTCCCGCGCATGATACGCTATGCACGGGAACGCGAACTCTCCGACCGCGTGGAGATCACAACGAATGCGAGCCTGCTGACGCATGAGATCTCGGATGCACTCATCGACGCGGGGCTGACGCGCATGATCGTCTCCGTGCAGGGCGTGACCGAGGCGAAGTATAAGGACACATGCGGCTACAGGATCGACTATCCGCGCCTGTTGGAGGAGCTTGCCTATTTCTATGCGCATCGAAAGAACTGCAAGGTTTTTATCAAAACTGTCGATGTCGCGCTCGAGAATGAGGCAGAACATGAGCAGTTCTATGAGATGTTCGGCCCCGTTTGTGATACGATGGGCATCGAGCATATTTTTGCCGCGTTCGATGGCGTGGACTACGCGAGTTTTATGCCGGAATCAGATGGGACGACACGCTATCAATATGAATACAAGGAAAAGCTCGTCTGTGATACACTCTTCAGTCTCATGAATGTACAGACGAACGGCAACGTGGACTGCTGCGGCTGCAAATATCCGCCGCTGCCGATCGGCAACATTCACAGAACCCGCCTCAAGGATATATGGAACGGAGAAATCCACCGAAAATATATGGAGCTGCATCTCACAGGGAACTATCGCGACATTCCCGCCTGTGACGGTTGTGAGTCCATGCAGTTCAACGGGCATCCGATGGATATTCTCGACGACCATTGCGCTGAACTGCTCCCCAAGATACGGGAGCTTGGAAAGGACACGCCATGATAAAGCGCTGCTGCCCCGTCTGCGTGGGGGAGGAAACGAAAAAGGTCTTTCATCGGGATTTTGGCGGCATGGAGAGCATCGTTCCGTTCTCCGGCTACGATGTCGTGCAGTGCACGCGCTGTGGAGCGTTCTATGCGGATAACATCGGGGAGACGATGCCGCTCATGCACTACTATGAGATGATGTCGAAGTACGAGACGGAGGCGTTCTCCGTGTCGCAGGAGGCTCTGGCGGAGTATGCGTTTGCCATCGGTTTCCTGCGCGGTCATATTGCGCCGGAGCAATCCATTATCGACATTGGCTGCGGCAACGGTGCGATGCTGCACATGCTGCAGGAACAGGGATTTCGGAATCTCACGGGACTGGAACCGTCGGAGAAGAACTGCCGCGGCATCACGGAGCGATGGGGGATTCGTGCCGTAGCGGGCGCACTCGGGGAGGACATACCGCCGCTTGTCGGTGAGACGTTCGACGTTGTTCTAATGGAGGGGGTGCTTGAACATCTCATTGATGTTCAGGGGAACGTGAGAGATGCACTTGCCTATCTCAAAAAGGACGGTGCACTCTATCTCAATGTGCCCGATCTCGCCGCATTCCCTGACTGTCATGATCTCTATCAGCAGTTCAGTGTCGAGCATGTGAACTTCTTCAGCCTTCCGTCCATGCAGAACCTCATGGGGGCATTCGGTATGACCTGCGTGGCTTATGACCGCAACGGCTACGGCGTGTTCACGCTCTGGCGGCACGCGTCGGAGGGCGTGACCGCACGCACCTTTGATCAAGCAGGCACGGCGGATATGCGTACCTATCTGGCGGGGGCGGAACAGCTCGCCGCTCAGATGAAAGATCGCCTTACGCCGTATCGCGGACGCGAGGTCTATGTCTGGGCGGCGGGGACGCACACGGCGATGCTCTATCAGCTGGGGCTGCTTGACGGTATTCATGTGCGGGCAATCATCGACTCGAATGCGAACTATCAGGGTAAAGAGATCTACGGTGTGCCTGTCATCGCCCCGCAGGAGCTCGCGGCGCGTGAACCTCTCCCCATCATTATCTCTTCCCAGCTCGCACAGGATGCAATCCATACACAGATCAAAGAGAAGATGGGGTTGCCAAACGAGGTGGTACGCTTGTACTGAGGGGCAATCCTCTGCACGACGAAGGGAGCGACCTTGAAAAACTACATCGTCACAGGCGCGGCGGGATTTCTCGGTGCGAATCTCGTGGAGCGTCTCCTGCAGGAAGAGGATGCACACATCTATGCCGTCGTACGTCCGAACTCACCGCACAACGCACGCCTTGCCACCTCGGAGCGGCTGACCATCGTACCCGCCGATCTATCGGAATATGCACGCCTTGATGAGCTGATTGATGAAACGTGTGATGTATTCTTTCACCTTGCGTGGCAGGGCGGGCGCTATGACTTTGCGGCACAGTACGGGAACATCGCGGATACGCTCGGTGCACTCGAAGCGGCGGGGAGTCTTGGCTGCAAACGGTTCATCTGCACGGGCTCACAGGCGGAGTACGGGCGGCAGCCGGCACTCATCACGGAGGAGACCTGTCCGCACCCCGCCGATGCATACGGTGCAGCAAAGCTCGCCGCCTGTGCGCTCTCGCGGCAGCGTGCGGCAGATCTCGGTGTCGTGTGGATCTGGGGGCGTGTGTTCAGTCTCTATGGGAGATATGAGCAGGAGGGGCGGATGCTGCCCGCACTTGTGAAATCCCTGCGTTCAGAACAGCCCTTTGCGCTTTCTTCCTCGGGCGAGCAGAACTGGGACTATCTCTATGCCGCAGATGCTGCGGATGCGCTTCTTGCACTTGCCAAACGGGGGCGTGCGGGTGAAATTTACAACATCGCAAATGGCGGCTATCGTTCTCTGCGGGACTATATCGAAGAGGCACGGGCAGTGATCGCTCCGCAGTGTGATGTCACCTATGGAGCGGCGGATGCGGATGTGTTTTCGCTGCAGCCGTCTGTGGAGAAGATTTGCCGTGATACGGGATGGCAGCCCATGATGGATTTTGTGGATGGGCTGCGGTGCGGGTATGGGCTTTTACCTTGAGAAGGAATTAATATTGATGTATGGGAGAGCAAAATGACTGAGCAGGAGATGCGCGGAGAGATTCTCGCGCTGGTACGGGAATACGCTGAGAAATATCATGCACCGAAGGAGGGCTTTGCGCCGGGGGATCGGCTGCCGTATGCGGCACGCGTCTACGATCATGAGGAGATGGAGAACCTTGTAGAGAGTGCGCTTGAGTTCTGGCTGACGGCAGGGCACTATACGGAGGAGTTCGAACGCGGTCTTGCGGCATTCTTGGGTGTGAAGCATTGTTCGCTTGTCAATTCGGGTTCGTCGGCGAATCTCCTTGCCTTTATGGCACTCACCTCGCCGCTCCTCGGAGAGCGAGCTGTGTGGCGCGGCGATGAGGTTATCACGGTCGCGGCGGGATTTCCGACAACGGTTGCGCCGATCATTCAGTACGGCGCGGTACCCGTCTTTGTGGATGTGACACTGCCAACGTACAATGTGGATGTGCGTCTCCTTGAGAGCGCACGCTCAGAGCGGACAAAGGCGGTGATGATCGCGCATACGCTCGGCAATCCGTTCGATCTGGCGGCGGTGAAGGCGTTCTGTGACCGTTATCATCTCTGGCTTGTCGAGGACAATTGCGACGCGCTCGGGTCGGAGTATACGCTCGGTGGAGAGACGCACTATACGGGCACGATCGGCGACATCGGTACGTCGAGCTTCTATCCGCCGCATCATATGACGATGGGCGAGGGCGGCGCAGTCTATACAAATAATGCCCTGCTGCACCGCATTGTGCGCTCCCTGCGGGACTGGGGGCGCGACTGCATCTGTGCCTCGGGGCAGGACAATCTCTGCGGACATCGCTTTGATCGGCAGGACGGGGAACTGCCGCGCGGCTACGATCACAAATACGTCTATTCGCATTTCGGCTACAATCTGAAGGCGACGGATATGCAGGCGGCGGTCGGCGTTGCGCAGCTGAAGAAGCTGCCGTCCTTCGTCGAGCGGCGCCGTCACAACTTCGCGCGTCTGCGCGTAGCGCTTGCGGATATGGAGGAGTTCTTCATCCTGCCGGAGGCGACGGAGCACGCGCATCCGAGCTGGTTCGGCTTTCTCCTGACTTGCCGCAAAGGGATCGACCGCACGAAAATTGTGCGCTATATCGAGGAGCATGGCATTCAGACACGCATGCTCTTTGCGGGGAATCTGACGAAGCATCCCTGCTTTGATGAGATGCGGCGGACAGGCGAAGGTTACCGCATCGCGGGAGGACTCGATGCGACCGACCGCATTATGAACGACACGTTCTGGCTCGGGGTCTATCCGGGGCTGACGGATGAGAAGATCGACTATATGGCGGAAAGCGTACGGCGTGCTGTCAGAGACTGACTGTGTATTCTAGGATAGAGAGCGAGAGACAAGGAGTTATGGAAACGAAACGCATGGACGGCAAACCGGTCAACGGGGCAAGGAGACTGCTGCGGGAGGTGATTCCCCTCCCCTCGCCGTATTCGATCACGGTGTTCCCCATCTACGCCTGTAATTTTAAATGCCGTTACTGCATGCAGTCCCTCCCGCCGGAGGAGCGGCGCAACACCTGTACAGAGACCCTGATGACGATGGAAATCTACCGGAAATTCGTCGATGAACTGGCAGAGATGGGCGGATCCAAGGCATTCCACTTCGCGGGCTACGGAGAGCCTCTGCTACACCCTAATATCGTTGAGATGGTGCGCTATGCGAAAGAGAAGCGCGTCGCAGAAACGGTTGATATTGTCACGAACGGCGTGCTGCTCACGAAGAAAATGATTCATGGGCTTGTCGATGCGGGGCTTGATCACATGCGCATCTCCCTGCAGGGACTTAATGCTGCACGCTATGAGGAGATGTGCGAGGCCAAGATCGACTTTGAGAAATTTCTCCAGACGCTTCAGTATCTCCATGAGCACAAAGGGCAGATCAGGCTTTACCTCAAGATCATTGATGCGGAGCTGGAGGGGCATACGGAGGAGGAGTTTGTGGAGATGTTCGGCAAATACGCCGACGAAATTGCCGTAGAGCATCTCATTCCTCTCGCAGAGAAGATTGACTACGGGAAGGAATTTCAGAGAGACGATTTCGATATAACGATGGGCGGATTGACCGTCAAACCTGCGGAGGTCTGTCCGCAGCCCTTCTACTACATGATGGTGAACCCTGACGGAGATATCCTTCCTTGCTGCATGTCAGAGCGTCCGATCATTTTAGGCAATATAAAACAAGATAAATTGACAAGAATCTGGAGCGGAGGAGTGCGCCGCATGTTTTTGAAAAATCAGCTGGCGAAGAAAAAGGACATGTATCCCGTCTGCAGGAGCTGCACTTACTATCGCTATGGCCTCTGGCCCGAGGACAATATCGACGATGCGGCTGAGGAACTGCTTGTACGCTGCTTTGCCGACTGAACGCACGCGGGAAGACCGCGGAGGCTGCGGCAGATCGGATCAGGATTAGGAGAGCATATCAATGGAAACGCAACGCATGGATGGCAAGCCGATCAACGGTACACGGAGACTGCTGCGGGATACGATCCCCTTGTCTGCTCCGTACTCGATTACGATATTTCCGATCTACGCCTGCAATTTTAAATGCCGCTACTGCATCCAGGCGCTGCCCCCGGAGGAGCGGCGCGGCACGTGCACAGAGACCCTGATGACGATGGAGATCTATCGGAAATTCGTCGATGAACTGACGGAGATGGGCGGAACGAAAGCCTTTCACTTTGCCGGATACGGCGAACCGCTGCTCCATCCAGATATCATTGAGATGGTGCGCTATGCCAAGGAGAAGGGCGTCGCAGGGGCGGTTGATCTTGTCACGAACGGTGTGCTGCTCACGGAGAAGATGATTCACGGCCTTGTCGATGCGGGGCTGGATCGGCTGCGGATTTCCCTGCAGGGTCTCGACGCTGCACGCTATGAGGAGATGTGTGATGCAAAGATAGACTTCGAGAAGTTTTTGGAGACGCTTGCATATCTCTATGAGCATCGGGGATCGATGAAGGTCTACCTGAAAATCCTAGACGTAGAGCTCAAGGGGCACAGTGAGGAAGAATTCATTCGGATGTTCGGCGCCTATGCCGATGAGATCGCAGTCGAGCATCTGGTTCCGATTGCAACGGAGATTGACTACGCGAAGGAATTCCAGCAGGAGAGCTTCGATTCAACCATGGGCGGCGTTGCCGTGCAAGAGGCGGAGATCTGCCCACAGGCATTTTACTTCCTGCAGATCAATCCCGACGGGGATCTTCTGCCCTGCTGCATGTCGGAGAAGCCGATCGTGGCAGGAAACATCCTGCGCCGGCATCTGCGCGACATCTGGGAAGGGCCGATTCTGCAGGAGTTTCGCAGGAAGCAGCTGCAAAGGAGGAAGCACGAATATCCTGTCTGCAAAAAGTGCACGCAGTAC
>ERZ773099.2191-NODE-2191-length-13701-cov-3.930529_pt1 | contig 13701 bp, 12 predicted proteins | sample MGYA00511120_ERZ773099 | MGnify/ENA primary metagenome ERZ773099 (study PRJEB29015, sample SAMEA2738012) | human oral metagenome | biome: human oral; feature: human-associated habitat; material: dental | place: China | collected 2104 ... | reverse complement strand
ATCGTAGAGTAATCTAAGACTACGAGGTGAAACCACCAGACAATTAATGATAGGGGCGCATAGCGCCCCTGTTTTTTGCTTTGCACACAAATAAATGGATGCTTAGAAAGTCTATTTATATACTTGTTTTTATGTTCAAAGATGAGAGATATGTGGTATTCTATTATAGTAAAAATAATTAATAGTGTATTTAATGCTAAAAAGATCTAATACTAAATCAAAGGAATATTAATATATGCGTAGTAATTCAGAACATTATTTGCCAAAGAAATCACTGCTTAAGAGAATATTAAAAATATTAGCTATCCTTATACTTGCTATGATATTAGCGTTTGCTGGATTAATAGGTTTTTTAACGGTTACTGAATACAAGCCTGCCTCAGTAGAGAATTTGAATGTATATGGCAAAGCGACAAAGGAAGTTAAGCAGGGCGATACACTTAAGGTCATGACCTGGAACATTGGATTTGGTGCACTCGGTGACAATGCAGATTTTTTCATGGACGGAGGAGACTCTGTTATCACATCAAGTGAGAAACGCGTTAAGACGAATCTGAAGACTATTTCAGAGGAGATCAACAAGGAATCGCCTGATATCACTATGCTACAGGAGATAGATAAGGGATCAAGACGTTCATATTATATCAATGAGGTCACGCAAATTGGAAATAGCACAGAAGGAAATGAGTATTCTTATGCAAGAAACTTTAAGACTGCTTTTGTGCCATATCCGATGCCGCCTCTCGGCAAGATGGATAGTGGTCTTGTTACGATGTCAACTGTTAAGACTTCTGCAGCTAAGCGAGTGAGCCTACCTTTATCCTTTAAGTGGCCAGAGAGGACTGCTAACCTCAAGCGTTGCCTTCTCGTGACGCGAACTAAGGTTAAAGGTACGGATAAGGAACTTGTATACATTAATCTGCATTTAGAAGCGTATGATTCTGGTGCAGGAAAAATTGCACAGACCAAGGCGCTAAATAAATTATTAAAAAAAGAAATAAATAAGGGGAATTATGTCATCGCAGCGGGGGATTTTAACCAGACATTTAATAATGTCAATACCGATGCATATCCTGTGCACAAGAATTTGTGGAAGGCTGGGCTCATTGATATAAGTGATTACGACTCTTCGCTTAACTTTGTGATGGATAGCACGAATCCTACATGCAGGTCTCTCGACAAACCGCTCAAAGGTGCTAATAAATCAAAGTTCCAGTACTACGTGATTGACGGTATGATTTATTCTTCTAACATAGAGATGAGTTACTGTAAGACTGTTGAGCTGGGTTTCAAAAATAGTGACCACAACCCTATTGTTGCTGAGATTAAGTTAAAATAAAGGAGGATGCAATGTTACTACTTAATGAAAAAGACATTAGAACTGTATTTGATATGAACGATGCAATAGATTCTAATATCGAGGCATATAAGATTTTTTCTAGTGGAAATGCTGTGGTTCCACTTCGTCAGGTAGTCGCTGCTGACGAGGGAAGAGGAAATTTCGCATTTATGCCGGCATATAGCTCAAAGCTCGGGGCAGCGGGTATTAAAATTGTCAATATATTTCCAGGAAATCGTGAGCGTGGCGAAGCAACAACCATTGGGCAAGTTCTGCTCATGGATGATAAAAATGGTGAGGTAATCGCCTTGATGGACGGTAGCTTTATCACTAAGTTCCGTACGGGAGCAGCATCGGGCGCGGCGTTTAGGTTATTTGCAAGAAAGGATGCTAAAGTGGGCTGTCTTATCGGAACTGGTGGACAGGCAGACTGCCAGCTCGAGGCGATGCTTGCTGCGTGTGAACTAGACGAGGTAAGGATTGCTGCTAGAGATTTTGCTAAGACTGAGAAGTTCGTAGCTGAGCTGTCCGAGAGGTTTAAGGGCTGTGGAGCTAAGCTAGTTGCGTATAGTGATGCTGATGAAGCTGTAGATGGTGCCGATGTAATCGTGGTTGTAACAGTTTCTACTGAACCGGTCTTCGATGCAAAGAGGGTCAAGAAGGGGGCAGTAGTGAGCGGTGTAGGCTCTTACACAGCTGAGATGAATGAGATAGACCCAGAATTATTTAAGATAGCTGACAAGATATACTTCGATTCCAAGGATGCGTGTATTGCTGAATCGGCAGATATCCAGATTCCGCTTAAGGAAGGCATAGTTACAGACGACGATCTCACGGGAGATATCGGAGAATTTGCACTCGGAGAAGTTGTAGGTAGAGAATCCGATGATGAGATAATTATATTTAAGAACGTAGGACTGGGAATCCTTGATCTTGTAATTGCTAAGCTAATATACGACAAAGCAAAAGATAGAAAAGTCGGCGTTCGGTGGGGCTAGTTTAGAGAGAAAGTATAAAATATTACAATAACCAGGCTATGGTACACATTAAGTTTGTGAAAATATACAAATTAGCCATTGACAATTGAAATATGGTCAACTATAATTTTGTTGTCAATAAGTTAAAAGGGTTGAAATACAGATTTTTATAGTATCGGAAATAGGGGAATTTCTGATACATCTAAGAACGTTCGTTGTAGCCATTGCGAACAGAGCCGGAGGTCTAGCCTTCGGCTTATTTATTTGCTGATAATTCATTCATTTCGTTGCCTTACTTTTGGCGCTAATATATAATTAAAAATTGGAGGCATTATGGAAAACTTTATTAAAGTAAAAGACTTAGTTTATGAATATGCTAGGGAGCAAGGCGCAGATAATAACAGCCTTGCTATTGACCACATTTCGATAGAAGTCACTCGCGGTGAATATGTTGCTATCGCTGGCTCAAATGGGTCAGGAAAATCAACACTTGCAAGATGCCTCAATGGCCTGCTATTACCGACAGAGGGAGCGATTCTCATCGACGGAATGGATACGAAGGATGACGATTTAATTTGGGATATTAGGAAGAAAATCGGGATGGTCTTTCAGAACCCTGATAACCAGATAGTTTCCTCGATGATTGAGGACGAAGTTGCTTTTGGTCCAGAGAATCTAGGTATCGAGAATCCGGAGCTTAGACAGAGAGTAGAAAACGCTCTTAAGGCTGTTGGCATGTACGAATACCGAAATCGTGAAGCTCATAAGCTCTCAGGTGGGCAGAAGCAGCGTATAGCTATTGCCGGAGCAGTAGCTATGAGACCGGACTGTATTGTATTTGATGAACCTACGGCAATGCTCGACCCTAAAGGGCGCAGTCAGGTTATGAATGTAATCAGGGAACTCAATAATCAGGGCATTACGATTATACTCATAACACACTTTATGGAAGAAGTTGCTGAGGTAGACCGCGTGCTAGTCATGAAATCGGGAAAGCTTTTTGCGGATAGGTCGCCTGAGGAGCTATTTGCTGATACTGATTTGATTAAGTCAGCTGGACTTGAGATTCCAACGGCGGTTTTACTAAGAAATGAGCTCATTGAGAATGGTGTTGACATATCTCGTGAGATTATCAATAAGGATGATTTGGTGGACGCATTATGTCAATAACTGCAAGACATCTAACACATATATATTCAAAAGGACTGCCTGGGGAGACAGTTGCGCTTGACGATGTTTCATTCGAGATTGAAGACGGTGAATGTATTGGCGTAATTGGACACACTGGCTCGGGCAAGTCGACATTGCTTCAGCATATGAATGGACTACTGAAGCCTCATTCTGGTGAGATCATCGTGTCTGACATGAACATCGGAGATGGCTCAGTCAAGAAAGTCGATATAAGTAAGAATGTTGGGCTCGTGTTTCAGTACCCTGAGTACCAGCTCTTTGAAGAGACTGTGGCAAAAGACGTGGCCTTTGGTCCGCGAAACCTCGGGGTTCCCGAAGAAGAAATTCCTGCTGTTGTCAGGGAGTCTATCGAGCTGCTCGGACTGGACTACGATGCTGTTGCTGATAAGTCCCCTTTTGAATTATCAGGAGGGCAGAAGCGCAGAGTTGCTATCGCAGGAGTTCTTGCGATGAAGCCAAAGGTGCTCATACTAGATGAACCGACGGCAGGTCTTGATCCAGCTTCGAAGCGTGATATGCTCGAGGTAATCAATAAGCTTAGGCAGGATAGAAGTCTAATAGTAGTTTTCGTATCGCATAACATGAAGGATATTTCTGAACTATCCGACCGCATCATAGTTATGAACGGTGGAAAACTAGTTATAAGTGGAACTCCAGAAGAGGTATTTACAAGGGCTAGCGAGCTTAAGAGTATGGGGCTTAGCGTACCGCCTGTGACAGAGATTATCTACGAGGCTTCGGAGAAGCTGGGGATAGATTTTAAGCCTATTTTTGATGAGAAAGAAGCTGCGAAGTACATCGCTGAGCAATTAAAGGAGAGGCGAAGATAGTATGATTAAAGACATAACACTTGGTCAGTATTATCCGGTAGAATCGCCGATTCATAGACTTGAGGCACGCACGAAGGTGCTCGGAGTGTTCTCATATCTGGTGGGGCTTTTTCTGGTAAATAAGCTATGGGGATTCGCTGTTGCTGCAGTCGCTGTCGGAATAGTGATAAAGCTTTCGCATGTGCCGTTCTCGTACATGGTACGCGGACTGAAGGCAATTGCGCTGATTATAGTATTTACGATGCTGCTCAATATCTTTATGATGGATGGAACTATCCTGTGGCAATGGAAATTCATCAAGATTACGTACGAAGGCTTGTATAGAGCCGGATTTATGGCTATAAGACTCGTACTTTTGATTGTAGGTACGTCACTACTTACGTTCTGTACGAAACCGACTGAGCTCACAGACGGACTTGAAAAGCTACTCAAGCCTTTTTCTAAGCTGGGACTTCCTTCACACGAGATAGCACTGATGATGACTATTGCACTTAGATTCATTCCGGTGCTGATGGATGAAGCTGATAAAATAATGAAAGCACAACAGTCGCGAGGTGCGGATTTCGAATCGGGAAATATATTTCAGAGGGCAAAGAGCTTGATTCCGATAATCGTTCCGCTATTCGTTAGCTCTTTTAGAATTGCTGGAGACCTTGCGCTTGCTATGGAGGCACGTTGCTATCGCGGTGGAGAAGGTAGAACGAAGCTCAATGAAAGCAGATTTGAGAAAAGAGATGCGGTTGCAGCATTCCTGCTTATACTGTTTCTCGGGGCGCTTATTGCAAGCCGATTTGTAAAGTTCTAATCTGTATAAACTAGGAGAGTATATGAGACAAAGAAAAGTAAAAAATCTGGAAGAGAAGTATGCCAGATTTGAAGACATATTGGTGTACAACCCAGAGGAGATACGCGGAAAATGGGCTGAACGCGCTGGAGATAGCAAAGAGATTTATATGGAAGTTGGCTGCGGTAAAGGCAGATTCATCTCCCAACTAGCCTCTCGTGAACCAGAGAATTTCTTTATAGCGGTTGAAGGTCATAAGAGTGTCCTGCTACGTGCTATGGAGAAGGTGCGTGAGCTAGAACTGACAAATGTCGTATTTATTCCTGAGTTCATCGAAAACCTCCATGAGTGGTTTATTGACAGTGAACTCGACGGTATTTACCTTAACTTTAGCGATCCGTTGCCGAAGAACTACTCTGCAAAGAAGAGACTTACATATCGTGGCAAGCTGAAACAATATTTTGATGTACTCAAGGAAGACGGGGTTGTGAGATTCAAGACTGACAACACAGATCTGTTCAATTACTCTGTAAACGAAGTGATTGCGTCAGATCTTAAAATCCGAGAGTTTACTAGGGATTTACACGCTTCTCCGTATAACGAGAACAATATTAGGACTGAATACGAGGAGAAGTTCAGCGACAAGGGATTCAATATCAAGATGATGGAGATTGGGCGCATACGCAAGAAAGGTGAGAAGATGGGATTAGCGGCACTTAACAGTAGAGAGATTCCTGCACAGGATAAGGTATTTGGAATTAGCGGAAGAGCTAAAGCTGCTATTAAGGAGAAGGGACACGATAATGTAGCAAACGCTACTATCGGTGCGTTACTCGATGACGATGGAAATCTTATTGTGCTATCATCTGTCGATGAGGCTGTTAAGAGCTTAGAGCCAGTTCAGTATGCAGAATATGCTCCTATTGCAGGTATCCCGGGATTCAAAGAAGCCGTTACAAAGGCTGCTCTCGGTGATTTTAATACTTCGAGACACATAGGAATGGTTGCGACCCCAGGAGGTACAGGTTCGCTCAGGAACACTATCGCGAACTATTCATGCCCTGGAGATAAGATCTTGACTCATGACTGGTGCTGGCCTAATTACAAGCACATTGCTGCAGAGCAAGGTCGCGGCTTTGAGACTTTTGAGATGTTCGACGAGGATGGTAATTTTAACCTTGCTGACCTTGAGTATAAAGTAAATAAGCTGCTTCGCATACAGGATAGGCTCGTTCTTATTCTTAATACTCCTGCAAATAATCCTACGGGTTACTCACTGTCGCTCGATGAGTGGAATAAGGTAATTGAGATTCTGAATAAGGTACCTGATGACAAGGTGGCTGCTCTACTTGTGGACATTGCGTATATAGATTTTGCAGGCGATGAGAAAAAGGTTAGAGAATTCCTTCCAGAACTCGAGAAGCTAAAGGGCAACGTGCTACCGCTACTAGCGTACAGTGCATCCAAGACCTTTACTTTCTACGGTTTCAGATGCGCAGCTCTGATATGCCTAGCAGACAGCGAAGAAGTGGCTGAGGAGTTTGTAAAGGTGTGTTCGTACTCAAGTAGGTCGAGCTGGTCTAACTCGCCTCGTGGACCGCAGGAAGTCATTGCAAAGATTTACAGCGATAGTGAACTTCTGGCAAAGGTAGACGAAGAGCGTAAGGAATTCCGTGATATGCTGCTTGCACGTGGAAGAGCTTTTGAAGAGGAAGCTAAGAAGGTTGAACTCAAGATTGTTCCGTTTAGAGCTGGTTTCTTCGTTTCGATTCCATGCGAAAACCCAGATGCAGTTAGCGCTAAGCTAGAGGAAAGCGACGTGTACTGCGTTCCTATGGACAAGGGAGTAAGAGTTTCAATCGCATCTATTTCTGAAACTAAGTGCAGAAAGTTACCAGCAATAATCAAACACGCACTAGAGAACCTGTAATACAAGTGTCACATAAAGTTATAGAAATAGCTTATACTAATAACTTTGTATTGAAACACATACAGGGTTGATATATAATTACTTAGCAAAACAAATGAATACAACGAGCAAGGGGAGCGGTATCGCTGAGAGGTAATGTTGAGATACATTACGACTCTGAACCTGATTTGGATAATGCCAACGGAGGGAGAGTGCTGATTTACATGTGTAATACCCAAGCTCGGGTGTTACACATTTTTTATTACAAATCAAAATCTCGTGTTACATGAGGAGTAAAGTGATGGAACAAAGAGAGCAAAATGGCTGTAAGAGACTCGATCTATGCGACAAGATGCGGCTATACGGCATACTCGGTAGTGAGAATTTGCAAGGTATCACTTACCGTGAAGCGGTCAGTCATGCTATAAAAGGCGGCATGACATGCGTTCAGATTAGAGAGAAGCACCTAAGTGCAGAGAAGCTACTTGAAATGATTGCTGAAGTCAAACCAGTGTGTGGCGACGCTGATGTGCCATTGATGATTAATGATGATGTGACCATATGCAAGGAGTCTGATGCAAGTGGAGTTCATCTAGGGCTTAGTGACTGTTCAATAGAGGAGGCGAGAAAGCTTCTCGGTGATAACAAGATAATAGGAGCAACTGCACATAATCTCGAAGAGGCACTTGCAGCAGAAGCTGCAGGGGCAGATTATATAGGAGTTGGAGCTGCTTTTGGATCTAATTCAAAGTACAATGCGGTGAAGCTGCCAAGTCTCGATGTATATAATCTGATAACTGCATCAGTAAAAATCCCCGTTGTAGCAATTGGCGGAATCAACATGGGTAACATCAGTGCTTTGGAGGGACGAGGTCTCAGTGGAGTAGCTGTTATCTCAGCGTTATTTAGCTCATCCGATATCAAGAAGAGCACAGAAGAACTTAGGGCTTCTGCAGAAAAACTATCAGGTGGCATGAAGAGGGCTTCGAAATGACGATTCCTACTGTACTTACAATCGCAGGCAGCGACCCTAGCGGAGGTGCGGGAATCCAGGGTGACATCAAGACTATATTTGCCGAGGGCTGCTACGGAATGGCGGCTATTACAGGTCTTACTGCACAGAATACCACGGGGGTGTCCGCGGTCATGCCGGTTCCTGCAGACTTTCTAAATAGCCAGCTTAATGAGGTGTTAAGAGACATAAGACCAGATGCTGTAAAAATCGGCATGATTCTTACAGCTGAACAGGTATGGGTTATGGCAAATCTAATTAGACATTATAACCTTGAAAATGTAATCATTGACCCCGTAGTTGCCCCGACGAGTGGCGTGGAATTTGTAGCTGACGAAGTTTTGAAATGCATGGTAGAGGAATTATTTCCACTATCGAGACTAATCACACCGAATCTACCTGAATCCGAGTCGATATATAAGCTCCTAGTGGGTCCTAAAGCACAGAAACAATCCCATAGCGATATTCAGGCACAGGGAGAGACTATAGTTAAACCCCTTAATCTATCAGCAAAAGAGCTGGCAAGATGCATTGGTAAGAGCTGTGGATGCAATGTGCTAGTCAAGGGCGGACATTGCTTCGGAAATGAAGCTACAGACTATATGTGGTCGAGTAGTGATGAGCAAAGAGCTGGATGTATATCTGAGTTCAAAGGTCAAAAGGTCGAGACTGCAAGTTCGCATGGGACAGGCTGTGCTTTATCGAGCTCTATAGCTAGCAATCTTGCTAAGGGTTATTCGCTTGTGGAAGCGATAGATAGAGGCAAGCAGTACGTGACAGCAGCACTAAGGAGTGACATGCACATAGGCACGGGAAACAGCTCGGTTGACCACGGTGCGTTAATACGTTAATTAGAGAAAAGTAAAAAAATAAGAAAACGAATTGCAATGATTATTTAAGGCAGCCTATAAAGGCGGAAAAGAGGAAGAAATGGCAAGAATTTATTCAACACAGATAGAGGCAGCTAGAAAGGGAATAGTTACACCGGAGCTTGAGCTTGTTGCGGCAAAGGAGAACAGATCGGTAGAAGAGCTGCTGCCGCTGCTTGCAGAGGGGAAAATGGTTATTCCGGCAAATATTCACCACACTTCTCTTGACCCGAACGGAGTTGGAGGAATGCTCAAAACCAAGGTCAACGTTAATCTTGGCATAAGTAGAGATTGTAAGGACTATGACATCGAGATGAAGAAGGTTATGAGAGCTGTTGAGCTCGGTGCTGAATCCATCATGGATTTATCGAGCCATGGCGATACGGAGCCTTTCAGAAGAAAGCTTTGTACAGAGTGTCCAGCAATGATCGGTACAGTTCCTGTGTACGACTCGGTTATTCACTATCAGAGAGACTTGAATACTCTGACGGCTCAGGATTTTCTGGATGTAATCAGGATGCACGCTGAAGACGGAGTTGACTTCGTGACGCTTCACTGTGGAATCACTCGCAAGACGATAGAGCAGATTAAGAACGGAACTCGTGAGATGAACATCGTCAGCAGAGGAGGAAGCCTTGTATTTGCATGGATGACAATGACAGGTGAGGAAAATCCGTTCTATGAATACTTTGATGAGATTGTCGAGATTTGCCGTGAGCACGATGTAACTATAAGTCTCGGTGATGCCTGCAGACCAGGCTGCCTCGCAGATGCGACAGATAATTGCCAGATTGAAGAGTTAATCAGACTCGGTGAGCTAACAGATAGAGCGTGGGCTAGAGATGTGCAGGTTATGATTGAGGGTCCAGGTCACGTGCCGATGGATCAGATTGAGTCTAACATGAAAGTTCAGCAGACGCTGTGTAAAGGCGCTCCTTTCTATGTACTGGGACCTCTCGTTACAGATATTGCGCCAGGATATGACCACATTACCGCTGCTATAGGTGGTGCAATCGCTGCTTGGACTGGAGCTGCTTTCCTCTGCTACGTTACACCAGCAGAACATCTCGCTCTACCAAATGTAGACGATGTTCACGATGGTATCATCGCTAGCAAAATCGCTGCCCATGCCGCAGATATTGCGAAGGGAATTCCGGGAGCTCGTGAACAGGATGATAGAATGGCGAAGGCGAGAAGAGCTCTTGACTGGGATGCTCAGTGGCTAGAGGCGCTAGATCCTGAAACTGCAAAAGAGATAAGAGAGTCGAGAATGCCAGAAGAAGATCACTCTGATACATGCAGTATGTGTGGTAAGTTCTGTGCAGTTAGAAGCATGAATAAAGCGCTTTCGGGAGAAGTAATAGATATCCTATAAGCTTGCTAAATTTAATTATATTTACATCCTAAAACGTCATAAATATAAAAAGAAGTGAGCGTCATGCTCACTTCTTTTATCTGGTGGCTGCTTTTCTCAGTCTTCCAAAGCCAGGGCGTTCTAAGCTAATAGGCAGTAACTTAATTCTTAAATCACCCGACTTAATATCGTCACCGATAAATACGCATCCTTGCTTTGAGTTCGGGTCCGCCTGAGAAATAGCATAGTTACCATCGGAGATATCGAATCTAACCAAGGTGTCAGAAATACCCATGGTGCCTTTTGCACGTATAATATTTCCATATCTTTTTCTAATCAAATCCTCTAGGAAGAAGACAAGTTCTCCGATAGAAGGAAGCTCAGCGTTAGGAACGCTGATGCTCTCAAATTCAGTTTCATCCTTGACCTCGGGAATTTCAATGCTGCCATCTCTTTTTCGAAGTAGAAACTCTTCCCATGAAGTCTGCGGCAGATTGCTGTAATGCTTGCTGATAATATTAGCGTCGCCGTTAATAGACTTTATGACCGAAACAACCGACTCGATGTCAACATCAACTGATTTATCGCATTTTGATAAGATTATAGTATCTGCACATTTAATCTGGTCGGTAAGTAGGGCGCGATATTCTTCGATGTGTTGAAAAAATCTATTTGGGTCGATAATCGTAATCGGCGCAAGCATTTCAATCTGTTCGTATTCAATCTGCGAAATGTTATTAATTACGTTTGAAAGATATCCGACACCAGTTGGTTCAACGATGAGATATTCTGGGGCAATGGAATTTGCAATTGTAAGGATGTTCAAGGCAAAATCGGTCTTTCCGCTGCAGCAAATACACTTTTCGGTAAGTTCCCACACGCTGAGTCCCGACTCTTCCTTCAAAATATATTCATCGACGTTGAGCGAGCCATACTCGTTCTCGAGGATTACGAAATCTCGATTTAACGTATTTGACATCGCCTTGATAAACGTGGTTTTCCCAGCTCCTAGAAAGCCAGAAATAATCAGTATCTTCATATAAATAATCCTTTTTTGCAAATAGTCTTTGTGTAAATTAAATCCCCAGCCATGTGGAAGTGCTCTAGATACATCCATCAGGGCTGGGGAATTCAGATCTATTTGCCGATATTAACAACTGGCTTGATTAGGTCAGCTGGCTTATCCTTCATGAGCATAAGTGCATCTTCAACGTGTTCAAAACCCTCGAATCTGTGAGTGATTAGGTGCTTAACATCTAGCTTACCAATCTCGATTAGGCTAGCGAGCTTCTCTAGTCTTAGTCTACCACCAGGCATCAGTCCACCTGTGATCATCTTGTGACCCATTCCGCATCCCCATTCAACACGAGGAATTGTTACGTGAGTTCCAGAACCTAGGTAGTTAACGTTACCGATCTTTCCACCTGGCTTAAGAGCCTTGATGATAGGATCGAAGGATTCAACTCCGCCACCTGCAACGATAGCCTTGTCAACACCCTTGCCGCCTGTTAGCTCAAGAACCTGTTCGTCAATTGAACCTTCCTTGTAGCTGATAAAGTCTGTTGCACCATACTTCTTAGCAGCTTCTCTGCAAGCAGGTCTAGTTCCTACGCAGATGATTCTGGAAGCACCCCTGAGATTTGCACCAGCAACGCTCATCAGACCTACAGGTCCAATTCCGTTAACGAGTACAGTGTCACCGAACTGAATGTCTGCAAGCTCTACACCATGGAATCCTGTAGGAACCATGTCAGATAGCATACAAGCTTCTTCTGGTGATACTGCCTCTGGCATGTGTGCGAGGTTTCCGTCTGCATCATTTACATGGAAATATTCACCGAATACACCATCCTTGAAGTTCGAGAACTTCCAACCAGATAGCATGCCGCCTGAGTGCATTGGGTATCCTCCCTGTGCTTCGAGTGAAGACCAGTCTGGAGTAATAGCAGCAACCATTACACGGTCGCCAATCTTAAAATCTTTAACGAGTTCACCAACTTCTTCAACGACTCCGCATCCTTCATGACCTAGAATCATGTTATGTCTGTCGCCTAGTGCACCTTCCCATACGGTGTGAATATCAGAAGTGCAAGGTGATAAGGCTAGCGGTTTGATAATAGCATCAAGTGGTCCGCATGTAGGACGCTCTTTCTCAATCCAACCAGTTTTGCCAATCTCTAGCATTGCAAAGCCTTTCATTGTGTTACCTCCGTTTTTCTTAAATTTTGTTACTGCCGTTAAAAGGTGATTCGTATAGAACCTTTTAGACAGTGAGAACACTTGCTTTCATTAATATGTTGACATAATTCTGAAAATAATGCAACAAGATTTTATTGTAATGAATGTCTAAAAATCCAGTAATTTTAACGAGTTGAGCAATGGAAAAAGTGCTCTAATCCTTATAAGTAAGTACATGACTTGTAAAATTAATTGAATTCACTATACTGATATTTTTTCAATATCATATACAAGTTCTATCATTAAATTCAATAATTATCATATAAATAAAATGATGCTGTTGAAAATAGTGGTAAACATAAAGGAGAGAGGATATTAGTAGCACGATATATAATTGCATAATCGAAAAAAGGGATTGACATTATCGGAGGTGAAGTTTATATTACAAGTAAGAGAGGACTAACTCTCGAGATGTTTTTCTGTATTTAATGGTAGGTGATATTTCAGCCTACCATTTACTAAATGCAACAGTTAGAGAAAACTAACACAAAGGAGGATATTGGTATGTCATTGATTAATAAAGAAGTAGCAGATTTTTCCGTACAGGCTTACGTAAATGATGAGTTCAAAACGGTTACTAAAGAAGATATCTTAGGAAAGTGGAGCGTATTTTTCTTCTATCCTGCAGACTTTACTTTCGTTTGCCCAACAGAGCTTGAAGATTTACAGATTAAGTATGCGGATTTCCAGAAGGCAGGTTGTGAGATTTATTCAGTTTCCTGCGATACACACTTTGTACATAAGGCTTGGCACGATAACTCAGAAAGCATCGGCAAGATTACTTTCCCAATGCTAGCTGATCCTACACAGGCTCTTGCAAGAGACTTTGACGTTCTTATTGAAGGTCAGGGAATCGCTGAGAGAGGAAGCTTTATCGTAAATCCGGAAGGTAAAATCGTAGTGTACGAGGTTAGTGCTGGTAACGTTGGCAGAAATGCAGAGGAGCTATTTAGAAAGCTTCAGGCTAGCCAGTTCGTAGCTGAACACGGCGATCAGGTTTGCCCTGCAAGATGGGCTCCAGGAGCTGCAACTCTAAAGCCAGGAATTGATCTAGTAGGTGCGATATAGATATCTAGAATTAGATAGGCTTTATAGATTCATACTTGTCATATGGCATGAGTCTGTGAGTCTATATCAATAAATGGGTTATAGGACAAAACGTGTTGGTCGCTAGTCCCAATAATTCTGAAATTCAGAT
>ERZ773099.2190-NODE-2190-length-13701-cov-7.481020_pt1 | contig 13701 bp, 9 predicted proteins | sample MGYA00511120_ERZ773099 | MGnify/ENA primary metagenome ERZ773099 (study PRJEB29015, sample SAMEA2738012) | human oral metagenome | biome: human oral; feature: human-associated habitat; material: dental | place: China | collected 2104 ... | reverse complement strand
CGTGTGAACTTGCGTTCACACGGCCCCACCCCGTTACGCGGTGAGTGCGTATCTCTCAACCGGAAAACTTAAACGTATGTCGAGTTGAGACCGAGGTGAGCGTGTGGGCCAGCGGGTTAACCGCTGTATCTCCGGTTCTGGTAATAAGCCTACGAGCAGCTCGCCCGTCCATCCCTCCACCTACGGGTGGATCTTCGCGCGACACAGTGTCGCGCGCGAAGAAGCCCGTCATTTCAAGGCAATCCGTCGAGGTGGGAAAGCTTCAAGAACTGCGCCTGGGGCGGTGCGGGGGACGCGGGGCCGAGGCTTGACGCGCGAGCGGCAAAACGAGGGCCGCCTCATACCCGGGCGAGGAGTACGAGGGTTTCCGTGTGGCCGGTGTGAGGAAACATGTCGAAAACCCGAGCGCGGACGGGCGCGAAACTCGGCATGCTGGCGACGTCGGCCGCCAGGCTCGCGGGATTGCAGCTCGAATAGAGAACGAATCGAATCCGCGAGGCGTCGATCCATGAAGCGAGGTCGCCGATTCCGCGACGCGGAGGGTTGACTGCGACGATGTCGGCGCCGCCCAGCTCGCGCGCGGCAGACAGGGCATCCCCGACGATGAAGTCGGCGTCGATTCCTGCGGCCGAGGCCGACGCCCTCGCGCTCTCGACGGCCTGGGCGGAAAGCTCCACCCCGGTCACGCGGCGGCCCGGCCCCGCGCAATGCAAGGCGAAGCCGCCGACCCCGCAGTAGAGGTCCCACAGCTCGATCGGCCGCCCGCCGGCCGCGCCTTTCGCCTTCGAGTCTGCCGGCCCTGCGCCGCCTCCCGTGTTCGCCGATGTTGCGTCTTTCGCCTTCGTCTCCGCGCCTTTCGCCTTTGAATCGGCCGATCCCGCGCTTGCGGCGTCGCACAGGAGGCCGATCCACTCCCGCGCCTGACGATAGAGGCCGACGGCCACGCGCGTATTCGTCTGAAAGAAGGACTGGGGGCGAAGGCGAAGAGCGACGTCGCCCAGGTCCATGCGCAAAGACTGCTCGGGGCCGAGGAGGATTTCCTCCTCTCCTTCTAGCACCGCCTTCCTCTCGGGCAGGAGGTTGGCCGAGACGACGGCGATGTGGGGGAGCCGCTGACGCAGCCAGCCCATGTGCTTTCGGATGCGGACGAGGGATTCGGTGGAGCGCAGAATGAAGCGGACCATGAGCTCGCCGTCGGGCGAGCCCGTGAGGATAACGCTCTTGAGCTCGCCGCGGCCGGTTGGAACGTCGAAGGGCGTCAGCCCGGCCAAGCCGATGAATTCCCGCAAAGGCTCGATGCCGGAGGCGACCGCCGGCTCGTACAGGGGGCAGCCGGCGATGTCGATGCCGCGCCTGTCCGACCCGAGAATTCCAAGGGTCGGGGCCGAAACCGTGCCGCCGACGGCAAGCTTGGCCTTGTTGCGAAAGCCCTCCTCGGCGGAGGCGAAGGGAGGGTCCCATTCGATTTCGGGGGCCGCGGCGCCTTTCGCGCGGGCGGACCGCTCCAGGAGTTCGCGAACGGCCGCGTCCTTCGCGGCAAGCTGTTCGGCGTAGGCGACGTTCGCCCGGGTGCACGAATGGCACAGGTCGGACTCCAGGTAACGGCAGCGCATGGGCAAAGGGTATCTCGCCGAAGCTGTAGTGTTGGCCTAGGCAGAGCCTGGGAGGGAACTATGGGCGGTCTCGTGCGTCTTCTGCGTTCACGAAAAACCTTGCGCCGTACTACGCGACCGTCGGAGTGTCGTCGGTCGCGGTGGCTCTGGCGGGCATTGCGGGCCCCTTCGTCATCGGCAGCGCCGCGGACACGATCGTCCACGCCGTCCGATCAGGGCAGGAGGCCGCGGCCTGGAAAGTCGTGCGGCTCGCCGCCGCCTTCTTCGCCGTCGACCTGCTCTCGACCGCCGCGGTCCTCGCGATCTCCGCGATCTACTCTCCCTGGCTAGCCGTCCTCCTGTTCCTCGTCTTCCCCGTGTGCCTGACGATGCTCACGTCCAAGGGCTGGCAGGTCTACGAAACGCAGAAGAACGAGAAGACCGGCCGGGCCAGCGGGCGCTACATGGAAGTGATCGGCCGGATCAAGGCGGTCAAGTCCTTCGTTCAGGAACTGCGCGAGTTGACGGGCTTCGCCTCGCTTTTCGGCGAGACCGTGCTTTTCGGCGAGACCGTGACCTTGACGGAACGGCAGTCGCGCCGCTGGCACACGATGGACTTCATCCGCCGCAGCCTCATGGGCCTCATGTTCTTCGCCGTTTACGCGATCATCTTCGTCAACACCGCGCGCGGCTCATTCTCGGTGGGAGACATGGCGGTGCTCGTCCAGCTCGTCGCGATGGCCCGCCAGCCGATTGCGAACCTGAGCTGGATCGTGGACACGTCTCAGCGCGCCGTCGCCGGCTCCCGGGACTTTTTCGCCGTCATGGAGAAGATGAACGACGCCTGGCCTGCCGTCGAAGGCGAGATCGCCGAGGCCGAGAAAGCCGGCGTTCTAGCCAAGCCTGTGCGGGAGTACGCGGCAGACGCCGAGGCAGGCGGCGCCGGCCCTGCATCGAAGGCCGCGGTCAGCTTCGAGCATGTTTATTTCGGCTACGGGGGCGGCGACGACGTCGTGCGGGACGTGTCATTCGACGTGCATGTGGGCGAGCGCCTCGCCTTCGTCGGCGAATCGGGCGGCGGCAAATCGACGCTCGCCTCCCTCCTTCTGGGGCTGTACGAGCCTCGGTCGGGAAGGATCAGCGTGTTCGGGCGTCCGACGTCGGCCTTCCCGGCGGCGCAGCTGCGCCGGAAAATCGGCGTCGTTTTCCAGGACGCCTCGCTCTTTTCGGGAACGGTCGAGGAGAACGTCGCCTACGGCAGAAGCGAGGCGAGCCGCCAAGACGCGGTGGACGCGGCGGAGCGGGCCAACGCCGGCTCGTTCGTCCGCAGGCTTCCCGACGGCTGCCAGACGGTGACCTGCGAGCGCGGCCTCAAGCTCTCCGGAGGCCAGCGCCAGAGGATCGCCGTGGCCCGTGCGATCCTCAAGGACGCGGACATCTTGGTTCTCGACGAGGCGACGAGCGCGCTCGACACGCGTTCCGAACGCATGGTCCAGGCGGGGTTGGAATCGCTCACGGAGGGCCGGCGAGCATCGTCATCGCCCGTCGCCTCTCGACGATTGCGGAGGAAGACGCGATCGTCACGCTTAAAGGCGGGAGGGTCGACGAGGTCGGCGCTCCCCGGGAGCTTGCGCGCACGGGCGGCATTTACGCGACGCTGCTCGCCCCTCCAGTCCGAGGGACGAAGAACGCGCGGCGGCGTTTGCGCAAACACGGTTTCGAGCGGTGAGGCCCGCTCGCGCGCCGACGCGGGGCCGGTTTGCGGAAATGCCCGCGACGACGCGGCTTTCCCGCCACGTCGGGAGTAGTCTTGTAACAATCTGGTCGCAACCTGGTCGCAATCTGGCCACGCCGCCTCGCGGGGCGCGGAGAGAAGGGAACAATAGATGGACGTCGCAATGAAGGGACATGCGGCGGCGCGCGCGGCTGGCGCGCTCGCGCTCGCTTGGGCGCTGGGGCTGGCGGGAACGTCGTCCGCCGAAGGGGCGACGGCCCCGGCAAACGGCGCAATAGCCATATCTGAAATTCAAGGGACCGGCCAGGCGAGCCCGCTCGCGGGGCAGACGGCGACGACCCGCGGCGTGGTGACCGCCGTGTATCCGACCGGGGGCTTCGACGGCGCTTACATTCAAACCCCCGGGAGCGGGGGAGCGGGCCGCCGCAGCGCCTCCGACGGCCTGTTCGTCCATTCGCGCCGGCTCGCTTCCTCGGTGAAGATCGGCGAGTACGTGGAGGTCAGGGGCAAGGTGACCGAGTTCCACGGCCTCACCGAGATCAACGCGTCCAGCTTCTCCAAGCTGGACGAGAAGGCGGCCCCGCCGGTCCCCGTTCCTTTGACGGCGGTTCCCGACGACGTCGGCAAGGAGGCCCTCGAAGGCATGCTCGTGGACGTCCGCGCCCGCATGACGGTCTCAAACAACTACGAAACCAACCGCTACGGCCAGCTGGGCGTGGCCTTCGGCGAGGAGCCGCTGCGCCAGCCCTCCGACGTCTTCAACCCCACGGCCGACCGCGAGCAGATCGAGAAGCTCTCGGCGGCGAACGCGGCGCGCTCGCTCACCCTCGACGACGGCCTTTCCTGGGCCTACACTGGGGCGAGGAACGCGCATCCGGAAGTCCCCCTGCCGTATCTGTCACAGCGGAGCCCCGCGCGCGTCGGATCCGCGATCTCGCTGAAAAGGCCCGCCGTCCTCGATTTTCGCAAGCAATGGAACCTTCAGCCCGTCTCCCCGGTGACGAGCGAGGAGGCGGGCGACAGGTCCTCCGAGTACGTCGAGGTGGAAAACACGCGCAAGGCCGCGCCCGAGAACGTGGGAGGCGACGTCACCGTCTCCTCGTTCAACGTCCTCAACTATTTCACCGACCTAGGCGAATCGGAGGCCGGGTGCAAGTCCTACGACGACCGCGAGGGCAACCCCGTCACCGCCAATCGATGCGACGTGCGGGGGGCTTACAGCAAGGCGGCGTTCGAAAGGCAGCAGCAGAAAATCGTCTCGGCCATAGCGGGCCTCGACGCCACCGTCGTCTCGCTTGAGGAGATCGAGACCTCCTCTAAGTTCGGCCACGATCGCGACGCCTCGCTCGCCGCCCTGGTCAAGGCGCTGAACGAGCGCGCGGGCCACGAGCGGTGGGCGTATGTTCCTTCGCCGTCCACGGTTCCCGCCTCCGAGGACGTCATACGCCTCGCCTTCGTCTACCAGAAAGGCAAAGTCGAGCCGGTGGGCGAGTCCCGCATTCTGACGGGGAACAAGGACTTCACCGGGTATGCCCGCGAACCGCTGGCCCAAGAGTGGCGCGCGCTCGACGCCGCCGGCGCGCCTCGCGGCGAAGCCTTCGCCGTTGTGGCGAACCACTTCAAGTCGAAAGGGTCCCTCGCGAGCGCCTACCCGAATGACACCGACCCCTATCAGGGCAACAACAACCGCCTGCGCACAGCCCAGGCGAAGGCGCTGGCGCAGTGGGCGAAGCAGCAGTACGCCAACCGCCCGGTGTTTCTGGTGGGCGATTTCAACTCGTATTCTGCGGAGGACCCGATTCTCGCGCTGCGCGACGCGGGCTATTCGGAGGTCCGCGATTCGGTTGGGCGCACAGACCATTCGTACCAGTTCGGCGGCGCCGTCGGCTCCCTCGACCACGTTTTGGCGAACGACGCCGCCCGCCGCATGGTGACAGGCGCGGACGTGTGGAGCGTCAACGCGATGGAGTCCCCGGCCTTCGAGTATTCGCGGAGCAACTACAACGTCAAGCAGCTGTGGGACGGCGGGCCCTTCCGCTCCTCCGACCACGACCCGGTCAAAGTCGGAGTCAACGTCGGGAAGGCGCCTCAGCCTCCCAGTCCGCGCCCTTCTGATCCGGACGGCGCCAAACCGATCGCCGACCCCTGCATCGAGTCTGGGACGTGCACGGCCTACTTTGTCGACGATCTGGCCACGCACCGGGCGAAGCTGGGCATGACCCTCGCCCAGCCGGGCGAGACGATCGCCGGTGACTGGAACGGCGACGGGATCGCGACCCTGGCCGTGCGCAACGGCGCGGCCTTCACTCTCTACGGCGTCAATCGCAGCGGGGGCGCAACCTCCGCGGTCACCTTCGAGGGGGCGGACTCCGGCGAGATTCTCGTCGGCGACGTCGACGGCGACGGAAAGGACGACCTCGTTCTCCACAAGGGGCACTTGTTCGCGGCCAAGACGGATCTGACCCGCTCGGGGCCGGCGAACGTCTCGTTTGCTTACGGAAGAGAGGGCGACGCCGGGCTCGTGGGCGATTGGGACGGCGATGGCAAGGCCACTCCCGGCGTGCGGCGCGGCAACGGCGTCTACCTGAGGAATGCGCTCGGCGGCGGCGAGGCCGACGTCGTCTACCGCTACGGCCGCGCGGGCGACGTTCCCCTCGTCGGCGATTGGGACGGCGACGGCCGCGACACGGTGTCGGTCAGGCGCGGGCACATCCTCTTCGCAACGAATGCGACGAAGGGAGGGTCCGCTGAGACGGCGTTCTCGTTCGGCCGCGCAAGCGATTCGATCGTCGCGGGTGATTGGAACGGGGACCGCCGCGACGGCGTCGCCGCCGTCCGCAGGTGACGGTCGCCTCAATTGGAGGGCCACGGTCGCGTCGATCGGCGAGTGACGCATGCGGGAGGCGGGATCGTGAAGTCGGCAGCGGCCCGCCTCGGCGCCTTACGCTGGCGCCTGTATGGGCTTGGCCGTGTGCGCCGGCTCTGCGGGCGGCGTCGGCCCGCCGGTTTGCGCCGGCTCTGTGGCGGTGAGTCTCTCGAACGTCTCCGGCGTCGGGCCGTTCTCCAAGGTCGCGGGATCGATGCGCCAGGCGGGGCGCCGAAGGTCTGAGACGCGCACAAGGCCGGCGAACTCCGCGGCGGTGCGCGGATGGCCCATGCCGAGGCTCGCCCCCAGCAGTTCGACGACGTCGGCCGGCGCCCACCCGAGTTCTTTCAACGCCCCCATCGTCACGGCGCCGTCGCGCTTGGCGAGCCTCGCGCCCTCGGCGTTCTCAACCAGCGGCACGTGGGCGTATTCGGGCAGGGGCAAGCCGAGGAGCTCGCACAGATGCGCCTGGCGCGGAGTCGACGGCAGCAGGTCGTCGCCGCGAACAACCTGCGTCACGCCCGTTGCGGCGTCGTCGATCACCGAGGTGAAGTTATAGCTGAAAACGCCGTCGCCGCGCAGAACGACCAGATCGTCGGCCGTCCCCGTGTAGGGGCCGAGCACCGCGTCGACGACGGCGACGCCGCTTGCCCGGGCGGTCAGCCGAAGGGCGGGGCCACGATTGGTCAGCGCCGCGCGTCGCTCGCTCCTCTCGCGCTCGCTCAGGCCGCGACACGTGCCCGGATACGCGCCGGGAGGGCCGTGCGGCGCCGACGGCGCCTCGGCCAAGTCGCGTCGCGTGCAATAGCACTCGTATAGCATGCCCCGCGACGAAAGATCGTCGACGACGTCGCGATAGTGCTGCAATCTCGCGGATTGGAAGAGGACGGGGCCGTCCCATTCCACTCCGACGGCCTCGAGGTCCGCCAGCTGGCGTGAAACGAACTCGGGCCGTGAGCGGGCGTCAAGATCCTCCATCCGCATGAGGAAGCCTCTCCCGCTTTGCTTGGCCAGGCTCCACGCGAGCAGTGCCGTGCGGAGGTTGCCGAGGTGGAGGTCTCCCGTGGGCGAGGGGGCAAAACGGCCGCAGCCGGCCGATTCGCGCCGCGCCTCGACGCCCGTCATCGCCGCTGCGTCACTCGTTGCCGATCTGGCGGTCGATGGCGTCGCGCACCTTCGAGACCTTCTCGGCCTTATCCTCCCCAAGCTTCTTCGACGCGAAGTCCTCAACCTTGTCGAGAACGGCGTCCGACTTCTCTTCAATGCCCTCGCTGTGGAGAGCGTCCTTGGCCTTGTCGAAAATGCCCATTGTGTACTCCGTTCGTCTTATGCGGGCGTTTGGCCGTCTTATGCAGGCGTTTGGCCCGCTGTGAGGCAGTCCAATCTTAACGTATCGACGCTGATGCAGGGCTTAGCCGGCGTCGAGGCACTGTGCGAAGGCCCTTGCGGAAAGGCACGGCCGACGCCCGCACATGCGGATCTCTCACGGAAGGCCCGACTGCGTCTTGCAGGCGCGGCAATGCCGAGCTTTCCGCTTATACTCGCCGAAAAGCATTGATGCAAGAGCTTGGGGAGAGAGCGTGTGCGCGGAATGCGAGACTTCTATGCGGTAGACGGGGTTTTACCAGCGCCTCGGGAAGAAAAATGCCGATTTTGCGCGAATTTTTCATCTGCCAAGAAACGAAAATGCGGACGGGGAGAGAAACGGGGAGAAGTTACCTCCGAAATCTCTGGAAATACAGGTTTATCTGGAGTAGTATGGTATGAGTCTCGTCCGGATTCTGTTGTCGTTCATGTTTTTGTTTGTGGTGCAGGAAGGGATGTGCGGTTGGCGCCCCGCATACGCATGTGCGGGGGCGTGTGCTCGAAGCAGGTCGAACTGCGGCGCTGTGTTGTCGGCGCTCGTCGAGGCGCGGAAGGGAAATGCGTGGCGATGCACGACTTGGAATGCGGACGTGACTGGGATGCCGATTGAAATGGAAATTGAAAGAAGGGAGAAACAATGACCATGTTCAAACTCGACGAGAGCATCTTCTCGCAGAGGATCAACGATCTGAAAAGCACGTCCGACGATTTCGCGAAGGCCAAGGTCGCCTTCGGGAATCTGGACATTTCGGAGATGTGGACGGCTCTGAGCGAGGTCAACAAGTTCTCCGTCCCGCTTGGGGCGACCATGAAAGTGATCGACGGCGAACTGACGAACATATCCCAGCAGTACACGGAAGTGATCGCCAACCTCCGTATAGCGCTGGAAAAGTCCCTGGGGGCGGATGACACCCACCAGGGAAAGTACGTGCACCTTCTCGACACGTTGGCGCAGGCTTCGGCCAACTTCGCTTACAAGACTCCCGAGTTTCTGTCGCGGCTCAAGGAAGCTGTGCACCTCGGGCAGTCCCTCGTGGGCGGAGAAGGCTCGGGCGACGCCCAAGGCTCGGGGAGCTCGCAGAACTCCGCGAGCGGGCAGGGATCGACGTCGGCGGGAAGTTCGACGTCGGGAGGGAACTCAATGCCCGCCGGGTTTTCTATGTCGGGGGAGTTCACGACGTCCGGCGGCGGGTTTTCCATGTCTGGCGAGGTCTCCTTGTCTGGCGAGGTCTCCTTGTCTGGCGAAGGCTCATTGAGCGCGGACGGAGGCGCAACGCTCAGCTCCGACGGAGCAACGCAGGAATCCGGCGACGCCGGCCGAAAGAAAGGGTGATGTCAGATGACCACGCCACACGTTGAAAAGCTCGGATTGATCGGGCCGTGGGCCCCCGCTGTGCACGACACCGTCTCCGACGGTTTGGACCGAGTTGCGCAGCACCTTGAAACGGTCGCCATGCGGACGCGTTCGATCGCGGGCGAGCTCGGTTTCGAGGGGCAGATGGCCGACACCACGCGGGAGAATCTCGACAAGCTTCAAGCCAGGGTCGTCGAGCATTCGGACGGCATCAAGCAGGTTGCCACGGCGCGCCGCCAGGTGGTCGAGGTCGGGCGTCAAGCGCAGTTTCAGTACGGCGAGATCAGGAGGAGCGTAGACGCCGCAAACGCCGCCCGCGACAGCGCGGTGGCGTTGGCCCCTGCCGCCGGCCCCGTCGCGGCGCCCATGATCGTGGCGCACGCCAATGCGGTGCACCAGGCCGCCATGGGCGTTCTTGACGTTCAGGCCCTCGCCGTGCTCAAGGGGTTGGACGTGAACACGTTCGACGCCATGGGAAAGCTGCCTCCGTTCGCCCAGCTCGAAGGCCTCAAGCAGGAAGTCGAGTCGAAGCTGAAGGTCAAGCTGCCCTCGGTGCAGGAGGTGCAGGACGCTTTCCAAAAGTTTGATCAGGCGGTCAAGCTGTTCGATCAGGTGAAGTCCTTCTTCATGCCCCCCGCGAGTTCCGAGCCCGCGCCCGCCGCGCCCACGAGGTCCGCAACCGAGTGGCACGCCGGGCCGCGCGTGGACGGCAGCGGGCTCTCCCTGCAGTCCTCGCACTACTCAATGCCCAGCGTGCAGGCCGGGCATGCCGTTTCTCAGCCTTCGATGCTGCATTCGCCCGCCGTGTTCAACCCGATGGCCACTGCTGCTGCCGCCGCTACGGGCGGAGCCGCCGCCGCGAGTTACAAGCTCTACCAGGCGGCGAAGGCGGCTCAGGTCGCCTCCGCTCCGCAGTCGGCTTCGTCGGCTTTGCGCTCCGGCGCGACGATGCGGGTCCAGTCCCCTGGAAACGGATCGGGAATCTTGAGGGGAGCGACGACGGCGGCGCGCGCGGAAGCCTCTCCGACGGCGTCCCGCGGGCTCGGCGGCGCCACCGGCGCGGCTCGGCCGGTCAGCGGCTCGTCTTCCTCACAGACGTCTGGGATCATGAAGGGGGGTGCCACCACCGCTCCGCGTGCGAAGACCTCCAAACGGAAGCGCAGAGATGGAATCAAGCGGGTGGCGGCCACCGTCGGAGGGAAGATAATGATCATTGACGTGGCTTCGATGATTGGAGCCGCTCCCCCTCCAGAATCTTCGGGCATTCTGCGTCGAGTTATGGGATACCGCGAGAACGACAGTGCGCAAGGAACGCAAAGCAGTGGGATTGAAGGCCTTCTTCCCTTCGAGAAAGAATCCACTGCCTATGGCGTCGGCCGGGCGACTGCCTTCTTGGAGTCACGCAAGGAGGACTCGAAAGAGCAAGGAAGCAGTCAGCTCAGCTTGTTTGGACACCGGGTCGCTCGAGGCGCTTCACGCACTGATGAAGACGCTTGCTGAAGGGGCTTGCCCAAATGGGAGACATTGAGATGCAACGGGGGTGTAGTAGATTCCTTGGGAATAGATGTGAATGAAGGATGCTGGCGGATAAAGCCAAGAAAGTGAGACGTTATAAGTCAAAGCGGCGGTGGAACGGACTTCTCCGTTCCACCGTCGCTTTTTATGCCCGACCCTGTTTGCACTTCGCTTTTGTGCCTTGTGCTAGCTTTGTTTTGCCTTTCAGACCGCCCAACCGTGTTTTGTACTTGCGTTGTAGAGGCTGGGGGATTCTAAGCCGTGAGTTTAGCAGTTGTTAATCACCTTGGGCTTACTGGGGCGGCCCTCATCCTTGCGTCGTTTCATCTCTTCACCAAGTTCCTGTCTAGAGGGGTCTTGAGTCGGGGTATGAGGATCATGGTCGTCACGGTCCGCAAAATAGGGATCCCTGTGCATGTCTTTTTCCGTTTGCCTCTTATCGTCCCAAGGATCAACGCCGCTACCTGCTTTTATAGCCGATGCATTATCTTCGAGGGCGGCACGAGAGCTTTCATCTTGTTCTTTGAAATCGTTCAGGGCGAGTTTGAGGTTTATAACGCCTTCTTCTATCTGCCATTTCAAATCGAGAAGCAACTCGTGAAGCATTTGTCCAAACGAGTCGTACTCCGAGCTTGGTCCGTTTTCGCCTAAGCCTATAAAGCCGTCGCGATGAACTCGCATCGGAATCTTTCCTATGCCTGCAGCCGCCTCCTCCAGCAGGTCGGCAACGCTGAGAAGTTGGGTCGATACTTTATTAACATTATCATCGTCCATCTGCAGTTCATTTGCCCCGCTGACAATCGGGGACGGAACCAGATGAAGTGAAGCTCTCTCAAAATCTGCTTTCTTGTCATCACGAGCCCTTGTGTGATTCTCCTTTAAAGTTGAACTCACCGCTTCTTCTCCCTTCTTCAGCTCTTCTTTCAACGCTTTAAAACTTTCCTCAAGTTCTTTCTTCATGTCCTCGTATGAAGAAACGGAAGCCTTTCGCTCCGGCGGCGCACTAGTAGTGTCCTTGACTATCGTCAACGCCAATACGCCCGTCGCTGCAGCCAATGACGTTCCTCCTCCCCATGGGAGAGCTAAAATGCTAAGGCCCCAGCTGATGACATTCAACAACATCGTGCTATCGACTGAACCTTTTGTTTTTGCTATCTTATTAAAAGTGTCGGTAGCGCTTGTAACCATCTCGATCACTTTCTCTCTAGCTTTCTTGAAAAAACCGTACTCTGCGGCGAGCGTGCAACAGTGGATGCCCGAAACGTAGCACAAGTCTTTGACAATTAAAGGCAGCTTATCTTGAAAAGTCTTACTAAAAGTGTCCATTGCTGAACCTTTTAATTCATTCATTGGCCTGCTTATCGAAAGGCGTGTCCCCATTGGGCCGTGTGGCCTGTACGTAGCCGAAGAAGTGTCGACAGAAGATGTATCTGGATCCGGTTCTGGCAGTGTCTTCGTGTCCGGAATCTTGATCTGCTCAGCGGATGAGGCAAGTTGCGCCGTCACGCTTGCGGCGTAAGCGTCACAGTCGTTGGCGATGGCCGAAGGGTCGGGTAAAGTTTTCCATGGTTTGATGATGTCGTCGATCTCCTTGCGTATGGAATCGAAACGCGCTTTGATCTTTTCACTCTGGCTTCTCGCCATAGCGTCATACGCCGGGCGATTGCCGCCGGGATCCTCCGTTATAGTCATCTCGCCTCCGCCGGAACCATTCTCATCAGGTCGAGTTACTTTGTAGAGGAGTTTGGTCGTTCCGCTCATCATGGCGGTCATCTCATAAGAGTCCTTGCCAACTGTGAACCGATTGTATGCTCCTCCTGCTATGGCTGCGTCGATTGCTGCACGTTTCAGCGCGCCGACTTTTCGTGTAAGTTCGGCTTCGAAGTTGTCGCCGTTTTCCATTATGCGTGCTCCTTAACCTAGGTGCCCCTATAGGGCTGTTTCGTGGTCCAATCATCACGATGTTGCTCAATAACTTTATGTAACTTTACCGTGATCAATCGGCTTGTGTCCGCAATGCTAACAACGCGAGGTGCGGAACTCAATTGAACGCTACTGGTCGAAGAGTGCACTCAGAAGGGTCGCATATGCGCTCATCTGGTTCTTCATGCTTGTGCGATCTTGAGTTTTTCTTGTGTTTGCGGGCAAAGTGTTTGAATCAAGTGTTCAACTAAGCACTTCAGCACATGATCAGTCACAAGGGGGGAGCTGTCTCCAGACAAGTTCGTCTGCTGTGCCAGGGGGCTCTCGCCTCTGTCGGTGGCTGACGCAAGCAGATTTCACACGAAAACTCGATAAGCTCACCGGGGCCCCTGGAGGGTGCGGTGTTTGTGGGACTTAGGGGGTATGTTGTGTAAGTCGATAGGATCGAGTCCGGTCAGCAGAAATGCTCGGATGAGTTCAAGGCGCGGGCGGAACGAAGGGCCCCGTGGCTGCGCCCGGGGCGCCGTCTCCGGCGGCTTCCATGGAAGAGGCCGGGTTCGTGGGTTGTGATCATAGCCGTGAAAGCCGCCGTGCGGGACTGGGATCCGCGATCGCAAGTGAATGATTGCGCCAGTCGACGGCCCCAGCCGGGCGGGCTGTCGACAGCGCGTTGGCTGACAAGCCTGAAGCCGCCGGCCGGCCGATGCTGTGGCCGGCTGTTCTGCCGCTCCATAGGCCTTTGACGCGCGCATGTAGACTTTTCCCGCCCGGGCGGGGCGTCGGCCGTCGGGCCTTGGCGGGGCCCATGGCGGCGCGATCGCGTGTGAGCGGGCCAGTGCGACAGGCCGCGCGAGGCAAGCCGGCCCTTCCCGCAGCCACGCTTGCAGACTCGAGCGGGAGATTCCCGGATCGGCGACAACCTGCCCGTTGGGGAAACTTGCAGACTCGACCAGCGCCACAGCATCCCGCCCAAACTGTTCGGAATGCCCCCTGACCACGACGGCCATCCTTCCAGCACGGCACAACGCCATACAAGCCAACCATCAACCAAACCTGCCAGAACCTAAACACAAACCCACAACCAAAACAACAGCAGACCTGTGGCCAGTTCCTCCCCGCGTCTTGGCAATCAAAGTGTTCCCGGGCGGCCGCCCTTTGGACGGAGAATTTTGCGCGACAAGCCCTTTGGAGCCTTGCCTTCGCGCGCTAGTTTTTCGCGTTCTTTGCGCGCGCTAACCCTTGGCGTTGTCCGCGTCGTCGTCGGCCTCGCGCGGCCTGAGCGCCGTTCTGCTGCGTCCCGCCGCCAAGATGAGCAGCACCACGGTCAGTCCCACGCCTGCGCCGGCCCAGA
>ERZ773099.2189-NODE-2189-length-13703-cov-16.120091_pt1 | contig 13703 bp, 14 predicted proteins | sample MGYA00511120_ERZ773099 | MGnify/ENA primary metagenome ERZ773099 (study PRJEB29015, sample SAMEA2738012) | human oral metagenome | biome: human oral; feature: human-associated habitat; material: dental | place: China | collected 2104 ... | reverse complement strand
CCACCGCCGCGCCCTCCACGCCGTCGTCGGTGGTGATCCTGGGGTTGGTCTCCACACTCGGCGCCGGGATCGCCGCCGCCTCCACCGCAGCCCGCGCCAGAGTCACCGGATCCACCACCGGCTCCGGAGCAGCCCGTTGGCCGTCGGGCTCCCACACCCATATTCTCTCGGCCAGCGACAGCTCCGTCAGCTGGTTCTGACCCTCCTTGGTGGATGTGTCGCACTTGGCCTGGTACCACATGCCATTGCCGTCGTCGGCGTGGGCCGCGTAGTCCATCCTCGTCGTCACCCACGGCTCCTTCCAGCCTGCGGGGGACCTGCTGCTCCTCGAATTCCTGTGCTCCTTCTGCATCTGGGTGGCGAGCTCCACGCCCGTGCCCCGGGACTCGTACCAGCACGTGGGCTGCACGTACGCCCCGCCCGACGACGACGAGGACGTCGTCGTCCCACCATCCGACCCGCCCGACGCCGACGTCGTGGTCACCTCGAACGAGAACGCCACCACCTGACCACCACCCGCCCCATCGGACTGCACACCACCACCAGGCTGATCTATATCTGCGACGGCGCCGGGCGTCGGACCCAGCACCCCGACGACCAGCACAACGGCGAGCCCGACCCGCCACACGCAACTCCTCAGCACTGGTCCACCCCCACGTCCATGTTCTCGTCGGACACCACGATCCATGAGCCCGACGACGACCTGTTCAACGTCGCCATGTACACGTACGTGTGCTGGAGGTCCCTACCGCTGGAGGTCCCGTCGGCCTTGACGAGATCTGTGTCGTGCTGGTCCACGCAAGTGAACACGACCGCGGTGTCCGAGGACGCCCCGCCCACGTCGACCGTCTGAATCGTCACCCGGTAGACGCCGCTGGCGTGAAGGCCCTGGGCGGCCCAGGCGGCGTAGTTGTCCTGGAATTTCGCGAGGGCGTCGCCGCCGGTGGTGGTCTCCACGGCGGAGTGGTCCCCGTCCATGGCCCGGTAGGCCCGCCACGTCGCCCGGTCGTGGGCGACGTAGGCCACCACGACCTCCCTCTGGGTCTGGTCCAGGTCCTCGGGAATGGACACCACGAAGTGATCCGAGTCCGGATCCGACAGCGACTCCGCCGTCACCTCCCCCGGCACCGTAGGAGCACCCGACGCCGCAGGAGACGAAGCCGAGGACGGCTGCGCGGAAGACGACGATCCCGCCGTCGCCTCACCGGGCGCGCGGGGCGGCACACTCACCGACGAGGCCGACCCGCCACCGCCCGAGCACGCCACCGCCCCGCACACCATCGCCGCCACCGCCAAAGCGCCCCACCCGGCGCGCCACCACCGCCGACCGCGCCCCCGACCCGACGAACCAGACGGCGACCCGCCGGACGGCGGCTCACCGCACGACACCGACGAACCCGGCGACCCGCCGCACGACACCGACGAGTCCGACGACACCGACGCCGTCGCGCCGGACGGCAGAAGAACAGGAAACCACGACACGGAGGAACTCCTCCCACAGGGACCATGACCCCCACCACGCTACCAGCCCCCACCAACCAGAGGAAGACCCACCGGCGAGACTCATCAGGGATGCCCGCGAAGGAAGCTCGGTGCCTCACGCGGGACTGGAGTGAGGGGCAGGCGCAACCTGGGACGGGGCGCCGTCGGCATCATCACCCCCATCGGGGCCCTGGGCCTACGGCGAGCGGCCCGTCCCGGGGGCCACCGCCACCAGCCCCGTCAACGGGCCGTGGCCCACCGCCCATCCCGACTCCGACTGAGGCCGTTGAATGCGGGAGCCGACCCCCCGAGGGGCGAGGGGTCCGGGTGTCTCCCGCGCCCGTTGTCCCGGGGTTTTGGCGGTGTTCGGCGGGTGGGGTCAGGGTGTGGGGGAGGGGTGCATGGTGTTCACGGAGGGGCTGGAGGCTGCTACTGGGGGGACGTTGGCGATGACGGCGGCGACGGTGCGCAGGGCCCGCTGCTGGTCGGCGTCGGGTTTGGCGCCGTTCGCCCTTCTCAGGTTCACGTATAGGGAGTGGCCGTCGGGGTAGAGCCAGAAGACGTAGGCGGCGTTGTTGACGGCCCAGGCCCATCCCCGTCCGTCCTGGCCGTCGATGTCCACGGGTTCGGCGTTGGGGAAGATCTCGGGCACCCGGTCGAACTCGACCGATCCGATCTTGGGTCCGAACTCTGTCTGGTGGGGGATGGTGTCGTCGGGTTCGTAGTGGATCTCCAGCATCGCCCAGGTCGTGTAGTCGGACTGGAGCATGCACACGTAGTAGTAGCCGGGGTGGTCGTAGCCGCCCCCGGATATTGGGTGATGGTAGTAGGCGTAGGTGTAGGAGTCGAAGCCGAGGGTGTTGGACAGCAGGTTTGTGGGCAGGACATCGCACAGCACTCCGTCGAGTGGGGTGGGCGCCTCCGCCGCGGGCGCGGTGGGGCCCGCCCCGCCCCCGCCCCCGCAGGCCGACGGGCCCGCGACCAGCACGGCGCACACCACGACGGCGGACAGGCAGTTCGGGTGCGGGGCCGGGTTCATGGGGTCTGGGTGGGAGTGGGGGTGTTCTCGGGCGGAGCGGAGCCGAGGGGGACTCCCAGGCCGGGGATGGGCTGACCGTTGCAGGCCCAGGGGGTCAGGGAGATGGCCAGATTGGCCGCGTTGGCCTTCACGTCGCCGTTGATGTGTGCGCGTCCGGACAGTGAGACCAGTATGAAGAAGTCTCCGCAGGTGATCAGGGCGCCGGTCCCGGGTCCCGGTTCGCTCACCGTCCCGGTGGCGCCCTCGACTCCCGGCACGTCGAAGGTCTCGGAGAAGCGGCCCTGAGGTATCCGCACGAACTTCCAGGGCTGGCGGCCGGGGACGTTGCGGCCGAAGCGGGCGAAGAACACTCGCGAGAGGTCCCCGCTGGCATGGACCAGCCCCTCGCACTCCAGGCTCTTGACGGTGCCGTCCTTGTCGCTCCTCCACATGGTCGGGGACAGGGAGACTTCGCCGAGCACCGCCTCCACCGAGCTGTCAGGCACGCCGGGGCAGGTGAAGGCGGTGGTGGCCGGATCCACGGAGGCGGGAGCGGCGGCAATGGGGGTGAGAGCGGGGTCGACGCCCCGGACCGCGCAGCCAGCCGCCACCAGATCCACGACGACCGCGACCACGCGAACCACCCTCGCGCGGGGCAGTTGACGACCTCGACATGCGACTCGGCCACAAGAAGGCGAACGGGACTGCGCGGTCCTGCCTTTCCTTGCCGAAGGTCTCTCATCCCGGGCCGTCCGTTGCCCGCCCGTCGGTCGTGGGGGTCTTTGACGGGGATCTTGTTCCGCCGGCGGGTGTGCGGGGTGGCGGGGTCGACGCCCCGGTGGCGGGCGGGGACGAGGGGGGCTGCGAAGGTCCGCCGGTGACCGTGGCGGTAGCGGTGGGCAGGGGTGTCTGCGGGTCCGGTTCGTCAGTGGCGGTGGGCGAAGGTGTGCGCATGGTCAGTGGCGGGGCGAAGCCGGTGGCATCGAGCAGTTGGAGGGCGCGGCGCTTGAGCAGGCGGGTTAGTTCGTCGAAGTAGCCTATGAGCGTTCTGCGGGCCTGATTGTCGTCGGGGATGTTCGTTGAGAGGGAGAGGATGACAGCGGAGTCCCCCTCGAACCAGCCCGCGCACACCCTGCGGCCCTGGAGCCAGGAGACGACGGTGGCGTCGATGCCGGGAACGGGCTCGCTCACCCCGCCGCGGCGGGCCGTGACGGTCTCGAGCAGGGACACGTCCAGGTCCTTGTAGCGGGACAGGCCCTTCTCCGCGTTCGGGGACGCCTCCACCGACAGGCGCATCGGGCCGCCGCTGACGGAGCAGATCCAGAAATCTCCATCGGGCTTCGGAGACCCGCTCTCGGAGTCGGATGCGGATACGGACTCGGCCTCGCCCACGAGGGGCCTCACGTCCTGCCGGGTCAGGACCAGGCACATGGGCTCGGACGGCCCCGTGTCCCGGTGCAGGTAGAACCACGAACCCGCCCCGGCGACCGCCAGCACCAGCGCACACACCAGCACCGTGACGAGAACACGGCGTTTGATCCTCATCATTCAACCCCTATCACTGGCCGGCGCGTTGCCGCCCCGATTCGACTCCGTCGTCGAAGTCGTTTTCTATGTCGACCGCATGTATGTCGGTGTCCTCGAGCCAACTGTTGAACTGCTGCTGATAGTCCTGCGATTTTCGTATCATATCGAAATCAATGTGATGATTGTCGTCCATCCAGTCGTATGTGTAGGGGACCTTCTTGTCATTGATGTAGGCCTCATCGGGGAGCCTGCCGTCGTTCGACGCCTGCGCCATCATCCCCTGGAAGATCAGTTCTCGGGAGAACTCGGACATCGTGGCGGCGGTTGTCACCTGATTCAAGTTCGGCGGCGTTCTCACCAGGTTGAGGATATACGGTGTCGCGATGGTAATTGCGACACCTATCACTTGTACTTCGGGAACGGGTACGACCGTGAGCCCGGAGCCCAGGCCGCCCAGTGCTGCTGTCCATACGTCCTGCTTGGTATCTTCAGCCTCTGCGTCGTCATTCACGTCCTTGATCCTGGCATTTATGGCCGACTGCTCCACGAATCCAATCAGGGCCCCATCGTCCTGTGCGCCGCGAGCGATCAGGTTATCCATGTCGTCGTTCGAGCCCAGCTCGGTGTCCGGATACTCTTCCAGGATCGTTTGGAGGCGCTGATTGGAGTATCGTCCGATGGCATCGCTCAGAATGGTCAACGCGATGTCGTCGGTTCCAACGGTCCGCGTCAGCAACATGATTTCTGTAGAGCGATCGCTGGGAGTGGTCGCGGGCTCCTTCTCCCTCCAGGGATTCTGAGCATTCCCAGCCCTATCCCTGGAGTTCGTCGCCACATCCTCGACATCGACCAGGGAGTTTCCCAGGAGGACCGCAAGGTAGCTCTTGGCCTTCGGGGTGAAGGACGACTCCTCGATGTAGGCGAAGTAGCCCATGGCCTCGCCGGTGATCCACGCGGCCTTTTCGTCGTTGGTGGATAGTGGCGCGCATACCCGCATAGCCGAGGCTCCGGAGGTTGCGGCGGTCAGGGCCTCCAGGCGGATCGAATTCGTTGCGCCCCAGTTGGTCAGCAGATTCCACCGGTCGGTACTGGCCTGCCCTGGCACCCAGTGGCCGTTAGCATCGAGCTGTCCGTCCGGCACCAGATAGGTCAACGCCGCTTCGGGGTTGTTGCCCATGGCAGTCAGAATTCCGCACATGGAAGCTTATTCAGAGGGTGGTTTTGAAGACGTAGAGTGAGAGTGCGGCGGTGATGGTCTGTTCGGATGTGTGCAGGGGGCGGCGGTAATCGGTGCGAGTGGATTCTCCAGGCCTTGATGGGGGCGATGGCGCGCTCGACCACTTGGCGGATCCTGCTGATGCTCCGGTTGGCCTCCTGGGCGGCCTCGCTCAGTTCGCCGTTGGGGGGCTTCTTGTGCGGAGTGATCATCTCCTTGCCGACGTAGCCCTTGTCGGCGATCCATCCGGCGGGGTCCAGCCCCAGGGAGTCCCTCAGCCCCATGCTCGGCGGATACCCCTCGACGCCCTCCGTGCGCAGACGGATGAGCAGATTGGCGAACTCGGCGGCGGGCAGCCCCGTGGCATAATCCATGACGATGATCCGTTTCTCATGAGGTCGTCGACGATACTCACCAGTTATTATACCTCATGGAGGCGGATTATCATAATATCATTTCCCGGAAATGCACGCAGACACCCACTGAATAGGCTTCTTTGAATAATCTCACGGGAAGCAATATTGAGCCTTATCCCACCAGAACAGGCGGTTCAATGCCCGGATCGGCGCGGCGTGGGGGATGGGCGGGCGCGGGATAGTGCTGGTGGGGCTCCTGGGGACTCCTGGGACAGCCCGGGGCGGGGACGTGTCCGAATCTATTGCAAAGGCGCCCCGGCGAGCGAACGGGACCCGCGGGCCGTGGTGCCGATCTTCCCGGACGACCCCTGACGCCGAGACGTGCACTTCACCCTCGAGCGTGCAGTTCCAGCCGTCGTTCTCGAGTGCAAAATACACCTCTCGACGAAGAGGCGGGCCGACCACGGCCGCCGTGAACCGCGGTGACGACCGCCCTGGAGCATCCCCGGTGATCCGACGAGAAGGACTCACCGTCTACTATGCCTCTTCACCCTCTGCTACGCCCCCTTTTCTCGTACAGTGGAGGGTAAAAGAGCGTAGCAGATGGAAAAGAGCGCAGCAGACGTGGCCGGGCCGGCGGGCGGGGCGCTGGCGCACGCGTGAAATTAGTAGGGGATGCGAGGAAGGTTGTTCTGGGTGTCGGGGGACGGGGGACGAATACCGGCCTCCGCCGACGTCACGACGGCGAACCGGCACACCCGGCCGCCGCGCCGAGTGGCCCCTCCCGCCGATGGACGGGAGAGGAGCCGGAGACCCGGTCTCAGCGCTTCATCTGCCGGCCGAGGTCGCGATCGGCCTCCTCCGACGTCGAGGCGATCTTCTCCAGGTTCCTCGAGAGCGCGTCCAGCGAGTCGATGGTTCGCGCGCCCGAGGCGGTGAACTCGCGGTAGGAGGCCTGGAAGGTGTCCGAGGCCGAGTCGATGACGAAGCCCGAGGAGACGAGGTTGTCGACCTGCTGGCGGGCCGCGGTCAGCGACTGGTTAATCGTGTCGCGGGTGGCGCGCAGCTGACGCGCCCGGCTGCGCATATCCTCGTAGGAGGCGGAGATATTGGCCATAATGTGCTCCTTCCATGTGGCCCGGCCCCGGGTGGCCCGAACCCGGCCCGGTGCTGTGATGCCGTCTGCGGGCGGTGTTCCCGTGAGCGGCCTCTCGCCCGAGCAGGTCCAGGGCTGCGAGGCCGAGGTCGACCGCACACCCGCGCACGGCGACCGGAATCCGACCGGGGCTCATCCGAGGTACGGGACTCATGAGGGATCCTTCACACGGGGGGCGGGCCGGGTCGGGCGCAGCACCGCGCTCCCGTCGATGACGAAACGGTGGCGCGGCAGGGTGTCCTCTGAGGCGCGGTGCTGGAGCGGCAGGGTCTCGTCGTCGACGTCGACACTCTCCCAGGTGGGGTGCACGTCAATGATATCGACAATGAGCACCGTCACATTATCCGTTCCACCGGCGGCCAGGGCCCGGTCGACCAGCTCCCGGGCGACCTGCCGGGGAGGGCGGGCGGAGTGCACGACGGCCTCTATGACCGGCTCGGACACGAGGGCGCTCAGCCCGTCCGAGCAGATGACGAAGCGGTCCCCCGCGTGGGCGGGCAGGAGGAAGCGGTCCACGGGCACGACCGGGCCCGCGCCCGCGCCCAGCGCCCGGGTGATGACATTGCGCCGCGCGCTCGTGCGGGCCTGGCTCAGGGTGAGGCGGCCGGCGTCGATGAGCTCCTGGACCTCGGAATGATCGCGGGTGACCAGCGAGAAGGTGTCCTGGGCGAAGTGGTAGGTGCGCGAGTCCCCCACATTGACCACGTGCAGGCAGGGCAGGTCCCCCTGGAGGGACAGGACCAGCCCGGTCAGGGTGCAGCCGGGGGCGCCGACGTCGTCGCCGAGCCGGGCCACGTCGGCGGCGGCCCGCGCCAGTGCGGCGTCGAGCTGGGCGGAGGTGACGAACTCCTGGCCGACCAGGTCGGTGAAGGCGTCGAGGGCGGCGCGGGCGGCGAGGTCGCCGGCGCGGTGCCCGCCCATGCCGTCGGCGACGAGGAAGACGGGCGGCTCGGCGAGGAAGGCGTCCTCGTTGACGGCCCGCAGCAGGCCGATGTCGGTCAGTCCGCCGTGGGCGACGCGGAGCCGGGGGGTCGGCCGGGGCTCCTGTCCGGGGTCGTAGCTGTGCCTGCCCATGGCGGCCTCAGCGCTCCACCGTGAAGGAGCGGTCGCCCAGCTCTACGCGCGCGCCGTCGGGCACGGCGACGTCCTGCCCCATGAGCAGGGTCGTGCGCGCGCCGTCCGCGGCGACCACGGCCGAGCCGTTGGTCGATCCGAGCTCGCGCACGCTGAGCCGGTCGCCGTCGAGGAGGACGGCGAGGTGGGTCTTGGAGATGGAACGGTCGGGATCGGTCACAGGCACAGTATCGGCCTCCTCCCACGGGGCGACGGCAACGGGGGCGCGACCCAGGAGAGTGCGGGGCGCCACCAGGGCGATGCGCTGGCCGGTGTCCATGACCAGGGTCGCGGCCGGGGCGGGTGCGGGACCGGCTGGCGCCGGAGTCGGGGCGAATATGCGACCGTCCCCGATCGGTTCCGCCGCGGCGGCGAGGGCGACGGGGGCGGCGAGGGCAGTAGGGGCAGTAGGGACAGTAGGGATGGCGGGGATGGCAGCGAAGGGCCCGCCGGCGGCCCCGGCGGCGGCGGCCGCGCCGAGTCGGTCCCGCAGCTGGGAGGCGGTCAGAGGCGGCTGCTCCTGCGTGTCCTCGACGAAGGCGGGCGCCGGAGCCGATGCGCCCGGGCCCATCGCGCCGCCCGCCGTCCCCGGGACCGACCGCCCGGACCGCGGGGCCACCGGCCCGCCCGGGCGCGCGGTGACGACGACGGTGCCGCAGACGCGGTCGATCCAGTTGCGCCCCTGCGGATCCGTGATTAGGAGGGTGAGGATTGTGGCAACGCCTAAGGTGGGGACCCCGATGAGAACGGCCAGGATGTACCAGCCGACGCTCCGGGCGCCGGCGGGCCCCGCCCCGTCCTGCGCCGCCCAGCGCAGGCCGAGCAGGCGGTGGCCGGGTGTGCGGCCGCGGGCCCACAGCCAGGCCGTCATGGCGGCGGCGAGGGCGATGACGCTCAGGCCGGAGACTACCGTCGTCGCCGTCGGCGCCTGAACGGAGCCCGGGGAGAGCCCCGCGGCGAGGCCGACGGCGATGACGCCGCAGTACGCGACGGCGATGAGGGCGGCGTCGATGAGGAGCGCGCCCAGGCGCCTGGCGCCTGACGCGGGCGCGGCCCCGCCCGGGAGCGGGGACGCCGGGGACGGCTGTGCTGGTGTGGTCGTCATGACTGTTCTCCTCGGGTTCGGGCCGCGCGGACGGCGGGCTGCCTCCGCCCCGCCCGGACGGCGGCCCGGCTACGGCGCGAAGCGGCCCGGCCGGGGCGCACGCCGAAGGAGACGAATACCGCCCCGGCGCTCCGGTCGACGTCGAACCGGGCGTCTCCGGCGCGGATGTCGGGGATCTGGGCGGGACGGTTGAGGCGGGCGGTGGGACGGGAGGTCCCATTGGCGATCCGGGTCCCGCCGTCGTCGAGGTCGACCTCCTGCGTCACCGCTGGGTGGATGAGCGCCGTCGCCATGACGGTCGCCGGGAGCAGCCCGGCGGGGCCGCCGAGGGCGGTACGCATCATGGAGAACAGGCGCACGGGCAGCTCCTGACGAGGGTCCAACCGGTGCGGGGACACCGTGATGGTCGAGATGCGGGTCGTCTCCTGGGTTGGAGACGCAGTCATGATCGCAGCCGCCCGACGATTCGGCAACAATCGTCCCTGTCTCACAATTGAGACAAGAACCTCCGTCAAGGCCCGGAAAACCCCGGTATTGCGCCGTTACCCGGTCCAGGTCACAGTTTCGCAACCCTTCGGCCGCGCCCCGGGGCCCGGCCGTCCACGGGGCCGCCATCGCGTCAGTGGCGGCCTCAACCTCGGTGCCCCGCGTCCTCCACGGCGCGCACGTCGTGCTCGGGATCGGCCGCGCCCACGCCGTCGCCGTCCAGATCCATCTCCTCGAGGACCTCGGGCTCGATCTCGTCCGGCGCGCGCACCGGGGTGTCGCCGGCCGACAGGAAGATGCTCACCCAGCGCGAGCGCGGGTCGGAGTCGATGAGCAGGGCCTTGACGAACAGGGTGAGCGGGATGGCGAGGATGGTGCCCAGGGCGCCGATGACCTCGGCCCAGAACAGGAGGGACAGGAAGGTCGTCGTCGTGTTCAGCCCCACGGCGTCCCCCGTGAACTTGGGCTGGATGAGGGTCTGGATGACGAAGTTGAGGGCCGCGTAGGCGACGACGACCCACAGCGCGGTCCACGGCCCGCTGTCCACCAGGGCCAGCAGGGCCGGCGGGATGAGGCCGATGAAGAAGCCGATATTGGGGATGTAGTTCGTGATGAAGGACAGCACCCCCCAGGTCACCGCCATCGGCACCCCCAGGATCCCCAGCGCGACGACGTCCAGGACCGCGACGATGAGGCCGAAGATGGTGGAGACCAGCCAGTAGGAGCGCACCGCCCTGGCGAAGCCCGCCAGCGCCGCGGCGATCTCCGGCTTGAGGGCCGTCAGGGCCCGGGCGCGCAGCTCGATGCGGGACATGTCGAACATGAGGAAGACGACGGTCAGCGCCATGATCATGAGGACCGACCCGAAGGAGGTCACCTGGGAGAGCATCCCCTGGGCCAGCATCACGATCCTGGAGGTGTCGAGCATCCTGGAGACCTGGCTCATGAGCGTGGACTGGTCGACCCCGAAGCGGCCCAGCAGCGTCTGGAGCTGCGTCCAGATGGCCTCGAATTTCCCGCTGTAGTCCGGGAGGGTCTCGACGAGCTGGGCGATGGCCACGCCCAGGGCCACGAACAGGCCGATGATGAAGGCGTAGATGAGGATGATGGCCCCGACGGCGGAGACGGGCCGGGGCACGTGGTGGCGCGAGGCCAGGGCCACGATCGGGCGCACGGTGATGACGAGCGTGAGGGCGAAGAAGGCGGGGGCCAGAAGATCGTGCAGCATGTAGATGCCCGCGCAGCCGATGACGATCGCCGCCACCGTCAGGGTGATCGTCTCACCCTGGGTCCGCTGACGGTCGGGCCTGTGGACGGGGGTTTCGCTCATGCGCCCATCCTGTCACGGGCCGGCCGGGCGCCGCGCGCCGCCCCTCCCGGCGAGGGCGGGGGGCGCGCGGCGCCCGGGTGGAGGATGCTCTCCGACGGCGCCGGTCGCCGCGGGGGCGCGGGGGCGCGCCGGGCCCCCGCGCGGCCCAGGGCTTCACGTGACCCTACCGGCATCCTCCTAGAGTTAGGATGAAACCACCATAATTGAAGCACCCAGGCGCCCGTGCCGGCAGTTGATGCGCGACCACGGCCCGGTGCTCGACGACGGACGGCGACGCCGGGGCGGACATCGGACACAGGAGCAGGGCGCCGCACAGGAGCAGCGCCGATGAGCGGGGCGGGAGGACCATGATTCTCCTTCGATGAGGTTCCAACCACTGACAATCATGCACCGCGCCGGGTAGAAGGGGTATCCGACGAAAGTATAGAATCGTCTACATCCTCCGAGGGGCGAGATGAGGCGCCTCAGGGCGCTTCCGGGACGGACTGTTCGGCCGTCCGCTCCTGAAGCGGTATGGTGAAAATCGATATCCACCTGTTGTCCTTCCGTCTTGACATGAAGGATCCGCCCAGCAACTCGATCCGACGATGCACGCCCTTCAGCCCCATTCCCGAGCTGAGCGCCGCATCCACCACCGGAGGATCGGCATCGACCGAGTTGGTGATCATGCACCGGAGCACGGCTTCATCGACCTCCAGAAAAACCGTAACATCTCCGGGGGAGGAGACATACTTGACCGCATTGCCGATGAGCTCTTCGAAAACCCTGACGGCCTGTTGGCGCGTACCTGCAATAATATCCTCTCCCGCAAGAATATCTATACCCTCCGCCTGAAGTCTAATCCCTCGCCCCTCGAGTGAGCGGCGAGCCTCCTCGACAGTCTCCTGAATCGGTCGCGGCGCGGAAGCGCGGAGGGGGAGCCCTTCATCGTCATTGGATTCACCGATCATGATCAGAGCCCTTCGCAGTTGTCCAACTGATCTGCGCACCTGGATGATAATAGCGTCGAACTCATGAACCGGAATCCCAGCGTCCGAGTGAGCGCTCTTCGCGTACTGAGCGGCCATGACCGCATGGGTGAGGTCCCGCACCACGGTGTCGTGAAGCTCCGAGGTGATGAGACGGCGCTGACGCTCGAAGTTCTGCTCGCGTTGCCGCAGAAAGGCATCCGTCTGCTCGCGGTGATGGCGGATCGCTTCGCCGAGCGCTATGCATGGCACTCCTATTAATGCGAACCAATTCGAAACAACAAACCAGGCGGAATTGAACAATTCGAACAGCAGCACTGCGCAGGAGAATGAGTACACCACATAACGGGACAGGCCGCGAGTCAGGAGAATCGCTACCACGCCCCAGCAGACGGACGGAGCGATGGCACCCACATCATACGGAACAGCCTGCGCGCACCACGTGACAATGAGGTTCACGATCGCACCGGCAATCGGCAGGAAGGAGGCGAGGGGGAGGCACGCCAGGGCGAGTGCGGTCGCAATAATCGCGGGCGCCTCCCGCGGGGTCGACGTGCTGGCGAATGAGACGAGCCCCAGGAACAGGGCGACGCCGACGTGCAGCAGGTGCGTACGAGGAGTGGGCACCCATGTTTTGAAGGCGCTGGCACGGGAAGCGATGTGGAAACGGTTGAGGAAGTTGAGGAACATGGCAGCGGCTCTCACTGAGAAGCGGCAGGGCGAGTGATGTCCCATCAGTGGGAACGACTCCGGCTTCTCGGGGCGGCCCCGCCTCACGGATCGGCCGACCGTCCCCGACGGTCAGTAGGGTACCCCAACCCACTCGGAACGGTGAAGGTGGACCAAAGTCCCAAACGTCGCTGGGGAGCGACGTCTCACGCAGTCCCAACCAGGCCGAGATCAGATGACCGTCCCATCGTCCCCCTGCCCCCGCACAACCAGACTCGCTAGGATCATCCCCATGTCTCTCGATACCGACCTCCCCCCTGACGGAGCGGATGAGCGCCCTATTCGCGTGTCCATTGTCGACGACGATTCATTCGCCTTGCGCATGCTGAGATCCTACCTGGATTCCTCACCGCGGATCGAAGTGCTCAGCACGTTCACATCGGCTTCGGATGCGCTCCCGTTCCTCAGACGGATGCGGCATGACGTACTCATCACGGACATGCGCATGCCCGGCATGGACGGCCTCGAACTCCTCACCCGGGTGAAAAAGGAATCACCCGAAGTCGCCGTGATCGTACTGACCTCGTTCGATGACGACTCCACAATGCTGAACGCCCTCGCACAGCACGCCAGCGGCTTCCTCCTCAAGGACGCCTCACCCGACGAGGTGGTCCGCGCCGTCATCGCCGCGCACAGGGGCGGGACCACGATCTCACCGACCTCCACCTCGCGTCTGATATCCCAGCATCTGCGCCCGCCGCGGAGCGGGGCCGGACCGGACCTGACCGAGACGGAGGAGAAAGTCCTGAGCCTGCTGTGCGACGGCCTGTCCAATGCCGATATAGCTAAATCACTCACCATCTCGGAATCCACGGTCAAAGTCCACATGTCGCACCTTCTGAAGAAGTACGGGGCATCCTCCCGGCTCGAACTCGTCGTCATGGTCTATAAGCGAGAGGGTCCCCCCTCCTGATCTCCTCCCGTCACGAAGAAGACGCCGATGACCCCGATGGCCCGGCGCCGCCCGCGTCCGGCCCGCTTGAGGCCGATCCTCCCGCCGATCAGGGCGACGAGGGGAAGACGCGGGCGGCGCGGCGGGTGGGCCGCGGGACCACGCTGAAATAAGGGGATGAGGAGCGCACCCGATCCCGGCCCGATGACGGGCGGATCGGCGTCACTCGCGCGGGAGCCTGAGCGCCCCGTGACCGTACCAGGTGTTCGTCCCCGTCGACGTCGTCGCACAGGGGAGTTTCGCGTTCTCAGCGGGGCACTGGACG
>ERZ773099.2184-NODE-2184-length-13743-cov-13.113311_pt1 | contig 13743 bp, 13 predicted proteins | sample MGYA00511120_ERZ773099 | MGnify/ENA primary metagenome ERZ773099 (study PRJEB29015, sample SAMEA2738012) | human oral metagenome | biome: human oral; feature: human-associated habitat; material: dental | place: China | collected 2104 ... | reverse complement strand
GGGATCGCCTCGCTCTTCTCGGGGGCCTCCTTCGACGATGCTTTCTGGGAGGAGCTCGAGGAGCGCCTGATCGCGGGGGACGTCGGCGCGGAGCTCTCGGAGGAGCTGACCTCCGCCCTCAGGCGGGAGGCGAAACAACGAGGGATCTCCTCACCGGAGGCCCTGAAGGACGTCTTCGTGTCGCTGATCTCCGAGGAGCTGCTCTCCGTCCCCGGGATGGGGCAGCCCTTCGAGCCCGGTGAGGGCGGCGTCCCCCTGGTCCTCCTGATGGTCGGCATCAACGGGAGCGGAAAGACGACCTCGGCGGGCAAGCTCGCCGCGCAGTTCCTGAAGCGGGGAAAGCGCGTCGTCATGGCGGCGGCGGACACCTTCCGGGCCGCGGCCATCGAGCAGCTTCAGGTCTGGGGCGAGCGCGCCGGGGTGCGGGTCGTCGCCCAGAGTCAGGGCAGCGACCCGGCGGCCGTGGCCTTCGACGCCTGGCAGGCCGCCCGTTCCTCGGAGGCCGACGTCCTGATCGTGGACACGGCGGGGCGCCTGCACGCCAAGCACAACCTCATGGAGGAGCTCCGCAAAATTCACCGCGTCCTCGAGCGGGAGGCGGGGAGCGAGCGGCTTCGAACCGTCCTCGTCCTGGACTCCGTGCTGGGGCAGAACTCCGTGGCGCAGGCCGAGACCTTCAACGCGATGCTGCCCCTCTCCGCCGTCATCCTGACCAAGTACGACAACACGGCCAAGGGCGGGGTGGTCCTCTCCATCGCCCGCAAGCTCAAGGTCCCGGTGCGCTACATCGGCCTGGGCGAGGGGACGGACGACCTCAGTCCCTTCGACCCCCGGGAGTTCGCCGCCGCACTGATGGAAAGCGGGACCCCCCGATGAACGACTCCCCGGAGGAGCTCCTGCTCTCCCTGTCGCCGGGCTCGACGCTCCTGGTGCTGCTGCGCACCCTCTACCGCCTGCTTCTCGACTACGGGGCCCTGTGGCCCGACGGCTCCGAACAGGCGTTCGTGTTCCACAAGGATCAGCTTGTCGTCCTGATCGAGCGAGGACAGTCCGAGGCGCTCGTCCGGGACCTGCCGCACCTGGCCGACGAGGGGCTGATCCGCCCCGTCGGCCCCGGGGAGGAGGACGAGGGCGCTCAGGCCCTCCTCGTCGAGCGCCGCGGGGCCCGAGTCCTTCCCCTTGCGGAGGCGGCTGCGCCGTGGGAGCCGAAGTTCCCCGAGTGGTGGGAGGCCCCGCTGCCCTTCGCCCTCTGCGCGAGGGGCCGGATGCGGATCAATCGAACCGCCGCTCTGATGTTCGGGACCGACCTGGAGCGTCTGAGCGTCGCGGATCTGCCCGAGAAGGACGAGTTCATCGTCGACCTCGAGGGGCGGGAGCCTCCGTGCTTTCTCGCCTTCCGCCGGCTGGAGCCGGACATCTTCATCCTGGAGGACTGCACCGGGGACCTGATGGAGGCTCAGGACATCTCGTGGTGGGCCGGGCTCGGCCGGGCCTGGGTCGCCTCCATCGAGAAGGAGGGACGGACATGGCGCCGCGAAGAGGACGCCCTTCCCGAGGATTTCGCGGGGCAGGCCTGGCCCTGCGAGTGGGAGGGGCGTTTCCTGGGCTGGCTCTGCGTGGAGGGGCCGGCGGCGTCGGACGGAGGGGAGCCGGACGCGCCCCCGATTCCCCGCAAAAAGCCCCGTGCGCGCCGTTCGCCTCCCAAGCGGGAGGACGAGGTGCTGAAGGCCATCGGGCCGCAGACGATGGGGCTGTTGGCCCCGGGGCGGGTGCTCGACGAACCGGAGGAGGGAAGCGGCTCCTCGGGTGAGGGGCAGCCTGCGGCGCGGAGGGCCGGCGAGAGGACGCGGGGACGGACGCCGTGAGCGATCCGGTTCGGGGCGCGGGGCCCCTGGTGAAGCGCATCGCCGGGGTGCTCTACCCCGACTCGGAGGCGGAGCGCTTCGCCTGGGTCCTGGACGAGGCGAAGCGCCTCTGGGGGGAGCCGGACCTCATCGGCGAGCCCATACCCTTTACGCTGACGGACTACTACCGGGACATCGCGCCGTGTCTGATGCGGCGCTTCGTCTGTTTTCGGGGGCTTGCGGATGCCGGGGGGCTTGCGGACTGGAAACGCGCGGCCTGTGCCCTGGAGGCCCGGAGCCGGACCCCGCGCGCGGTCAACGTCGATCCCGGATACGTCGACGGCGCCCGACTCGTGCTGGCCTCCACGAAGGACCATGCGCACCGCATATGGCTTCGGGACGGCATCTACGCCGAGGTGACGCTGCGCTTCCGGTTCGGCGGCTGGCGGAGCTTCGATTACACGTTCCCCGACTTCCGGGGCGGGTGCTACGACGCGTTCCTGACGGAGACCCGCCGTCTCTGGCTGGCGGAGACGGCGCACCTCCGCCGGGGGCAGGAGGGAGCCCGAAGGAGCCCCGAATGAAGGCCTCCGAATGAAGTTTCTAAGGAAACGCTGATTCAATCGGCACTTTCCTGTAAGTTTTTCCCGATTGGAGGGTTCCCAATGATCGAGCGCTACACGACGAAGGAGATGGCCCGGCTTTGGAGCGAGGAGAACCGCCTCTCCGTCATGCTGGACGTGGAGCTGGCCGTCTGCCGCGCCTGGTGCGGGCTGGGCCGGATCCCGGAGGACGCCCTGCGGGACATCCTGGCCGGGGCCCGTTTCTCCGTGGAGCGGGTCCGGGAGATCGAGAGCGAGGTCCAGCACGACGTCGTCGCCTTCGTGAGCGCGGTGGCGGAGAACGTCGGAGAGAACGGGCGGTATTTGCACCTGGGCCTGACGAGCAGCGACGTGCTGGATACGGCGAGCTCCGTCATGCTTCGGGACTCCCTGGAGCTGACGGTGTCGGCGGCACGGGAACTGGACGCCTCGGTGCTGGACCTGGCGCGGCGGTACAAGCATCTGCCCTGCATCGGGCGCACGCACGGAATCCACGCGGAGCCGACGACCCTGGGCCTGAAGTTCCTGAATTGGCATTCCGAGCTGAAGCGCGACCTGGAGCGTCTGGAGCTGGCGAAACGGCACATCGCGGTCGGAAAGATATCGGGTGCGGTGGGGACCTACGCGCTCTGTCCCCCGGAGCTCGAGGTCCGGGTCTGCGCGATCCTGGGCCTGACCCCCGCGGAGGTCTCCAACCAGATCCTCCAGCGGGACCGGCACGCCGAGGTGCTGAACGCGCTGGCCCTCCTGGGGTGCGCGATGGAGCGGATGGCGACCGAGGTCCGGCACCTCCAGCGCACGGAGGTCGGGGAGGCCTTCGAGCCCTTCGGCAGGGGACAGAAGGGCTCGAGCGCGATGCCCCATAAGCGGAACCCCATCAAGTGCGAGCGCATCTGCGGCATGGCGCGCCTGCTGCGGGGCTGCGCCCAGACGGGGATGGAGAACGTGGCCCTCTGGCACGAGCGGGACATCAGCCACTCCTCGACGGAGCGCGTCCTGTGGCCGGACGCCTTCAACCTCGTCCACTTCATGCTGCGCGACATGACGAACATCCTGCGGGGCCTGACCGTGGACGAGGCGCGGGTCCGCGGGAACATCGGCCTCACGGGCGGCCTGGTCTACAGCCAGCGGGTCCTGACCTTCCTGCTCGACGAGCTGAACCTCTCGCGCGAGGCGGCCTATGCGGTCGTCCAGGAGAACGCGATGCGCACGGCCCGGGGCGAGGGGCGTTTCCCGGACCTGCTGCTGCGGGACGGGCGCATCCAGGGGCTCGTGGAGCCGGAGCGCCTCGAGGCCCTCTTCGAGAACGGGTTCTACCTGCGGCACGTGGACGCGATCTTCGACCGCTTCGCGAAGGACTGACGGAGCGCCCCCCTTGGACCGGCACACGGCTGGAGGCAGAATCGACCAATTCCGCCTCTACCTTCTGGCGGAACGGGGCCGGAGCCCCCACACCGCGGAGAGCTACGCCTCGGACCTCCGCCAGTGGCTCCAGTTCTGCGACGGGGCGGGATGCCCGCCCTACCCGCCCTCCCCCGACGACGTCGCGGCCTTCCGCCGGGACCTCGCGGCCGAGGGCAAGGCCCGTTCGACGCAGCAGCGCGCGGTCGCGGCGATCCGTTCCTGGATGCGCTTCGTCGAGATGGAGGAGGGGAGCGAGGAGGATCTGCCCCTGCCGGAGCTCCCCCGCAGGACCCGGAAGGAGCCCCGCATCCTGAACGAGGCGGAGATCGGGCGCCTGCTGGACGCCTGCCGCGGCCCGCGGCCTCTGGACGTGCGGGACCTCGCCATCGTCGAGCTGGGGTACGGCTGCGGCCTGAGGGCCAGCGAGCTCTGCGGGCTGGAGGTCGTGGACCTGGACTTCGACTCCCGGCTGCTGCGGACCCTCGGCAAGGGGAACAAGGCGCGGGTCGTGCCCTTTCTGGGGGCGGCGGCGCGGAGCGTCCGGCTCTACCTGGACTCCGCGCGTCACGACCTGAACCGCCTCGGGGACGGGCACGTGTTCCTGTCCCGCCTGGGCCGTCCCCTGCGCCGCGAGGACCTCTGGCGCATCCTGAGGCGCCGGGGCGCGGCGGCGGGCATCGCACGGTCCCGCCTGTATCCGCACATCCTGCGGCACAGCTTCGCGACGCACCTGCTGGCCCGGGGGATGGACATGCGGACGCTCCAGGAGATGCTGGGGCACGCGTCGATCATGACGACGCAGGTCTACGCCCATTTCGACCGCGAGATGCGGACGGAGTACGACCGCTTTCACCCCAGGGCGTGAGGGTGAAACTTTCCCTGTTGAAATTTCCTCTCAAATAAAGCGGAGTTCTCGATGAAAATGAAGTGCTTTCCGACAGGCGGCGTCTGTCGCTGTCGGCCGGCAGGGGTGAATGAACGTTGACAATATGGTGAAAGCACCATATCCTTTGCAGGAGGGGTTTGTTTGATGGGCGATGGGAACTTTCTGGTTGAATTTTTTGAGGCGGAGGATGGTACGTATCCTGCCGAAGATTTCCTGAACTCGCTTGATGACAAGGTGGCTGCAAAGGTTTACGGCTTGCTGGGGCTACTGGAGGAATACGGAAATGCTCTGCGAATGCCCTACAGCGGACATCTCGACGATGGGATCTTTGAACTGCGGGCGAGACAGAGCTCCAATAGTGTACGGGTACTGTATTTTTTCTTTATTGATAGAAGAGTGGTTCTGACGAACGGTTTTGTGAAGAAGACGCAAAAAACGCCGACGGCGGAGATTGAGTTGGCGAAGCAGCGCCGCGCGATTTATCTGGCACGGATGGAAACGGAGGAGGGGAAAATTTGAGGACCCTTAGGGATTCGCTGAACGAGCGCATGAAAAATGAGAGCTTTCGCCGGGAGTATGAGGCGATTCAGCCCGAGATGAACGTCATCCGGATTCTCATTGAAGCTCGAAGGGAGCGCAGCATGACTCAGGCGGATCTTGCCGCCCGTACCGGCATCGACCAGGCCGATATCAGCAGGCTGGAGAACGGCAGCCGAAACCCATCCTTGAACATGCTCAAGAAGTTGGCCTCCGGTTTGGGAATGACCCTGAAGTTGGAGTTTGTGCCCGAACAACAACAGGAAGTAAAAGTGAAAATCAAGGGTCTTTGACGGAGCCGGAGGGAGTTTTGCTTGAATAAAGGAGTGTTGTTTGAATGATGGACGATGAACTGTGCGGTTACGACCGCGCCATGAAGGCGCTCGATTGTCTGTGCCGTGCGGCCGGGGACTTCAAGCCCCGCGCGGCCGTGGTCCTGGGGTCCGGCCTGGGGTCCGTCGCCGACGAGGTGGAGGATGCCCGCATCCTGTCCGCGGCGGAGATCCCCGGATGGCCGCTCTCCACGGCGCCCGGCCACGCCGGACGCGTGGTGATGGGGATGCTCGAGGGGTGCCCGGTGATCCTGCTGCAGGGCCGCGTGCACTGTTACGAGGGCTATTCCATGCAGGACGTCACCTTTCCCGTCCGGGTGCTCGGGATGATGGGCGTTCGGCAGTACGTGGCCACGAACGCCTCGGGCGGGGTCAATCCCGAGCTGGCGCCGGGCGATATCGCCGCGGTTCGGGACCACATCAACCTGATGGGGGCCAACCCCCTTGTCGGGCCCTCCGAGCCGCGGTGGAACGTGCGCTTTCCCGACATGACCCACGCCTACAGCCCGCGGCTCCTGGAGCTTCTGGATATGGCTGCGGCAGGGGCCGGCCTGACCCTGAAGCGGGGGGTTTACGCGGCCTTCATGGGCCCATCCTACGAGACGCCGGCGGAGGTGCGCATGGCCCGCACCCTCGGGGCGGACCTCGTGGGCATGTCCACGGTGCCCGAGGTCGTCGTCGCGAACGCCATGGGGATGGAGACCGCCGTGCTCTCCTGCGTGGCGAACAGGGCCTCGGGGATGGGGGACGAGCACCTTACGGAGGAGGAAGTGCTTCGGGTGATGGCGGAGTCGTCGCGTTCCCTGGCGCTGCTGATCCGGGGGCTGCTGCGCGCCCTGGCCTCCGGCGGCCGCTAGTCCGTCCGGGTGCGCGGGGATGAAAAACCTCGAGAGGGGGTTCCCGGGTTCTGCGTGGGGCCTGGGAATCCTTTTCTGGCTCCTGCTCTGTTGCCCGGCCTGGGGCAGCGCGTTCGTGACCTTTCCGTCGAGCTGGGACGTCGGGCAGGCATTCGCCCTGTCCCTCTCCTCGGCCGTGGAGTACCGGAACCCCTCGGTGACCTGGCTGGGCCGGACGGTCTCGCTGGACGTGGAACAGGGCGGGGAGGGCTATGTCTCCTACGGCCTGCTGGGCTCCTACGTCCGCGACATCAAGCCGGGCGAGTACCCGCTGGTCTTCGAGTTCACCCAGAACGGGCAGAGGATCAGGGCTACGGGCACGGTGCGCCTCGTGGCCCGGAAGTACCCCGAGGAGCACCTCAAGGTCAGCCCGAAGATGGTCTTTCCCTCCAAGGTCGATCAGCCTCGGATCAAGAGGGAGGCGGCGCTCGCCGCAGCGGCCAAGAGGACGATGACGGTGAAGCGGTTCTGGTCGACCCCGCCGCAGTACCCGATCCGCAGCGTCGTCACCAGCAGCTACGGGTTTCGGCGCGTCTACAACGGGACGCCGCGGAGCCCCCACGCCGGGACGGATTTTCGGGCCGCGGTGGGGACCCCGGTCGCGGCGCCGTTCTCCGGGACCGTCGTCCTGACGGGGGACCATTACTACGCCGGCAAGAGCATCTACGTGGACTCCGGGAACGGCGTGCTCAGCGTGTTCTTTCACCTGAGCGAGATCGGGGTGAAGAAGGGCGATCGGGTGAAGAAGGGCCAGATCGTGGGGAAAAGCGGCGCGACGGGGCGCATCACGGGCCCGCATCTGCACTACGGCCTGTGTCTGGCGGGGCAGTACGTCGATCCGTTCCCCCTGTTCAGTACGAACATCGCCGCGATGCTGAACGGGATGGAGCGCGAGGAGATCGATACGGACTGAGGCCGTGTGGATCCTCTTGGCGTTCGCCTCGGCGTTCTTCGCGGGGGTGACGTCCGTTCTGGCGAAGTGCGGCGTTCGGAGGACGGATTCCACCGTCGCGACGGCCATTCGTACCGTCGTCGTCCTGCTCTTCTCGCTGCTGATGGTTTTCGTCGCCGGTTCGCAGGCGCAGATCGGCCGGATCGGCGGAAGGACGCTGCTGTTCCTGGTGCTGTCGGGCCTTGCGACTGGCGCGTCCTGGCTGTGCTATTTTCGCGCCCTGCAGCTCGGAACCGTCAACGAGGTCACCCCCGTCGACAAGTCGAGTACGATCGTGACCATCGTGATGGCGTCCCTGTTCCTGAACGAGGGGATCGGCCCCGTCAAGGCGGCGGGCATCCTGATGATGGGCGTGGGGACGTTTCTGATGATCGAGAGGAAGGACGTGAGTCCCGGACCGGCCGGGGGGATGGGCTGGCTTCCCTGCGCCGTGGGCTCCGCCGTGTTCGCCGGCCTGACGGCCATCCTGGGAAAGGTCGGCATCTCCGGCGTGGAGTCCAACCTGGGCACGGCGATACGCACGGCTGTTGTGCTGGCCGCCGCTTGGGGCATGGTGGGGATCACGGGGAAGTGGAGCATGGTCCGGGGGATCCCGAGAGGGGAGCTTGCCTTCATCTGTCTGTCGGGCCTGGCGACGGGCGGCTCCTGGCTCTGCTATTACAGGGCGTTGCAGGACGGTCCCGCCAGCGTCGTGGTCCCCATCGACAAGCTGAGCATCCTCGTCACGGTCGCCTTCTCCCGCCTGGTCCTCCATGAAAGGCTGTCCTCGAAAGCCGTCTGGGGCCTTGCGGCGGTCGTCGCGGGCACGCTGGTCCTGCTGCTCTGATATCCCCTCCGACCTCGGCCATTCATAACCTTCAGCTCGTTCATCATTGGGGAGCGTTTATTTTTTACCGCCCGGTATAATACTCGGAAGGCGAAAAAGTTCAGAAAAGATTCAGGTTTTCGCTATATGTTTTTAGAGGACCTCGTTGGCCTTGTCTGCGAAGAGGGAGATGCGGCGGATGGTCGATGAGTGAAGCGTATAACGGGAGACGCGGATCGGGGAAGGAACGACGTCCGAGGATTCTTTGATTTGCCTTATTTTTCGATGAGGAAGAGAGGATGAAAGACATGGAGAATGGGACCGTACACGAGAAACGGGATGGAACGATGAGGAGACTGTTTGTATCTTTGAAGGGGAAGAAAATTGCGGCGGCGGGTATTGCTGTGCTTTTGCTGGCCTCTGCCGTGATGCCGGCTGCCACGTTTGCCGGCGACGGTCGAGGAGAAAAGGCACGGATGGTGAAGATCACAGAGGATGAGGCCATCGCGATCGTCAGGAAACAGGCCAATCTGGGGCCCGACGCACAGATTCTTTCCGAGGGATTGGATTGGGAGGATGGGAGGCTGGTCTACGAGGTGGAGTATAAGGATGCCAATGGAAGGAAAATGGATGTGCTCGTGGACGCCCAGTCCGGGGCGATCGTCGAGTCCGAACTGGACGACGAGTAGTCAGCCGGAAGAAAGGGCCGAGTCTACCCAGCCGGGTTGCGAATATGATGATGCTGCTCCCCGGAGGCGAGACAGCGGATTGGAAGAAGAAGTGAATATAATTTAGTGGTGAATATAATTTAGTGCCCCTCTGGTTGGGGACCACCATATACAGCGCGGCTGCATTACCCGACAACATCATCTTCATTGACAAAAACTACTACCTGTGAGATAAATTACTGCATTAAATTTTTGTTGCGAGCCGCTTTCCTCGTCGGCGGAGAGGCCGCCGCCCTCGGCGGGGCTCGGGGAGGGGTATCGTCTTTTTTTCGTGCATAGGAGCCAAAATCAGCGGGCGAAGGTCTTGTCCACGCGGCAGGACAATAGTCCGTTTTTTGTTTTTCGGAGGAGAATACGCATAGGAGAGGATCGTTCATGAGGATTACCGAGCTGAGGCTGGGCACGCTGTCCATCCCCCTCAAAAAGCCTTTCAAGACCGCGCTCCGCAGCACCGACACCGTGACCACGAACATCGTGGCCCTGGTCTCGGACACGGGGGCCGTCGGCTACGGCGAGGCGCCTCCCACGGCGGCCATTACCGGCGATACCGACGGGTCCATCACCTGCACCCTGGCCACGCGCATCGCCCCGGCCCTGATCGGCCGTGACGTGAGCGAACTGCAGGACGCCGTCTCGGCCGTCGCGCACTCCGCGGTGGGCAACACCTCGGCCAAGGCGGCCGCGGACATCGCCCTGCACGACCTTTGGGGCAAACTCTGCGGACAGCCCCTCTACCGCCTCTGGGGCGGGACGAAGCGAACCTTTACGACCGACTACACCATCAGCCTGAACGCGCCGGAGGAGATGGCGCGGGACGCTGTCGAGGCCGTGCGGGACGGCTACGACGCCTTGAAGATCAAGGTGGGCATCGACTTCCGCCTGGATATGGAGCGGATCGGGGCCGTGCGGCGTGCCGTGGGGCCCGAGGTGCTGCTGCGGGTCGATGCCAATCAGGGATGGACGCCGAAGGAGGCGATACGCGCCATCCGATACATGGAGGACGAGGGGCTGGATATCGAGCTGGTGGAACAGCCGGTGGCCTCTCATGACATCGAGGGGCTGAAGCGGGTGACCGATGCGGTCGAGACGGCGATCCTGGCGGACGAGTCCGTCTACTCCCCCCGGGACGCCCTGCGTCTGATTTCGCTGCGTGCGGCGGATATGCTGAACATCAAGCTGATGAAGAGCGGTGGCCTTTCGGGGGCCCTCACGATCTGCGGGATGGCCGAGTCCGCCGGGATGGAATGCATGATTGGCGCCATGATGGAGAGCAAGGTCTCCGTGACGGCTGCGGCGCACCTGGCCATGGCGCGCCGGGTCGTGACCAAGTACGACCTCGACCCGCCCATCCTCTGTGCGTCCGATCCCGTGAGGGGAGGGGTGATCTACGACGGCGCCGTCCTCGAATTGAACGATGCCCCGGGCCTGGGCATCGATTCGGTCGAGGGCGTGGCATGGGGAGAGAGCGTCAAGGGATAGGGGCCGGTACCTGGGAAAAAGTGAAGTAGCGCATCGGGAACGGAGGGGAGCGCCTCCCGGGGCGTCCCACGACTTTATTTGGGAGGGAATTGTCTATGGAAACTGTGGCGTCGCCGTCCTTGTGGGGCCTGGTGCCCCTGTTGCTTTACATCGCGCTTTGCTTCAGCCGGTTCGGGCAGATCTTCGCCGTCCTCGTCGGGATCGTGTCCGCCGCGATCATCGGCGGGCACGGGATCATGGAGGTCGCGCAGGGTATCAGGGGCGGGCTGGGCTCCTTCCTCGGCTACATCGGGATGATCATCCTCCTGGGAGGCGGGTTGGGGCAGGTTCTGAAGCGCACCGGGGTCGTCCATATCCTTGTGACGATGGTGACCAGCAGGATGAAGGTCGATTCCGAGCGCAAGGCCTTTGCCGTCGTGATGATCTGCTCGGTCGTCATCGTCAGCCTTCTGGGCACCATGGCGGGCGGGAACGCGATCCTGGCCCCCATTCTGATCCCGATCGCGGCCTCCGTGGGCGTGACCCCCAACGCGATGGCCGTGCTGCTGCACGGAGCCGGGGCCACGGGGCTGTTCCTCGGGCCCTTTACGCCTCCCATGGTGGCCCTGATGGAGTTCACGGGGCTCTCCTATCCTCAGGTCCTCCTGAACGCGGGGATCCCGGTATCGGTCATCATGTGGGTGACCACGTTCCTCTGGGCCGGTGTGGTGCAGAAAAGATACCGGGGCCGGAACGCCTATGAGGCGGCGGACGGCACGGAGGCCTCGGCGCATCCGGCGGAGCCGCGCGTGGCGTCGAGGGCCGCGGTCGTGTTCCTCGTTTCCATGGTGGTCCTGGTCGTGTACGGCATCCTCATCGAGGGCGGATCGACCTTCGTCCTGCCGATCATGGGGATCACCGCCTTCCTCACCGGCATCGCGGGCGGGCTCGGCGTGACCGAGATCATCGAGTCGGTCTGCGAGGGCGCGAAGAACCTGGTCTGGCTCTTCTTTTTCTTCGTGCTTCTCGATCCCTTCATCAATTTCATCTCCGCCGCCGGGGCCTTCGAGGCCATCTCTCAGATCCTCGCGCCCTACGTTCAGGAGAGCAGCCGCGCCGCTTTCGTCGCCATGACGACGCTGGTGGGCGTCTTCGGCGTCCCCGGGGCCGCCGTGGCCCAGGCCGAGGTGCTGAACAAGATGTTCCTGACCCTGGCGCAGTCGATGAACATCCCCATGACCGTCTGGGTCATCGTGCTGCTGGTGGGCTCGCAGATGACCTCCTTCGCCATTCCTGAGGGCGACATGCAGGGGCAGATGGGGCTGGCGCGGTCGGACGACCTGAAATCGGTCCTCTGCAACGGCTGGCTGATCGTCCTCTTCACCACGCTCTATGCGCTGCTGCGGGGGTATCTGCTTTGAGCGCAGCGGGAAGCTGGACGGAGGAGCTGGAACGGTCCTGTCGCGACTTCCCGGGACGGGCCTCGGTCTTCGTCCTGGATACCGCGGGCGGGGAACGGTTCGAGTACGATGCGGACACGCGCCTCCACTCGGCCAGCCTCATCAAGCTCTTTATCCTGTGGCACCTGTTCGAGCGCGCCGATTCCGGGGACCTGGCGCTCTCCGAGGAGGCCGTGCTTTCCCCGGGGGCGGCGGTCGAGGGCGGGGTGCTGCACCGCGCCCTGCCGGGGGCGCGGCTCCGCCTGGACGACCTGGCGCTCCTCATGCTTGCGGTCAGCGACAATACGGCGGCGAACATCCTGATCGACCGCCTGGGGATCGACGCCGTCAACGCCTCGATTCGAAACCTGGGGTGCGCGCACACGGTCCTGGGGAGAAAGATGCTGGACTTCGAAGCGCGCCGCCGGGGGCTCGACAACTACACCTGCGCCCGCGAGACGGGGGAGCTGCTGGTGCGCATGGCGCAGCGCGGCGGCCGGATGCTGGACCTCCTGTCGGTCCAGAAGAACGTGAGCAAATTCGCGTCCGGCATCCCCTTCGACGATGCCGACGACCTGGAGGCCTTCCTGGCGCACAAGACGGGGGAGCTTCCGGAACACGAGCACGATGCGGGGATCCTCTTCCACCGCACGGGGCGTCCCGTCGTCGCCGTGGCGCTCACAGCCGGCCCGGCCGGCCGGGAGGCGGGCTGCCGCTTCTGCGGACGGGTCGGCAGCATCGTTTACGAACGTTTCGGGGCGGAACGCCTGGCGAGATGAAAAATCTGCGGAGGTGGACGGTATGATTGCGAGCGGTTTCATGTACATCGCGTCCTTGACGCTCTTTGCGGGGATCGTGGCCAGTCTGGAGATGAAGTACAAGGACACGGCCTTCTTCCGGTACATCCCCACGCCGGTCATCCTGTATGTCGGCTGCATGCTCTTCGCGACCTTCGACCTGTGGGCGGCCAACGACGAGGTCAAGATGGCCTACAGGACCGTGCGGGGGCACATCATTCCGGCGATGATCTTCGTCATGCTGCTGCGCTGCGACATCCGGAAGATCCTGAGGCTGGGGCCGCGGATGCTCCTGGGGTTCTTCAGCGCGACCTTCACGATCATGGTGGGGTTCGCGGTGATGTTCTACTTCATGAAGGACGGCTTTGCGCCCGAGGCTTGGAAGACCTTCGGGGCCCTTGCCGGGAGCTGGATCGGCGGGACGGCCAACATGGTCGCCATCCAGGGGGCCCTGGGCATCGACGACTCGGCCATGGGCTACACGCTGCTGATCGACAACGTCAACTACTCCATCTGGGTGATACTGCTGCTGGCCACGGTCCCCCTGGCCCATGCGTTCAACCGCTGGACGAAGTCGGACACGCACCTGATCGACGAGCTCGGGACCCAACTCGCGGCCGACCGGGAAAAGGTGCGGAGCAGCATCGAGGCCGCGGATATCGCCCTGCTCTTCGGGCTTGGCTTCATGGCCTCGGCCCTCTCCTCTGCCGCGGCGGCCGAGGTGTCGCCCCGGCTCATCGAGGTGTTCGGAAAGAGCGACTTCCTGTCCCCCAGCACCCTGTCGGTCGTGTTCGCCACGATCCTGGGCATCGTCTGCGCGGCGACGCCCCTGGGAAAGGTGCCGGGCAGCCCCCAGGTCTCCATGTCCATGCTGTACCTGATGATCTGCCTCATCGCCTCGCGCGCCAACTTCAAGGAGCTGATGGATGCCCCGTACTACCTGATGGCAGGATTTTTCATCCTGGCGGTCCACGCCGTCCTGATGGCGATCCTGGCCAGGATCTTCCGGCTGGACCTCTTCACCTGCGCCACGGCGAGCCTGGCCAATATCGGCGCCGTGGCG
>ERZ773099.2180-NODE-2180-length-13780-cov-4.782732_pt1 | contig 13780 bp, 13 predicted proteins | sample MGYA00511120_ERZ773099 | MGnify/ENA primary metagenome ERZ773099 (study PRJEB29015, sample SAMEA2738012) | human oral metagenome | biome: human oral; feature: human-associated habitat; material: dental | place: China | collected 2104 ... | reverse complement strand
TATCTGTTTGACCTTTTTTTATCTGCAATAAGGCTTTTTTTATAAAGAGTTCCGCATTCATTTTGTATCTCCGTATTTTTAATAATTCAAATTTTTATCTCCAATATCTGCTAATATTATACCACTTTCAAGTCATTTTTATAGCCTGAAAAATATGTTTATGGTTAATATTCCTTACAGCCGGTAAGGAACTCTCCATATTGTTACTAAGCTAAATATATTGATATTTGCAGCTTGGTAAATTATAATGTGTACAGAAATAGGAATATATGGCAATATTATCATATATTCAAATAAAGCCAAAACAACAAGCATAAAAATCAAAATTTTAGAAATATATAATACGACTGATTCTAATTCATCTTTTGAATTTATATACAACAACATGTTCTCTATAAGATATGGTATAACAATTATTAAAAAACTCTTAGAAATTGTATTAATCAAAAATCTAATTATAATATTAAATTTAATCGGATGCTTAATCCTGCTCAAAGTTATATTAATCTTACTCATATTTTACTCCTTTATATCTTGAAAATTTAGAGAAATTATCACAAAATTTATCTAAATCAATAATATCTAAAATATTTAAAAATTCAGACATACATATTTCATACATTTTTTGATACTTACAAACTCCATTTTGAATAGGAAAATCCATATCTCCAAACAACAAATCTACTATACAGTTTTTACATAGATAAAAAGCCCAACACTCAGAACAAATATTAAAATTTGTTTTGTTATTTATATAACTAAGTTTACTAGAAATTAATTCTTTAATATCAGTTTTAAAATTATTTTTTCCCCAAAGTCTGAAACAATTAAATAAATCACCATTATAATCATAACAAAGTGAGTAATTAGTTTGAACATCATCACAATAACCATATGACTTTACTTCAAATATTATACTATCTAATAATCTATTTAGATATGGATTGATAATAGTGATGTTATTATTCACAATAGAGTCTAAATCCATTTTTACTATTTTCCTGAATTCATTAATGGATATAGCATCACTTATGTACAAATCATCATTAGAATTTGCTATAACTTTACTTACATTTGCTAAAATACCTTTATCTTTAAAAAATTTAATTATATCATTATAAGTATATCCAAAATCTAAATGTTTCTTGGTATATGTTGCAGATACTTCAAAATTATTATAATTGTAGTGTTTTAATTTATTAATACAGTTTTCAACACATTCGAATACACCCTTGCCTCTTAAAAAATTTGTGATATCTTTAGGACCATCAACACTTAAAACTAACTTAATATTATTATCAATAAAAAACCTTATCATAGAATCTGTAATTAAAGTTGTATTTGTTGTTAATTCTATATTATCAACACTTAAAAATGATTTTTTCGTTTTATCTACTATGTATTTTATATTTTTAAAATTTATAGTAGGCTCTCCTCCAAACAAAGTGAGTATCCCTATTCTTTTATATCCATACCTCTTAACATCTGATATTATTTTATCAATGGTATACTTATTCATGACACCTTCGGAATTTCCATAATTCCCATGAGATGCATAACAATACTTACAGCACAAATTACATTTATTTGATACATTAAATGTTAATTTCATCAAATATTCATCTTTATAAGTATTAATTGAATTAATTTTTTGATTTGAATGTTCTGTTATATAATCTTTATATTCATCTTCATTATTCTTTAAAAATAACTCTAATGTTTTACCATTAAAAACGTATTCTTCATTGTTCTTATTCTTAAAAATTTTTATATATTTCATTAATATCCTCCAATATCATAACCTAATAAACAAGTTACAATTATTAGCCACTTTTATAATATTTTGTGGCTAATTTAATATTGCAACTTGTGTTATAATACAACATTAACTATACAACTAAAACGATTCTTCCGCCACCACATGTATGACTCGCATTATGACATGGTCCACCATGTCCTGTTGCATTGACTCCCTTGAACTTTATTTTTTTCATAACAACACCCCCTTTCATAATACTTTTCAGTACAATTATAATCAAATATACAATATAAGTCAATACAATTATAAATTTATTTTTATAGCCATAAAAATTTGCATTAAAATTTCTAATATTGTATAATTACATTGTATAAATTAAATTTTTTGGAGGTAAATTATGAAAGAAATTAATGCAAAAGGTTTAGCTTGCCCTCAACCTTTAATTTTGACTAAAAAAACTATAGAAAGTTCAGAAGAAAAAGATTTTTTAGTTATAGTTGACAATGATACTGCGGTTAAAAATTTAGAAAAATTTGCAAAAAGTAGCAATTTGGATTTTAGATTTGAAAAAATTTCTGATAATGAATTTAATGTATTTGTTTCAAAAAATACAGATACAGAATTAAAAGAAGCAGCTGCTTTTTGTTCAATCGAGAACTCATCAGGTACAGTAATTGCAATTTCAAAAGATTTTATGGGAAATGGGTCTGAAGAATTAGGAAAATTATTAATTAAAGGATTTATTTATACATCAAGCGAATATGAAAAATTACCTAAAACTTTAGTATTCTTTAATTCAGGTGTTAAATTAACTTGTGAAGAATCACCTTGCATTGATGACCTACAAAAACTTCAAGAAAAAGGAGTGGAAATTATTTCTTGTGGAACTTGTCTTGATTACTTCGGATTAAAAGAAAAACTTTTAGTTGGTGAAATAAGTAATATGTACACAATATATGAGACTCTTTTCAATGCAGGAAAAGTAATTAATATCTAGTAAGCAAAAACCGGCTAATATTAGCCGGTTTTAACTTTAAATTATAATTTATATGATAATACTCCAATTATATTCTTTTCATAATTTTTTAAATTTTGTAATAATTTTTCAAAAGATGAATATCTAGTTATTCCATATTCTTCAACTAATATAACATTTTTTAAATTCATTATATTATTTAAGTCATTTGTTTTCAATATATTTACTTTATCAATATTACAATCATTTAACTTATTAATAATATTTGAATTTGAACTAATTATACTTAATTCTTCAATATTTTCATTATTAATTTTATATTTCAGAACTTCAAACAAATCATTATTATTTTTTATTTCTTGAACAAATTTTATATTATATTTTCTATAATCTCCTTCTCTGTTAATAGTTGGATCAAATATATACATAACAAAATTCATAATAGCAACTAAAATTATTAAGGCTATTTCAGTTGCAAAAACTTTTACTAATAATTTTTTCATACTATATCCACTATTAATATTTTCTTTAGAACTAAGTTCTTTAGAATAATTAGATTCAACTTTTTCAATAGTAACATTATTATAAACAGATTTATATTTATTTATTAATTCATCAAATTTTTTTTCAATCAAATCATTTACCAATTTACTTGGTGTTAAAATTTTTACAGAAACGCCTAAATTAGTTGAAATATAATTTACTACTACTTTTTTGTCCCAATAATCAAAATTTGAATTTTTTAAAGTTACGGCTGATGTATCTAATTCTTTAGCCATTTGTGATAACTCTTTATCACTTACGTCATTAAATAAATAAGCACCATTTAAATTAGATACTAGTAATTTTTCATAAAAATCAGAATATCCTCTTCTACCATATAGTGCATTTGCATTGTCAGTTTCCGGAGCAGTAATCTTATAAGCCAAATAAGTAGAATATTGTACCCCTTCTTTTACTACTGTTTTTTTGTTTATCGTTTGTAAAACTAACGGACAAACCAAAACAACACTCAGTACTAAAAACGCTACTAAATTTAAAACTCTTTTTTTATATATATTGGATAGTAAATCTCCAAATGAATAATTTTCAAACATATCATATCTCCTTCATTTTAAAAATTGTATAACAATTATCTTTTGATATTAATTTTGCTACTACAAATATTAATAACACTATAAACCAAAATTGGAATGTAAGTAATATTGAAAAACTTTCTGAAAAACTGCTTCTAGGCATAAAAAACAAATTATTCAATATTATTAATGTACAAATAAAGCGTAAAGTTTTATTCTTATAAGAAACATTAAGCATTCTTATAAATAAAAAACCTAAAAATATACTAAATAAAAATACACCTAAGTATCCAAAATCAGTATAATTTTCCATTATAAAACTACTTCCTAATCCATGCCCTTGTAAATAATCATCTTTTATTGCTATATAAGAAATATTATGAGCATAACTATTACTTTTTATTGCTAATTCAATACTATTCGTTGTAGTTGTAAATGGCTTTGTATCAAACAATAACTTACCAAAATTTCCATAAGTAAAATATTCAATAATCGGTCCAAAAGTAAAATTTGTAAAACTTCTTACAGCAATATTGCTATTATACAAAAATCCTCTTGCTAAAACTCCAAAACTTGTTCCCTGTTTATAGATAAAATCTACAAATATATCAAATATCTTAAAATTCGAAACCTCAACATTATCTCTGACATAATTTAAAAGTCCCATACCAACAATTATTATTGGAAGACTTGTATAAATTAATATCCTTTCTTTTACTCCTATCCATTTATTTTTAATATCTTCTTGTCCTCTTATAAAGTAATATATAAAAGAAAATATCAAAGTTAAAATAAATGGATTTCTAGTCCCAATAACTAAGTATATTGCATTTGCAAACAAGTTGCTGATTAACACTATAGTAGCATTTCTTTTGTTTGGTTTAGATGCCAAATATATACACATAGAATATACTGTAAAAACCGACAATATATATGTAAAGTAAGGCAAATTACTTTTAAATGATGCATAATATGTGTAATAGGATGTATTTAACTTAAATATCAACCTTTCAATTAGCCTTAAAGTATAAAATGGATATGTCAATATATATACTGCAAGTGAAACAATTCTTACATTTTTTAACCAAATAATATTTTCTATTTTTCTACTTTTATCATCTAATTTTTTATTTTTTTTAGTTTTTAATAATGCTTTAGAAATAATTCCTCCAATAAACAGTCCAGAAAGTGAAATCATAACTATAATAAAAGCAAAAACATAAGCATCTTTTTGATAAGTATTAAAACTATAATTTCTTAAATAATCTATTGTAGGTCTTGAAACTAAAAATATAAAAATAGTTATATAAAAAAATAAATGTATTATATAATACTTTATATCAGTAAAGCAAAATATTATCAAGCTAACAAAAAAGGATAATAATGTAAAAAGTAATATATCCAATCTCTCTGTATATAAGTAGCTCACTCCAAGAAATAGAGTGAAAATAAAAGAAAATGCTGTAATTAAAGAATAAAATTTTTTAAAAGTAATATTCATATAATTATCTCCATTATTCTATAATTTCATTTATATTTTTTATTTGTTCTGGAATAGTAAATTTTGTTATAAAATTTTTCATTTCTGATTTATCCGCTATTCTACAAGTTTCAAAAAAGTCAACAATATTTTCACAAGCTTCATCAATAGAGTTTACAATTCTACCAAATTTACCGTTATTTGAAAGTTCCTTTACTCCTCCAACATCTGTAGAAATAAAAGGAATTCCTAAAGCTAATCCTTCAACAATAGCACCTGAAAAACCTTCTTGTTTAGACATTGAAAACATCAAATCCATTTTTTTAATATATTTATATGGATTTTTTTGATATCCTAAAAAATGAATATAATCTTCCAAATTGTCTTTTTTTACCAACTCTTTTATATAATTTTCCAATTCTCCAGACCCTAAAAAATATAAATGATATTTTTTATTTAAATTTTTGTGTAATTTTTTAATTGTTTCATAGACTTCTAATGAACCTTTTAAGTTTTCAATTCTACCAATTACACAAATTGCATTTTTTTCAATATTAATATCTGTAACCTCATTTGATTTACCCAAAATACTATCAAAATCATATCCATTATAAATAGTTAAAACTTTATCTTCGTACTCAGGATAAACCGAAATTATAGACTCTTTAGTTTTTTCTGATACAGAAATTATTTTATCAACCTCCTCTAAATGTTTTCTATGATTATTTCTTTTTTGAGAATCTTTCATAAAATCTTCAATACTTCCATGTATCCAAGCAAATTTTTTTACATTCTCATCTTTTGAAAATTCAAAAGGAGGATTGATTATAGTAAATGAAATTTCTATATCATATTTTTCTTTAACCATTATTTTTCTTACTAAATTTGGAAAAAACTTTCTTATTCTCCACAAAATAGCTCTTTTTACCTTAGATTGTCTATAATCTTGCCATGATTTTAATACTCTTACATTATCACTAACGGGCTCATAACCCTTATCAAAATGCTCAATTTCAAGTATATCAATATCATATTTTTCACTATCAAGATTATTTACAATTGTTGATAATATTTTTTCAGCCCCGCCCCCTAAAGAAAAGGACCATAAAAAAAATAATATTTTCTTTTTTTTCAAATAATCACCTTATTTCCAAATTTCTTCATAATTTGTATAGCTATTTTTTAAATCTAAAAAGAGTAAATCATGATGCGGTATTTGTTTTTCTTTGGGTGGTAATTTCATATAATCTCCAAATGCAGTTTTTAAATATCCATCATATCCAATAGGAATTGGCATTTTTGTATCTTCAAAGTCAAAATACTTCTTATCTACAAACCATTCTTTTCTATACACCTTTTTCATATAATACGGTCCAGAACAAAGCTCTGTAATATATTTTGAATCATCAATTTTATATTTAGTCATCTTTTTTTCCGCGAACTTCCAAATTTTATATCTAATGTTATTAGATTTAAAAATTGATAATAATAATTTAGAAACTTTTTTCTTTAAACCTCCATGCTTTTCAGGTAAAACCTGAGCACAAAAAAGAGAATAAATAAGTCCCCACATAATTTGAAATTTTCGCTTAAATTTTCCTTTTGGACAACCATCAAGAGGTAAAATATCAAGTGCTACTCCATGACTTATATTCAAGCCCTTTTGATATGGTTTTATAGCTGTTGTTTCGTTATCCCTAATAGTTATAAAAAGGTTATGGTCAACTAAATCTTTATTAGCTTTAACAAGTGAATATTTTTTAGTATTTGCCTTTTCATTCCATATCATAACTAATTTTTCATAATCTTCTCTTGGCATAAAAAAGTCTAAATCATCATCCCACGGGATAAATCCAGAATGTCTTAAACTGCCAATAGCTCCACCACCACAAAGATAACACAATAAATTATTTTCTTCGCAAAAAGAGACAAAATATTTTCCCATTTCTAAACTCTTAAGTTGTAATTCTCTTAAATTTATTTCTTCCATATCTATATAATCTTAATCAATTAAATATTCCATTTAGCAACTGTTTTAAAAGGTGTATTCAAGTCGTTTTTAAAGAATCTATGAATATCATCAATGTTATTTATTTCTTCATCTTCAAAAACAATGGACTTAAATCTATTTTGAATTTTTTTGCTTTCAAGCATTTTTACCGCTTCCTCAAAATCAATCCTTCCTGATCTGGAACATCCAATTAATGTTAATCCTTTCTCCAATATATCTCTAGTATTAATTGCAACTTTATTTTCGCTAACACCCATCAACATAATTGAACCTTGAGGTTTAATATACTTTATTATGTTATTAATAGCATCTTCACTTCCGGGTCCTCCAGCACACTCAAATCCATGATCTGTAGAAAAACCTTCAGGAATATCATCACTTGAATATACCTCATCAACAAAGGAAAATATTTTTAATTTTTCAAGATTTCTACCTACAACAACTATTTTACTGTTGGGAAATTTATATTTCAAAACATTTGCCATAATAAATCCTAAACTCCCATTTCCAAAAATAGTTATAGTTTCTTTACTTTCAAGTGAGTTTTTTACAAACCTATCATAAGCATGAAAACCTACCGAAATAAACTCTAAAATAGAAGCTACAGGTAACTCAATGTTATTAAACTTAACAAGTCTATCTGGAGAGATTTTTACAAATTCTCTCATAAATCCATCATGACCACTTGACAAAAAATATGAGCCTTTTACATAATTTTCATAAATTCTTTCATCAAAATTACAAGGTGGTGTATTTGGAATCATTGAAACTAAATCTCCAACTTGAAAAGTATTTGTAGGATCAAAAACAACCTCACCACAAGATTCATGGATTGGAGCCATTGGTAATTTTTTTTCTAATACTTTCGGATCTCTTTTTCCTAAATAATATCTCTGATCTGCATGGCATAAAGATACATATAAAGGTTTTACAATAACTTTATCTCCTAAAAAGCTTTCATCAACATATTTAACTGAAATAAAACCCGGTTTCATTAATTGAAAAATTCTATTTATCATTTTAAATCTCCATTAGCATTGCTTTAGCTATCTTTAAATCTGTTACCGTAGTAATCTTTATATTTGAAAAATCACCATTAACCAAAAATACTTTTTCTCCATTTAATACAAATATTTTACAAGCATCTGTTAAAATATTTTTTTCTTCATCTGTTAATTTATTATAGTATTCCATAAATTTATTAATTTTAAATGTTTGAGGAGTTTGTCCTTGAAACATAGTTTTTCTATCAGGAATAGATGAAATAAATTTACCATCTTTAGAAACAACAATTGTATCAAAAGCGGGTACTACTGTGTCAATAATATTATATTTTTTGCAACTTTCGATGTTTTCATCAATCATTTTAATTGAAACAAAAGGTCTAACTGCATCATGTGTCACAAGAATATCTTCATCTGTTAATCCATTATCATTATCAATAGCTGAAATAATATTTAAAATTGTAGAATTTCTATCTTTACCACCATCTACAACAACAATTTTTTCAGATAAATAATTATAATCTTTTTCTATTATATCAACAAGATAGGAATTCCAATCAGGATTTACTCCCACATAAATTTTGTCAATTTTGTTACTTAATAGAAATTTTTCAATTGTATGAATTATTATAGGTTTATCTCCAATATTTAAAAATTGTTTTGGGATATTGGAAATATTCATCCTACTACCTATTCCTCCGGCAAGAATACCAGCATAAATCATAGCCTAGTCCTCCTTATTATATGTTTTTAAAAATGATGGGATTTTTAAAAATCCTATCAGTGTGCCATATCCATAACTTATATGTAAAAGGAAAAATACAATTGGAAGCAATAAATTATAAGGATTAAATTTTCCTTTAAAAATTGAACTTAGAGACATCAATATATTCACTATAATATATGAACCAAATACCATTAAAAATAAGTATTTAGTAAAAAATAGTGAAATAATTGATACAAAAAGTGCCACTAAAAAAGCAAAAGGAATATAATGATATAAATTTAAACACTCAGGACAAACAGCAGTTGTAAGTCCTATCCACATTCCATTAGCTTTCTTTTGTTTAATCATTTTTGAAAGTGAATTTCTAGTATGTTGATAAGAAATAATATCATCATCATAACAAAGTTTATATCCAGCTTTTCTAATTCTATAGTGAAATTCATTGTCCTCAGTTCTTAATAATTTTTCATTAAAAAATCCAACTTTTTCCAATACTTCTCTTTTATACATTGCATGAAACATAGACTTAACATATTTTTTCCCTGATGCATTTCTAAAAGGTGCAATCCCACTACCAAACATAGATGACTCTGCTTCCAAAAGCATTTTTTTATAAGCAGTATCCTCATCAATAATATTTGGTCTTTTTCCTCCTGAAACATCTTCTCCTGATTCTATATTTCTAACATTTTTTTCTATAAAATCTTTTGGAACTGATGAGTGTGCATCTATTCTTACTAAAACATCCCCTGTAAAATTTCTTATCACTATATTCCATCCTGCAGATTGAATCTTTTTTGGATTATCTATAATTTTAACATCTAAAAAGTCATTATCCTCTTTAAAATCTTGCATAATTTTTTTTGTATTATCTGTAGATATTCCATCAACTAAAATTATTTCAATCTCGCTATGGGGATATGTTTGTAATTCAAAATCTTTAAAAAGAGAAGGTAAAGTTTTCTCCTCATTCAAGGCAACTACACCAATACTAACCTTCATTATTTTTTCCTCCAAAAAAAACAGATAAAAATGTTTTAAACATAATTTTTATATCATACCAAAAAGAAAATCTTTCAATATATTCTAAATTATACTTCATTTTATCCGGTAAAATATAATTCACATAAATATCATCAATATTTGAATCATTATCTAAGTGTTTTGATATTATTTCATCCTCATCTTTATAATTTATACTGGAATATGATGTAAGTCCCGCAGGGAGCAATAAAGTCGCATACATATAATCAGAATACCTTTCAACATATTTTGTTACTTCAGGTCTCGTTCCAACAAAACTCATTTCTCCTAAAAATATATTAAAAATTTGTGGAAATTCATCTAATCTATATTTTCTTAAAAATTTTCCAACTTTAGTTATTCTCGAATCTGATTTCACAGTTACAAGTGTTCCAATTTTATCCGCATTTGAAACCATTGTTCTAAATTTAAAAATTCTAAATTTTTTACCGTATGTTGTAACTCTTTCTTGTCTATAAAATATACTACCTTTTGAATCTAACTTTATAGCTATAGAAATTATAACTATCGGAATAAATAATATCAGTAAAATTAAAACAGAAAAAATAATGTCAAATATTCTCTTAAAAACTAAACTTAGTCTCTTTTTTGAAACTATTTCATAATATTTTTTTACAGAATCATTTTGAAATTCTATAGGCAAATCTTCATATTTAATCAAAATATTTTCTCCTTATTTAAACGTCTGTAATATAATAACATATATTTAAAATAAAGTAAAATTAAAGAACTTTAACATCACCATCATAAACTAAACCACCAACAGTATCTATTGTTACAAGTTGTTCATCTTTAATCAAATTTGTTGCATTTTCAGCACCAATAATTGTTGGAATATTAAAATGTAATGCAATTATTGCTGCATGAGAAGTTAACCCTCCCGTTTCAACTATAATTCCTGATGCTCTATCAATAAATTCGACATATTCTCTATCCGTGAATTTAGATACTATTATATCTCCATCTTTAAATTTATTTTTTAAATCATCTTCACAATTTATTACACAAACTTTTCCTGTAACTGAATCTTTTCCAATTCCAAAGCCTTTTATCAAAATTTTTCCAACTGTATGCACTTTAATTAAATTTGTTGTTCCTGCTACACCTACAGGTATTCCGGCAGTTAAAATAACTGTATCACCATCACTAATATAATTTGCATTTAAAGTAGCTGATATTGAACGTTCAATTACTTCATCTGTATGATCTGATTTTTGAGATATCAAGCTAGTAACCCCCCAAAATATTTGCAATTTTCTTCTAACCCTTTCAGAGTATGTTACAGCTATAATATCAACAAATGGTCTAAATTTTGAAATTGATACTGGCGTAATTCCTGAAGCTGTAGCACAAATAATTGCTTTTGCTTTTAAGTTCTCGGCAATTTCCTTTGTAGATAAACTAATTGAATTCATCGTATTTAAAGCATCATGTCTGTTTTTGTTTTTTATACTATTTTGAAAATCAAATGAATTTTCTGTTGTAATAGCTATATTATTCATAACTTTAACTGCATCCTTTGGATATTTTCCTGCAGCTGTTTCACCGGATAACATAACACAATCACTTCCGTCAATAATTGCATTTGCAACATCTGTAACCTCTGCTCTTGTTGGTCTAGGATTTCTAATCATTGAATCCAACATTTGAGTTGCAGTTATTACAGGTTTTCCTATCAAATTACATTTTCTAATAATTTCTTTTTGAATTTTTGGAATAAATTCCGTTTTAATTTCAACACCTAAATCTCCTCTAGCAACCATTATTCCGTCTGATGCTTCTATAATTTTATCAATATTTTCAACACCTTCTTGATTTTCAATTTTAGATATAATTTTAATATCAGAATTATTTTCATCTAAAATTTTTCTTATTTCATAAACATCTTCAGGTTTTCTAACAAAAGAAGCAGCAATAAAATCTAAATCATTTTTTATTGCAAATAAAATGTCACTCTTATCCTTTTCTGTAATTGAAGGTAAATGTATTATTTCATTTGGAATATTCACACCTTTATTGCTCTTAATTACTCCGTTATTTTTTACCAAACATTTTATTTCTTTATCTGTTTTTGAAATAACTTCCATTTCTACCAAACCGTCATCAACTAAAACTGTTCCGCCAATTTTAACATCGTTTGGTAATAATTTATATGAAACAGAACAAATATTTTGATTTCCTAAAACCTCATCTGTCGTAAAAGTATAAATATCTCCTGCTTTCAAAACAACTTCATCAACACTAAATTTTCCAAGTCTAATTTCAGGACCCTTTGTATCAAGCATTATAGCTATTGGCAAGTCTAACTCTTCTCTTGCCTTTTTTATATTATCAATTCTAACTTGATGTTCTTCCTTGCTTCCATGTGAAAAATTCAATCTACATATATTCATTCCACTAAGAATTAATTCTTTTAAACTTTCAACTGAATCTGAAGCAGGTCCAATTGTACAAATTATTTTTGTCTTTTTCATAATTATCTCCTAAATAGATAGTTCATCAACTATATCATATAAATCTTTATTAAATATTTTTTTGCTTGAAACTGCATCTTCTATAGAAATATATTCAATACTATTATTTCTATATGCCAATGCTAAATTTGTTTTATTTTTTAATAATAGCTTAACCGCCATACTTCCCATTTGACTTGCAATTATTCTGTCAAATGAACTTGGAGTGCCTCCTCTTTGAATATGTCCAAGAACAGTTACTCTTGTATCTATATTCGCCTTTTCCTGAATTTGTCTCTTAAGCTCATAAGGGCTTAAAATACCTTCTGTTAAAACTATTATATGATGTAACTTTCCTCTTTTTCTACCACGAATTATCTTATTACAAACTTTATCTATATCAAAGTCAACTTCCGGAACTATTATGCTTTCCGCTCCTCCGGCAAGACCGGAATTTAGAGCAATATCTCCACATTTTCGTCCCATAACTTCTAATATATTAGCTCTTCCGTGTGAAGATGAAGTATCACGAAGTTTTGATATAGCATCTATAACTGTATTTACAGAAGTGAAAAATCCAATTGTATAATCGGTATATCCCATATCATTATCAATAGTACAAGGTATTGCAATCGTCTTAATTCCATATTTACTTAATACATTGGCACCTCTAAAAGTACCATCGCCACCTAAAACTACAAGCCCTTCTATACCGTATTTCTGTAAATTGTTAACAGCCTTCTCCTGACCTTCTTTAGTCATAAATTCTTTACTTCTTGCACTACCTAATATAGTTCCACCTTTTTGAATTATATCTGCAACGCTGGATACATTCATCTCAAAAATATCCCCTTTAATAAGACCGTCATATCCAAATTTTACCCCATAAATTCTAATATTATGATAAATACAAGTTCTTACAACAGCTCTTATTACAGGATTCATTCCTGGAGAATCTCCTCCACTTGTAAGAATAGCAATTTTCTTCAAAATATACCTCCATTAACTTATACGAAAACAATCTTTACCAAAATTATTTTCTAATTCAACAAGTAAGTTTTCATTTTTTAAGTCAAATTTATTTTCTAATCTTAAAGTTTTATTATTAGATAAAATATATAAAATAACTTGATTTTCTCCACTATATTTTTCTGAAAATTCTCCAAGTTTTTTCTTAATATTATTATCAAAACTCTCTAATTTTATATATAGTTTCTTACTATAAATTTCTTCAATTTCCTTAGCATCAA
>ERZ773099.2178-NODE-2178-length-13782-cov-2.340060_pt1 | contig 13782 bp, 14 predicted proteins | sample MGYA00511120_ERZ773099 | MGnify/ENA primary metagenome ERZ773099 (study PRJEB29015, sample SAMEA2738012) | human oral metagenome | biome: human oral; feature: human-associated habitat; material: dental | place: China | collected 2104 ... | reverse complement strand
CCATATCGTAGGCAGGTATGACGACAATGGGATTTTATATATCGGGATCCGCGATTTCCTGCTGGACGCTGCGGGTTTGGACGGATAGCCGCTGGCGGCGATAAAAAGCGTGCATCCTGATTTCGTTCTATGACTGACGTATAATCAGCGCAAGCCTATCCCGTATCATTTTATCTTCCAGTAACCTTTCCGATCTGAACCGATACGCTCAATGATGTTTTTTTCTTTAAGCTTTTTCAGCCATAATGCGATCGTTTTTCTGCTCAATGATAGTTTCTCTGCAAGAACCGAAGAAGTATAGGCAGGATCTTCTTCGATAAGCTCCAGGATTTGCAATTCGGTGTCGGTCAATTGATCTGTCACCTTTTCTGTCACCTCACGGGTAACAGAATGGACGATCCTGTCCTTGGGCGCCTTGAAAACAATCATAATGTCGCCGGGATTGATCGTGTAATCTGGCAGCGGAAGGCCCTCCCTTTCACAGGAAGAACAGATCTTTTCGATGCCCCGTCCCCAGCTTTCAATAAATCCGGCCAGATATAATACGTGGGCAATATTCGGATTATAAGGTCTGGAAGCATGCTTTTGCATCAGATTTTCCTGTGTCCAGTTCTCTGGAAGACACCCGCAGTTTGCAATATACAGCCTGTCTTCATATATGCTGATCTGAACTGGAACGCCGGATTGATATTGTTTGTGGCAAATCGCGTTTAGAATTGCTTCGCGCAGGGCCTCTTCAGGAACAAAGTAACGTTCGATCCTCTGCATTCCCACATAGGAGATTTTTGCTTTCATGTACTTCAGATGAACCAGTTCAACAACTTTATCGATTTGTTCTAAGATGGATCCGTGGATTTCGTCCTGATATAGAAGGTCAGCATCGGTCTCAAAATATCCGAGCTTGATATAAGCGCCAAGTTGCCATTTTTCGGGCTCTTTACTAAACAAGAGCATCGCGGCATTTGTCAGATAAGAACCATTCATCAGATGGAGCTTTTCCATCAGGATTTTTTTCGGCTCATCAAGCACACTTTGATCGATACGACCCTTTTTTATACCCCATTGTTTAAAGCGGCCCAGGAGTTCATCATTCACATCTTCGAGGAAAAAAGCAGGCAGAGGCAGGTTATCCCATGTAGCGCCGCGTTTTCGCATCAGGAAGGCTTCAAGTGCGGGGCCGGTCAGTACTTGCCTTGTGCTCCCGCTACGGTAATAGTAGATTCCTTTACAGGAAATGCCAATGGGATATGGGGGTACGTCAATTTCAATGTATTCCTTATCTTTTATCATTCAGAAGATTCACTCCAACAACGATACCCAATGCGTCACGAATCTTGTTTGGAATATCTTCCAGAAGTTTATGTGAGTTGGGTGTGCCGATCGCATTGCCGCTGTCATCGCAACCAATATAAATTTTTCCGTCCTGTGCATTGGCATAACCGCAGATCCATTCCAAATATTCATCTTTCCACTTACTTTTCCATTCTGTGTTCTGGTTTTCAGGCATGGTCTTTGCTTTCTTGTTTCTTGTCCTTTGTCTGCTTCTTACAGGCATTATATCGATTCTTACATTGGGCGCTGTATAAGACGAAGCGGGATCAGGCAATCCGGCCGCTCGTTCGGATCCCGGATTCGTTTAAAAAAATCATTGTCGTCAGGGACCATATCGTAGGCAGGTATGACGACAATGGGATTTTATATATCGGGATCCGCGATGTCCTGCTGGCCGTCGCGAGCCTGGACGGATAGCCGGCTTTTCCCGTTCGACTCTCTTTCTTATTCCCCTCGATCCTTAATCAGCGTCATTGCAGCCTGCGCCCCGGAAGCGGCCGACACGATCAGCTGACGATAGTCGCCGTCGACGGTTTCCCCGGCGGCGTAGACGCCCGGAATCTCCGTCCGCATGTGCGCGTCGATCGGGATCAGTCCGTTGTTCAGCGAAAGCTTCCCTTCGTACAGCTCGGAAATCGGCTTATGTCCGATGAAGACAAAAACGCCGTCAAACGGGATCCGTCGTTCTTCGCCGTTTTTTACGTTCCTTACGTTCAACGCTTCAACGAAGTCCTTGCCGACGACCTCGGTCACAACCGAGTCCCAGAGGAAATCGATTTTCGGGTTGGCTTTGGCTTTCTTCTGCGCCGAGGCGTCCGCGCGCAGCTGGTCGCGGCGATGGATAATCGTGACTTTATTCACGAAACGCGTCAGGAAGACCGCTTCCTCGACCGCGGCCGTCCCGCCGCCGACGACCGCGACGTTCTTTCCGCGGTAAAACGCCCCGTCGCAGGTCGCGCAGTAGGAGACCCCCGCGCCGGTCAGCTCTTTCTCGCCCGGGACGTTCATCAAAACGGCTTTCGATCCGGTCGCCAGGATCAGGCTTTCAGCATGGTAAATTTTCCCTTCGGTCTCGACGACGAACGGACGCTGGGCGAAGTCGATCGATTCGGCGCTCGTGTAATCGATTTTCGCGCCGAATTTTTCCGCCTGATCGGCGAATTTCATGATTAATTCCGTTCCGGAGATCCGTTCGGGAACGCCGGGGTAATTTTCGACGTCCGCCGTCAGCGTGATCTGGCCGCCGAGCGTCGGCCCGGTCAGGACGACCGGTTCCAGCTCCGCCCGCGCGGTATAGATTGCGGCGGAAAGCCCCGCTGCGCCGCTGCCGACGATTAAGACTTTGGTGTCAAGATGTTTTTTTTCGCTCATGTGTTTTTCCTGTTTCTTTTGATAAATCGTAATTTATTAAATCGTTCGATTGAAGCTTTTCAGCTTAAAACGAAGAAATTTTTCGGTTTTGATAATTCTCCCGCCCCTGGGCGGCGGCTTTTACCGTCTACGGCGTTATTTGCCGGGCGTTTTCCTCCAGGTTCCCTGAAAAGGCGTCCGCAATACTTTGATTGTACACGACTTTAACCGCCGCTTCGGTCGAATCGGGCCCGTTTCCCAGCGCGAACGTTACCAGCAGGAACGAGGTTTCTTTTGGAAGCGGTTCGAGCGACAGGAGCGCATGGTAAATTTTCGCCAGATCCGCGTCGGCCTCGCTGTCCGTGATGCGTTCGGTCGTTTTATTGAAGATTTGATGATATTCGAGCATGGCGCGCGCCATGATCTTCGCCGTATCGAGCGTCTCAATCTCAACTTCCCGGACCGGCGAGCCGTCGAATCCGGGATCGGCGATCGAAACGAGCCGGAGCGATTCGGCGATTTTCTCTCCGAATTCGTTCGACGGGATCCGAAATGGGACCTCCTCGACGATCAGCGCCCGCGCCCGTTCCTCATCACCGGAATTCAGCGCGGCGATCAGGCTGCGGAGGGCGGCCTCCTGATCCGCGGAGGTCATCAGCGGCCTTTCGTCCGGCGCGGGCGCCCAGGCGTCGGTCAGCCGGTACGCGATCTGGAACGCGGCGGCGGCGAGGAGGAGCCCGGCCGCGATCAGGGCGATTTTCTTTAAAGCTTTGCCTTGGAGGTTTCCGGGAAGGTTCATGGTTTAAACGTCCGATTAAAATAGGAGTAGGAGAAGACGGTTTTCAGCAGTTTCGCTCGCTCGGCGCCGGTCAGGAACTCGATCTTCATGTCGTCGTTCCGCCGGATCGTCTCGATTCGCACGCCGAGATATTTCCCGTTGTAGAAATAATGCCGGTCGAAGAAGGAATCGCGTTCGATATACGAGGTCTGGTCGAAAAGGAAATTCCCCAGCCCGAAATGCATAAAATGGTCGCCGATAAAACCGAATCCCTGCGGGATATGCGCCTGCGAGCCGGAGACGATCGTCGCGCCGGCCTGAGCTAAATGATAAAACGCGGCGAATTGAATCGTCGGCACGGAATAAAAGTCGTGCTCAACCTGCTGGAAGGTGACGATCGGGAAATAACCTTCCCGGCTCAGCTCTTTCACAGACGCGATCAGTTCATCGTAGTCACAGGGCGCCGCACCGGGGGTTTCTTCGGTTGCCCATACGCTGTCCGGCCCGACCGAGTTGCAGCCTGAAAAGGCAAACCGGTTGCCGTTATGCTCAACGAGGAGCGGCGCGCGCGCGTCGAAAAGCGTCAGCCCGCCTCCGTAGGTTTTCATTCCCGCGCGCTGGAATAACCCATAGGCGTCGATAAACGCCTGTGGCCCCCAGTCCAGATTATGATTCCCGGTCAGCTCGACGATATCAACGCCGAGCGCGGTCAGGACCCTGAAATACGCAGGCCGGGCGCAGAATTTCGGATCATGGCGCAGCGGAATTCCTGAAGGGCAGCCGCTGAAAAAAGACGCTTCGCTGCTGACATGCGCAAGATCGGATTTCCGGATCGATTCCGCGATTTCGCTGATCGGAAAGTCGGTCCCCTCGGTTTCGATCTGGGCCGCGAGGCGGCGCGACAGCGCGGTCGTTCCGGTCAGCGTTACTGTCGTCAGGCGCGAAGGATCATAATTTGTCGTCAGTTTCAGCGTTTCCGGGCAGCCCCCTTTCCGCAGCTCGGTTATTCGGTAGCGGATTTTCAGCGGGTACCCTTCAGGGTCAAAATCGATCGCGAACGGGTCGCTGACGTCTTCCTCGCTCAGGCGGAGCCCTAAAACCTTCCAGCGCGGATCGAGACCGTCAAACGGGACGATCGCAACTGTATTCGCCGCGCCCCAGGTTTTTTTCAGCAGCTCCCCGCCGTCGATCGCGCGGACGTTTTCGCTCGGCGTTCCCCCGAAGAGCGCGGTCAGCGTCTTCCGATAAGCTTTCGGGTAAAAAACAGACTGGCAGCCGTTCTCCGGGCAGAGCCCAAGCCAACTCCGGCGGATACCTTCAAAATAGATTTCGTCGCTGATCGTCGGAAACGGCGCGACGGCGGCGAAGAGCCGCGTCCCCTCTCCGATTTCCGTCGCTCCGCCGGGGGGCGTGATCTCAACACTGCAGCCGGCCCGGTCGCGCGCGTAGACGCGTTCGCAGCCATCCGGAATCTTCTCGACCAGCCCGGTTGGGGCGGAACGGTCGATCCACACGCTGCATCCGGTATCGGACGTCGCCACAGCCCACGCAGCGTCGCCGAAGAGAATAGCATACAGCGATAAGCCGAAAAGAAAAGCGAATCGCAGGCATACGCTCCAGCAGACGGGGAATTTCTTCCAGGGAATAAATATGGAATAACGAAGTTTCATTACAGTCAATCGGTCCGGCCCGCGGGATACCGCGGCAGTTTCTCCTGAAATTATAGCAGGTCAAGCCGGAGAATCAGGCGCGAACAATACTGGATGCTGCGGGGAAATCGATCGGCGCCGGATCCCGGCGCGGCTTGGTCCTGCGTTGAAACGAATTGCTTTGCCAACTTATTAATATGTCGCTATATTCTTGTTTCTTTTTGAAGTTATAGCGTTGCAGAAACAACGCTGACCCGGCAATTGTGTCAGCGGTTTTCCCGGTATTTGTCGGACGAATGATGTCGGACAGCATAAAATCAGTTTAATAGTTGATCTATTGTATAGTCTTAAATTTCAATTAAGCTCCGGCAGAAATTGTGAAGAGCTATTACAATCTAAGTTGGGTTCGGCTAACGGTCGGATCTCAACAACATATTATTTACTCTAATAGGAGATGAAAAGATGAAAGCTTTTGCGATGTTGAGTATTGGAAAAGTTGGATGGATTGATAAGCCGATGCCAGTCTGCGGACCGTTGGACGCGATTGTGAAACCGATTGCGCTGGCTCCCTGCACCTCCGACGTACATACCGTTTGGGCGGGCGCGATCGGCGATCGCCATAACCTGACGCTGGGCCATGAGGCCGTCGGTGAAATCGTCGAAGTCGGTTCCCTCGTTAAAGATTTCAAGGTCGGCGATAAAGTCATCGCCCCGGCGATTACGCCGGATTGGAATTCGCTCGAAGCTCAGGCCGGGTACTCGATGCATTCGGGCGGCATGCTCGCGGGCTGGAAATTCTCGAATATTAAAGACGGCGTTTTTGCTGAATATTTCCATGTCAATGACGCTGACGGCAACCTGGCGCTGATTCCCGAGGGAATGGATCCTGCCGCCGCGGTGATGTTCTGCGATATGGTCCCGACCGGGTTCCATGGCGTCGAGCTTGCCGGCGTTGAATTCGGCGATACGGTCGTTGTCGTCGGGATCGGCCCTGTCGGCCTGATGTCGGTTGCGGGCGCTGCGCTGCATGGCGCCGGGCGTCTTTTCGCGGTCGGTTCCCGTCCGAAATGTATTGAAGTCGCGAAAGCCTATGGCGCGACGGATATTATCAATTATCGCAACGGTGATATCGTTGAGCAGATTCTTGACCTCAACCATGGTCCGGTCGATAAAGTCGTCGTTGCCGGCGGCGATGTCGATACCTTTGATCAGGCGCTTGCGATGCTCAAGCCGGGCGGCGCGATCGGCAACGTCAACTATTTAGGCGAGGGCGACTATATTAAGCTTGGCCGTCTGAACTGGGGCGTCGGCATGGGACACAAACGCATCAACGGCGGTCTGATGCCCGGCGGGCGGCTGCGCATGCAGAAACTGACGTCGATGATGACGTCCGGACGCATGGACACCGGATTAATGGTGACGCATCGCTTCAACGGCCTTGCCAGCGTTGAAACCTGCCTGGATATGATGAAGGATAAAGCGGCTGAATTGATTAAGCCGGTCGTTATCGCGTAATTTTCTTCTCCTTTCTCTGCAATCTGAATCCTTCCGCTTCCTCCTTTCGGCGGGGGGATTCATTTTACCGACGCCGGGCGTTCGAGCCCGGCGTCGACGCTTGCGTTACAATATACTGGGACGAGCTTAATTTTCGTGGTTCCAAATAGATGAATTTCATGAAGGGGAGGACTTGATCATGTACATGGTATTTTTAGTTTTGCACGACCGGAAGCATACCGACGCGGTATTGGCAGAATGGACCAGGGTGGGCGTAAACGGGGCTACGCTGATGGATTCGGTCGGCGCGTATCGCCTTCGCAAGCGCATTCCCGGCCGTTACGCTTATACGACCGCGAGTACGGAAGAAATCAACCAGTCGATCTTCGCGATCGTTCCGGACGAGGCGATGGCGCTCAACGCGTTAGCCGCGACCGAGGCCGTTATCGGCGACCTGAGCCGCCCGGAGACAGGCGTCTTCTCGTATTGGCCGCTGACCAGCGTCAAGGGTATTTCAAAAGCTCCGCAGGGAGGTAAGGGGGAATGAGCGCGACGATTCTGGACTTCTTCTTAGCGGGGAATCGCTTTTGGGCAACCTTTATCCTGAGCGCGGGCCTGATCGTCGCCGCGGCGATGCAGCTGGCGCGTTCAGGCGACGTTCTGGCGGCGCGGACCGGAATCGGCGGAATGTTTATCGGCGTGCTGCTGCTGGCCGGGGCGACGTCGCTTCCGGAGATGCTGACCGGGATCAACGCCGTGCTGATCGGTTCGCCGGATATCGCCGCCGGGAACTTCTTCGGTTCCTCGGCGTTTAACATGCTGATTCTCGCTATTCTCGATATTCTCAGCCGTGATCGCCGGATTTTACGCGAAGCCGCGTATCGTCACGTTCTTTCCGGCGGACTGGGGATCTTTATCTGCACGATTGTCCTTTTCTTCATTGGCGCAAATCCGATCATTGAGACGTTCGGATTTAAGGTCGGCTGGATCGGGCTCGATTCGCTGATCATCGTCGCAGTTTATGTCTACTCGATTCGCCTGATCGATCAGGAGGGAAAGGAACAGGTTTCGGCAGAAATGAGCGCGGAGGAATTAGCCTCGGTCCCGCCGCTTCGGAGCGGGATTCTCAGCTTTGTCGGCGCGTCGCTCGTTCTGGTTATCGTTTCGCCGCTGATGGTCAACGCGGCGGATAAGATTGCGGTGGTAACGCAGCTGGGCGAGTCGTTTGTCGGTTCGACACTCGTCGCGATGATTACGTCGCTTCCGGAGTTGGTAACGTCGATCGCCGCGCTGTCGATCGGCGCGCCGGAAATGGCGATGGGGAACCTGTTCGGCTCGAATATGTTTAACATGCTGGCGATTTCGATTACCGACCTGTTCTACGTTCCGGGACGGCTCCTGGGAGCCGTGAGCCCTGCGTTTATCGTGACCGGGATGCTGGGGGTCATGATGATGGCGCTGGCGGTCATCGGAAACGTCGCAAAGCTGCGCCGCTTTAAATTCATGGAACTGGATTCGATTTTGATGGTGATGCTGTACCTCGGCGGGATGTACATTCTGTATCAGATACGATAAGCCGGGAGATTTTTTCCGGTTTTAAGCTTTCAATAAATTGGCGTTATACCGTTTTTAAACCGCGTTCGTTTTTCATCCGGGTATCCTTATCTTTGTCGGGCGAAAAAGAAATCGCCCGGAAGGAAAGGAGACAGGAAATACTTATGAGAATGAGCGCAATGAAGATCAGGTTTTTCGCCCTGCTGCTCGGGATCGCGCTGACGGTCATTGTCGGGATTGCCGCGGTCAGCGTTTACGCTTTCGAATGCAGGCTGTCCCTTCTCAGCGCTGGACCCGGGGAGGCGGCTGCGGAGCTGCCGGCTGAATGCGGAGAGGCTGATCGGGGCGGGGTCGAGAGTGAGGAGGATGCGGGATGTCCGCCGTTCACGAACGGTTCGGACGCGGCGCCTGAGAGCCGGGCGGGCCGTTCCATGGAATGGACAAGTTTTTAAGGCGCGGTTAAGTTGGGTTTAAATGAAAAATTAACCATTTCCAAATAAAACAGGCGTATTCTTTTTTCGAAGATATGAATGGGAGCAATCACCGAAGACCAGATACAGTGTAAGGAGAAAGAGATTATGAAAAAAATTTATGTCGTGTTCAGCCTGATTTTCGCGTTCGTTTTGGCGGCCGGGAGCGTTCCGACGGCGGCCGTGTTCGCCGACAGCACTTCCGCGCGGGAAGAGATCCTTGAAGCGTCGACCGAGCTGGGGCGGTTATACAATCAGATTAATCCGTCGGTCGTTTATATCGCGGTTAAGTCGACCGCCGACTCGTCCAATGGCCTGGACATGGAGCAGTTTCAGGAGCTGATCCCGTTCTTCCGGCAGTATTTCAATACGCCGGAACAGGATTATCAGCGCTCCGAGCCGGAGAAAGAACGCTATACTTACGGATCGGGGACGGGGTTCGTCTGGGACGACGAGGGACATATCGTCACCAATTATCACGTTATTGAAAACGCCGTCGAAGTGACGGTGACCTATCATGACGGGATCGTCCGCGACGCGGTCGTTGTCGGCGAGGACCCGGATTCCGATCTGGCGGTACTGGAGGTTGAGGATTATGAAACCGGGCTGACGCCGGTCAGGATGGGCGATTCGAACGCGATCGAAGTCGGCGAATTCGTCGCCGCGATCGGGAACCCGTTCGGGAATACCGGGACGATTACGACCGGGATTGTCTCGGCGCTGGGGCGGTCGTTCGATCTTGAAGACGGATCGACGTCCAGCGGCCATTATCAGATCCCGGACATGATTCAGACCGACGCGGCGATCAATCCGGGAAACTCCGGCGGCGTCCTGATCAATTTGGACGGCGAAGTCATCGGCGTCGTGAATTCGTTCTCGTCGACGACGTACGCTTCGGCGGGGATCGGTTACGCGATTCCGGCGAATCTGGTGAAGCGGGTTATCCCCAGCTTGATCGAAAAAGGATCGTATGAGCATCCCTGGATCGGGTTCAGCGGCATTGCGCTGAATCGGGAGCTGAGCGAGTCGCTGGGATTTGACCGGGACCAGCGCGGCGCGTTGATCCAGCAGGTGATCAAAGGCAGTCCGGCGGAAAAAGCGGGTATTCCCGGCGGAAGCGAGCCGTTCTCGGAAAATTCGAAGGTTTTCGTAGACGGGGACGTCATTACGAAAATCAACGGTGAACCCGTTTCGGGGATGGACGATATTATTGCCTATCTGGCGTCGAATACGAGCGTCGGCGAAACGATTACGCTGGATGCGATCCGCGATGGCAGGGAAATGTCGTTTGACGTAACGCTGGCGGCGCGGCCGACGGCCGCCGAACGCAGCGGTGAGACGGCGCAGAACGACTCGAAAATTACTCCGGCGGTAGGGAAACCCTGGCTGGGGACGTCGGTCCGCAATCTCGATATCCGGACGCGGGACGAGCTCGGTCTCAGCGATGACGTTCAGGGCGTTCTCGTGACGTCGGTCAGCGACGACAGCCCGGCTTCCGACGCCGATATCCGGGCGGACGACGTGATCCGGACGTTCGACGGCGTCGAGGTGAAGACGGTTGAAGAACTGAAGAGGCTCCTGGAGGATTATCTTCCGGGCGACCGGGTGTCGCTGACGATTCAGCGCGATGACGAAGAGATTGAGCTGCGCCTGACGCTGGGGAACCAACCGGGGCTGTAGAAAAGCGGGGCGCGCGGTAAGCCTGAGCGACAAAAAAGGATTCGGCCCGATCCGAATCCTTTTTTTGTCGCTTCATGCTTTTCAATCCGTCCTACGCTAAGATCAGCGGCACGAGCATTTCCTCCGCAGTCAGCCCGGCATGATGGCCGATAAATTCCGCCGCAGGTCTGCCGCCTTCCGGCGTGTACAGGAGGTCCCACTCGCCAACGCCGAGCGCGAGGAAATCTCCCAGAAAGCCTTTCGCGCGCGGATGGATTTCCGTATCGCCGAAAAGACCATTCGCGATCGCCTCGTCGGTATTCGTTAATCGGTACTGATTGTTGGGGACGAGCGCTTCGAAGCGGGCTGCGAAAAGGTCTTCTTTCCCTGGTTTAATATAAAACGCTTTGCAGCGCGGATCGCCGCCCGGATACGAGCGCATCAGCTCCGTCAGTCCCGGTTCGCGATCGATATAGAAATGCCGGCTCATGTCCGTCAGGCCGTGATCGGCGCTGATAAAGGCCGTCGCGTCGGCGAGCTTCGGGAGCTCCCGCTCGAAAAGATCGTTCGTCTCCTGGAGGAACGAGCGGACCTCCGGCGCGGTCGTCCCGTAGGGATGGATCAGCGCGTCGGGGCTTTTCCAGTACGCGATGATGAAATGATCCCCCGGTTCAGCGCATTTTCTCTCCACCGCTCCGACTAGCTCCGGCATTGTCCCACAAAGCTGATAGCGGTTCCCCGCCAGTTCAAGGATCCGCGGGCGTGCGCTCTGCGTCAGAAAGAGGTCGATCGAAACGCTCTTTTCCGTCGCGGCGTCGATCTTGTCGAAGACGCGCGGCGTTTCCATGAAGCTGAGAACGTTATGCGTCTGATAATTAAGCTGTTCGCCGGTAAAGGTATTTCGGAATGGGAACATGTCGATACACATATCCCAGTCCGAAAAGTACAGCGTCCAGCCCAGCCAGGCATGCGAAATGGGCTGAACGCCGGAAAAGAACGATGTCATGACGGCTGTCGTCGTGCAGGGAAAAACCGCGGTCAGGTCCTGACGCTTCCGGCGGAGGAGCCAGCTATCCGCCGGAAGGTTCTTCTCCAGAACGCGGGACCCCATCCCGTCCATGATAAACCAGACGGTATTCCGCGATCGGCGGCGGTCAAGCTCGGCGGCGAGCGCCGCGATTGGTTTCGTCGGGATCCTTGCGCCGTAATATTGAACGATCGAAGACAGGATACCCAGGTTGCAGTTCCCATAATCGGGTAAGACGATCGGATTTTCAGAATTCATCATTTTTCCTTTCAGAACTCAAGTAGAAAGCTATGCTGCCAGCCCGCGATCAGGTCAGATACCTGCCTCGCGAGCAGCGCGATGACGACGACGATAAACAGGACGCGGACAAAGTCCGATCCTTTCAAAGTCGCTAATTTTACCCCAAAAAACGCCCCGGTCATATTAAAGATAGCCAGAGTTAACCCCAGCGCGACGTAAACCGTTCCTGCTTTAAAAAAAAGGATCAGCGCGCCGATATTGGTCGCGAGGTTGACGACCTTACTCGACGCGCTCGCTTCGACGAAATTCAGCCCGTAAATAAAAATCAGCGCCAGGATCAGGAAATTTCCTGTCCCAGGGCCGAAGAAACCGTCGTAAAGCCCGATCATCAGCCCGGCGGCGAGTCCGGCGATCCGACGCCGGTCAGGCGGAACGACGCCTTCCCGCTTTTCCGTACCGGCCGCCCGGTTCGTCAGAGTGTATACCAGGATCAGGGTCAGCAGCACGACGACGAGCGGACGGAGCCATCGGTTCGGGACATGAAGCGCGATCGCCGCTCCGAGGATTCCGGCTCCAAGCGCCATGCCGGCGATCGGGAGCATCCGTTTTCGGTCGATCGCGACGGTTCTTGAAAAACGGATCGCCGCCAGCGCGGTCCCGCAGCAGGACGCCAGCTTATTCGTCCCGAGGAGGAAGATCGTCGGCACCCCCGGAAAAAATGTCATCAGCGCGGGAATCTGGATCAGGCCGCCGCCTCCGGCGATCGAGTCGATAAACCCCGCCAGGAACGAAAAGCATAGCATTACGCCGAGCCGCGGGGCGGTTACGTCCATTCCAAAAAAATCAGCCATTTTCTCCTTTCGGGCGGGAAGCCGTTGGCAGCTTCGGATTCGGCCGCGAATCCGATAGAAATTATACGGTCGCGGACCGCGCCGCCGGTCCGATCCGCGTTCAGATGCATGACCGGCGAGCGAATTCGCTTTTCCTCCATAGAACCGTGGGAAAACGGTTAAGAACAGCTATCGTTCGATTAGAATTTGGGCATGGGGAAAAAATTTTCGCTGATCCGATTCCGGGACCCTGGCGGCGGGCTGGATTCCCTGTTCGTCTCGCTCTTTCCGTCGGAGGGCGGCGCTGGATTCGAAACGATCCGTACAATCGACCGCGATCCCGAAGGTGAGGCAGGAAAGCTGACGGATCGGGAAACGGCGCGCCTGGGCGAAACGCTGCGCGAAAACGGGATGCGTCCGGTCTGGGTCGCAGTGGATCATCCGGACCTGAAACCGTCCGACGTCGCGGCGATTTCCGCGGATATCGAAGAGGACCCGGAGCGGATCGCCGCGGTGGCGCTGCGCTTTCCGATCCCTGAAGGCGAGTCCGTCGTGCAGCGCGCGCTGCGAGGGCTGGTCGAGAAATCGGCGCTGCCGAGAGTCGCGATCTGGTACCTGCCGGCAGGGGCGCTGGGCGGTCTTCCCGCGAATCAGTCCTTCGCTGCCGTTTTCCCGCTGCGCTGGCTGATCGGCTGCCGTCTCGCCGGAAAGAAGGCTTGCCTGCGGGTTCGGCGGAAGAATTGGAACCGAACGTACAGGTCGCAGAAATTCAGCTTCCCCGCTCTCCTCTGGTATTATTTTCATCGGTTAGTCCGCTATTCAACCGCGTCGCTGTTCTCGGTCCTGTTGGATTATCTGGTATTCATGGCAGTTTTATTTCTTGGCGCGCCATCGCTGGCAGCGTTGATCGTGGGCCGCGTCGTTTCAATGACGGTGAATTTTACGTTGCTTCGGAATTTTGTCTATCGTGACCGTCCGGAGCTCTCGCGAGCCTGGCTCCGTTATCTTGGACTGACGCTTTTTTCTTCCGCTGCTGCGTTTTTCGCGATCGAAACGCTCCGGCGCGTGATTCCGCTGCCGGTCGTAATCGTGAAGGCGCTCGTTGAAACGACGCTCTTTTTCTTTAATTACACGATGTCGCGGGAATGGGTTTTTCGAAAGAAGTCGGCGGGGTCCGCCGGCTGATTTTGCCCGGTTGATCAATCTGAATATAAGCTTAAAATTTATCTTAATTACTAACGATAAAAAAGCTACATTTCCCCTAATACGAACTGAATGCAATTTATGTGCTAAAATTTCAGGAAATCATGACGCTCTCCTGCTGTTTATCAGCGCAGCCGCCGGTGATCCGGCAGTCCGGTTTCACTGGCGGGCGGAAGGGCAGGCGCAAGACGCAGAG
>ERZ773099.2177-NODE-2177-length-13784-cov-9.223104_pt1 | contig 13784 bp, 9 predicted proteins | sample MGYA00511120_ERZ773099 | MGnify/ENA primary metagenome ERZ773099 (study PRJEB29015, sample SAMEA2738012) | human oral metagenome | biome: human oral; feature: human-associated habitat; material: dental | place: China | collected 2104 ... | reverse complement strand
CGATCGTCACGGACTGGGTATCGTGGCCAGCCGGGTCGAGGGTGTAACCGTCAATGCCGGCACCTGTAGTGTCCTCAGTCACCTTGCAGGTGGTGCCGACCGGGAACTTCTCAGGGCTCGGCACGGGGGTCTCATCGCCCGGGACATCCGCGATCTGCCCGTTCTTCGTGGTGTTGTCCGGCAGGGTGCAGGCGTAGCTGAAGCTGAACTTCTTCGCCGCAGCGCCCTCGGCACCGCTCGCCTTCTTAACCACCTGGAAGCCGTTGTCGGCAGCGCCCACCGTGTTAAGCAGGTCGACCTTCGTATTCACCTGATCTTGAATCGTCAGGCTCGTGGTGGCAGTGGAGCCGATGGTGAACTTCGGTTCCTTCCACACGTAACCGTCAGGCAAAGCGGGGTTAGCCGTCGAGGGGTCTTCATGCAGGTTGGAGATCTTCGTGCCCACCGGGAACGGTATCGGGAAGCCGATGGTCTGGCCTCGCTTGACCTCCATCGTGGCCCTACCAGTGCGCTTGTCAGCGTTGAGCGTGTTGGCAGGCGGCGTCCAGTTCGGGTAGTTGTCCGCGGTGGTTCCCGCAGGAAGCTCATAGTCGAAGGAGACCGTGAAGGTCACGTCAGCAGCCACCTGATTGGCGTAGTCCGAGCCAATCTTCTTGGTGATGCTGAAAGTGCCCTCACCTTGACGCATCGAGACCTCGATGGATGCCGCTTCAACGAAGCTCGTGGTACTTGTCTTTTTAATTTTGGTTCCGTCAACCGAGACAGTGTTGGTGTAGTCGGTTCCCGGAAGTGCCTTCCCGTCGCCGGTGAAGACAGTCCTGTAGGAGATCGAGTAGTTGGTCTTTGCCTTGAAAGGCCCCTTAGCCACGAAGGTGATCGGAGTCGTTCCGTCGGGCGCCATCTCCCCGCACTCGCCGGTGACCTCAAAGGTCCCGTGACCAGGCGTAGTCGTCGGCCCCGTCTCCGTTCCCTTGTCGAGGAGGACTGACTGCGAAGGGTTCTCCTCAGAGTCGCCCGCGCTGAGGTAGATCAACCTCAGCTTCTTGTTCTCGCAAGACATGCCCGCACCGAGCGTGTCCTTGAAGGTGATGGTCTGTACCGTCTGGCCGTCGAAAGTCACGCCGAGCTCGTCCTGGAACCGGGGCCCACCGAACATGAAGTACCACACCGCCTCCGTGTCCCCTTCCCTCATGAAGCCGTTGTAGCCCTTGACGAGGTACATATTCGGACGGTAAACAGCACCGGAGGGCTTCTGGATGCCCCCGGTTCCAGGGAGGTCAACCTGGACAGTCTTATCAGCGTTGATGACGAAAGGTAGCTCTTCCAGTGTCGTCGAAGTCTTGACGTCGAGTTGGTACTTGCCCGTCCCGCGAATGTCCTTCTTTCCAGCCTGGACCAGCGAGTCAATCTCGCCACCGAACGTACAGGTAGCTGTATCGTTAGTGAAGGTGCAAGCCCCGATAGTATGATCCTTTGTCCCTCCATCGGGAAGGCGCTCGCTATACGTCATGGTCCGTTCGAGCGTTGAGTGGAACTTAAACTCTGGAGGCAGAGTGATCGTGAAGGAGTCACCCGTCTTCACTTGCGCCTTCGACGCATCCCAGTCAAAAACGAGCCGAGCGAGACCATTAGTGACATTGAGCGCGCCGTCCTGCTCCTCTCCAGCAGAGTTGATCTTGGTGAGGGTCAGATTGGTGACCTCGATCTGGGGGTTAACAGCGGCTGCAGTCGGCGCAGCAAGCCCTTGGACCACGATACCCAGGGCCGCCAGGAGCGCCACGGCAACACCGGCCACTCTCGATCTCACCGCCCTGGATAACAGGCTCCTGATAGACGTCTGCATGCTTTCACCTTTCGCTTTCATCAGACGGAATCGGGACACGTCGAATGCGGGACGCATGCGAGTATCCAGTCTTCATGCAAATTTACAAAGAAACCCTACTACGGCTACTGGTCAAATTTCAAGCATTCTACAACACGGTAATGTGTGAGAGGTCTCAGGTACACCCATCCTGGGCGGCGCACGAACGCGAGGACGCTAGATCTCCAACCCGCTAATATCCGTCGATTTAGTGCAGTCACAGGCAGCTGACTATCACGCTCACCACATCCTGCCACCCCCGCCTCCCTCGTCGCGGCACATTCTGACCAGCAGAACAGGTCGCAGGGGAGGGATCGTTTTACCCTCTCCCGCGACGTGAAAGTATCGACGCGTGATGCCCAACACCACCGTGACTGGTGGGGCTGATGCGCCTATTGATGACCGTGGAGCAGCCTTCGCGCCGCGCACGGAACACTCCTCGGTGATGACACCGTAGAGGCAGCCGTAGTTGACCGAGAGCTCCTGAGTCACAGAGGTGTCGGTGCGCTTGGCGTCCGCCGGAGGCGTCGCCGGGCAGTTGGCCGTCGGGATGGAGTTGAAGTTATCCGGGGTCAGGAAGTTCGTTGCGTTCGTCGCAGGGGTAAAGCCCCACAGCTGCAGACGGTAGGTGCGACCGTTCTTCGTGAAGGTGCGATCACAGGTCGTCTTCTGCAGCTTCACCGAGTCCCAGACGTAGAGGTTCTCGTTGACGTTGCCCTTCGCGCCGGGCCACTCGGTGGGAGTCACCCTCTTAGCGGTGACGTGGCTGTACGGCTGCTCCGCCCCCTTGTTGTAGTACTGGCCGTACAGGTCGTAGTCGCCGTTGCCCTCGCCGACGTACTTGACACAGTAGTAGCGTCCGGAGCAAGACTCGGGCTTGTTGACGTAACCCTGCGAGGGGTCGGCCGAGTTAGCCAGCTCGGGTTCGTAGGCCGTGCCGATGATAGGCCGTGCCGATGAACTGCCGTTCACCATTTGCGGTGATCCACTTCGGGGTACCGTAGTAGATCCCCCAGTCCATGACAGCGTCGCGCAGGTACTGAACGCCAGACTCGGGGATTGCAGGTTCTGTTGAAGACTTACCGTTGATGCCGATGTCAGTGCGGCAGGTGCCCGTCCTAGCAATACCGGGGTGCTTGATGTAGGCACCACCCTTGCGGTAAATGATCGTCGAGGACAGGGTGTTGAAGGTTTCGTGGTTGATGAAGGGGAAAGCCTTACCCAGGTCACCGGGAATCAGATCGGTGAACTGAAGGTTCAGGCTCGAGACCAGGTAGGGCTGACCGAGGCCACCGGGAGCAGCCGCCTGCTGAATCGGCAGGTTGTTGTGGCGGATCGCGCCTAGCAGGAAGGTCTCGCCCGGCTGGACGGTGCCCGGGTTGTTCGGCTTGAAGCCGATGGCGCTCTGGCCGTTCACCCAGATCTTGTTGGTATCCCCAGACCACTGGTCGTAGTGCGACTGCATCCACTTCTTACTGGCTTCAGAGTCGCCGGGACCCGTATTTTTCTTTTGGCCATCCCACTTCCACGGCGCACCGCGGGCGATGTAGGTCCACGCGTCATTATTCTTCGCGTACTCGCCACCCTGCCACGTCGTCATCGGGCTCTGTCCCGTTTTCACGCGATTCTCACTCATGCCTCTGACGATGCCGTAGCGGATGGCGTCGTTCAGGTTTGCGCCGGTCGGGTTCTCACGGGTATGCCCCTGGCCCATGGACGCATAGACATTACCAACGTCGATGCCGGTGGCGGCGGGTTCCTGGGCTGCCTCGGGAGCGGCGACCTGGAAGACGACCAGCGTACCGGTGGCGATGACCACGACGGCCAGGGCGTGCCTCGAGATCAGCCACTCCGAGCGCAGCTCGCGTGTGGCTTTTCGAGCGGGCGGGCCGCCTACCACGGGCGCACAGAGCAGCCACACCAAGACACGCCACCACAACAGGCAGCGCCCCAGCCGACTGCTGCACAATAGTCCCCATGGATCTTCGCCCCGTCACCCTCGGCGCATCTGTGACGACGTACGACCCGTCGCGCCCCACGCCCGCAGCTATCGTCTCGGGCGAGGTAGCCGCGCACGATGCGCCGCACCCGCTGTCGGTCTTCGACATGTTCCGTATTGGTATCGGGCCGTCCTCGTCGCACACGGTGGGTCCGATGCGCGCGGGCCTGGCGTTCACGACGGAGCTGACGACGCTGAAGCCGCCGTCGCACATCACGATTGACCTGTTCGGGTCGCTGGGCGCAACGGGCCGCGGCCACTCAACGGACCGCGCGGTCCTCCTCGGCCTGGCGGGCTACGACCCGGAGACGGTGGACATCGAGACGGTGGAGTCCATCCTGCCGACCCTGGCCTCGTCGGGGACGCTGACGCTGCCCAGCGGCACGCAGGTGCCCCTCAACATCGCCGAGGACGTGCGTTTCGCGGCGCGCACGATCCTGCCCTATCACGTGAACGCGCTGACGATCACGGCCTCCGACGAGGACGGCGCCGTCATCCTGGAGCGCACCTATTATTCGGTGGGCGGCGGCTTCGTCATGATTCAGACGAATGACGACCCATACAACCCGGAGGTTTCCTCGCTCGCGACAAGCCAGACGGGCGTCGGCATCGACGTTCCCGCGCCGCACCCCTTTGCGTCCGGCGCACAGTTGCTCGCCGCGTGCGACGTGTCCGGCCTCAGCATCGCGGAGCTCGTGCGCATGAACGAGGAGGCGGTGCGTCCCCGCGAGACCGTCAACGCCTACCTGGATCGCATCGCCGACACGATGTTCGAATGCGTAGACGCGGGCACATCGGCGGCGGGCATCCTGCCGGGTGGCTTGGATATTCCGCGCCGCGCCCGTGCGCTCGCCGGCCAGCTCGCGGAGCGCCTGACGGGCTTCCCCTCTTCTTCGTCGGACGAGGCCGGGGCCCCCTCGGGCGCATCTCCCGCGGACGGTGTGCGCTCCCCCAGTGCGCGCGCCTGGGTGTCGACCGTGGCCGACCCGATGCGTGCGATGGACTGGGTGAACCTCTTTGCCCTGGCCGTGAACGAGGAGAACGCAGCGGGCCACCGCGTCGTGACGGCGCCGACGAACGGTGCGGCCGGCGTCATCCCCGCAGTCCTGGGCTACCTGGTGACGCACTGCCCGGAGACGGGTTCGACGCCCGGCGTTGCGGCCGGCCCTGCGACGGGGGACGGTGCGGTCACCCCGCTGGCGCACATCCGCATGACGACGGACAATTCCTCGGAGGACATCACCGACGATCCCGCGTCGCCCGAGGCCTGCGCGGCCCGCCGACGCGCCCTCGTACACGACTTCCTACTGACCGCGACGGCGATCGGTGCTCTCATTAAGACGAACGCGTCCATCGCGGGCGCGGAGGTCGGCTGCCAGGGCGAGGTCGGGTCGGCCTCGGCGATGGCGGCCGCCGGCCTAGCGCAGGCCCTCGGTGGTAGCCCGCAGCAGGTGGAGAACGCGGCGGAGATCGCGATGGAGCACTCGCTGGGGCTCACGTGCGACCCGGTGGCGGGCCTCGTGCAGGTGCCGTGCATCGAGCGCAACGCGATCGCGGCCGTCAAGGCGATCAACGCGGCACGCATGGCCCTGTGGGGCGACGGCCGCCACACGGTGAGCCTGGACGTGGTCATCGAGACGATGCGCCAGACCGGCAACGACATGCTCTCGAAGTACAAGGAGACGTCCGAGGGCGGCCTGGCCGTCAACGTCGTGGAGTGCTGATCGGCCTTTCCTCGTGCTGACTCCGGGTCCTTGCCGTGGTGCGGGCTTCAGCAGCGCATTGAAGGGTCGAGAATGCCTGTAGATGGGTCCGGCCGCCAGGCCCACGGCGCGACAAAACTCGCCCAACACGGCCCCTCCGGCGACATTTCCGCGACAAAACTCGCCCAGCACACCCAAAAACGCCGAATTTGGGGTGTTTTGAGTGCACTGGGCGAACTTTTTCGCGCTCGCACCCACACCAGGCCGAGCAGGGCGAACTTTTTCGCGCTCGCACCCATACCAGGCCGAGCAGGGCGACAAATATCGCGCACAGCAAGCAGAAACACGGCGACATTGAAACCAACAACACCACCGCTCACCCCCAACAAAGGACCACTGAAACCGGCATCACCTCTGCGCCCGAAAACTGCACCAAAAACACCCATTTCTCACCCGCAAAGGCGATAACGGTTTCAATCCCACACAGCACCACACGCCAATGGGCGGGGTTCCGTGGGATAAACCCACGGCACCCCGCCCATTAACATCCTGTCTTTCGACCAGTGGCGATCACTCGGTGGCCAGCGCCTCCGACGGGCTGACCTTGGCGGCCCGGCGGCCGGGCAGCCAGGACGCGATCAGAGCGGACACAATGGCCACGACGCACACGCCGACCAACTGCAGCCACGGCACGCTCAGCACCGGGGTAGCCCCCTCGATGGGCAGGCTCATGACGCCGACCCATCCGAAGGCGACGCCCATGCCGACGCCGATCAGCGCACCTGTCATTGACAGGAACAGCGCCTCGAGGGCGAGGAGGCTCTTCATCTGGCGTCGCGTCAGGCCGAGGGCCCGCAGCAGGCCGTTCTCGCGGGTGCGTTCGGCGACCGACAGGGACAGCGTGTTGGCAACGCCCACCAGAGACACGAGGACGGACACGCCGAGCAGTCCGACGAGGACGAGCATCAGCTGATCGATGATCTTCGTGTACATCTGGCGTTCCAGCGCGGAGCCGTTGACGCTCAGGTGCGAGTCCTTGAGCAGCGCGGCCTGGACGGTCTCGGCGTCGGCCCCGTCGACGATCTTGATGATGATCGCCTGACGTTCAAGCGACGTCGCGATGGACCGAAGGGTCTTCTCGGAGACCTGAGCCTCGCCGACGCTACCGTTCTTGTCGTAGGTGGCGCTCAGGTCCACGCACGTGTCGGCGCATAGGCGTAGCATCTGCCCGGCCAGGGCCTCGTCGCCGACGCGCACCTGGTTATCGCCCAGCTGGGTGACGGTCGAGTGGGTGACTCCCGTGTAGTCGGGTTCTCCGGTGATCATGACCGACGAGGCCTGGGCCTCGTCCTCCGACCCGCTTCCCTCACCGGGAGCGTAGGCGGGCGCGCCCGAGGTGGTCGTCAGGGTGCCGGGGGCGGCGTACTGGGCGACGGTGGCGGCGACGCCGTCGGTGGCCGCGATGGCGGCCTGCTGGTCGTCGGTGATCGCCCCGGTGGTGGAGGTGGCCATGAGGTCGAAGGGGCGGGCGTCGTTCACGGCGTTGGTCAGGGTGGTGCGCACGGATGCGGCGCCGACGATGATGGTGACGACGAGGGTCACGCCGATGATGATCGCGGTGCCGGTCGCGGAGGTGCGGCCGGGGTTGCGCATTGTGTTCTCGCGGGCCATGGCGGACAGGGTGCCAGGGAAGGCTGCGCCGAACGCGCGGGTGAGGGCGGGCAGTAGCACGGAGGCGACAAGCAGCGCGCCAAGGAGGGCCAGGAGTGACCCGCCGAAAGCCCCGAGGAATTTCGTGCCGCCGCTATCCGAGCGCCACGCGAGGGCCACAGCTCCGCACCCGGCCACCGCGATGAGCGCGCCGATGATGAAGCGGACGGTGTGCTTCTTACGGGCGGCGGCCCCGGCCTCGTTCACGGGGGCGAGGGCGGCGACGGGCGCGACGCGGGAGGCCGCGCGGGCGGGGAAGATACCGACCAGGGTCGTGAACAGGGTGGCACCCAGCCACGTGAGGCCCAGCTGCCAGAGGGAGGCGCCCGCCAGCGCCGCGCCGACGCTAGAGGCCAGGCCGGTGCCCGCCTCCGCGAGCGCGCCAATCAGCCAGCCGAGCGCGACGCCAATCGCGGACGAGATCGCTCCGATCGCGAGGGCCTCGCGAGTCACGAGCGAGCGGACCTGTCGCCTGGTTGCTCCCAGCGTGCGCAGCAGCGCCAGTTCGCGGGTGCGCTGCGTGAGAACGACGCGGAATGTCGAGGAGACGACGATAGAGGCCACGAGCGCCGCGATCGCCGGGAAGATCAGCATGATTCCCATCGTCATGGACGCTCCCAGGCGCGCCTGCTCGAGGTCGTCCTGGATTGCCTTGTGCGCGCTGGTAACGGTCACGCCCGAGATGCCGCTGAGCGCGGAGTTTGCTCTCGCCACCCATTCGTCCTGGGTGGCGCTGGGAGGGTTTGCGTTGCTGTCCGTATCCGCTCCGGAAGTCGCGACGATGAACTGCCCGGACGCGCTGGTGCCGAAGATCGCGGAGAATCCTCCGTCGGTCACGTAGCTGGCGGGCACACCCATGCTGATGGTGTTCGAGCGTGTGGTGCCCACGATGCTGAGGGTGCGGTAGCCGCCCTCGCCGAATCCGGCGCGCACGCGGACAGTGTCGCCGACCTTCAGGGAGAGGGTCGAGGCCGTGTGCTCGGGGATGGTGATCTGGTCGTCCGCGGTCGGGGCGGTTCCTGAGCTCAGGTCGAGGCCGGCGAAGGGCTTGGGGGCCAGCGGCGAGACGTAGAGTCGGCCGCGCGTCGCGTCGGTCTGGGCGTCGGCGGGCCACTGGGCCATGTGCTTGATGGCGGTGACACCGCTGGTTGCGCTCAGGGTTCTTTCGGCGCCCTCGATGGCGCCCTCGGACGCGTCCTTGTCCTGGGAGACGACGATCGTACCGCCTCGGTACTGGCTGTAGACGCTGGAGGTCAGGCCCGAGGTCATCGCCGTCATGACGATGAGGGTGATGACGATGAAGGCCGTGGAGATAGCGACGGCCAGGCCTGTGGAAATGTAGCGGCGGCCGTGGGAGCGCAGGTTGGCGCTCAGGAGGGAGTTTGTTGCAGACATGAGGTGAGCCTTGGGGTGTGGGCGCGCGTTCAGCGCAGCGCCGCGGTCAGGTTGTCGGCGGTGATGTCGCGCAGGTCGGAGACGATGCGGCCGTCTCGGCACACGAGGACGCGGTCCGCGTAGGCGGCGGTGGCGGTGTCGTGGGTGACCATGATGACGCTCTGTCCGAGTTCGTCGACGGCGCGGCGCAGCAGGTCCATGACCTCGTCGGTGGAGTGGGAGTCGAGGTTACCGGTGGGCTCGTCGGCGACGATGACGGCGGGGCGGCTCATGAGGGCGCGAGCGACGGCGACGCGCTGCTGCTGGCCGCCGGACATTTCGGAGGGGCGGTGGCTCAGGCGATCCGAGATGCCCAGTGAGCTAACGATGAGGTCGAACCATTCCTTCTCGGGGGTGGCCCCGGCCAGGCGCATGGGCAGGAGGATGTTGGCGCGCGCATCCAGGGTGGGTACCAGGTTGAAGGACTGGAACACGAAGCCGATGCGGTCTCGGCGCAGCTTGGTCAGCGCGGTGTCTTTGAGGGCGGTGATGTCGGTGTCTTCGACGAAGACGTGCCCGGAGGTGGGGGCGTCGAGGCCGGCGAGGATGTGCATCATCGTGGACTTGCCGGAGCCGGAGGGGCCCATGATGGCGGTGAATTCGCCGGCGCCGAAGCCGACGCTCACGTCGTCGAGGGCGCGCACTTGGGCGTCGCCGCTTCCGTAGATCTTGGAGACGCCCTGGAGTCGGACGATGGACGAGGCCGGGGCCCCTTGGTCGGCAGCGGGGGCCTGCGCGATTGTTGTGTTCGTGTTCATGCATCCATCGTGCGCCTGCGGCGTGCATCACCGCTACGGAGGTTTCCCCTGATTCATCCCCGAGACCACCCGGGGTCGTCTCGGGGATTGCCCCGCGCTGTGTCTCGGGGCCCGTCTCCAAAACTCGCACGTAATTCGATTACTTAAACATTCAACAAGGCGTAGAAACGTTGCAATTCCAACGATGCCAATTCAAATCCTGAAATAGTCACAGGGGAATTACGCGCGAAATTGCTGGGCGCACGATAGCCACGTTGGCCTGGCTGCGGTGACCGTGGGCGGCCGGGCCCTCCGGCGCCCGGAACACCCGTGGGGTTTGAAGCGACTACGACTCGGAGACCTCGCGCGGCTCGCGCAGGGACAGGCCCCGGTAGCGGTTGATGGCCGCACCCACGTCGATGAGGCGCGGGCGTGCTAGGAACGCCGGGTAGGAGCGGGCACCAAACTTACAGACGGCGTCCAGGCCTTCGGAGGCGAGGCGCCGGCCGAGCTTGGCCATGAGGTCGGGCATGGATTGCTTGCCGGCCATCTCCTCGAGGACGCCGTGCACGCACCAGGCGATGGCCTCGGCCTGCCCGGGGTCGACGACTGCGGCGACGTCGGAAATGTCGATGGTCGAACGGTCGATGGTCAGCACGGACGTGCCCGAGGCCTTGGTGCGCGGGCGGTCCACGCGGGCCTTTGCAGCGGGCACGCGGGGGGCCGCCTCCCAGCTGGTGGGGGCGTCGGTGCGGGGGCGCGGCAGGTTGGCCACGACCGAGCGCGCGCGGGAGGTGACGTCGAGGCAGTGGTAGTTGTCCATCATGAGGACCCGGTCGGCGGCGTCGAGGAACGCACCGGAGCCGCCGACGACCATGATGAGGGAGACCCCGGCCTCGGTGAGGGAGCTGACGCGGTCGACGAGGGGCGTAATGGGTTCCTTCTCGGCGGCGACGAGGTCGCGCATGCGGGTGTCGCGGATGAGAAGGTTGGTGGCGGAGGTGTCTTCGTCGATGAGGAGCGTGCATGCGCCCAGCTCGAGGGATTCGATGATGGAGGCGGCCTGCGAAGTGGAGCCGGAGGCGTTCTCGGTGGAAAACGACGTGGTGTCGGCGCCGCCGGGCAGGTGGGTGATGAACGGTGAGATGTCGACGCCGGTGACGGCTCGCCCGTCGGCGGCGCGCACCTTCGTGGCGGTGGGGTCGGTGGCGACGAGCTCGCGGCCGTCACCGGGGATGTGCGCGTAGACGCCCTGGGCGATGGCCTCGAGGAGCGTGGATTTGCCGTGGTAGCCGCCGCCGACGATGAGGGTGAGGCCCGGGGGGATCGCCATGCCACTCACCTCGCCGGCGTGCGGCAGGGTGACGGTGGCGCGCAGGGACTCGGGGGCACTGAAGGCGACGACGCCGTCGCCCGTCAGGGGCGTTTCGGAGATGCCGGAGCGGCGCGCCAGCAGGGCGTCGTCGGCGACGAAGGACACCCACCCGCGTTCCTCGAGGATCCCCTGGAGGGCGCGGTAATCCTCGTAGGCGGCGACGTGGCCGAGGAGGCGCGAGCGCTTGCGGGTCGTGTCCGGGTCCTCGGACACGAAGTCGAAGCAGTCCATGACGATGTTGGGCACGTCCACGTCGAAGAGGCGGGCGGCGCTCTTGCCGAGGATCGTGCGGCCTCGCGCGGGGAGCTTGACCTGGAAGCGCACCTCGACGCGGTCGGGCAGGACGGTCGCGTAGGAGCGCTGGAGGATGAGGGCGCCGGCGCGGGCGATCGACACGTCGCGCGCTCCCCGGGCGCGGATGGCCTCGTCGAAGGAGCGGGCGATAAAGTCCGCGGCGGCCAGGCGCGCGTCGGACGAGGCCAGGGCGGCCTCGGGCAGTCCCATCGCCTCGGGCGTCGACCAGGCGCGCAGGGACGAGGGCGGGGCATACGGGTCGGCCTGCACGTGATCGATCGCGAGGGTGAAGTCCCCGTAATCCCAGGCGCCCAGGGCATTCTTGTAGAAGCCGTAGGGGCGTCCGTCCGCGTATCGCAGCTGGTCGAGGAGGTCAGCGTCGGTTCCGGACGTCGAGCGCGAGGGGGCTTCGTATCGGGGAGTCATACCCTCAAGAATACAGGTGGAGCCTGCGGGAACGGCATCACCGTTCCTACAGGCTCCCGTGTGTGAGGAGTCAGCACTGTCGAGCGAATCTCACGGTGGCGTCAGTCGAGGAGAGCGACGATAACCGCGAGAATGAAGAAGAAGGCCTGGATGGACACCATGATGATCGAGACGATCTTCGCGGCCTTCGCCAAGCTAAGAATGTTCTGCGGCGCGCCCTGCTTCTTCGCGTTGGAGTCGATGATGAAGGACCAGATCACCGACGGGATCGACAGGAGCAACCACAAGAAGAACCAGCTGATCACTGACACAACGATCGCGATGATCGCTTGGGTACGCAAACTGTCGAACTGCGCGGATGCGGGCGAGGTGTACATCGGCTGGCCGTACACGGGCTGGCCGTATGCCGGCTGGCCGTATGCCTGCTGACCGTATGCCTGCTGACCGTATGCCGGCTGGCCGTATGCCGGCTGACCGTATGCCGGCTGACCGTATGCCGGCTGACCGTATGCCGGCTGGCCGTATGCCGGCTGGCCGTAGGCCTGCTGGGGCTGGCCGTACGAGGCCTGGGGTCCCTGGCCGTACTGCGCGTACTGGTCTGCTCCGGCCTGGCCAAACTGGGGCTGCTGGGCCTGGGGCGACGCAGCGTACGACGCGCTGCCGGAGCCCTCAGGCGCGTACGGCGAAGGGGCAGCATACGGCTGGGGGGCGGAATCCGCAGGGGTAGGGTTCAGAGGATCGCTCACAACACGCTCCAATTTTCTTTCCGATCAATACAACAGGCACCCTAACAGGATGCTCGCACATACACGTGTGGGGTCCGGATCGAGAGTCGATCCGGACCCCACACCGTGAAGAACTCAGTAGTTTGAGCCATCGGCTGCGAGGATAGCAATGATGCCGATGACGTAGAACAGCACGACCGCCACGATGAGGACGATGTGGATGATCGAACAGATCTTCGCGGTGTTACGAGCACTCGCCAGATCCGACGAAATGTCGAGCGGGGCACCGAGGCTCTGAGCCTCAGCCGTCAGATTGTTCGCCCAGAACCACATGCCGCCGGCCAGAAAAACTCCGCCGAAGATGAAGCTCAGGAAGGAGAGGAGACGAACGGTCGAGGCGTTCGAACGGATCCTCTCCAGGGCCGGGTTCACCGCGTAGGCCTGGCCGTACACACCCTGGGGGGCCTGGCCGTAGCCGGGCTGCGCCTGGCCGTACGCGCCCTGGGGGGCCTGGCCGTAGCCGGGCTGCGCCTGGCCGTACGTGCCCTGCGGGGCGCCCTGCGGAGCCTGACCGTAGGGGGACTGATCGAAGGCGGGATACTGGTTGATGGGATCACTCATGGGATGCTCCGAATGGAATAGGTACTAGTTACGCGGCTCATCCTAGCGCACGCATGACTGAGTCAATAACAATCGGGACGGATGACTATCGCGCCACAGCCCGTCCCTGCAACAGCGATCACTCAACCAGGGGCGCCCGCCTCCATCGCGCACACGGATCAGTAGCCCGAATCGCCCGCGATGAAGAGCAGCAGATCGGGGAGGACGATGACGAGGATAATCAAGAGAACAATGCCGACAATCTGAATGATGCTGCAGATCATCGCGATCTTTCGAGCACCACTCACGTCATTCATCACGTCCATGGGGGCGTTAAGACCCTGGGCCTCGGACACGAGCATGCCACCCCAAACCCACGCGCCAATCGAGAGAATCGGACCAACGGTGACGAAGCTAATGATCGCCATGATACGAACCATCGATGCGTTCGAACGCACACGCTCAACGGCAGGGTTCAGGGCGTACCCGAAGTGCCCATAGGCGGGCTGACCGTAGCCAGGCTGACCGTAGCCCTGCGGCTGCCCGTAGCCCGGCATGCCCGGCCCCCCGCCGTACGGAGGCTGCCCCGCGCCGTACGGAGGCTGCCCCCCATACGAGGCCTGGGACCCATATCCCGACTGAGCACCGTACGCGTCCTGCTGGCCATAGCCGCCTTGGCTCGCGCCACCGACGCCGTAGGGGTTCGTCAGATCATTCATTGCTTACTCCGAGAAAATGTGAGGAACTGTACCACACATGATACGAGCACCTTCACGAAAATCCGAATAAACAACGAGGCTCACACCCGCCACGGCGCCCGCATCCCCCGGACCGCACCGGCCTCGTCCCACATAAAACGGCGCGAGGGCCGGTTTCCCGACCCCCGCACCACCCGACACACGGGCGTGACGTCACAGCAT
>ERZ773099.2176-NODE-2176-length-13786-cov-8.581604_pt1 | contig 13786 bp, 10 predicted proteins | sample MGYA00511120_ERZ773099 | MGnify/ENA primary metagenome ERZ773099 (study PRJEB29015, sample SAMEA2738012) | human oral metagenome | biome: human oral; feature: human-associated habitat; material: dental | place: China | collected 2104 ... | reverse complement strand
CGAGCAGCGCGCCTGCCGCGACCTGCACGAGGCGCCGGGGCTGACGCACCAGGAGCAGCCAGTCCACCGCGCCCACGCCCACGAGCACCCGCGGCGGCCCGGGCAGCCCGACGCAGACGCGGGCCGGCCGCAGCCCGGCGGGCCGAACCGGTCGGCGAGGGGGAGCCGAGACCATGCGACCCAGGGCCCGGGTGTCCATCGCCAGGGCCGCGGCCTGCACTCCGAATGCCCTCGCGCTGGCCTGGCGCAGCGAGTGGTCGGCCAGCCCCGCCAGGCGCCGGCGGGGCCCTCTCCACCACCAGGGGGCCGCCGCCAGGGCCAGGAGCGCCCCGAGGAGAGCGGGGACGGTCACGGCGAGCGCCTCCGGCAGGGGAACGAGCAGGCTCGCTCCGGCACAGGCCCCGACACCCAGGAGCGCCGCCAGGCGGCCCTTGACGACGACGGCGGTGGGTCTTCCGCACACCTGCGAGGCCAGGAGCGCCACCAGGGCGAGCCCCGTGGCCCCGCCCGCGAGGGCGGTCCAGCCGGCCGCGCCGAGCAGGCCACCGCCATTGATGAGCGCGATGAGCGCCCCCGTCCCGACAGACGCTGCCCAGGTGACGGCGAGCTCGCGGCGCACCAGGTGCCGTAACAGGCTCGACCGGTCTCCGGGCAGCGGCAACCACCACTGGACCTGCTCGGGACGCAGGAACAGCGGGCCGAGCCTGCGCAGGGGGCCCAGGCAGGCGGCCACGAGCGCGATGACGGCCCCGACCGTCAGCCAGACCGGCTCGACCACCGCGCCGCCCGGGGCGGGCGGGGCCGGGCCGGCCGATGCGAGGAAGCCGACCGGGCCCGTCGTGCCGAACCCATGAACCGTGATCGACACCACGATCACTAGGCCGAGGATGAGCGCGTAGAGGTCGGTGAGGTCGTCGGCCACCGAGCGGGTGAGCCGGCGTCGGCGCCTGGCCAGCCGTCTGGTCAGGCGCCTGATGCTCTCCAGGTCCGGGGGGTCCGTCCGCCGGGCACCGGGCCCGCCCGACGGACGGTCCGCGCTCACCGCCCCTCCTCGACGGCGTGCACGCCCTCTGCCACCGTGAGCATCTGCGTCTCGTCACCGACCAGGAGGACCGAGGTGGCCGCCGCCCGGACCAGAAGCGGGTCGTGGGAGACGACGAGCAGCGCGCCGCCCGCCCGGCGCTCGGCCACCATGGTCTCGGCCAGGGCCAGGCGCGTGGCATGGTCGAGACGCTGCTCCGGCTCATCGAGCACCAGCAGGCAACGGGGCCGCACGAGCACCGAGGCCAGGACGACGCGGCGCCGCTGGCCGGAGGACAGGCGGTCGGGCGTCGAGTCCGCCACCCGCGCGATCCCCACGCTCTCCAGGACGGAGTCGACCACCTCGTCGGCCTCGGCCAGGCCATGGCCCAGGGCGACCATGGTGAGGTGCTCCCGCACGCTCAGCGCGGGGAAGAAGGCCTCCTCCCCGGTGTCCCGGGCCACCGCGGAGCGCAGCCCGGCCGAGGTGCGGGTCGGCTCGAGGCCCAGCACGCTCACGTGCCCGCTCAACGGTCGCTGCTGGCCGCAGCAGGTGCGCAGCAGCGTGGACTTGCCCGCCCCGTTGACCCCGACCAGGAAGAGCGCCTCGCCCGGATCGAGCCGGAAGGACGCCGGAGCGCACACGGCGGCGCCGTCGTACCCGACCGACAGCTCCCGCGCCTCGACGACGTGCTCCCCGGGCTCGAGGGCGGCGGCGCGCACCAGCGGCGAGGACGACGACTGGAAGATCATGAGCCGATCCCATCACGAGCCCGCACCCGCAGGCTCCTCCGCCAGGAGGAGCCGCGCCCTCAGCCGGTGTGAGCCCGCCACGATGGTCGCCACGGGCCGCAGACGGCCCAGCTCCTCGGCGCCCAGCGCCAGCGGGTCGGCCGGCAGCACCGCCAGGTCGGCCCGCGAGCCGACCGCCACCGGTCCGGCGCCGTCGAGGGAGGCCGCCAGGGCCTCCTCGACGCTGAGCCGCTGCGAGGGCGACCACGCGCCGCCGTCGGGCGTGCGCCTGCCGACCGCCGCCGACATGGCCAGCCACGGGTCCAGCGGCGCGACCGGCGCGTCCGAGCCCAGGTGCAGCAGGGCGCCGGCGGTCACCATGTCCGCGAAGGCGTAGGTACGCTCCTCCAGGCCCGGCCACACCCGCCCCACCGCCTGCCAGTCGTCCAGGATGTGGGCCGGCTGGACCGACAGCTCCACGCCGCAGGACACCAGGGTGGCCAGCGCGCTATCGGCCCGGGTCAACGAGTCGCGGGGGAGCAGCTGGGCGTGCTCGAGGCGCCCGGCGGCCCCGGAGGCGGCGAAGGCCGCGGCGACGTCCTCCACGGCGGCGTCCCCGATGGCGTGGATCGCCGCCTCGTAGCCGGCGCCGCGGGCGCGGGCCATGAGGGCGGTGAGCTCCGCCTGTCCGATGTTGGCTACGCCGCGAGGATGCTCCGTACCGAGCTCGGGAGGGTAGGGCTCGCACATGTGGGCGCTGGCGGTGCCCATGGAGCCGTCGGCGATGACCTTGAGCGGCCCCTGCGTGAGCACGGCGGCGCCGTCGCCGCCGAGCGGCGAGCCCGGCAGCGCCTCCCCGGTGCGCAGGCCCGCGGCGATCCACCGCTCCAGCTTGTCGCGGTAGACGGCCGCCCGGATGCGGGGGAGGACCTCGGGCAGGGCGCCCCGCGTCCCCATGGCCGCCAGGCGCCGGGGCCAGTCCTCGGGGTCATCGCTCCAGGCCATGTCCACCACCCCGGTCACGCCGCGGGCCAGCATGCCGGCGAGGACCTCGCAGTAGCCCGCCTCCCGCATCTCGCGGGTCCCCGGGATCTCGTCGAGCCGGTCCAGGACGGCGAACCACGGGTCCTCCCGCATGGGCGCCCCCGGGTCGTCCGCGCTCGCGGCGGGCAGCCCCAGGGCGGCCAGCGCGGCCGAGTTGAGCCACCCGGAGTGGACGTCGCCGGAGATCAGGACGGTGGGGACCGCGCCGGTGACGGCGTCGAGCTCGGCCACGGTGGGCACGCGCGGCCAGTTCGACAGCCGGTGCCCGAAGCCCTGCACCGTGGGGGCCGCGGGGCCGGAGCCGTCCGCGGGCAGCGCGGCGACGGCGTCGGCGACCAGGGCGAGGGCGTCCTCGGCGCAGCGGGTCCCCGTCGTGTCGATCCGCGAGCGCCGCGCAGCCTCCAGGTCCAGGTGGGCGTGGGCGTCCCACAGGCCGGGGACGACGAAGGCGCCCTCAACGTCCAGAACGGGCTCACCCCCCGGCTCCAGGTCGGGGCCGACCTCGGTGACCACGCCGTCGTCCACCCGGATGTCGACGGGTGCGGGCCGCGTCCGGGCGCGCTCGGCCGCCGGCGGCCCCGGCAGTCCCCGCGCGGCCGCCCGCAGGCGGCCGAGACGGCGGCGACCGCGGAAGCGGACAGGACGGACATGATGCAGAAGGAGCGAGGCCATGGGCGATTATGCGCCCCGCGGGGCGGGCGTGTCCTGCTTGGCGGCGCAGGCATCGGCGCAAGTACTTGTCATATAAGTACTACTACTTGTATGATGTGTTACGGGCTGACCGCCACGGGACGTCGAAGGAGCCATTCCATGTCAGACCAGAAGCCAGACCGGATCACGAGCATTGCGCTGTCTCACGTCGTGCTCCCGCTCAAGCACGAGATCTCCGACGCCAAGGTCTTCACCGGCCGGCAGAAGCCCATGACCGAGGTCAACTTCCTCTTCTGCGAGCTGGAGACCGCCGACGGCGTCTCCGGCGTCGGCTTCAGCTACTCCAAGCGCGCGGGCGGCCCCGCCCAGTTCGCGCACGCCAAGGAGGTCGCGGGCAACCTCATTGGCGAGGACCCCAGCGACATCGACCGCCTGCGCGTCAAGCTGCTGTGGGCCGGCGCCTCCGTCGGCCGCTCCGGCGTCGCGGTCCAGGCGATCGCGGCCATCGACGTCGCGCTGTGGGACCTGAAGTCCAAGCGCGCCGGGCTGCCGCTGTCCAAGCTGATCGGCGCCCACCGCGACTCCGTCCGGTGCTACAACACCTCCGGCGGCTTCCTCAGCTCACCGCTGCCCGAGGTCCTGGACAACGCCACCAGGTCGGTCGAGGCCGGTATCGGGGGCATCAAGATCAAGGTGGGCCACCCCGACCACAGGGTCGACTTCGAGCGCCTGACCGCGATGCGCGAGCACCTCGGCGAGGACTTCCCGCTCATGGTGGACGCCAACCAGCAGTGGGACCGCCCCACCGCCATGCGCATGTGCAGGGCCATGGAGGAGTTCAACCTCGTGTGGATCGAGGAGCCCCTGGACGCCTACGACAACGCGGGCCACGCCGAGCTCGTGCGCGAGATCGCCACGCCCATCGCCACCGGCGAGATGCTCGCCTCGGTCGCCGAGCACAAGCGGCTCATCGAGCTGCGCGCCTGCGACGTCATCCAGCCCGACGCCCCGCGCATCGGCGGGGTCTCGGAGTTCCGCAGGCTCGCCATCCTCGCCGAGGACGCCGGCCTGCAGCTGGCGCCCCACTTCGCCATGGAGATCCACTCGCACCTGGCCGCCACCTACCCCATCGAGCCCTGGGTCGAGCACTTCGACTGGCTCGACCCGCTGTTCAACGAGCACATGGAGATCGCCGACGGCCGCATGCTGGTCTCCGGGCGCCCCGGGCTGGGGATCACGCTCTCCGAGCAGCTGCGCGCCTGGACCGTGGACACCTGCCTGCTCTCCGACCGGCCCTGAGCCCCCGCGGCGGCCGGGCGGGGACCGGCCGCCGCGATTCGCTACGATGCACCGGTGAGAGCCAGCAGCCCCCGTCCGGGGCCGGGCGACGGTCGGACGGGCGGGACATGAGCCCGGCGCCGGACGCCTGGGAGCCGGGCGAGCCCCTGCGGCGCGACGACCCGCGCGGGCTGGCCCACGCCGTCGCCGCGCGACTGAGGTCGGCCATCGCCGACGGTGCCCTGGCCCCCGGGGCCAGGGTGCCCTCCGAGGCGCAGCTGTCCCGCGGCTACGAGGTCTCCCGCACCGTCGTGCGCGAGGCCGTCTCCCAGCTGCGCGCCGAGGGCCTGGTGGAGACCTTCCAGGGGCGCGGCTCCTTCATCGCGGCCACGCTCGGGCCGGGAGGCGGGCGGGCCGACGACGGCGGGATCGTCCTGCCGGCCCGCCGCAGCGCCCGCGACGTCATGGAGCTCAGGCTCGCCATCGAGTGCGAGGCGGCTGCGCTCGCCGCCCGGCGCCGCACCCGCGCCCAGGTCGAGGTCCTCGACCGGGCGCTGGCCGACCTGCGGGAGGCCGTCCGCACCGGGGGCAGCGTCGTCGGCCCCGACTGGGCGATCCACATGGCGGTCGCGGTCGCCAGCGGCAACCCGCTGCTGATCGGGGTCATGGAGGGCCTGGGCGCGCAGTCGGTGCTGCGCCACCGGGCCAGCCTCGACGACGACGTCGACCTGGTCGACCCCGAGCACGGGACGCTGCTGGTCCACGAGCACGCGGCGATCCGCGACGCCGTCGTGCGCGGCGACGCCGACGCGGCCCGCTCCGCCGTGAGGGTCCACCTGGGGCGCTCCCTGGCCTCGCTGCCGCAGCCCTGAGCGGCGCCGCCCGGCGCGGCGGCGCCCGACGACGGGGTGCCGGACCCTACCGGTCCGCGCCCACGGGCGCGGACCACTCGATGCGGTCGCGCACCTCGAGGAGCGTGTCGATGATCGTCTTCTCCCTGTCGGGCGTCAGGCGCTCGATCGGGATCGAGCAGCTGATGGAGTCCCGCGCCGGGGCCGAGTAGCGCAGGGCGACGCCGAAGCACCGCAGCCCGGGGGTGTTCTCCTCGTTGTCGGTGGCGTAGCCGCGTGCGCGCGTCAGCTCCAGGTCGGCCCGGGCCGCCTCGAGGGAGGTCAGCGAGCCGGGGGTCAGCGGCTCGGGCAGCGGGCCGAGGACGGTGTCCGACCGGGCGGCGAGCACCGCCTTGCCCAGCGCGGTGTGGATGGCCTCCAGGCGCCGGCCCACCCGGTGGTTCGAGCGACGGTACTCGTGGGACTCGACGGTGAGCAGGTAGACGATCTGGGTGCCGTCCAGGCGCCCCATGTGCATGGTCTCCCGCAGCCCGTGGGCGGCGTCGACGAGGATGGGCTGGACCAGGCGGACGTAGGGGTCCCGATCGATGTAGCTGGTCCCGGCCAGCAGGGCGCGAATACCGATCGAGTAGTCGGCGCCGGTGGGATCGGTCTCCACCCAGCCGCGTGCGACGAGGGTCTGCAGGAGGGCGTATGCCGACGAGCGCGGAGTCCCCAGCCCCTCGGCGACGTCGCGGAGCCTCGTCGCGGTGCCGTACCGCGCGGCGAGGAACTCCAGCAGCTCGATCGTACGGGCCGCGGACTTGACCTCGCGCACTCCGGCGCCCGACACGCCCATGACCGCTCCCCTCGCTGCTCGTCGTCGAGGACCCGAGCATACCCGGACACGCCGTCGTGAAGCCGGACGACGAAGATTTCATTCTCTATGGCGTACATGTGTCTAAATATGTAGACTATCGACCAGTAGCGGAGACAGAGCCGTTTCCGTCCAGGACCGATGGAGGTATCGATGTTCACTCCCAGCGGCGTCATCCCGGCGCTCGTCACCCCCCTGACCCGTGAAGGCGACCTGCTGGAGCAGGGGCTGCGCGACGTCATCGACTTCACGATCGCCGCAGGCGTGCACGGCGTGTTCGTGCTCGGCAGCGCCGGCGAGTTCTACGGGCTGTCGAGGGAGACCAGGCGCCGCGTCATCGAGATCGCGGTCGAGCACACCGCGGGCCGGGTGCCCGTCTACGCGGGCGCCTCGGAGATCACCACCCGCAACGCGGTCGAGGCCGCGCGCACGGCCCAGGAGGTCGGCGGGGTGAGCGCGCTGTCCGTGCTCACCCCCTACTTCATGGCGCCCACCCAGAGCGAGCTGGTGCGCCACTTCACCGCCATCGCCGACAGCACGGAGCTGCCGATCATCCTCTACACGAACCCCGCCCGCGCCCACGTCGAGCTCACCCTCGAGACCATTGTGGCGCTGTCCGAGGTCGACAACATCATCGGGCTCAAGGACTCCGCCGCCGACCTGGCCTTCACCCGCAGGGTCGTCGAGGAGACGCCGGAGGACTTCAGCGTCCTCATCGGCCGGGACAACCTCATCCTCGACGCGCTCCGGGCGGGCGCCGCGGGGGCCATCGCCTCGACCGCGAACATCGCGCCGGCGATCTCGGTGGGGATCTACAACGCCTTCGTCGCCGGCGACCTGGATGAGGCCCGGAGCCGTCAGGAGGAGCTGGTGCCGCTGCGCGCCCTGCTGGACAAGGCGACCTTCCCGGTGGTCCTCAAGGAGGGGCTGCGAATGGCCGGCGTGGAGGCCGGCTACTGCCTCCAGCCCGCCGGCGAGCTCACCGAGCCGTACCGCACCCAGCTGGCCGAGTACGTGGCCGAGCACGTTGCGGGCACTGCGGGCGCCTGACCGGGGCATCACGCGGAAAGGAACGGAACAATGCCTCTCGTCGTCGTCGCGCTCGCCGTCGCGCTGCTGATCTTCCTCATGACCAAGACGAAGCTCAACGGCTTCGTCGCGCTGCTCGCCGTCGCCGCGCTCGTCGGCATGTGGGCCGCCGCAGCCGGTGTCCTGACCTACAAGGACGAGCCGGCGGGGCTGCCGGCCGTCCCCGAGCTCATGGAGAAGGGGATCGGCGGGCAGATGTCGTCCACGCTCGTCGTGATCGGCCTGGGCGCCATGATCGGCCGCGTCATGGGCGACGCCGGCGCCGCCCAGCGCATCGCCCTGAAGATCGTCGAGAAGTTCGGCGAGAGGGGCGTGCAGTGGGCGATGGTCATCACCTCGGTGGTCATCGGCATCACCATGTTCTACGAGGTCGCCTTCGTCATCATCGTCCCGGTCGCCTTCACCCTTGTGCGGGCCACGAGGAACTCGCTGCTGTGGATCGGCCTGCCCATGTCCATCACGCTGTCGACGATGCACTCCTTCCTGCCGCCGCACCCGGGGCCCACCGCCGTCGCCGGCCTCTACGACGCCTCCATCGGTCGCACACTGGCCCTCGGCCTCATTATCGCCGTCCCCGTCGGCATCCTCGTGTCCATGACCTGGCCGCGGCTCGGCTTCGTCAGGACCGTGACCCCCGAGATCCCCACGGGCCTCGTCTCCGACCGGGAGTTCAGCGACGACGAGCTCCCGGGAATGGGCATCTCGCTGACGGTCGCGCTCCTGCCCGTCGTCCTGATCGCCGGGGCTGCCGTCTACGACATGACCGAGCCGGCCGACAACGCCCTGACCAGCGCGATCGACTTCGTCGGGTCCCCGGCCATCGCCCTGCTCATCGCCCTGCTCGTATCCGTGTGCGTCTTCGGCCCCTCCAACGGGCGGCCGATGAGCGAGGTGGCCGGCTCCATGGCCGGCGGGGCGAAGTCCATGGCCATGATCCTGCTCGTCATCGCCGCCGGCGGCGCCTTCAAGGAGGTCCTCACCGCCGCGGGCATCGCCGACTACATCAAGGAGATGACCTCCGGCTGGAGCATCAGCCCGATCATCCTCGCCTGGCTCATCGCGGTCATCCTGCGCATCGCCCTGGGCTCGGCGTCCGTCGCCGTCGCCACCGCCGCGGGCATCGCCGCACCGCTCGTCGCGGACAGCGGCGTCTCGCCCGAGGTCATGGTGCTGGCGACCGCATGCGGCTCCGTCGCCTTCAGCCATGTCAACGACCCGGGCTTCTGGATGTTCAAGGAGTACTTCAACCTCACCGTCACCGAGGCGATCAAGGTCCGCACCACCTACACCACGGTGCTCTCCGTCCTCGGCCTCGGCGGCTGCCTCGTCCTGGGCGCCCTCGTCTGACCGGCGCCCCACCGTCCACCACGCACTGACAACGACCACCGCACACCGCACGCAACAGAAGGAATGTCATGAGGATCGGATTCATCGGCCTTGGAATCATGGGCAAGCCCATGGCCATCAACCTGCTCAAGGCGGGGCACGAGCTCGTCGTGAGCAACCGCTCGCCCGAGCCCGTCGCCGAGCTCGTCTCCCACGGCGCCCGGGGAGCCGGCACCGCCCGCGAGGTCGCCGAGCAGGTCGAGCTCGTCCTGACCATGGTCCCCAACGGCCCGCAGGTCCTCGAGGTCGTCGAGGGCGACAACGGCGACGACGGCGTGCTCGCGGGCGCCCACGAGGGCATGGCCTTCATCGACATGAGCTCCATCGCCCCGGGCGTGTCCCAGCACGTCGGCGAGCTCCTCGCCGCCAAGGGCGTGCCCATGCTCGACGCCCCCGTCTCCGGCGGGGAGCCCGGCGCCATCGAGGGCTCCCTCGCCTTCATGGTCGGCGGCCCCGAGGACGTCTTCAACACCTACAGGCCCGTGCTCGAGGTCATGGGCAGCTCGGTCACCCGCGTCGGCGACCTCGGCGCCGGCAACACCGCCAAGCTCGCGAACCAGGCCATTGTCGCCGTCAACATCGCCGTCCTGGGAGAGGCCCTCGTCCTGGCCAAGCAGGCCGGCGTCGACCCGCACGGCGTCGTCGACGCCATCCGCGGCGGCCTGGCCGGGTCCAAGGTCCTGGAGCAGAAGGCCGAGAAGATGCTCGCCGACGAGTTCGCCCCCGGCTTCCGCATCAACCTGCACATCAAGGACCTCAACAACGCTCTCGAGACCGGCCACGCGGTCGGGGCGAGCCTGCCCCTGACCGCCGCCGTGCGTGAGATGATGACCGCGATCGCCAACGACGGCCACCTCCTCCACGACCACTCGAGCCTGCTCGCCTTCTACGAGAGGCTCGCCGGCACCGCGCTGGCGGACTGAGGCGGGCCGGGGCGGAGAAGGAGGGTCGCCGATGACTGCACCGAGAATCGAGAAGATCGAGGTCTACCCGGTCGCCGGGCGCGACTGCATGGAGCTCAACCTGTCCGGGGCCCACGGCCCCTACTTCACCCGCAACGTCGTGGTCCTCACCGACTCCACCGGGGCGACCGGCGTCGGCGAGGTCCCCGGAGGGGACAAGATCACCCGGACCCTCGAGGACGCCGGGCCCCTCGTGGTCGGCAGGTCGATCGCCGACCGCAAGAACGTGCTGCGCCAGGTGCACGCGGCCTTCGCCGACCGGGACGCCGGAGGGCGCGGGCTGCAGACCTTCGACCTGCGCACGACCGTCCACGCGGTGACCGCCATCGAGGCGGCCATGCTCGACCTGCTGGGCAAGTACGAGGACCTGCCGGTGTCGGCCCTGCTGGGCGACGGCCAGCAGCGGTCGCGGGTCAAGACCCTGGGCTACCTCTTCTTCGTGGGGGACCCGGGCAGGACAGACCTGGAGTACGTGCGCGAGCCCGACTCCGACGTCGAGTGGTACCGCCTGCGCCACGAGGAGGCGCTGACCCCGGACGCCATCGTGCGCCTGGCAGAGGCCGCCTACGAGCGCTACGGCTTCCAGGACTTCAAGCTCAAGGGCGGGGTCCTGTCCGGCGCCGAGGAGATGAGGTCGGTCCTCGCGCTCAAGCGGCGCTTCCCCGACGCCCGCATCACGCTCGACCCCAACGGCGCCTGGTCCCTGGCCGAGGCCGTCGAGCTGTGCAGGGACAAGGCGGGCGTCCTGGCCTACGCCGAGGATCCCTGCGGCGCGGAGCAGGGCTACTCCGGCCGGGAGATCCTCGCGGAGTTCCGCCGCGCCACGGGGCTGCCGACGGCCACCAACATGGTCGCCACGGACTGGCGGCAGATGACCCACTCCCTGGCCCTGGGCTCGGTCAGCATCCCCCTGGCCGACCCGCACTTCTGGACGATGGAGGGCTCGGTGCGCGTGGCCCAGCTCTGCCACGACATGGGCCTGACCTGGGGCTGCCACTCCAACAACCACTTCGACATCAGCCTGGCGATGATCGCCCACTGCGGAGCCTCGGCGCCGGGGGAGTACAACGCCCTGGACACCCACTGGATCTGGCAGGAGGGCCTCGAGCGCCTGACCACCAGGAGCCCGCAGATCATCGGCGGCGAGGTCGCCGTGGACCCGGACGTCCCGGGCCTGGGCGTCGAGATCGACCGCGACCGGCTGGAGGCCGCCCACGCGCTGTTCCTGGACAAGGTCAGCGGCGGCGGCGCGCGGGACGACTCGATCGGCATGCAGTACCTCATCCCCGGTTGGGCCTTCGACCCCAAGCGGCCGGCACTCGTGCGCGAGCCCGCCGCCGGGGAGCTGGCGAGATGAAGGTCGTCCTCGCCCCCGACTCCTTCAAGGAGGCCATGACGGCCGCCGAGGCGGCGGCCGCCATGGCCCGGGGCGTGCTCGCCGTCGTCCCGGACGCCGAGGTCGTCCAGGTGCCCATGTCCGACGGCGGCGAGGGATTCACCGACGCCGTGGCGGCGGCGCTGGGCGCCCGGATCCGCACGGTCGAGACCGTCGACGCCCTGGGCCGGCCGGTCGCGGGCCGCCTGGCGGTCGGCGGCGGCACCGCCGTGCTCGAGATGGCCACGGCCGCGGGACTCGAGCTGATCCCCGAGGAGGAGCGTGACGTGCTCGGCTCGGACACCCGGGGCGTGGGCCGGATGATCCGCGCGGCCCTGGACGCCGGCGCCGACCGCCTGCTCCTGGGCATCGGCGGCTCGGCCACCAGTGACGGGGGCGCCGGCATGCTGGCCGAGCTCGGCGTCCGCTTCCTCGACGGCGCGGGCCGGACCATCGGGACGACGCCCAGAGAGCTGGAGGAACTCGCGTCCGTCGACGCCTCCGGCCTCGATGCGAGGCTGGCCGGGCTGAGGATCGAGGTCGCCTGCGACGTCGACAACCCCCTGCTGGGGGAGCGCGGCGCCAGCGCCGTCTTCGGCCCGCAGAAGGGCGCGAGCCCGGAGGACGTCGACTACCTTGACTCGGTGCTGGCCCGCTGGGCCCGCCTGAGCGGGCACGCCGGGCTCGCGGGCCGGCCCGGGGCCGGGGCGGCCGGGGGGCTGGGCTTCGCCCTCATGGCCTTCCTGGGGGCCCGCCTCGAGCCCGGGGTCGAGCTGGTCGCCCGCGCGGTCGGCCTGGCCGAGGCGGTCGGCGGGGCGGACCTCGTCCTGACCGGCGAGGGGTCGGTCGACGCCCAGACCCTGGCCGGCAAGACCCCCGCCGGCGTCGCCCGGGCCGCCGCCGCCCAGGGGGTGCCCACCGTCATCGTGGCGGGCCGGGTGCGCCCCGGCGCGGAGGTGCTGCTGACCACCGGCTGCGTGGCGCTCATGTCGAGCTCGCAGGGGGAGGTCGTCCCGCTCGCCGAGGTGCTCCGCGCCGCGCCGCAGAGCACCGAGCGGGCGACCGCCACGGTCATGCGGCTGTGGACCCACCAGAGCGGGCCTGCGGGCTCGGCGGGCTCAGCGGGTCCGGCGTAGCGCGGCCCGCCCGCCCCCGCCGGGGCCGTCTCACCCGATCCCGGCCACCGGGGCGGACAGCGGCGAGCCGGAGCCGTCGCGGCGCTCGTCGGCCTCGGGCAGCCCCACGCTCTGGCCGCCCGGCCCGACCGCGCGGGCCGGGCCCACCCCCACCCAGGCCAGGACGAGCTCGTCCTCCCCGCGCAGGAAGCGCTGGGCGCGCACACCCCCGGTCGCCCGCCCCTTGGCGGGGTAGCGGTCCAGCGGGGTCACCTTGACCGAGCCCGTCCCGGTGCCCGGCAGCGCCCCCTCGGCGTCGGCGACCGTGACGACGACGGCCTCGGCCAGCAGCTCGGCGGGCACCGCGGAGCCCGCGATGACGCGCGCCCCCTCGTGCAGGGAGATGCCCGCCATGCCGCCCGCGCCCCGCCCCTGGGGACGCACCCTGGACGCCTCGAAGCGCAGCAGCTGGGCGTCCGAGGTCACCAGGACGAGGATGTCGGAGTCGGCGGCGGTGCCGGCGAAGACGACGCGGTCGCCGTCCGCCAGCGCGATCACCTCCCAGGAGTCGCCCCGGCCGGGCTCGTCGCCCGGCCTGACGCGCTTGATGACGCCCGCGGCGGTGGCCAGCACGATCGGCGGAGCCGTCCGCGAGCCGATGGGCACCAGGCCGACGACCCTCTCCTCCGGCTCGATGTCGACCAGCAGGCGCGCGGGCTGCCCGCCGGCGAGCGAGGGCGCCCCCTCCGGGCGCGGGATCTCCGGGGTCGCCACGACGTCCAGGCGCACCAGGCGGCCCGTGTCCGTGACGGCCCCGACCCGGCTGCGCGCTGTCGTGGCGAGCTGGCTCGTGATCGCGTCGTGGCGCCGGCGCCCGCCCGCGCGCGAGACGGGCTCCGCCCCGGCCGTGCGCGCCACCAGGCCCGTGGCCGACAGGAGCACCCGGCACGGGTCGTCCGGGACCGTCAGCGGGACGTCCGAGGCGCCGGCCACGAGGCTCATCGCCGCCTGCCTCGTGGCGCCCGGGGCGACCGCTCCCGCGCCGTCGGGCGCGCCCGTCCCCCCGGTGGGCGCACCGGCCCCGGGCGCCTCGAGGAGCACCGTCCGCCGCGGCGTGCCGAACTCCTCGGCCACCGCGGCCAGCTCGCGGGAGACCACGCCCCGCAGCAGCGCCTCGTCGTTCAGGACGGCCTCGAGCTCGGCGATCTCCTGGGCCAGGGAGTCGCGCTCCTTCTCCAGCTCGATGACCGAGAACTTGGTCAGGCGCCGCAGCTGCAGCTCCAGGATGTAGCTCGCCTGCGGCTCGGTGAGGTCGAAGACCTGCATGAGACGGGTGCGGGCGGTGGCGGCGTCCTCGCTGGAGCGCACGACCTGGATGACCTCGTCGATGTCGAGGATCGCGATGAGCAGGCCCTCGACCAGGTGCT
>ERZ773099.2174-NODE-2174-length-13790-cov-30.926465_pt1 | contig 13790 bp, 10 predicted proteins | sample MGYA00511120_ERZ773099 | MGnify/ENA primary metagenome ERZ773099 (study PRJEB29015, sample SAMEA2738012) | human oral metagenome | biome: human oral; feature: human-associated habitat; material: dental | place: China | collected 2104 ... | reverse complement strand
CGTTCTCGCGCGCCGACAGGGCGGTGACGAGGTTGTCCTCCTGGAAGACGAAGCCGACGTGCTCGGCGCGCAGGCGGGCGGCGGCGCTCGGGCCGAGCCCCGTGGTCCGCCGGCCGAGCACGCTCACGGTGCCGCGGGTGGGGCGGTCCAGGCCGGCCAGGCACGCCAGGAGAGTCGACTTGCCGCAGCCCGAGGCCCCCACGAGGGCGGTGAAGGAGCCGGCCTCCAGGGCCAGGCTCACCGATCTGACGGCCACCACTCCCTCCCGGCTCCGCCCGGGCAGCGGATAGACTCGGCCGAGGTCCTGGCACTGGAGGGCCGGGACGCCGGCCCCCCGGCCGGCGGGCGCCGCCGGCCGGGGCAGGGTCGTGGGGTGGGTCGGGGGAGCCTGTCTGCTCCCGGGTGCCGCGGAGCGGCTGATCGGTGTGTTCATGTCCTCCAGGTAACCGCCGCCGCCCCCGCCGGGTCACGGGCGCCGGCCCCCGACTTGCACGGCGGCGAAGGCCACCGCCCGGCGGTGACGAAGACCACCGACGAGTGGTGCCGGCACCACCGGTCGCCCGGGGCCTGGCACCCGTGCGAGGCGACCCCGTCTGCCGTAACGTCCAAGGCCATGCCACACGCCTCCCCGACCACCGGGCCGCACCGACGCCCGCGCGGCGTCGTGATCCTCGTCGAGCTCGCGCACGCACTCACCTTCATCCCGCTGCTGATGCTGGGGATCTTCCTCCTCCCGCTCCTGCCGGTCACCGCGCCGCTGGCCGCCGAGCTCGAGCGCGCCTGCGCCCGGCTCGCGGGCGCCCGGGCGCCCTCCTCCAGGCCGCCGGGGCAGGGGCCCTGGTCGTGGCTGATGACCCGCGCGCGGCAGCCGGGCTGCTGGACGCGCGACCTGCCGCTCATGCTCGTGGGGGGCGCCCTGTGCGCCCCGAGCCTGCTCGTCGCCGCCGGCGGCGGCGCCCTGTCCGCCATCCTCTGCGCCCTGCCCTCGCGGCTGTCCGCCCAGGCGCCGCTCAAGCTCCACCTGCTCGCCTGGTCCGCGGACATCAGCTCCGCCGGGCAGGGGTGGTGGCTCGTACCGCTGGGCGCCGCCTGCCTGGCGGCCGCCTGCGGCCTGCTCTACGCCCTGGGGCGCCTGCGCGCCCGCCTCACACAGGCGCTGTCCGACTCCTCGCAGGAGGAGCGCGTGGCCACCCTCACCGCCGAGGTCGGGCACCTCACCGCCGGGCGCGCCACCCTCGTGGACGCCTTCGACGCCGAGCGCACCCGCATCGAGCGGGACCTGCACGACGGCGCCCAGCAGGAGCTCGTCGCCCTCACCATGGGCCTGGGCATGGCCCGGGTGCGCGCGCTCGCGGACGAGGGCGAGACCGGGGCCGGGCGCCAGGCCCTGCTCGCCGACCTCGACACCGCCCAGGACCGGGCCGAGGCCGCTCTGCGCTCCCTGCGCGAGACCGTCCACGGCATCCGCCCCGCCGTCCTGACCGAGCGGGGCCTGGGCGCGGCCCTGCGCGACCTGGCCGGCCGCGCGCCCCTGCCCACCACCATGAGCATCGCCGACGAGGAGCACCTGGCCGCCCTGACCTCGCCGGTCGCCACCGCCGTCTACTTCGCCGTGAGCGAGGCCCTGACGAACGCCGCCCGGCACGCCGGGGACGGCGCCACCGCCACCGTGCAGCTCGACGCGGACGCCCAGGGCCTGAGTGCCGTCGTCACCGACGACGGGTGCGGCGGCGCCGACCCCTCGGCCGGCGGCTCCACCGGGCTGGCCGGCATGGCCCAGCGCCTGGAGTCCGTCGGCGGCCGCCTCACCATCGACTCCGCCCCCGGGACGGGCACGCGCCTGACGATCACCGCTCCGCTCACCCCGCCCTGGGCCGAGGGCGCCGCCCCGGCCGCCGCCGCTCACCCCGCCCGCTGAGGTGGGGCAGGATGGTCCCATGAGGATCCTGCTCGCCGACGACACCGCCCTGCTGCGCGAGGGCCTTGCCGGCCTGCTGGCCGCCGCCGGCCACGAGGTCGTCGCCCGGGTCTCCGACGCCGACGCCCTGCGCGCCGAGGTCACCCGCCTGGCCCGGGCGGGGAGCCTGCCCGACGTCGTCGTCACCGACGTGCGCATGCCGCCCACCGGCACCGACGACGGGCTGCGCGCCGCCGTGGACCTGCGCGCGGCCCACCCGGGGCTGCCGGTCGTCGTCCTGTCCGCCTACGTCGTCGGCCCCTACCTGCGCGACCTGCTCGGCTCGGCCGCCGCGCCCGACGGCAGCGCCGGGGCGGTGGGCTACCTGCTCAAGGAGCGGGTCGGGCGCGTGGAGGACTTCCTGCGCAGCCTCGACGTCGTGGCCGCCGGGGGAGTCGTCGTCGATCCCGAGGTGCTGGCCAGGCTCATGGGCGCGCCCGCCCGCACGCCCGCGCAGGCCGACGCCGAGCGGGTCGCGCGCCTGACCGACCGCGAGCGCGAGGTCCTGGCGCTCATGGCCGAGGGCCTGTCGAACGCGCAGATCGCCGGGCGCCTGGTCCTGTCCGACGGCGCCGTCGCCAAGCACGTCGCCAATATCCTGGCCAAGCTCGACCTGCCGCCCGAGGAGGTCAACCGTCGCGTCAGGGCGGTCCTGACCTGGCTGCGCACCACCGCGTGAGCGGGCCCGGCCCCCGCCCGGCCCCGCCGCCCGCCGGCGCTCACACGCCGGCCCGCGGCGCCCCCTGGTGAACGTTCCCGCGGGGTCCGCGGCGGCGCTGTTTGTCCAAATCTGTTGCAAAGGTCCCCATCGGGCCGGGACGCGCGAGAAGAATCGTTGATATTCCGCGGTTCTGCTCCCGGTCGATCCGGTCGCAGAACGCCTTTGCAACAGATTTGGACAACCGCCCGCCCCGGACCGTCCCAGGAGTCCCACCCGCACCAGCGCGGTCGCGCCCCACCCGCACGATGAGCGAGGAGGCGGCCCCGCCCATGCGGATCCTCGTCCGGCCGCGCCCCACCCGTGCAATAGGCGAGGACGGCCCGCCGGGGAGGAGCTCCGCGGTGCCACCATGCCATGCGCCGGGGGACTCACCCGGCGGGCCCGCGTCTGCTGCGCCCTTTGTCCTCTGCTGCGCTCCTTCACCCTCCGATGTACGAGAAGAAGGAGCGCAGCGGAGGGTGAAGGGGCGCAGCAGACGGCGCGGAGCGACCCCCGCGCGGCCGCGGGAGCCGCCTTTTGCGCGCCGCTCAGCCTCCCCCGCGCCGCCGCCGGACCTCGTCGCGGATCATCCGCACCGCCTCGTCGGGCCCGACGGCGCTCGTGTCGATGACGAGGCGGTCGCGCCCCCACGGCTCGTAGTGCCGTTCGACGACCTGCCGCCAGGACGGGTTGCGCAGGCCGTCGATGTCGGGCGTGCGCGCCTGAAGGCGCGCACGGTGCTCGGCGGCGTCGGAGCAGACCAGCTCGACCTCGACGATGCGCGCCCCGCGGCGGGATGCGGCCGCGCGCCAGGCGTCGCGGGTGATCGGCAGGGGGTTGACGCACTCGGCGACGACGTCGAGCCCCAGGGCGAGCTGATCGGCCGCCAGGTCGTAGCCGACGGCGTACCCCTCCCCGCCCGTGACCAGTTCGGCGCGGCCCTGGGCGCGCAGGATGGCCGTCTCGATCGTGTCGATGCGCAGGTAGGCGGCCCTCAGCTCCCGCGCGAGGGGGCGGGCGAGGGTCGTCTTGCCCGTGGCGGGCAGGCCTGCGATGACGACGAGCACGGGCGCATCCATGCGGCCAACGCTACCGCCCCCGCCCGCCGGGGCGCCGGGCGGCCGCCGCCCTCCGCGCCCTGGCCGCCCACCCCCTCAGGCGGACAGGGCCACGACCCACCGCGCGGCGGTCTCCAGGCGGTAGGGCCCCTTGTCGGCCGGCGCCCGCACCACCTGGTGGTCCTGCTCGATCACCAGGCGGGCGCCGAACCGGTCCACGAGCACGGTCCCCACCGCGTCCACGGCCATGAGGTCCTCGTCGCGGTGCCCGCCCACGCCGCCCAGGCGCACGAGGGCGGGGGAGTCGAGCAGGACGGGGCGGGCCTCGTCCTCGCTGACGCGCCGGGCGCTGCCGGTCACCATGGTCCGGCCCGCCGCCATGGCCTCGATGAGGGCCGGCGCGCTGCACTCCTCGGCGGCGATCCAGGTCGTGGGCATCCCCGGGCGCAGGGGGGTGGAGCGGTTGTGGAAGTCGCCGCCGCCCAGGACCACGACGGCGCCGGGCAGCATCGCCGCCCAGGCCAGGATCGAGGTGTCCGCGAGGTTGCGGTACCAGGTGCCGTGGAAGAGCTCGGCGCCGGGGGGCATGCGCTCCAGGGGGTGCAGCCACGCGCAGTCGTCGGCGACGGGGTGGTTGATGGACATGAAGCCGCCGCGGCGCTCGACCTGCTCCACCCAGGTGTCGGCCTCGTCGCGGAAGTCGATGACGCCGATCTCGCCCCACGCGTTGGCGTGGCCGCGGTGGGTGGTCATCTCCTGCCCGGGGATCAGGGTGATGCCGTGGCGGCGCGAGACGGAGGCGAGGTGGGGGTGGTGGCTGGTCGTGTTGTGGTCGGTGCAGCCCAGGTAGTCCAGCCCGGACCTGACGCCCTCGTTGGCCAGCTCCCACAGCGACAGCTCCCCGTCGGAGTGCAGGCAGTGGTTGTGGGGGTCGCCCGCGTACCAGGTCAGTCCCCGGGGGGCGGGCAGGCCCCGGTCGGATCCTCGCAGGAGGCGCTGGACGGGGGCCTGGCGCGGGCCGTGGTCCGGGCGCTCCCGGGCGGGGCAGACCACGGTGATGGTCACGTCCACGCCCTCGGCGCTCACCTGGTGCAGGCCCAGGAGCACAGCCCAGTCCCCGGCCACCAGGCCCGGGCGGTAGCCGGGGGTGGCGTCGTCGCGCTCGACGACGTAGGAGGTCCTGGCCCCTCCGGACCAGCCGCGCAGGCCGTCGGGGCCCAGCAGGCCCAGGTCGATGCACGCCCTCCCGTCCGCGCGGTCCACCTCCATGCTCACCCCGATGGACTGGGCGTCGGGCGGGACCTCGAAGGGGAAGGCGGGGTAGCGGTTCGCGGCCTGGTCGGCCTGGGTGAGGCGCACGGTTGTGCGCCGCAGGATGGTCATCGTCGCTCCTCCTCGTCCGGTGCGCCCGCCGCGGGCCGGCGCAGGGTGATGATCGCCGAGGCCGGGGCCGTCAGGGACCAGGGGTCGACTCCGGCCTCCAGGAGGGCCCCGGTCAGGTCCGTGCGGTCCCACCGCCCCCGCATCCGGGCCCGCAGCGGCTCGGCGTGGTGATGGTAGTTGACGAAGCGGGCCTCGACGACGCCGTCGTCCAGGTGGCGCAGCGACTCCAGGGCGACGCGCCCGCAGGTGGTCACCACGGGGCCCACCGGCGCCGCGCCGGTCGCGCCGGGGCGGGCGGCGCCTGGCACCAGGACGGGCTCGTAGCGGAACAGGTCCGAGTGGCGCACGATCTGCGAGTCGTCCCACTGGGGGCACGACAGGTCGACGGCCAGGTCGGTGTCGACGCGCACGCCCAGGTACTGGGCGCCGGGCACGGGGATCTGCGCGCCCGCGGGCTCGTCGCGCAGCGGGTGCACGTTGACGCTCATGAGGTCGACGGCGCGCACCAGCGTGATGGCGATCTCGTCGGGCCGCCCCGCGCCGCCCGCCCCGCGCTCCCGCCCGTCCTCCGGGTCCGGGTCCGCACCGGGGCCGGGCGCGCCGGCCCGGTCCGGCGGGGTGAGGATCTCGTACTCCATGAGCCGGTCGGTGTGGACCGCCACCCCGCCGGCGTGGACGAAGCGGGTGGCCGGGTAGGTCGGCAGGGGGTACTCGCCCCACCCGGCCTCGCCGGTGCGCCCGCGGCGGGTGGCCCCGTACTGCCCGCCCGCCACCGAGCCGTCCAGGTCCCGGCCCAGGGTGGGCACGTGGAGCCTGAGCCGGTGGTTGCCGACCCCGTTGACCAGGGAGGTGCGCACGCGCACGAAGCGCTCGCCCTCGCGGATCTCCAGGCGCGTGTCGACCACCTGCTCGTGCGGGGGGCCGCTGCGGGCCGAGCGGTCGGCGCTCAGGCCCCGGGGCAGGCGGTAGGTGCGCCGGATGAGGATGCGCGCCCGCAGCGGGCCGCGCTCGCGGACCTCCACCCGGGTGTCGGCCGGGGCGCGGACCGCGCCCCCGTCCACGGGGGCGAAGTTGTAGGAGTCGCCCCGGTCGCCCTCGTCGACCAGGGCCAGGGCCCGGTCGATGACGCGGCCGTTGAGCAGGTCCTCGATGCGCACCAGGCCGTCGTCGTCGACGTCGATGCGCACCAGGTCGTTGGAGGCGCTGCGCCCGCGCACGCGCACCGGGTGGTCGACGTCGCCCCCGCCGGCCCCCAGGGCCGCCGCCGCGGTGCCCTGCGCCCGTCCGGCGACCAGCACCCGGCACGAGGGGGGCATCACGGTGAGCACGCGCCAGGGCCGGTCGTCGCCCGCCGCCGCCAGGCGCCGGTCGAGTTCGGCGGTGAACTCGTCGAGGTCGAAGTCCCCCCCGCCGTGGCGGGCGACTTCGAAGACGAGCTCGGCGGGGGCGGGGAAGGACCAGCCGCGGATGCGTCCGCCGAACAGCTCCTGGCCGTGGATCCGGCGCAGGATCCGGCGCACGTTCCCGGCGGGCATGGTCTCGTCGCCGATGACGGTGGGCAGCTCCTCGATGAGCTGGACCCCCTCGGGCAGCGCCCCGGGGGCGCCGTCGAGCACGGTCTCGCCCTGGACGCGGCGCGCCCACCCCGACTGGTTGAAGGCCACGAGCTCGCCGCGCCGTCCCGCCCCGGCCAGGGCCGGCAGGGCGACGTCGACGGCGCCGGCGGCCGTGTGGGAGGCCATGTGCAGGCGCGTTTCGACCTGCTCCGCCGTGGCGTCGGCGCCGCAGCCGGTCACCGAGTCGTGCGCCGAGGACTCCACGACCAGCCGCCAGCCCCGCTCCAGCAGCGCCGTGCGGGAGGGGCCCCCGACGGCGGCGTCGAGGCGCTCGGCGGTGGTCAGGGCGCGCTCGGCGCGCGCCATGGCCGCCTTGAGGTTGGTCCTGACGGACAGGACCCCGGGCAGGATGTTGCCCAGCGCGTGGGAGCGCATCTCGCCCACGACCAGGGGCAGGTCGTCCAGGTCCCGCGGGTCGTGGGCGCGCGAGGCCACGACCCGGCCCAGGGTGGCCACCGTCATGGTCGTCTCGGGGCGGCGGGCGTTGTGGGCCCGCACCGCGTCGAGCAGGTCCGGGCGCGGGTCCATGTGGTCGGTGCCGTACATGCCCGCCGGGGGCCGCCCGTCGAAGCGGTCGGCGTTGTCCCGCAGGTAGTCCGCCACGAGCCGGTCGAGCTTGCCGGGGGGGTCGAACAGCTTCAGGGCGGACCCGTAGCCGTCCCACAGGTACTCCACGCGCACCTGGGAGCCGTCCGGGGCGCGCCAGCGGAAGGCGTCGCGGTCCACCCCGGCGGGCACGCCGCGCCACAGGGCGGCGTCGGCCAGGCCGAACCCGCGCAGCACCTGCGGCATCTGGGCGGCGTGGCCGAACATGTCGGGCAGGTAGCCCACCCGCATCTCCCCGCCCATGGCCCGGCAGGACCTGATGCCCAGCTCGAGGTTGCGCACCACGGTCTCCCCGTCGCAGCAGAACTCGTCCAGGAGGATCAGGAAGGGGCCGATGGCCAGCTGGCCGCGGTCCACCGCGGCGCGCAGCCGCTCGCGGTTGTGCGGGCGGATGGCCAGGTAGTCCTCGAAGGCGGCCGCCTGCCCGTCGAGGGTGAAGCGGTAGGCGCCCTCGCGCTCGAGCAGGTCCAGCAGGCCGTCGATCATGCGCACCAGCCGCGCGCGGAACACGTCGTGGGGCTCGTACCACTCCCGGTCCCAGTGGGTGTGGGGGATGATCCACATGGCGGTGGGGGCGTCCGCCGGCGTCGCGCTCATCGGCGCCCACCCCCCACGAGCTCGCCGGTCTCGGCGTCGAACACCAGGGTCTTGGCCCGGGGGAAGGCGAACCGGCACCGCCGGCCCGGTTCGGGCAGGGGGTCCTCGCCGACGACGGCCTGCAGGCGCCCGCCCTCGCAGCGCATGGTCAGCAGGTTCTGGGCCCCGAGGTTCTCCACCGTGTGCACCCGCCCGACGACGGCGCCGGGCCCGTCGTCGGCGCCGTCGTCGGACCAGCGGACGTACTCGGGGCGCACGCCCCACCTCACCCTGGTCCCCTCGGCCGGCTCGCGCCTCATGTCCCGGGGCAGGGCGATGCGCGCGCCCAGCGACTCGATCGCCCCGCCGCGGATGACGCCGTCGTTGAGGTTCATGGGGTGCGAGCCGATGAAGGAGGCGACGAACTCGTTGGCGGGGCCGTGGAAGACCTCCCCCGGCGTGCCGACCTGCTGGATCCTGCCCTGCCTCATGACGGCGATGCGGTCCGCCAGCGCGAGGGCCTCCGCCTGGTCGTGGGTGACGAACACCGAGGTGACGCCCAGGTCGCGCTGGAGCTCCTTGAGGAAGGTGCGCGCCTCCAGTCGCAGTCGGGCGTCCAGGTTGGACAGGGGCTCGTCGAGCAGGAGCACGTCGGGCCTGGTGGCGATGGCCCGGGCCAGGGCGACGCGCTGCTGCTGCCCGCCGGACAGCTGGGCGGGCCGGCGCTCGAGCAGCTCGGCCAGGGAGAGGCGCTGCGCCGTGTCGGCGGCGGCCCGGCGGCGCTGGGCCCCGGCGACCCTGCGTATGCGCAGCGGGTAGGCGATGTTGTCCGACACGTCCATGTGGGGGAAGAGGGCGTAGTCCTGGAAGACCATGGCCACGCCGCGCCGCCCGGGCTCGACGTCGGTCATGTCGGCCCCGCCGATGCGCAGGGTCCCCTCGGTGATGGTCTCCAGGCCGGCGATGGATCTGAGCAGGGTCGTCTTGCCGCATCCCGAGGGGCCCAGCAGGGCGAAGAACTCGCCGTCGTCGATGGACAGGTCCACCCCGTCCACGCCGCGCACCCCGTTGGGGTACTGCTTCACGAGGCCCTCCATGACGATCGTGGCTGTCATGACTTGATACCTCCATAGAAGCGGAAGCCGAACTTCCTGTTGACGACGAAGTAGATGGCCAGCACGGGCAGGGCGAAGACGAGGGCGAACACGGAGATCAGCCGCAGGTCGGCCTGCCCGGACTCGGTGTAGAAGGTGTACATGAGCACGGCCGCGGGCTGGCCGGCCGGGTCGCGCAGCAGCAGGTAGGGGACCAGGAAGTTGCCCCAGACCTGCACGACGGACCAGATCGCCACGAAGGCGATCCCGGGGCGGGCCACGGGGATGACGACGTCGGCCAGGATCCGGCCCGGGCCCGCCCCGTACAGGCGGGCGGACTCCTCGTAGGACTTGGGGACCGAGTCCATGAAGTCCTTGAGGATGAACACGACCGTGGGCAGCAGGCCCCCGGCCAGCACCAGGATCACCCCGGTGCGGGTGTTGATCAGGCCGATGAGGTTCATCAGCTGGAAGGTGGGCACCATGGCCGCGGTGCCCGTGACGATGGAGGACAGCAGGAGCATGGCGTACAGCAGGGCGTCGCGCCCGGGGATGCGCACGCGCGACAGCGCGTAGGAGGCCAGCGTGCCCAAGGCGACGACCACCGCCATGGTGCCCAGGGCGATGAGCAGGGAGTTGAGGATCGACCCCAGGGCGTAGGGGTTGTCCATCAGGCGCCGGAAGTTCGACGCCGTCCACTGCGGCCACTTCACCGCCATGGTCGGGTTCGCGTCGAAGGGGGCGACCAGCAGCCAGGCCAGGGGCAGGGCGAAGAGGGCCCCGATGGTGCCCAGGGCGACCGCGAAGACGATGCGTCCGGCCGTCCTGCGCAGGGCCGCGCTCAGCGCCTCCCGGCGACTCCGGCCGGGCGCGGGCGTGGTGGTGCTCATCGCCGGCTCCTTCCGACTCTCATGTAGGCCAGGGCGATGACCAGGTTGATCACGAGCATGAGCACCGACAGCGCCGCCCCGCGCCCGAGCTGCCCGCCGGGGATGGCCGTCTTGTAGATGTACACCGACATGATCTCGGTGCGCCGCCCCGGTCCGCCGGCGGTGAGCAGGTAGGGGGTGGCGAATTCGAGCTCGATGCTCCCCTCGTCGTGGTGGACGACGACGCGCTCGCGGTACTCGGGGTAGTGGGCGATGAAGTGCCACCCCAGGTGCCAGGGGATCGCCCCGCCGTCGGCGCCGCGGGCGCGGGTGGTGCCCTGGGCGACGACGCTGCCGGGCAGGGCCCCGCCGGTGCGCGCCGCGGCCGTCACGTCTTCGAGGGGCAGGCCGAGCGCGCGCGTCAGGGCGATGTCGTGGATGATCGAGCCGAGGATGACGTCGGTGTACAGGCGGCGCATGGTGTCGTGGTCGGCCAGGGCGCCCAGGGCCTGGCGCACGGCCCGGTCGGTGCGGGCGGCGAGCCCGTCGCGCGATGCGGGGTCCGCGTCGTCCTCCGGCGGGTCGAGGCGGGCGAAGCGGAGCTGGGCGGCGTCGGCGGGGTGGAGGACCTCGACGCCCAGGTGGCGCGGGCGCAGCCCGTCGAGGAGGGCGCGGGCCCGGGCCACCGCGGGGTCGTGCTCCTTCATGTAGCCCACGCGGATCCACTCGTCGGGTTCGGCCCCCAGGCGCTCCAGGCCGGCCTGGAGCCGGTCGAGCTCGCCGTGGGACAGGGCCAGCGGCTTCTCCACCAGGACGCGCACCCCGGCGCGAACCAGGGCCAGGGCGTCGTCGACGTGGCTGCCGCTGGTGGCCAGGATCGCGCAGTCGACCCGGATGCGGCCCCGTCCGATGGCCTCCACGAGGGCCCCGACGCTGGTGAAGCGCCCGTGGGCGGGCACGCCGCCCAGCTCGGCGTGGCGCGCCAGGCGCGCGGGGGAGAGCTCGACGAGGGCCGTGAGGCGGACCAGGCGGTGGTTGCGGCGCAGCAGGGGCAGGTGCACGGCCTGGGAGATGACGCCCAGGCCCGCCAGCGCGACGCGCACGGGCCCGGTCACGGGATCCACCTGCGCAGGAGCTCGCGGTTGCGCACCTGGTCGGCCGCGGCCCGCTCGACGTCGCCCCGCTCGAGCAGGACCGCGTCCTGCTCGACGACGAGGTAGCCGTCGTAGCCGCCGGCGACGATGCGGTCCATGAGCCCGGTCACGTCGAGGTCGCCGTCGCCCAGGGCGGTGAACGCCCGGCCCTCCCACAGCCGGCGCAGGGCGTCGGGGCCCCGGCCCGCCCGGGGCAAGGCGGAGGCGTCGACGTCCTTGAGGTGGATGTGGTTGATGCGATCGCGCCACCTGTCGAGGCCCTCCAGGGGGTCGCCCCCGGCCAGCAGGAGGTGGCCCGAGTCGAGGGTCAGGCCCACCGAGGTGTCGCGCAGCAGCCTGTCGATCTCGGCGGGGGTCTCCACGTAGGTGGCCGCGTGGTGGTGGAACGTCGGCTCCAGCCCGAGGCCGCGGGCGAGGGCGCACACGCACTCGAGGTGCTCGACGAGGGCCGCCCATGCGCGCCCGTCCGCCTCCAGGCCGGGGCCCCCGCCGGGGCGGGCGCGGCGCGCCGCGTCGCCGGAGTCGGCCAGGGTGGGCCTGGGCGGCGGCCCGTCCTGGGCGCGCGCGAGCAGGGCGAGGTCCTCGAGCACGGGCAGCGCCCGGGCCAGCGCGGCGTCGAACCCGGCGTCGTCCCCGGTCAGGGGCAGGTCGATCCACGCCCCGCACAGCAGCAGGCCGCGCCCGGCGAGCGCGTCGGCCAGGGCCCGTCCCGTCCCGAACAGGCCGCGGGGCCCCAGGTCGACGGCGTCGTACCCGGCCGCGGCGACGGCGTCGAGCAGCTCGCCGCCCGCGGGCGGGGGGACGAGCTCCGGCCTGGCGAGGTCGAAGACCCCGTAGGACACGGGGGCGTTGGCAACAGTGATCATGGCTCTCCCGCCGACATGCGCGGCGCCACGTCCTCAGGGCGCCGTCGGCATTATTCTGAAGTCCAGATTAAATCATGTCAAGCCCGCCCCCCGACCGTCACCGCTTCGTGACCGCCCGCCCCCGGCCGGCCCTCCCCGCCCCGCTCAGCGGCCGGCCGAGAGGGGCGCGCGCGGCACGTAGAGGCTGTCATGCACCACCGAGGCGGCACCGATCGCGCCGACGTTCTCACCCATGGCCGTGGACACCACCGTCACCGGGTGCGGCCCCCGGGCCGAGGGGCGCCGCACCGCCCGCCTGGCCGCGGGCGCGTACCACGGCTCCAGCAAACGCCAGTACGGGCCGCCGAACACCACCATGTCGGCGTCGAGCAGCTCGGTCGCCATCATGACCAGCTCGGCCATCCGCTCCGCCGCCCCGCTCAGCAACCGGTCCGCGCGCTCATCCCCGCCCCCCGCCAACGAGCACAGCTCCGCGAAACGCCGCTCCAGGGCCACGAAATCCGAACGCGACGGCAGGGGCCCGGGCTGAATCCCCAGAGCATGGGCCCGCTCCACCAGAACAGCGGGATCATTGGCCATCCCCGGGGGCTCGCCGGGGGCGTTGGGGCCCAGGGCCGTCATCATCGCCCCCACCTCCCCGCTGTTGCCCGAGAACCCGCGCACCGGATCGCCGTTGACCGACAACCCCAGCCCCGTCCCCGTCCCCACGTAGACGAACACCATCGTCGAGTCCAACGACTCCCCGGCCCGCACCCAATTCTCCCCGATCACCGCCGCCAGCGTGTCCTTGACCACCGGCACGGGCATCCGCAGCTGCTCGCCCAGGATCCCGCCCAGGGGCACCCTGGCCCACCCGGGCAGCCACACCGCGCTGTCGGGCGCCCCGGTCGCAGGATCCACCGGCCCCGGCAGCGCCAGGCAGGCGCCGACCAGCCGGCGCTCATCCACCGAGCCGTCCCGAATGAGCCGGCGCACCATCGCGGCGATCTTCACCATCGCCGAACGCGGATCATCGACATCCACATCGGTCGACGAGGCCGACGCTCTCACCTCACCGCCCAGATCCAGCGCCACAACGGTGATCAGGGAGGGATCGACGTGCACCCCCACGGCGATGCGCGCGGAGGCCACGATATCCAGGATCGTGCGCGGACGCCCCCTGCCATTGACCCTGGTCCCCACCTCGGCCAGCAGACCCCGCCCCTGAAGACCGCGCACGATCGCCGACACCGTCTGCACCGACAGCCCCGTCGAAGCGGCCACATCCCGCTGACTGGAGGCGCCCAGACGGCGGAAGGCGTGAATGACGACGTTCTCGTTGTACCTGCCCAGACCCGTCAGACTGGTGCCCGCCCTCATAGAACCGTCCTCCTGCGCATCCCGCACCGCACGGGGCGCGCCCCCTACCCTAAGGGCGGACGGCGCCCGCGGCGCGCGAAGACCGGCCCGCCCCGCCACCGGCCCCCGCCGCGGCGCGGCGGGGCGGAAGAAACGACGGGCACCGCGGCTACGGACAACGGACGCGGACGAAGGCCTCCTCCAACTCCCGGTTGAGCCGAGCCATGAGCACCGGATCGACCTTGGTGACCACCCGGTCATAGGTCATCAGCCCATTGCTCTCGCGCTCGACATCACTGACCTGCGTATAGGTGCAGGCCGCCAGACCCCCGGCGACCAGCGGCACGAGCTGATCGCGGTAGAGCTCCGTCATCGCCCGCGCCAGAGCCTCCCGATCCTCCAAGAAGCGATAGCCGAAGGGAGCCGGATCGCACCAGGCGCGCCCCTCGACGACCAGATTCAGACCCCCGAACTCCGACAGGTAGAAGGCCCGCCCATCGCCCCGGGGCGGCGTGACCAGCCGCAGCACGTAGCGGTGCCGACTGCGGAAGTCCCCGCCGCCCTGATCGAACC
>ERZ773099.2171-NODE-2171-length-13807-cov-16.115111_pt1 | contig 13807 bp, 11 predicted proteins | sample MGYA00511120_ERZ773099 | MGnify/ENA primary metagenome ERZ773099 (study PRJEB29015, sample SAMEA2738012) | human oral metagenome | biome: human oral; feature: human-associated habitat; material: dental | place: China | collected 2104 ... | reverse complement strand
CTTGATAGAAGCGTATCGGCAGCCCGCTCTGGCGTACTGCCTCAAGCAGACGAATCGTTCCGACACCTGTCGCCTCTGCCGTATATTCCGGCACCTCGAAGGATACGGCTACATGAGACTGTGCTGCAAGATTATAGACCTCATTCGGCTGAGTCTCCTGAATCAGACGATGTGCATTGCTTGAATCCGTCATATCACCATAGTGCAAAAAAACATGATTGGCAAATGACGAATCATGCAAGATATGGTCGATCCGCTCCGTATTTTGGCTGCTCTGCCTACGGATGATGCCGTGCACCTCATAGCCCTTTTCCAGCAGAAGCTCCGCAAGATACGAACCATCCTGACCCGTAATTCCTGTAATCAATGCTTTTTTCATGTTCGTCCTCCACTCAACAAACTATGTATTTATGCAAAACAACCATCTTGGTATTTCTTTCTGGCAAAAAAATAATCATCCGGTATACCAATATCTATAAAAAAACCGTCCGATGTATAAGACGCAATTTTTAATCTCTGAACATGGGATTCCAAGTATTGCTCAAAAGAAAACTTGTCCTCTGCGGCACTCAACAAATCTTTTCGAAGACAGTAAACACCGCCATTAATCCAGCCGGACAGTTGATGCTGTTTTTCACGAAAGGCACAAACTCGTTTCCCTTCCAAAACCACTGTACCATACCGATCAAAATCCTTCATCTGTTTAACGGCAATGGAAATAACTGCCCCACATTCTTCAAACTCTCTTTTCATCTGAGCAAAGTCCACATCGAAAAAAGTATCCCCATTCAGCACAAAGACATTTTCTTCTTCGCAACAGGAAATCGCCTTCTTAATAGCTCCTCCCGTAAGAAGAGGAGTTTTTTCTTCTGAGTAGATTACCCGTGCGCCATGGTAGCTGTCGCCAAAATAGCCTTCAATCTTATCGTGCATATACCCTGTCGAAAGAATGATTTTCTTAAAACCATATCGAATCAGTTTATCCATCAAAACAGATAAGAACGGCGTCTGCGCGTCATCCATGGGCGCCATGGGTTTCGGCACATCTGCGACAATATGTTTCAGCCGGGTACCAAAACCACCGGCCAAAATAATCGCTTCCATGTAATCCCCCCCAAAAATTCAGATTCTACAAGAACCAGCCGCGATAGGTCAGGTCATAGGTCAGATCCTCCTGCCTCTTCCCAATTACTTTCCCGGGCACACCTCCCACAATACTGAACGGCGGAACGGACTGTGTGATGACAGCTCCCGGAAGAATGACAGCCCCCTCCCCCACCGTAACGCCCGGCATAACCATCGCCCGTGTCCCGATCCATACCCGATCCTCAATCCGTACCGGCGCAGAATAATAGGCAAAATCCGTCGTGTTGATTCGATGACCGCCGGTATATATAGCGGCTTCTGCTGAGATGTTTACATTGTTTCCGATATATACATCATCGCGCCAATCAATAATGACATTGCGATTGATTGCCGTGTTTTTTCCAATCGAAATGCCATTAAATGTAGGAGGATATATATATAACCCCATATAAATATAGACCGATCGATCTATTCTCATTTTTATAACATATCGATAGTAAAGCCATCGAAGTAATACGCACGGTATATGCGAAATAATATGGTTTGCAACATATCCACGACAAAAATCATTTGTGGCCAATATCCCTTTTTTTATGAGTGGTAGTTTATTAATATAGTATATCAATCTGCTTTTTTTTTGCAAAGTGTTTGCCCTCCCCCTATCAATAATTGATCCCTAAAACGTTCGCCCATTTTTTTCTATTCTTCGGCGAAACAAAAGTATCGTAAAAAAATTCAACTGCAGCTTGCGATAAAGAATTTCGCGTCTCTGTCGATACTGTCAGCAGGTTCATGTGTTCAAGATATTCCTCGGCTGTCGATGAAACGAGATATGGCTTCCCATATTCTGCCGTAAAAGGGACTCCGTCAAAACAGTGCTGCGATGCCACAATAGGAATTCCCATTGACATACCTTCAATCAATTTCAATTTTGTTCCGGAACCAATGATAATGGGTAAAATTATAAAACAACAGGAACACAGCAGTTCTTGTAGACGATCCTCGCTGACAAACCCGGTAAATTCAATGTTCTCATGAGAAAACTCTCTACGAACAGAATTTTTAACATTACCGGTAATGAACAATTTTATCTCCGGATGCTGTTTTATATATCGAGGAAAAACCGTTTTGCAGAATTCTTTCATACTATAATAGTTTGCATAAAAACTCAACGATCCATTGAAAATGATATATTTTGAATTTGTTTCTCTCCAGCGAATATCAGGCATTTCCATTGGAATCGGCAAAAAGACTGCATTTGTCAATTCAAATTCTTTTTGTAAAATGTCCTGGTCCGTCGGCGATACGGTGACAACCGCATCTGCCTGTGGCAAAATTTCTCTCTCGTACTTCTTCATCCGATTAATTTCTGCTCGTGCCAACCATCCATATTTCGAAAGAGTTTCCTGTTCATAAATATATTCCACGTTGTGCTCGACAAGAACGATCCGTATCCCTCTTTTTTTCACAATTTCAAAATCAATATGTTCTGCCGTAAATGGAAGTTCAAGAAGAATCGTATCAATATCATTCTCCTCGATGTACTCCATCACTCGTTTCTTATTTTCTTTTGATTCAATAACCTGCGCCCGTCTTGGTTTGCCTGACAGCAGCCATTCCCATAGTGCCTTTACCGGCCGTTTGCCAAGCTGCGGATGACAACGCGGGAGAATCAAAATATCTTCGAATTCCGGCATGTACTCGCGCCAATCCTCGCATCCATCATTGACATTACTCATAACACCGTAAAGTTTGACCCCCATCTGATGTAACATACGATGATGTACCCGGAGACCCTGCAGCCCCCCGTCGATAGCAGGATAAACTTTCAGCGGCATAATTACAAGAATATTCACCCAACTCACCTTTTTCAAACATTCAATTCAACATTAACATAATCCAGGATATACCTTCTAAAACTGACGACTTGCATAAAGTCTCGTACATTCAAAAAGCACCAAAACGTAAAACTCTACATAAAGTGTAGCCACTCCAAAAAACATTCCCCAAACAACGACAAAAAGGCTCAAAAATATAAGATCATATCGCTGCTGAATCCTCCCTGCTGAGGAAACTAATACACGAAACCATAGGATAAGCCCTACTACCCCTAGATCGGACAGCATCGTTGGAAGTGCAGCCAGCGCAAACTGAAATCCAATTCCCAGCCCCAGCAAAGGACGATCCACAAAGCTTGCTGTAACATCAAAGATGCTCGTCAGTCTGGAAAAGGTCGAAAGTTCACCCTCTGCCCCGATCGCAGCCAGAGTACCGCTCGATGCAAGAATGTTTACGGTATAAACCACATCCTCAGTGCGTGCAATCGCATACTCCAGTTCTTCCGCAAAGAAGAACAAGCATCCTCCGGCAATCGAAACAATTAGCAACAATATCCAAGCGATATACGGTACGCTTTCTCGCAGAGATTTTTTGTAAATATCATACCGCAGTGCAAGGTATACAAAGAACAAAATAAAAAGACACCACCATGCGGAAAAACCGCCAGAAAGAATCATCAAGATGCCCAAAAGAAGTAAATAGACATGATAAATCGAAACTCCCGATTTATTAAATCGAACAGTTTGAATTTTATTCCAGATAAGAATACTGAGCGCAATAACAAACATCGAAAGAATAAAGTGTGATGCTTCTTTTGTCACGCCCTGCAGAACATAAAAATCAGTGCCTTTTGTAGTTGCGTGTGTAAAAGTGTTTTCGCCTAAGCCAAAAACGATCTCATTTATATCATACGTCAGGGTTAAATCTCCCAGTATGTTTTTCTGTATGAACTCGAATATCCCATAGTACACCAATGGCTGAGAATACACAATCACCTTTCTCAGCACATTCAACAAATCATCATCATTACAGATGAGTTTAACACTGACGACCACCCCCAAAAACATCACTACACCTAAATAGAGCCGAAGCGCATTTCCTATCCCAAGCGGAACAACAATCTTGGTACATTTCCCTATTGTATAGAGATCCCACGAGTAATCCGGAAGCGGCGGTATGATCGGCTCCGTATAAGGATAGACAAGCGCCACCAGAATTCCGGTCATCATGCTTCCCAAAAGCATGATGCAACGAATTATTGTTTTTTGCGATACCTGCATTCTATGCGTCAGAATGTAATACAGCCCATATAGAAAGCACATAAGCCCGGACATTTTTCTAAGACTGGAAATCTCCGTATCGCCAATCATCAGCAAATATCCCTGCGGCATCGCAATCGCCATAACCGTGGCCAACACCAAAAAAGAGATATATTTTTGTTTTGAGGTGCCGCCTGCCAACAAGATATATCCCATATAAATCAGCAATAGAATCGATGCAACCGGCACTCCTGTCCCTCCCTTACAGTGACGCTAAATAAGCAGACAGTTTTTCCTTCTGATTATAGTTTTCCCTTAAATATGCCTGTGCACGATTGACAAAGGCTCTCCGCATAGAAACATCTCCCAGCAGCTCTTTGATATACCGACAAAGAACGAGCGGATCATCGTCCACCAAGATCTGCTCCCCGTGGATAAGCCCTGTCCCCTCATTTCCGATCGTGGTGGCGACAACAGGAAGACCATTCACAATGGCATTCACTGTCTTCAATTTCACGCCGGCACCATATCGCATTGGATTGACGAAGACTCCGGCCTGCGCATAGAGTCCATCCAAGTCCTCCGGCGTATCGTAAATATCCACATTATGATAATCAGCGGTCATTTCTTCAATCCATGCAACGCCTTTTCCTCTGCTGTTTCCTGCAATAATCAAGCGATATCCCTCTACATCCTGCGTCAGATGCGGATGTACATCCCGCAAGTAAAAGCGAATGGCATCTTGGTTGTTGATCATAAATAGTGACCCAATCAATAAAACAGTCCTAGAAGTCAATGTTCTTTCTTTATAGTCTGCTTCAATAGCTGCTGGAAGAAATGTTTCATGAATGTGAGGATATCTTTTTTTATATCGTATCATTTCATCATATGAAATAAAAGCTACATTTGGAATCGCTCGAACAACACTTGCATCAATATTCCTAAACTTATACGCATCTAAGAGATAATACAGTTTTTTCCAAAGAATGCTCTCACTGCTCGCTAACCCATTGAAATAAACATAGTTATCATTATGCATATGCAACATCGCTTTATTATATGATAGTTTCGGATTCTGTAGAATTGGCATCGCACCAGTGTCTTCAACTATCAAATAATCGTATACAGCATCCAATTTCACATTCTTCAGCTGCTCTCTTGATTTCAACTGCAATGGTGCGCGGGAAAATATATCGACAATCCGATTCTTACGCGGGCAAAAATATAGATTTCGAACATATTTCCTTACTTCATCCACATATTCCTGGCTTGGCATATCTTTCACTGTGCAGATCAGATCCACAACACAGTCCATTTGGTACAAACACTTGATGCGGTTCCACGAATCGACTCGCCCGCCATGATCGGGTGGATAAACAAAGTCACAATTCACGACTAGTATAATCTTTCCGTTAAGCTTACTCAAAATATTCACCCTTATCTATTTGAGGTGTTTTTTCGGAACATCATAATCCTCTGCTTTGAAATAGATGACCTGGGTTCCCTCGTTCTCAAAGAGAAACGGAACATAGAGCAAATCTTCCAGCTCATTCAAAACATATTCCTGTTTGTCTTTTTCCACATAGAAGAGCAGGAAACCTCCTCCTCCTGCCCCCAGCAGTTTTCCGCCTGTTGCCCCTGCCTTCATTGCTCTCTGATAGATACGGTCAATGGAATCTGTAGAAACAGCATCTGACATGCTGCGTTTCAGATTCCAGGTATAGTCAAGCAGTTTTCCAAACTCGTTCAGATCCCCTTTGGAGGTCAAAATCTCCTCGGACTGGTCGACCAGAGCTTTCATTTCAATCAGGTTCTTAATCTTGTTTGCAATATTTTTCCCTGTTTCCTTCTGTATTTCCGAAGAAAAGCGTGAAAATCCTGTAAAGAACAGCATGAGACTGTCGTTAAATTCTTTTTTTCGCTGATTTGATATGATAAGAGGCGTAACCTTATAGCCGTTTTTGTCCATATCAATGCGGTTCAACCCGCCAAAAGCCGCCGCAATTTGATCCTGAATGCCCCCGGCTTCTTGACAGAGAACGCGTTCCACGTAAATGGCTTCATCCGCCAGCCGCCGCTTATCCACTCGTTTTCCCTTCAGTCCGTAGAAGGCATTCAGTATACCGACTGCAAAGGAAGATGATGTTCCCAGCCCCGTCCTCGCCGGCAGATCCGCCTCATAGGAAAGACGGATCTCGTGCATATCCTTAAACTTCATGAGGTTGCGGATCAGCGGATGTTCAATATCATCCACAGTTTTTACACGTTCAATGTTGGCATAGGAAAACTCGCTGGAATACTCAAAGAACGGCGGCAAATGGCGCACGGTCACATAACAATACTTATCGAACGTCGTGGATAAAACACTGCCGCCGTACTGTTCATAAAACGTAGCCATATCAGTTCCGCCACCGAAGAACGACATGCGGAAAGGGGTTTTCGTTATAATCATTTGCCCACCTCGTTTATTGTTATACGTTCCTGATTTAAAGACTATTGGACTTTTCCTTTATGTAATTTCTCATAAACAATCCCCTTTACTGTTTTCATATAGCTGCATATGTCTTTGAATTCCTGCGTCCGATAAAAGAACAAGATCTGCATCATCCCCATCAGAACCGCAATTAGCAAGCATTTTACAACAAGATAAAAATATGTATCGGGAAGATCCAAATAGTCAACCAGGACATAAATCAACAAAATTTCTGCCGCGACCAACAAACTCCATACAAGATGATTCCACAAGTACGACTTCATGCTTCGCTTAAAGATAATTCGGAATACAAATTGCACACGGCCATAAACGATGCAAAGAAGCCCTGCGATTGTCCCTATCATAATGCCAACTATGCCATAAACATGTACGAGTCCTATGGAAAGAATCAAATTTACAACAGCAGATGCAACCATATAACTGCGGTCATTATCAAACGTCCCATGCGTACTGCGGAAATTATATGCGTTTTCAAACTGCATCCCCAATAATGTATTAACAGCCAGAGCAATAACATATGCCTCCGGCAACAAAAAATCCTCACCGAAAAACGCCCGCATGAACGGCTGCAATACAACAGCATAGATGCACGCAATGTAACCGCCCCAGAAAAAATACATCATATCCAACATGCGGTATACTTTATAACTTTTCTCTTTATCCTCAGCGTAGATCAGATTTCCGACACTTGGAATGATCCCCTGCAGGATTTTATACATGATTGAATTGACCCCCGTGTAAATCAGGACATAATTTGAGAGCAATCCTGCCGTGCGGAGGCCTAGGACGGTCGAAACAACAATGGCATCTGTGCCAAAATAGATAACATAGGAAAGCTTGTGTACGAGAAAGTTCCCAACATCCGTAAAGAATTTACGCGCGCGCATATCTGCGACGGTAATCTTTACCGAATGCAGGAAGGGGTACATTTTTCCCGCTTTACGGTGCAGATAGATATTCGCAATGATGTTAAAGGTCAGCCCTGTCGCCGCATAGAGGAAATAGTCCTGCCACACAATAACAGCCAGGAACTTGACAAGATTTGAACTGAGCGTACATGCAATATCCGCACGTGAGCAGACAAAATCCTTTTGATTTGCTGTAAAAAGTGTCCTGCGGTACGCCAGAAAATAGGAGCTAAGAACCGTCCCTATCTGTATCACGTAGACGAACTCAACATAGTGCCACGAGATACTGTCATCCTGTACAATCCATGGGAGGAAGAAAAAGAGAACAACGCCGACCAGGAAAACAAATACGCCTATAACGAGATAGATATAACGGTATATGCTCATCAGCATATTGATTTCCGTTTCATTGCCATTGGCAAATTCACGATAAAGACCGTAGCTGATGACCGTACTGACGCCAAGCTCTGCCAAGGACAATATCGTGAGGAGATTGGAAAACAGCCCTTCAAGACCGAGCAGCTCAATCGGCATATACCGAGTAAACGCCTGCCTCAGAAAAATGCCTAAGACAGCTGCAAGCACATAGAACACCAGCGAATACGCACTATTTCGCAGGACATTAAGAACTCGCATTAGCTCCGATACAACCCCTTGTCCAAAATCTTCATGTATTCATAAGGACCATGATCCGCCAAGCGCCGGATGCGCGCTGAAATGGATATTTGGGAAAGTCCTGCAATCAGCCCGTCACATGCCGCCAAGGTGTACATGTCGCGCAATGCCTCAAGCCCATCCAAATAATGCGTGTTTTCTCTCTCCAATGCATCTAGTATCGCAAGGCGAACCCCCTCTCCCCGATGGACATCCTCATAGTAGGAAAGGCGATTACCGTAACGTTCCTTGAATGCCGCAAGCCTCGTATTGTCATCCGTCGCCAAGAAAATATGGTTGAATCCACCTTCTTTGCCCAAAACCTCATCAATTACAGAAAAAAAGTCCTCCACCATCACCATGTTGGGATGTCCTTCCCATTGGAGTGCAAAATCCGTTCCGCGTATATGAACACCTAAGACCTTCTTCTCCACATCGTCTTGCGGAAAGATCTGATGAAAACCTCGTGCCAAAAATCTCTTTGTCTTTTCGTTCAAATGAAGGTATCGGTGTGCCACTCCCGCCAATACCTCCAAATACTTTTCATTAACCACATATCCGACAGGAGAATCAGGATTTAAATTTCCTAAATCATATTCAATTCTAGACAAATGTGGTGATTCAAATAAAAAAATACGCTTACTTTCATATACGTCAGAAAGAGTAACATTGGTCGGTTGCACAAAATAGTATTCAAATGCATTACTGGTTCCATCTACAGGGTTTGCTTCTTGATAGAAACAATCCTTATTGAATTTTATAACAGGCGTGAATCCCAATCGCTCCGCTTCCCAAAGCGCATAGAGCATATAACGGTACATCGCCCCCATGGCGCCGTTTACCTCAATCAGAAAGATATTCTTATCCGGATTTTTCTCTCCATTGGATTGCAAGTGAAAAGAATACGGATCATGCCCTATAAGCATAACATTTTTGACAAAAGTTGAGTCATTGCGATGACGCAGAACGCGCTGCAGATAATTTATTCTAGGATGATTACGCAGAAACGCCTTTAGCCACTCACTTACACGATATTTCCAGTATGCTTTTTTCTGGAAAACCATATGCTCACCACTTCCCTATATATCCCTTGCATTCATCAGCATTTGTACTTTTTCCATCACCATATTAACAGTAATATTTTTCATACAAACAGGATTTTTACAATTAGATTCAAATCCTAAACTGATGCACGGCTGACATGCCTCGCCTGATTTCACGACAATCGAAGTGTCGCCAACAGGTCCCCATCGTACTTCCGATGTAGCACCATGCAAAGCCACTAACGGCACCCGAACAGCAGCAGCAAGATGCATGATTCCTGTATTTACAGAAACAACCAGTTTGGCTTTTGCAAGAACAGCAATCATATCACCCAAAGCATATTTTCCGGCTATATTTTTCGCGGGTATACCGCTCTTTCTGAGAAGATTTGTCGTACGTTCTGCATTCTCTGCATCTGCATTCGCGCCACTTAGCAGAATGCGTACATGGTACATCCGATAAAGCCTTTGCCCCAATTCCAGCCAACAGTGTTCCGCCCACTTGCGCTGGTTTTCCATAGAACCGCCCGGATATTGATGAAAAACAACATACGGTGCCTCTTCTGCTATGTCATGCTTTCCTGATTCAAAATAAGGCAAAAGACCTGCCGGCTCAATCCCTGCCCCTCGTAAGACATTGCGGTAATTGTCAAGCTCATGGACAGAATCAAGATGTTCCACCCACTGATCATAAATATAATGGCGATGCATACGAGCACGCTTAAAGCCTACTTTATAGTCAGCACAAATATTCCATGAAATCATTCCGTTGATTCTCGGCCACGGACCGAAATCCAACAACAGATTAAAATGACCCAAGCGTTTCAATTCAGTAAATGATTGAAGTGGCCGCTTCATCACGAAAACAGAAACATCATCCACATTACGGATAAGTTTCACCATTGACACATTGTTGTTAGAGCAAATCACAGTGATATGGCTCTTTGGGTATTGACGTTTTATCTCATCCGCCATTGCACTCAAAATAACCGTATCGCCTATTGCTGCTGTTTTGATGAAAACGATTTTGGGCGTTTTGATTCCGCCGAGATCAATCATTTTCCGCTTACGATGAAATAACCCTAAAACAAACAAAAGAGGACAGCCAATCCATTTATCAAGGCGCTTCATCCATGGATTATTTCGCTCTTTCATAATTCCCCTTTCTTTTCACACAGAGCTTCTTGTTTCAATACGCGCCTTTGCCCGTAAATACAGTCTTCACAGTCTTAAACAAATATACAAGATCAATCCAAACAGACCAGTTCCGCACATACCATGTGTCCATGGCAACACGCTCCTCGTAAGTGGTATCGCTGCGCCCGTTCACCTGCCACATTCCCGTGATACCCGGCGGAACCATGTAATACTCACGGATGTAATCCCCATAGCGCTCAATCTCTTTGGTAACGATGGGGCGGGGACCAACAAGACTCATATCTCCCATCAACACATTCCAGAGCTGCGGAAGTTCATCGAGGCTGGTCTTGCGCAGGAATGCCCCTAATTTCGTCACGCGAGGATCGTTCGTAAGTTTGAAGGACTCCTCCCATTCTTTTCGTGCTTCCGGATTCTTTGCAAGATATTCTTCCAGACGTTCCTGCGCGTCCGGTACCATCGACTGAAATTTATAGCAGGGGAAGAGTTTCCCATTCTGCCCCACGCGTCGATGAGCAAAGATGATATGCCCCTTATTGTCAATCCCGACAAGAACTGCCAGCACCAATAGGATCGGCAGGATCAGAAGTCCGCCGCCAATCGTCGCGACAAGGTCAAAAACACGCTTTGCCAGTCGGTTTCGTCGCCGCGCAAGATTGTTGCGGATGCTAAGCATAAAGACCTTTTCGGTGTAGAACGGCTCAACACCGACGTGCCCCAAGGGCAGCATCATGAGGTCGGGAACAAAGAGAATGTCACGGACGAGAGGCTGAATCTTTGCAACGAGTTTCTCCAATCGTGCACTGTCCATGCCCGGTGCCGTGATAATAACTGTCTTTACACCGGAATCTCGAATAATACTTTCCGCATCGCTCACTTTGCCCAGCAACAGGAACTTCTGCGGAAGCTCCTCCGAGATCGGGTCATCATCCAACAACCCGACAATCCGATAGCGATACCCCAAGTCACCGTCAAAAAAGCGAAGGACAAGTTCTGCTGTCTTTCCTGCACCGATCAGGATAACATGTTTTGTCAACACATTTGTCGTCTTAAGAACCTTCAACAGGACGTATCGCCCGGCATAGATATTGAACAGTGCGAGCGCGCCAAACAAGACGACGTAGAGGCGCGAGGCGAGCATGCTCGCCTCCATAAAGTAAAGTGCTAGGATACAGGTGATAAGTGCATAGAGCACAGCATAGAAGATCTGACGCACCATTTCTAGGATTGGCTGCATCTTCGTATAGGTCTGCGAAATTGCAAGGAATGCAATGAATACAAGAGGAATCCAAAAGTAGAGATAGGCGTCAGGAACATGATAGGCTGTCCCCATAAAGAGTCCGTAGATGTCATGCAGACCAAATGCCATCTTCTCTGCAAGAAGAATGGCAAAATAGTCAAAACAAACAAGAAGAAAAGGGGCACATATCCTACGAATACGAGCCGGCATCTGCGTTCTCGTTTGCATAAATATGCTCCCCTCCTTTTATGTTATGCTTCACGTCGATAAGCAAGCAAACTGTACCCTATCGCAAGCAGGATACCTATAACAAACCCAATCGCTGTAATCAATTTCTTTCGCGGTGCAACCGGCTCTTCAATATCCGGCAAATTCGCGGGATCAACAATCTGAATATCCATGCTCTCCTTTGCCGCCTGAATTTTATGCTGTTCACTCTGCTTGACCAAGTTCAGATAGACTTCATTTTGGATGGTTACATCACGTTGCAGACGAACGTACTCAAGCACATCGTCAGGCAGTTTTCCAAGCTCCTCTTCCTTCTTGCCCCACTCTTCCTCAACGGCCTTCTTGCTCGCTTTCGACACGGTAAGTCCAACAGTTGCAAGTGCCTGCTGTTTCAAGAGTTCGGACTGGGTTGGATTCAGTGTAACCGCATTGGAGTCCACAGATGTGAGAACCTCCGTACGCAGACTGTTTTCAAGCTGGTGCAGCTCCTCCTCCGCTCTTTGGACACTGGGGTGTTTCTCCGTATAGTTCTGACGGAGACCAACCAGTTCGACCTGTTTTGCAACGATCTGAGAGCGAAGCTCCTGCACGATGCCATTATCCGACACATTATATACCCTGCTGCTCATTTTCTGCTCTTCGAGAGCTGCATTCGCCGCATCCAGAGAGGCCTGTCCTGATTTGATCGCTACCTCAAAATCTGCCATGGACTTGTCAAAGGTCAGAATTTGGTTGAGAACATATTTTACCTGATCGTCAGGGCTGTAAATCTTGTGTTCCTTGCTGAATGCGAGCAGTTTTGCCTCAGCCTTTTCCGAGGCTTCTTTTGCTTCATCGATGCGTTTTTCAAGAAATGTTACGAGCAAGGACTGTGTCTGCCTACTCATATCGGTCTGCATCAAGAGGAAGTTGTCTACGACTGTCTGAGAAATGCGCTGTGCCTCTTCCGGCGTTCCCCACCGAGCGGAAACCTCGATCAGATTTGTTCCCTTTGTATTTTTAATGTCCAGATATTTCTTTGCGAATTTTTTTGCCTCCGGCTTTTTTTCCTCATCTTCAAAGTCAAGGCTATCAATGATCGGCTCCAAAACCGTCCGTGACTTCATAAGTTCGATGTAGTTCACTGTCAGCGTGGACGCCGAACCTGTTCCACCGAGTGCCGCCAGAGCAACAGCAGCCCCCGAAGTTGATGTTCCGCTCGTCTGAACTAATGTCGTAGACTCGTACTCTTTCGGCAGAACAAGTGAAAGCACTAGTGCCGCAGCGGTGCAAAATCCAACGATGCCGAATATAACAGCCTTATGATCACCCATAATCCGAAACAGTCGTCCAAGGTTGATCGAATCTTCATTGCGTTCCATCATTCAATCTCCTCCCGACTTATTTCGTTAAAGCCTTATACATTGCCCACACGCTGACGTATGGCAGAATATCTTCATCGATCTTGATCCCATTGAAACGCGGTACATAGATGATGTCGCCATCCTGCAGAACGACATTCTGTGCGAGGTCATGTTTTTTGATATAGTTTTTGATATTCAACGTCTTATAGTACATGGTATCGCCCACAACGCGCAGTACCTGCACCTGTGTGCTTCGTCCACGACGTTTGATGCCGCCGGCAGAGGAAAGTGCCGCATAAGCGTTGAGGTTATCGGCAGAGAGTTCCTGTATTCCCGGCGAACCGACTTCTCCCATAACATAGACTTTGCGAGCTCCATAGGATTTCATAATGAGCGACATATCCGGGAAGTGCAGATACTGCCCCATGCGCTCCATCAGCACAGCCTTCGCCTCATCAAGGGTCAGTCCGGCAAGCTTCACCGATCCGACGTACGGAAGCTGTGCATAGCCGTCGGGACCGATCATGATGTCGCTCATTCCGGCACCTTCAGGAA
>ERZ773099.2170-NODE-2170-length-13810-cov-7.441585_pt1 | contig 13810 bp, 18 predicted proteins | sample MGYA00511120_ERZ773099 | MGnify/ENA primary metagenome ERZ773099 (study PRJEB29015, sample SAMEA2738012) | human oral metagenome | biome: human oral; feature: human-associated habitat; material: dental | place: China | collected 2104 ... | reverse complement strand
ATACTTCAGGAGAGCGATGAACCGAGCCAGGAGAACTGCCTATTTGACAATCCACCGCGTGCCATAGGCACAGACCTGCGAGCGACGGGAAGGGGATTCATGTCCTGTATCAGGATCATGGGTTTTCTTGTTGCGGCAGGAAAGCCTTTATTTTTCATTATTTTGGGAGGAATCCGCATGAAGAATTGGAAGAAAATGCTGGTCGCGTCACTCGCCTGCTCGGCAGTTCTGGGCTTTTCGTACAGCCCCGCAGAGGCTGCGTATGAGCTGAACCCCGAGGTGAAGACGGCAACGCCGGCGCTCATGGAGGCATCGGAAATCGGCGTCCTGAAGTATGAGAATCCGCAGCTTCAAAATCTGACGAACAAGGATGCCATTGTCGTGGCGAGCTTCGGAACGACGTTTAAGGAGACGCGCGAGAAGACGATCGAGGCGACGGTGCGCGATATTCAGGCAGCGTATCCGGAAGTGAAGGTTGTGACGGCGTTTACCTCCCACATCATCATCGACCGCATTGCAAAGAATGAGGGGGTGAAGTACCCGACCCCCGAGGAGGCGCTTGCACAGCTCAAGGCGGATGGCTATTCGCGCGTGGCGCTCGTCTCGCTCGATGTCATCCCGGGCATGGAGTATTCCTATGTCAAGGCTGTGTACAACGAGTATAAAGATCAGTTCAAGACGATGACGTGCGGCACGTCCCTCATGTACTGGCAGGGGCAGGAGGAGCAGGCGGATGACGTGACGGAGTTCATCAAGGCCGTTTCCAGTCAGTTCCCGGAGCTCGACAAGAATGACGCTCTGCTCCTCATGGCACATGGAACGCCGCATGTTTCCAATGCATATTACTCTGTGATTCAGGCAAAGCTCGATGCACTCGGCTATAAGAACGTATACGTCTATACGGTTGAGGGCTGGCCGAGTCTCGAGGATGTCATCCCGAAGCTCAAAAAGGCAAATGTCAAAATGGTGACGCTCATGCCGATTATGATGGTCGCGGGCGATCATGCGAACAATGATATGGCAGGCGATGAGCCGGATTCACATAAGAACATTCTTCAGAGCCAGGGCTTTAAGGTGAATACGTATCTGCATGGTCTTGGTGAGAACAAGGATATTCGAGCTGCGTTTGTAGAGCGTGTCAATGACGCATGGGATGCGTTGCAGGGAAATAAAGATGCGGACGCAGATCATCTCAAAATCATGAAGTAAGCTGCAGATATATATCAATTGCGGTCCAAGGGTCTGCTGCAGGAAGTATGCACTTCCGCAGCAGACTCTTTTCTTTATGCAAATTGCCTGCTATAATAATATCACTGGTACGATGCGTCAGACGGATCAAATAATTTCGTATTTTAAGGAGAACTTAGAAATGAAGATAGCAGTTGTTGGTACGGGGATGATTGCACGGGAGGCACTTACGGCTCTGCGTCAGGTGGAGGGAGTCGAGGTTGTTGCGATCTGTGCACGTCCGCAGAGCCGGGACAAGGCACGGGCGTTGGCGCAGGAGTTCGGCATCGCGCAGGTGGCGACAGATTACGGAGCGATGCTCACGGCGCATGAGGCGGACTTTGTCTACATCGGCATTGTCAACAGCGCACATTTTGACTATGCACGGCAGGCGATTGCGGCAGGCTGGCACGTCATTCTGGAAAAGCCCTTTACCTCGACGCTCGCGGAGGCAGAGGAGTTGATTGCACGCGCACGCGCTGCGCAGTGCTATCTGTTCGAGGCGGTGACACCGCTCTTCCTTCCGAATTATCAGGGGATCTTGGAGGCTCTGCCGCAGCTTGGGCTGATCCGCCTCGTGCAGGCAAACTATTCGAAGTACTCGAGCCGCTATGACCGCTATCTTGCGCACGATGTGGCACCGGCTTTTGATCCGTCGCTCTCGGGTGGAGCGCTTTACGATCTGAATGTATATAATCTGGAGCTCATCGTCTCGCTCTTCGGTCGCCCGCAGTCAGCTGCCTATACGGCGAACATCGGCTTCAACGGGATTGATACGTCCGGGGTGATGACGCTGCGCTATGATGGCTTCATTGCGACGGCAGCAGCGGCAAAGGACAGTACCAGCCCATCGTTCTTTATGATCCAGGGAGAGTCGGGGTGGATTCGCGCAGAGGGAGCGATAAACACACTCCCGTCCTTTACGATCGGGCTGCACGGCAGGGAACCGCAGACATATGCGCTCAACCGTCACGAGCACCGCATGGTGCACGAGTTCGAGGCGATGCGGGACATCTTTGCAAGGAAGGACTATTTGAGTGTGGAGGAAGGAATGCAGACATCGCGGGCGGTGATTGCGGTTATGGAAAAGGCGCGTCTCGTAGCGGGCATTCAATTTCGGGTTGATTGAACACGATGGAATCAATGATGATCGAGATGGAGAATCTCGTCAAGACATTTCCGCATACGAATGCGGCAAAGCAAAAGACATGGAAAACGGCAGTGGCGGGGATCAGTCTCTCCGTTCGGCACGGTGAGGTCTTCGGGCTTCTCGGTCCGAATGGTGCAGGCAAGACGACCATCATCCGTATGCTCACGATGCAGACGCAGCCGACGAGCGGAACGATCCGCATCGGCGGACATGATCTCAGTCGCGACCCGCGCACTGTCAAGGAGCGGATTGGCGTTGTTCCGCAGCATGTGAATTTCGATCAGGAACTCACCGTTTGGGAGAATATGGAGCTGCACGCACGTCTGCATCATATGGGGGCTACAGAGCGAACCGAGCGGATCGAGGATCTGCTCCGAGAGATGGAGCTCGCGGAGGTGCGGAACGATAATGTGCGGCGTCTCTCGGGTGGGATGAAGCGACGCCTCCTCATCGCGCGCGCCCTGATCCATCACCCGCAGGTGCTCTTCCTCGATGAGCCGACGGTTGCGCTCGATCCACAGATTCGGCGGCATATCTGGGATCTCGTGCGCGAAATTGCAAAAAGCGGCGTGACGGTTCTGCTGACGACACATTACATCGAGGAGGCAGAGGCACTCTGTGACCGCGTTTCCATCATCAATAAAGGAGAACTCATCGATGTGCAGACGCCGCAGGCGTTCTGTGAGGCACTCGGCACCTATGCCGTGGAATGGGACGAGGAGGATGGGCGCGCCTATCGCTTCTTTCATACCCGTGAGGAGGCACGCGCCCATGCGCGTCATATCGAGGAGGCGCATGGGCGCGTCCTTTTGCGTCCGACGAATCTCGAGGATGTTTTCATCGAGCTCACGGGGCGAAAGGAGGGACTCTGATGCTGCACGATATCTGGACGGTGTTCTGGCGCGACTGGATTGTTTTGCGCCGCCGCCTGACAAAATATGTGCTCAGCCGCATGGTTTCGCCGCTCATGTTCCTCATTGCCTTCGGTTGGGGGCTCGGGCGCAGCATCGACGTGGGCACGGGTTCCTATCTCGACTTTCTCGTTCCGGGACTTCTTGCGATGAACTCCATGAACATCAGCTTCAACAGTATTATCTCCGTGCACGCGGAGCGTATCTACCATAAGAGTCTCGAGGAGTATCTGATCGCGCCCATTCGTCCCGATGCGTATGTCATCGGTAAGGTTGCGGGCGCGGTGCTGCGCGGTCTGATCTCCTCGGCGATCATCGTTGTGCTGAGCTATCTCTTCGGTGCGCATTTCACGATCACGCCTCTCTTTCTCTTCGTGCTTACGCTGAACTGCATGATCTTCGCGGAGATCGGTTTTCTCGCGGCGATGTATATCTCCACCTATGAGGAGATGAGTCAGGTCAACCTCTACGTGCTGCTGCCCATGTCCTTTCTCTGCGGCACATTCTTCTCGACGGCAGCGCTGCCCGATGCTGTGCGTTGGCTTGTGGAAATTCTGCCGCTGACGCATACGAGCCATCTCCTGCGCAGCCTTGGGATGGCAGGGGATTTCTCCGCGCTCTCGCTCACGGTCGTCATCGGCTATGCCGCGCTCGGCATCGCAGCGGGGACGTGGAAGTTTCGTCGGCTGACGGATTAGGATAAGGATCACCATGCTCAGGCATATCTTTCATCACAAGGGAGCAGCGGAGGGCTGCGCGCATTTCTGCTGTACCAAAATCGAAGACTTCGGCGTTTCGTTCGGGACGTTTGAGGTCTTTTCGCATGTCAATCTGCATTTTCACTGTGGGGAGATGACCGCCATCATCGGTCCTAACGGTGCGGGAAAGAGCACTCTTCTGCGTGCAATCCTAGGCGAGACGTCGCATACGGGAAGTCTGCGCTTCGTCGATGCGGACGATCGTCATACGGGACATCCCGTCATCGGCTATGTGCCGCAGTATCTGCGCCTCGACCTGAGTGCACCGACAACGGTTTTGGATCTCTTTATGGCGTGCCAGACAAAGCGCCCCGTCTGGCTCTTTCCTGCGCGCGGCTGCCGTGTGCGGGCACGCGCAGGATTGGCGCGCGTGCGCGCGGAGCATCTGATCGACCGCCGCCTCGGCGCGCTCTCGGGCGGAGAGCTGCAGCGCGTTCTGCTTGCACTCGCACTTGACCCATTGCCGAATCTCCTCCTGCTTGATGAGCCGGTCTCGGGCGTCGATCAGAACGGTCTCGCTCTCTTTTATGACATCTTGGGTCAGCTGCGCGCGCAGGAGGATCTCGCGATCCTCCTCATCTCGCACGATCTCGGCATGGTTGCGCGGCATGCGGACAAGGTCGTGCTGATGGATCACGGGATTGCGGCAGCGGGGACACCGATGGAGGTCTTTGCCGATCCGCAGATGGAACGGCTCTTTGGCATTCTGCCCGATGTTGGCCAATTGCGGCGGCAGATGGCAGAGAGGAACGGAGAGGAGGCACGTTTATGGAACTGATCTATGACGGGATGGATGCACTTCTCCCGTTTGCGTGGATGGAGTACACATTCATGAAGAACGCCCTCCTCGCGATCCTCCTCATGACGCCGCTCTTCGGTCTGCTCTCGACGATGGTGGTCTCGAGCCGTATGGCGTTCTTCTCGGACTCGCTCGGACATGGTGCCTTCACGGGCATTGCCATCGGTGCGCTTGTTGGGCTGTTTTCGCCGCTCACATCGCTGCTCATCTTCTCCGTTCTGTTCGCCCTCCTCATCACATGGATCAAGCATCGCACGGCGGCATCGGCGGATACGGTCATCGGCGTGTTCTCCTCGACGGCGATCGCAGTCGGTCTGATGGTTATGAGCCACGGCGGGAGCTTTGCAAAATTCTCTCCGCTGCTCATCGGCGACATCCTGAGCATTACGCCCGCCGATCTCGGGGGACTGCTCGCAGTCAATGTTTTTGTTCTCATCGGCTGGGTATTTCTCTTCAACCGCCTGCTTCTGCTCTCGGTCAATGCGTCGCTTGCGCGCAGCCGCGGCATCTCCACCATTGCTGTGGAGTCTGTGTTTGCCGCGCTGCTCGCCATTGTTGTCGCCGTGAGCATCCAATGGGTCGGCATCCTCATCATCAATGCACTGCTCGTTCTGCCGGGTGCAGCTGCCCGCAACATTGCGCGCAGTGTCAAGGAGTATCACGTCGCCTCGGTCGCACTTGCACTCCTGTCCGGGCTGATCGGGCTCTTTACCGCGTACTACTTTGGCATTGCCGCAGGCGCGGCAATCGTGGCGGCAGCCGCCGTATTCTTCTTTGCATCGCTTACCGTACGCACGCGTTTTCAGCGCTAGCAGCACTGTTATTTTTCCGGCGTTTATGCTAGAATGATGACGTATGAGAAGGAGGGCATTTTCATGAATATTACGATTGGCAGCGACCACGGCGGGGTGGAGCTCAAGGAAGAGGTCAAGATGGTGCTCCATGAGTTCAGCGATGTGCGTGTGAAAGACATTGGCACCTTCGGCAGGGAGTCGGTCGACTATCCGGATATTGCGGAGAAGGTTTGCGCCGATGTCGTCTCCGGCAAGGCGGATCGCGGCATTGTCCTCTGCGGCACAGGCATCGGCATCTCGATTGCGGCAAACAAGATCGACGGCATTCGCGCCGCGCTCTGCACGGATGTGTATTCGGCGATCATGGCGCGAAGGCACAACGATGCGAATGTGCTTGCTCTTGGCGGACGCGTGCTGGGATTCGGTCCTGCGGGTGAGATCGTACGCGCGTGGATCCGTACGGAGTTTGAAGGCGGGCGTCATGCGCGCCGCATCGAGAAGACGATGGCGCTGCAGAATAATAAAAAAAGCTAAGGAGAGTTTCTATGAGCATTATGGATTCGCTGAAAAAGGCAGATGCACAGGTGTTTGAGGCAATTGAAGCGGAACTCAATCGTCAGCGCACAAAGCTGGAGCTCATTGCCTCGGAGAACATTGTCAGCCGTGCCGTCATGGAGGCGCAGGGCAGCGTGCTCACGAACAAGTACGCCGAGGGATACCCGGGCAAGCGTTACTACGGCGGCTGCGAATACGTCGATGTGGCAGAGCAGCTTGCGATCGATCGAGCAAAGGAACTCTTCGGTGCGGCATGGGCAAATGTCCAGCCGCACTCGGGTGCACAGGCGAACATGGCGGTGTTCTTCGCGCTCCTTCAGCCGGGTGATACGATCCTCGGCATGAATTTGACGGATGGCGGACATTTGACGCACGGCAGCCCCGTCAACATCTCCGGCACGTATTACAAGGTCATTCCCTACAGCGTGGACAAGGAAACGGAGCGCATCGACTATGACGCACTCGAGCGCCTCGCAAAGGAGCACAAGCCGAAGATGATCATTGCAGGGGCTTCGGCATATGCGCGTACGATTGACTTTGAGCGCATCGCGGCGATTGCCAAGGCGGTCGGCGCGATCTTTATGGTGGATATGGCGCACATTGCAGGACTCGTTGCCGCAGGGCAGCATCCGAGCCCCGTACCCCACGCCGATGTCGTGACCTCGACCACGCATAAGACCCTGCGCGGTCCGCGCGGCGGCATTATCCTCGGGCGCGACGAGGAGCTCGGCAAGAAGATCAACAAAGCGGTATTCCCCGGCATTCAGGGTGGACCCCTTATGCACGTCATCGCGGCAAAGGCGGTCGCGCTCGGTGAGGCTCTGCAGCCCTCGTTCAAGGAATACGGCGCACAGGTGGTGAAGAATGCGGCGGCGCTCGCAGATGAGCTGACGAAGCTTGGCTACCGCATTGTCTCAGGCGGCACAGATACACATGTTATGCTTGTTGATCTCACGAACAAGGACATCACGGGCAAGGATGCACAGAATCTCCTCGACGAAGTCAATATTACGGCGAACCGCAACACGATCCCGTTTGAGCCGCGCAGCCCGTTCATCACGAGCGGCATTCGCCTCGGCTCACCGGCACTCACGACACGCGGCTTCAAGGAAGAGGATATGCGCGAGGTGGCGCGGATCATCGCCCACGTCCTCGACGCACCGGCGGACGAAGCGCGCAGGGAGGAGGCACGGAGCCGTGTCGCTGCGCTTTGCGACAAGTATCCCCTTTATGAGTAACTTTTTCTGGAAGAAAGGGAGCCTTTTCCATGGCTGATACATTCCATCCGTCCGACATCAAGAGTCTCCATCTCGTTGACCATCCGCTCATCCAGCACAAATTGACGCTCATGCGCATGAAGGAGACGGGGACGAAGGAGTTTCGCGAGCTGCTCTCGGAGATCGCAATGCTTATGGCGTACGAGATCACGCGCGATTTCCCGCTGCGCGATGTGGAGATCGAAACGCCCGTCGCAGCGTGTCACGCGAAGATGCTTGAGGGCAAGAAGCTCGGCATCGTGCCCATCCTGCGCGCGGGACTCGGCATGCTTGACGGCATTCTGACACTCGTTCCTGCTGCGCGCGTCGGACATATCGGACTCTATCGCGATCCAGAGACACTCGAGCCCGTCGAGTACTACGCGAAACTTCCGAGCGGCGTGGAGGATCGCACGCTCATCGTTCCCGATCCCATGCTCGCGACGGGCGGCAGCGCGTCGGCAGCACTCACACTGCTCAAGGAGAAGGGCGCGCGGAACATCATCCTCATGTGTCTTGTATCCGCGCCCGAGGGGATTCGGCGCGTGGCTGCCGACCATCCCGATGTGCCGATCTACGTCGCCGCCGTGGACGAACGCCTCAATGATCATGGCTACATTGTACCGGGACTCGGCGATGCGGGTGACCGCATCTTCGGCACGCTGTAAGAAAACGCTTTTGGATTTCCCTGTCGTACGGAGAAAGGGAACAAAGAAGAGGCTGCTGCACGTTGATTTTGTGCAGCAGCCTCTTTTCAATTTCAAAATATGGCGGAGAGGGTGGGATTCGAACCCACGGTGCGTTGCCGCATCACCGGTTTTCAAGACCGGCTCCTTAAACCACTCGGACACCTCTCCGTGTTCAGCGTCGCTATTTTATCAAAAATGCAGGAGAGCTGTCAATAGCCGTAGCGTATTTATGGCACATAGTACATATTGAAAAATGAAGTTTTTTGTAGTAACATAAGGTTAGCTAAATTAGCTAGAAAGGAGTGGTCGACCATGCGTCAGGTAAATATGCTCGAAGCGAAAACCGATTTGTCGAAACTGGTCAAAACATTGGAGAGTGGCGAGGAAGATGTGATCTGCATTGCGCGCAGCGGCACACCTATTGTCCAAATGACGCTCATCCGCAAAACGCAGGGAAAAAGGCGAATCGGTGTGGCAAGGGGAAAATTCATTGTTCCCGATGATTTTCAGCGTTGGGATGAGGAAGTCATGGATATGTTCGAGGCACACTGATGAAGATTTTAGTGGATACACACATTCTGCTGTGGACGCTGTCGGATGACGTAAAACTGTCGAAAAAGGCGAGAGTGATCATTGAGCAGACCGAGAATGACATATATTACAGTATCATTTCTCTTTGGGAGATCGAATTAAAATATCTCCTGCATCCGACACAAATGCCGGTAAGAGCCGAAGACATTACCATGTATTGCGAGGAGGCAGGAATTCGCCAACTTTCCTTGCGTGAGGGGCATATCTTTATGTTGCATACTCTTGCGCGTGCCGAACATGCGAAACCGCACAAGGATCCGTTTGATCGTCTACTCATCTGTCAGGCAAAATGTGAGAATATGCTGTTCCTCACGCATGATGTTCTGCTCCAAGATTATGACGAGCCGTGTGTAAGCCTTGTATAAGGCTTATTTTTTATTTGTGCAATATCTGAAATAACTTCCTCATCAAAATGATAAAATATTGACAAAGTTCAACGAGGCGATTATAACAGGAAGCGCACGAATTTGTCAAAGGCGAAAGAAGTTGGTATAATAGGTTCGTGTGATTCGGTGCAGAAGAGGAGATGGCATATGCGCATTGCTCTGTTTGATTCGGGGATTGGCGGACTGACGGTGCTCAGCCACGCACGGCGGGTGCTGCCGTCGGAGGAATTCATCTTCTTTGCCGATCGGGATCATGTGCCCTATGGAACGAAGTCCGTGCCTGCCGTGCGTGGCTATGTACGGGAGGCATTCCGTTTCCTCATCGAAAAGCAGAGGGCAGATGCCGTCGTTGTCGCCTGCAATACGGCGACTTCGGTTGCTGTGGATGAGATGCGGCGCCTCTATGAAGTGCCAATCATCGGCATGGAGCCTGCGGTGAAAATGGCGCTCGAGCAGGATGCGGATCGTCGCGTGCTCGTAACGGCGACGCCCATCACCATAAACGGTGAAAAACTGCGGCGCCTCGTTTCGGCGCATGATGCGAAGAATCTTGTGGACCTCCTCGCACTTCCACGTCTCGTCGAGTTTGCCGAGCGCAGGGAGTTCTCCTCGCCGCGCGTCGAGGCGTATCTATGGGATGCGCTTTCTCCTTACGATTTGCGCAAGTATTCCGCGATTGTGCTCGGTTGCACACATTTTAACTATTTTAAGGACACGTTGCGGCGGCTCCTGCCGAAAACGGTGGGATTTGTGGACGGCAACGAGGGAACGGTCGAGGAGCTGGCGCGGCGGACGGGTCTAACGACGGTGGTCGCTGGTGTGCAGACAGCGCCGTGCAGCTTCTTTGAGTCCGGCAGGCCGATTATGGGGACGGAGTCGCTCGCGCGCATTGAGAGCTATCTTGCGCGTGCTGCGCGCATGGAGGAAGTTGTTTGACGATATGAAGGAAGGGAGCATTCATGCCGATTCGTGTTGAACATCGGGTGAATTTCTACGATACGGATGCGATGGAGGTCGTGCACCACGCGAACTACATCCGCTGGTTCGAGATCGGGCGCGTTGCCTATCTGCGCCGCATCGGCATCACGTTGGGGGCGCTGATGGAAGCGGGCTACGTCTTCCCCATTACGAAAGTAGGGGCACAGTTTCATGCGCCGGGACATTTTGACGATGATCTTGTGATTGAGACAACGGCGACGGCACTGACTAGGGCGAAGATGGCGTTTTCGTACCGCATTCTGAATGCGGCAAAAACGGTGCTCGTGACGGGGTTTTCGGAGAATGTATTTACGCTTCGTGAGACGGGGCATATCACTCGTCTGCCGAAGGCGTTCTATGAGCCGCTGGAGGCAGCGATGATTGCGGAGAAAGAAGGACGGGACATTGGACTTTGAATTTATATGGTGGTCGTATTGGATATTGGCACTGCTGGTTTTTTTTGAGCTTGGAAAGAAGGCTTTTTTTGCCTATTTCGGAGCGGAAAAGATCGTACCCAAACGGGAGGAAATGTCACCGTTTTCCGTGGTCGAACGCACAGAGGACAGACTCGTGATCGGTGCGACGATTCCGTTTGTGAACGAGGGGGAGCAATGTGGTGTTATCATGGATGCGATTCTGCGCGTGCAGCTGCCCTATGAGCAGTATGACGGCGCACTTGTGCGCGGCAAGGTGGAGCTTGCGGGCGCGCCGCGTGAGGACGATTATTTTGAGGCGATCGTCATTCAAAAATCTGAACAAATAGATCTTGTCCTCAAGCTTTCCATTGAGGGACGAAAGGGGTATTCCATTGAGGAAGCGATTGCGCATATGCCGGACTTCCGCATGGATCTCATCTATCAGGAAACGGGACGTGTTCTGGCACATTATTCCAAGGTGATCTTGAAGATCACAGCGGCAGAAATCGCCGCACTCGCGGGTGTCACGCTTGTGCAGGAAGGGGGCAGAAAGAATGGCTGAGATCAAGATCCTTCCTGTTCCGACGCGGATTCTGACCGACGCGGACGACATTGTGGATGCCATCGAGTACTATGCGGGTGCGCAGGTGACGGCAGATGATCTCGTCTGCTGCGCCGAGAGTGTCGTCGCCGTAACACAGGGGCGCTTTGTCCGCCCGGAGGAACTTCATATTTCCGGCATGGCAAAATTTCTGTGTCGTTTTATTCCGGACTATGGCAGTCTTGCAACGCCGCATGGCATGCAGGCGCTTATGGACGTGGAGGGCAAGTGGCGCGTTACAGCCGCACTCTTTGCGGGATTCCTCGGGAAGCTCGTCGGCAGGAAGGGGCTTTTCTATCAGTGGGGCGGCAAGGAAGCGGCACTCATTGACGATGTGACGGGGACGATGCCGCCGTTCGACAAGGTGATTGTCTACGGCCCTGCTGAGCCGGAGAAGGTCGCCGCGCACATTCGTGAGCGCGTGGGCGCATTTGGCGGCATGATCGCGGATGTGAATGACCTCAAGCGCTCGCGCGTGGTCGGCGTATCGGACGGTGTGAACGGGGAACTCGCAGCACGGCTGCTGCTCGACAATCCGTTCGGCAACGCCTCGCAGAAGACGCCGATCTGCATCATCAAGAACTATCGGCAGTATCAGGAAAATCATACGGGGTAAGTTCAAGGCCCCTTTCCACCATGCTATGCATGGTCCCCCTCCCCCGCTTCGGCAGGGGAGGCTTTGCATTATGGAATTCCACAAAGGAGAAAATATTTCATGCCAAGAAGAGATCTGAGGCGTGCCGATCAGCTGCGCCCCGTGCGGATCGAGCGTGGATATCAGCGCTATCCGGCAGGCTCTGCGCTCATCGAGATGGGGCATACGCGCGTCCTGTGTGCGGCGACCGTCGAGGAGCGTGTACCGTTCTTTCTGAAAGGTTCTGGGACGGGGTGGGTGACGGCGGAGTATTCCATGCTGCCGGGCGCAGGTACGGAGCGTACGGCGCGCGAGGCGATGCGCGGTCATCAGACCGGACGCACGCAGGAGATTCAGCGCCTCATCGGACGTGCCCTGCGCGCCGTCGTCGATATGAAGGCGCTCGGGGAACGCACTGTTCACATTGACTGTGATGTCCTGCAGGCAGATGGCGGGACGCGCACGGCATCGATCACGGGGGCGTTCGTTGCGCTTGTGGAGGCGTGTGCGACATTCTATACGAAGCATGGTATTTTCCCCGTGCGCGACTATGTGGCAGCGGTCAGCGTCGGCGTGAGCGCCGATGACACACCTCTCCTTGATATCTGTTATGAGGAGGATTCGACCGCGATGGTCGACATGAATCTCGTCATGACGGGTGCGGGAGAATTCGTCGAGGTGCAGGGAACGGGCGAGGGACGCTCTTTTTCGCGCACGGAGATGAATGCCCTCCTCAATCTTGGGGAGCGCGGCATCCGTGAGCTCATCGATTATCAGAAAGTGGCACTCGGCGAAACGCTCGCGTGGCTGCCCGGGCGGGAGGGATAATATGGGCGAAAAGATGATACTCATTGCAACGTCAAACGCGGGCAAGGTACGCGAGATGGAGAGGGCATTCGAGGGACTGCCCGTGCGCCTTGTCCCACTCTCACGTCTGCATGAAGTCCTGCCAGATGTGGGGGAAATCGAAGAACCCGTCGAGGATGGGGTGACATTTCTCGAAAATGCGCGCATTAAGGCGCATTACTATCAAGAAAAGACGGGGCTTGCCGCACTTGCAGACGACTCAGGCCTCTCGGTGGACGTGCTGGACGGTGCGCCCGGCGTATATTCGGCGCGCTATGCAGGCGTGCACGGTGATGACGCGGCGAACAATGCGAAGCTGATTGCGGACATTCAGGCACATGGCACGGAGAATGCCGTCGCTGCATATCACTGTGCACTCGTACTCGTGTTTGAGGATGGGCGGGAACTTGGTGCAGAGGGCACCTGCGCGGGCTTTATACGCCCTGAGGCACGCGGTACGGAGGGGTTCGGCTACGACCCGCATTTCTATCGCGCAGACGGGCGCTCAATGGCAGAGCTGACACGCGAGGAGAAACATGCGATCAGCCATCGCGGTGCGGCACTCGAAATGATGAAGACGATGTTGTTGGAAAGAGGGTTGACGTGAGAATCGGAATTGTCAGTGACAGCCACGGCAACACGGGCGTATTTGAGGACATGCTTGCCGTGTCGGGGGCGGCAGACGCGGAGATGTGGCTGCATGCGGGAGACTTTGCGACGGATGCGGACGATTTGGAGATCCTGTCAGGCAAGCGCGTCGTGCGTGTGCTCGGCAACTGTGATCTCTTCGTGGACGGCGTGTATGATGAAACCGTGATTGAGGTTGCGGGACACCGTATCTTCCTCACGCACGGACATCTCTTCAACGTGCGTTTTGATACGGCGATGCTTGCACAGGCAGCGCGTGAGGCAGGGGCGGATATTGCCGTCTACGGACATACGCATGTGGCGCTCGAGGAGCATGGCGATGTGACCATACTCAATCCGGGCAGCATTGCGCGTCCGCGTGATGAGATGCACGGCTCATTCATGCTTGCAGAGCTGAATGAGGGAGAACCTCCACAGGTGACTCTCATTCGCATTTCATAAAGTAAAAAATACGAAAGCCTGCATTTTCAAGGGCTTTCTCATATAAAAAATTTTCAAAAAAATTTAGTATATAAAATCCATATCTTATGATATGGATTTTATATATATAATAGTAAATTTAGTATAAACA